>Ga0210394_10006134_pt1 | contig 13122 bp, 14 predicted proteins | sample IncBWC12MmetaG_FD_160121 | JGI IMG/M metagenome (GOLD analysis project Ga0210394, IMG submission 160121) | Forest soil microbial communities from Barre Woods Harvard Forest LTER site, Petersham, Massachusetts, United States - Inc-BW-C-12-M | ecosystem: Environmental > Terrestrial > Soil >...
GGCCGAAAGAAACGCGACGCGCTGCGTGATGTCGAGCGGCGCGCGCACCCGCACCGAGCCGCCGTCCATGATGGTCGCAATGTCGTCGCCCATGCCTTTGTTCACGCTCGCGACCACGCGGGTCGCGGTGGTGAAGTCCGGATCGTTCAAATTCAAGGTAATCGAATCGCCCTGCGAAAACTGCGAGGCAACCGCCTTTTCGACCGTCGCGCCATTCGGGATGCGCCCCGAACTCGGCACGTTCACGGTGAGCTTCGATCCGTCGGTGCCCTCGACGCCGAATCCGCTGACGATGAGATTTCCCTGAGCAATCGCGTAGATCTGTCCGTCGAGTCCGTGCAGGGGCGTAACCAGCAGCGACCCGCCGCGCAAGCTCTTCGCATTCGCGATGGAATTCACGGTGATGTCGATGGTCTGGCCGGGCTTGACGAATGCCGGGAGCACTGCATGCACCGCCACCGCCGCGACATTTTTGAGCTGCGGGGTAACATTGGCCGGAACCGTGATGCCGAGTTGCGCCAGCATATTATTGAGCGACTGCACCGTGAAGGGCGCTTGGCTGGTTTGATCACCGGTGCTGTCGAGGCCGACGACCAGCCCGTAGCCCACGAGCTGGTTGGTGCGCACGCCCTGTATCTGCGCCATGTCCTTGATTCTTTCGGCCTCGGCGAGCGGCGCGGCGATGAGCGCCAAGAGTGCCGCCCACCACAGTCGGGAAAAAATTCTTGCGCGCATGTCAGTACGGTGCATATTTGGAGTTGAAGAACCGGGCGAGCCAACCCATGCGGTTGGAACTGTCGATGACGCCTTTCCCGGAATAGCTGATGTGCGCATCCGCGACCTTGTCGGAGGTGACGGTGTTGTCGGCCGCGATGTCGGCGCGGCGGACCACTCCCGAGACGTGTACGAACTCATCACCCTGGTTGAGTTTCAGGGTCTTGTCGCCTTGCACGACCAGGTTGCCGTTGGACTGCACCTCCATCACGGTCACCGTCAGACTGCCGGCCAGGCTGTTCCCCTGCGTACTGGAACCCTCGCCGTCGAAACTATCCGCGCCTGCCAGCGTCGTGGTGAAAATCGGCACGCCCGCCGTCGTGATGGTCCTGCCCATCACCGTCGGCCCGGTGTTGTTCACCGCGGTGGTCTTCGCCGTCTTCGTCACCGCGCTCTTGCTGGATGTGGTCGCCTCGGTGAGGCGAACGGTCAACACGTCTCCGACGCGGCGCGCCTTGAGATCCGCGAATAGTTCGACCTGCTGGCCCGCTTGATAAATCGCCCCGTCGGTGCGCGGCGTCGGCGGCGGCAGCACGCGCGCCACCACCGGATCCGGCTTCTGATGCATGGGGGGAATGAGGCCGCAAGCCGACACCCCGCTAAACAGAAGAACTGTCAGCAGGCGCATCATGTGAGATTGGTCGTGAGGTACTGCAGCATTTGATCGGTGGTGCTGATGGCCTTGGAATTCATCTCGTAGGAGCGCTGACACTCGATCATCGAGACCAGCTCCGTCACCGAGTTCACGTTCGAGGTCTCGAGCGCGCCTTGTGTGATCGTGCCGAGGCCGTTGGTTCCCGCGGTACCGACCTGCGGCGCACCGCTGGCGGCGGATTCCACCAGCAGGTTGTTGCCTGAGGGCTGGAGTCCCGTCTCATTGATGAAATCCGCCAGCTGAATTTGGCCGATTTTGGTGCCGTTGGGGTTGCTCGAAGAGGTCGCGGTCACCGTGCCGTCGGTCCCGACGGTTACCGAATGCGTGCCCGCCGGGATGTTGATGGCCGGCTGCAGCGGATAGCCGCTTGCAGTCACCACATTGCCCTGGTTGTCCAATGAAAAAGTGCCGTCGCGCGTATAGGCGATGGTGCCGTCCGGCAAAGTGATCTGCAGGAATCCGCGCCCGTTCACCGACAGATCCAGTGGGCCATTGGTCTGGTTGACGCTGCCTTGGGTGTAGTCCTTCTCCGTGGCGACGATGCGTACACCGGTACCGAGCGTGAGGCCGGTGGAATACTGCGTGTTCTGCGTGCTCTGCGCGCCGACCTGGCGGATATTCTGGTACATCAGGTCCTGAAATGCGGCGCGGCCTGCCTTGAATCCCGTGGTGTTGGTGTTTGCCAGGTTGTTGGCGATCACCGCCATGCGCGTGTTTTGCGCGTCGAGACCGGTTTTTGCTGCCCATAATGCAAGATTCATGGATTTTTTCCTTTGACGCTACGAAGTCAACATCATGCGCTCGGCGCTTTGTTCGTTCGTGTCGGTTGAGTTGATGCTTTTGATCTGAAATTCGTACAAGCGCTGCAGCTCGATCATGCTGATCAGCGATTGCGCGGCATTGACATTGCTGGATTCCAGCATTCCCGAGGTCACCGACACTGTATCGTCGGTCTTCGCCTTGCCGCCGGACTTGAGGCGCAATAGCCCGTCGTCGCCTTTTTGCAGATCTTTGGTCGCTGGGTTGACCAATTTGATTCTGTCGACCTGCGTGACTGCGAACGGCGCGGAGCCCTGCGGCACCACCGACACGGTGCCATCGCCGCCGATACTCACCACCGTGGATGGCGGTATGTTCAACGGCCCGGACTCCGTCAATACCGGCAGTCCGCTGGCCGTGGTGACCCCGCCGTTGGGCGTGACCCGCAAATCGCCGGCTCGCGTGTACGCCTCCTTGCCGTCGCTGCCCTGAACCGCGATGAAGCCTTTGCCGTTGACGGCGATATCGAGATCGCGCCCCGTGCTCTGCATGACGCCGGTGGAAAAATCCGTGCCGGCATCGCCGGCGACGGCGTTGACGCGCGTGGCGTAGCCCGGCCCATAGATCGGTTGGCTGGCAAACGACACGGCGTCGGCGCGAAATCCGATGGTGCTCAAGTTCGCGATGTTGTGATTGTTCACCGCCTGCGCTTGCATGATCTGCTTGGCGCCGGTCATCGCGACATATAGTCCTCTGTCCATACTTACGCTCTATCCATGACTAGTGGGTGATGTTGATGACGGTCTGGGAGAGCTGGTTGGCCGTGGTGATGACCTGTGCGTTCGCCTGGAAGGCGCGCTGCGCGGTGATCATGTTCACCAACTCCGTGGTCAGATCGACGTTCGAGGCCTCGAGCGCACCCGATTGGATGGATCCGAAACCCGCCGAGCCGGCGGTGCCCGAAATATGCGTACCCGAGCTGAAAGTCTCGGACCAGTTGGTGTTGCCCAACTGCTTAAGACCCTGGGGGTTCGGAAAATTCGCCAGCGCCAGCTGTCCGAGCTGGGTCGAACGGCCGTTGGTATAAACCGCTGAGACCACGCCGGTCGGGTCGATCGAGACCGTGCTGAGCTGCCCGGTGGTGAAGCCGTTCTGGGTGATCGACGTCACGCCGAAACCGCCGCCGAATTGCGTGCTCTGGGCGAAGTTGAATGTCATGTTCATGGCTGCCGCGCCATCGGTCGGCGTAAAGCCGGGGAAATTCAGCGCGCCGCTCGCCGGCGGCGTGACCGCGCCGGTAGGGGAAAACGTCAACTTGTTGGTCGTGGCAAGCAGCGTGCCGTTCACGGTCATATTGACGTTCCACGTCCCCGGCACGGCCGTTTGCGTGAAATAGAATGTCGCCGGAAACGAGTTGCCCAACGAGTCGTACACGGTGGTCGAGGTGGACTGATTGAACGTGGCCGAATTCGTCGGATCGAAGGGCGCGACCGCCGGCGGCGTGGAACCCGCCGGCAGGTTCAAGATAACCGTGCCCGCCGTGGTCGCCAGAGGCTGGCTTTGCGCGGTTTGCAGATTAAGGTCGGATAAGGCGCCGGTATTGAAGCCGCCGTTGGCGGTCGGCGGATAGACTTGCAGCGCCTGTCCCGTGGCGGTCACCACATTGCCGTTCTTGTCTTCCGAGAACTGGCCGTTGCGCGTATAGACGATGCCGTTGCTCGGGTCCTGCAGCGTGAAAAAGCCATCGCCGCTGATTGCAAGATCGAGGTTCGAGCCCGAGGTGCTGATGTTGCCCTGCGTGAACTGCTGGGCTGTTGCCGCGAGCCGCACACCTTCGCCGATCGCTGAAGTATTCAAGTTCACGGCGCCGGCGGCAAACACGTCGGCGAATTCGGCGCGCGACTCCTTGTAGCCGACCGTATCCGCGTTGGCGACGTTGTTGGCCGTTACGTCCAAGTCCGAGCTCGCCGCGGTCAATCCCGATAACGCAATACTGAAAGAAGCCATGCAATTACTCCTGAATGAATTAGTTGGAAATTTGCTGGACGCTGCTGAACGGCACGCTGCCGATGCCCGCCACGTTCAGCGTCAGTCCCGTCGATCCCGCGCCCATGCTGACGCTCTCGACAGTGCCATTGACCAGCGTGGTCGCTGCCGTGCTGCCGGAGGTCGCGCCGGCGTACTGCGCGCTCAAGGTGTACTGGCCCGGGGGGGCTTGTGAACCGTTGCCTTCGGTGCCGTTCCACGAAAAACTCGCCAGGCCTGCCGACTGCGCGCCCAAATTGATCTGCCCCACCAACGCCCCGCTGCTGTCGCTGATGTTCAGCACCACTTGAGAAGTGGTTTGCGGCACGTTGACGGCGCCGCTGACCGCGCCGTTGGCCGCCAGTGTCGCCGTGCTGCTGTTGACCAAGGCTTGGTGACCGAGCAGTGAGGACGCCTGCAGCGCCTGACTCGACGACAAAGAACTCGACAGCGCGCTGAACGATGTGTTGAGCGAGGTGATGCCCTGCACTTCGCTGAGCTGGGCGAGCTGGCTCAAGAAGGTGTTGCTGTCCACCGGACTGGTCGGATCCTGATTTTTCAGCTGCGCCAGCATGAGGGTGAGGAAATCGGTTCCCCCCAAGGTGGCCCCGGCGGTGATTCCGCCGGAGCTTGCGGCACCCGGGCTGCCTGCAGCGCCGGTGCTGCCGGTCGCTCCGGTGCCGGTTGTACCGGTGCCCGTTCCCGGATTTGCGGCGTGTGTTGCGTTGATAAGCATGGTGCGTTCCTAGGCCTAGTGGCCCATCGAAATGGTTTTGAGCAGCAAATCGCGGGCCGTGTTGATGGCTTCCACGTTGGTCGCGAAGCTGCGGTTCGCCGAGATCATGTTGGTCATCTCTTCGATCGAATTGACGTTCGAGCTGTAGACATAGCCGTCCTTGTTCGCCAGCGGATTGTCCGGTTGATAGCGCATCAAGGGCGGCGCAGTGCTTTCCACCACACCGAGCACCCGTACGCCGACACCGGCGTCCTGGCTGTCGAAACTTTGGCTTGCCGTGTCCATCATCGTTTGGAACACCGGATGCCGCGCGCGATAGATCTTGCTGGCATCGCCGTTGACGCTCTCGGCATTCGCGAGGTTGCTGGCCGTGGTGTTGAGCCGAATCGTTTCGGCATTCAGAGCGCTGCCGGCGGTATTGAATACACTGAATAGCGACATGTCCTCTCCTTAAGAGCCGTTGATGGCGAGCTGCAGCTCTGCGATCTTCAGATTGATGAACATCAAGCTCGCCTGATAGCGCACGTTGTTTTCAGAAAACGCCGCCTGCTCCACCGGCATTTCCACGGTGTTGCCATCGAGCGAGGCCTGATACGGATTGCGGTACTTCAGGTCGGCAGCCGGCGCTTCGCTGCCATTCATCGAGATATGTGCCGCCTGGGTTGCGCTCAGCGGCAACGGCGCGGCATCGGTGTGCGCCAAAACGGCGCTGAAATCGATGTCGCGCGCCTTGTAGTTCGGCGTGTCCGCATTGGCGAGATTGGTCGCCAACACACCGACCCGCTGTCCGTGCAGCAGCAGCGCTTGCTCATGAATTCCAAAAATGTTCTCGAACATGCGAATAGCTCCTCTTGCGGGTAGGAGTAGCAAGAGGTGTGCCAACGCCGGCGAGCGCGCCAAATGCGGCCGCGCAGCGCCTGTTCCCGCGGAAACGCCGGCCTGGAGGGCCTCACCGGCGGCTGCAGGCGGCAAGAACTTGCCGGTGGCGATGCCGGCGGAGTCCATCGGCGGCCTAGCCGGTGGGGCCGAAAGGCTGCTCCAGGGAATGCTGCGGCGATGTGAACCAGGCCGCGCCCTGTTCGGTGACGTGGAAGTGATCCTCCAGGCGAATGCCGAAGGCGCCGGGAATTACGATCATCGGTTCGTCGCTGAAGCACATGCCGGGCTGCAAGGGCGTCGTGTCTCCACGCACCAGATAGGGAGGCTCGTGGATACTGAGACCAATTCCGTGGCCGGTCCGATGCGGCAGCCCCGGCAACCGGTAGCCAGGACCAAAACCGCTTCGTTCAAGAAAGCTACGCGCGGCGAGGTCGATGGCTTCGCAGGCAATCCCCGGACGGACTGCGTCGAAGGCCGCTTGCTGCGCGCTTTTTTCGATTGCCCAAACACGCTTGATCTCGGGCGTCGCGTCGCCGAAAACATAGGTGCGGGTGATATCCGAATGATACCCGCCCACCTGGCAGCCGGTATCGATGAGCACTACATCGCCCTCGCTCAAGGTTTGATCCCCGGGCACGCCATGCGGATAAGAGGTTGCCTGCGCGAATTGGACCGCACAGAAATAGCTGCCGCCGTCCGCACCCAGTTGCCGGTGCGCCGAATCAATGAAATGTCTTACTTCGCTCGCCTTGATCCCGGGCGTCAGAATGCGGGCAGCGCGGCGCTGAACCTCGAGCGTCATGGCCTTGGCTTGTCGCATCAACGCCAATTCGGCAGGCGACTTGAGCATCCGACAGCCATCGACGATCGGTGCACCATTGATCGTGAGCGCGATTGCTTCGTTTCTCAAGCCGTCAACCACGGCAAAGGGCAAGGCGGGATCGAGTGCCAGAGTTTCAACACCATGCTCAGGGAGCAGCTGCGCCACCAGTCGAAAGGGGCTCTCATCCTCTTCCCAGAGCCGGATTTTTGCGTCTACGGCGATGCTGGCCTTGAGCGACTCGTACTCAAATGCGGGACATACGATGATCGGGCTGCCGGACTGCGGAATCACGGCGGCGACCAGCCGCTCGGTTGCCCCCCACGCGACGCCGGTGAAATACCGCAGGTTGGCCCCTGCTCCCACCACCACAGCATCGGCGCCGATTGCCGGCAGCAGCCGCTGCGCCTTGGCGATTCTACCCAGATGCTCCTCGCGTGTGATCAGCGGCGCGGGCGCCGGCCAGCGGTTCAAGTTTTCAAGCTCTCGCGCGGCGCTCGATCCTCCGATACTCATTGCGAAAGATTTCCGGTCACGCCCCAGGTGTCGGAAACCAGATAGCCTTGCTGGTAGGGGTCTTGGCTGTCCACCCGGTAGGTGTGGTACCCGGTGATCCACGCGCGCCCTCTGATGGCCGGCCGAATTGCCGGCCGCCCCGCCACGGTGGTTTCGGCCAGGATTCGTCCGTGAAATTCCGATCCGATGATCGAACTATGCGTCAATTGTTCGGAAATTCGAATCTCGCCGCGTGCGTACAACACTGCTAGCCGCGCCGATGTTCCGGTGCCGGTTGGACTCCGGTCGCAGCGGCCCGGGGAGACGATGCAGGTGTTGCGCGTGACCTTGCCCGGACCCTGGAACGGCTGTGCGAACTGTATGATCGAGACGCCGCGAATTTGCGGATTCTCCGGATGCACCACATCGAGTTGTTGACGCGCAGCCAGCCTTATCTTCTCGCCAAGCTCGGCGAGCGCGCGCGCTTCGGACGGCACGATGTCGAATCCCAGCTTCTGTGCATCGACGATGCCGAAAAACATGCCGCCATAGGCAACATCGATCGCCACCCGCCCGACACCCGCGACTTGAATCTGCGCGTCGAGACGGTCGACAAAGCAGGGCACATTTTCAAATTCGACCGACACGCACTTGCCATCGCGGCAATTCGCAGTGGCGCGGACCACGCCGCCCGGCATGTCGAGCATCAAGATCGTATGCGGTTCGCGCATCGCCACAATGCCTGTTTCCAATAGCACGGTAACGATGCAAATCGTATTCGAACCGGACATGGGCACGTACTCGGTCGGCTCCATGATGATGGCGCCGACATCGCAGTCAGCACGTGTCGCAGGAACCAGCAGGTTGACATGCCGAGTCACGCCGCCGCGCGGCTCGCACAGCAGAGTGCGGCGTATGTGATCGTGGTCGCGCTCCATGGTGCGCATTTTGTCGAACATGGTTGCACCCTGCGGCGGCAGCACGCCCCCGACAATCACATCGCCGACTTCGCCTTCCGCGTGACAACCGATTACGGAGATCAACCGCCCTGCCATATGGCGCTTCCTCAAGGCGCGCTGGTGGCACGCCGCTTGCTTGTTAATTGGCACCATGCAACAAGCGCCAAAATATCGTCGCGCGACTCTCTTTTGCCGTCTTGCGCTCGTCCACTGCTTGGCGCTCCCGCCGCTGCTGGCGGCCGCAGAGGCCTCCGAACTCCAGGACCTCAAGCAGCTCGAAGCTCTGGCCAAATCCGAGGCGGCGGCGCAATTTCCGGCGCTGAACGCCCGGCAGCGCTTTTTGGTCGGTCCCATCGAGCCTCACATGCAACTACCGAAGTGTCAACGGCAGGTGCGACCGGTACTCGCGTCGGCGGTGCATATGCGGGATAGAGTGACGATTGAGCTGATCTGCCAGGATGCGAAATCCTGGCACATCTACGTGCCGGTCCGAATCATCGGCACGTCCCCGGTCGCGGTGACAGCGCACGCCATCGTGGCGGGCAGCGTGCTGCAGGCCACCGACCTCAAGGTCGAGGAACACGATCTGTCCGAACTGCCGCTGGGTTTTTTGGACGATCCCGCCATTGCGGTTGGACTGACCGCCAGTCGGCCCATCGCCGGCGGCGCCTTTCTGACCAATCAAATGCTCGTGGCCGCCAAGGCGGTGCAGCGAGGCCAATCGGTGACCTTGATTGCCGACGCGGGAGGCATCAGCGTGCGGATGGGCGGCCGAGCCTTGAGCGATGGCCTCATAAATCAGCGAGTTAGGGTGCAGAATCTCTCGTCGGGGAAGGTCGTCGAGGGAATCGCCCGTTCCGAACAAGTCGTCGAAATAATTTTACAATAGCCCTTCAGTGAAGCGCGTCACAGCCGATAACAAATCAAGCAGGCGGTCTTGGGCGAATTCGCTAAAGTTCATCCAAACCCTGACGACAACATGGCAAGGGTCAGTCAGTGCCCCAGGAGATTTCGGTGACCGATAAAATCAGTGGATTTTCAACACCCGAACCGGTAGCGCCCGTCAAGGGCTCGAACAGCGGCGGCGTTGTGGCTGAGAAACCGCAAGGTGAAGCGTCGACCTCCGGCGGTTCAGCCGCGCTGACCGGCGATCATGTCACGCTGACCGATTCGGCACGCGCTTTGCAGAAGATCGAAGAGGCGGTGGCCAAATCTCCGGTGGTGAATTCGCAGAAAGTGGCCGCGGTGAAGCAGGCCGTGGGGTCGGGAACCTATCAGATTGACGCCGCTCGAGTCGCCGACAAATTATTGAAGTTTGAGCGTGGGCTGAAGTAGTCGCATGCAGCAGGATGCCCGCCTCCGTCTCGAAGGATTGTTGGATCGCGAGATCGAGCTTGCACACTCCCTCGCGGCGACGCTGGCCGCGGAAAGAACTTCGCTGACCGGCGACTCGCCCGCAGCCGTCGAACTCAATGCCGCCGACAAGACCCGTGTTCTGGAAAGCATCGAAAAACTCGAGGAAGAACGCCGGGCACTGTGCGGCGACCCATTGGCCGCAGGACTCGGAAACACCGTCCGGGAGCGCTGGCGCGCGTTGATGGCCCTCATGGCAGGATGCCGCAGCGCGAATGAAGTGAATGGCCACATCATTCACGTTCGGCAACACCAGGTTCGCCAGCTGATCGATATCGTGCGCGGCGGTGGCCCGGCCCCCACCTACGACAATCACGGCAAGACCTTCGCCAAGGCACTGCGCGCCCTGGCTCGAGCGTAATTCATGTTAGTACTCAGCCGTCGCGCCGATGAGTCGATCGTCATTCAGCCCGCGGATGGCGTGGACGAAAACATGACCATGGCGCAACTTTTCGCCAAGGGTCCGATCCAAATCACCCTGCTCGGCGGAACAGGCCGGCGCGTCAAGATGGGAATCGAAGCCCCGGAACAGCTCGCAATCCGGCGCAAAGACATCGGCTGATTGTCCGCTCTGCGGTCGGTGATTTTCGCGCGCTTTGTTGTCCCGTAGGCGCTTGATTTTACATATCTTTCGAAGGCGTTACATATGCCGGGCGTGGTTTCCGAACGCTTCGCTAACGCCATTCCGATGTGCATAATGGCAGCCTTCACTACGAATTCAAGGCGAAGGGATAGTCCGGATGGAGCGTCGCTTGCACACCCGCCACCGCGCACGCACAACGGTCTACGTGGTGATGTCTGGACGCAAGAGCCGGATCTGCAAAGCGAAGAACTTGAGCGCGAACGGCGTCTTCGTCGAAACGGAAAATCTTGGACTGCGCAAAGGACAACAAGTACAGCTGGCCTTCGCGATCAACCTGGGACTGGTGACCAAGATCCATCGCCGTACCGCCATAGTTGCGCATGTAACCCGCGGCGGCACCGGCCTCATGATGGAGCAATTCGCGGGCCGCTGAGTTGATCGAATCCCTGTAAACTTCGGAAGATGCCACCCTTCGATCCTCCGCGTACGGATGCAATCCGCATCCGTGGGGCGCGCCAGAACAATCTAAAGAATCTCGACCTCGACCTGCCTCTCAACGAGTTGATCGTTGTCACCGGCGTCAGCGGCTCCGGGAAAAGCTCGCTGGTGTTCGACACCCTGTACGCAGAGGGCCAGCGCCGCTACGTCGAAACGTTCTCGCCGTACGCGCGCCAATTTTTGGATCGGATGGACAAGCCGCAGGTCGATCGCATCGAGGGTATTCCGCCCGCGATCGCCATCGATCAAACCAATCCGGTGCGCACCTCGCGCTCCACCGTCGGCACGATGACCGAACTCAACGATCATTTGAAGTTGCTGTTTGCGCGCGCCGCGGTCCTGTACTGCAGGGGATGCGGCCACCCCGTGCGCCGCGACACTCCGGCGGGCATTCAAGCAGTGTTGGGCGCGCGTTCCCCGGCCGCGGGCGACCCGCTGCTATTGCTGACCTTTCCAGTGCCGATACCGAAGAATTTCACGGAAACCGAAATCAAGCAGCTGTTGGAGCGGCAGGGATATACCCGCATCCATGAAAAACGCGGCGATACCCTGCAAGTGATTCAGGATCGGTTTCGATGGTCTGCGGTCGACGCCGCGCGCGCCGGCGATGCCATCGAAGCCGCACTCAAGGTCGGCCAAGGCCGCCTCGACGTGTACCCCGTCGACGCGCGCGCCGGCTCGCCCACGCCGCCGTGGCGCTTTTCAGCCGGATTGCATTGCCCGGACTGCGACATCACCTGCAAGGACCCCAGTCCCAGCACCTTCAGTTTCAATTCCCCGATTGGCGCGTGCGAGACTTGCCGGGGTTTTGGCCGCAGCATCGGCGTCGACTATGGCTTGGTCATACCGGATACGGCCTTGAGTCTTCGCCAGGGGGCCATAAAGCCTTGGCAGACCGAGTCCTATGAAGAATGCCAAGCGGATCTGTTGAAGTTCGCCCGCAAGCGCGGCGTGCCGGTGGACACCGCATGGCGCGACTTGACCGATGCAGAGCGCGCATGGGTGATCGAGGGCGAAGGCGAGTGGACCAAGAATGTCTGGTATGGCGTGCGGCGCTTTTTCGCTTGGCTGGAAACCAAAGCGTACAAGATGCACATCCGCGTGCTGCTCTCGCGCTACCGTTCCTATACCGAGTGCGTTGCCTGTCACGGCTCGCGCTTGAAGCCCGAGGCGCTGCTGTGGCGTGTGGGCAATCCAGGCATCGACATTCGCCAATTGATGCTGCTGCCCATTGACGATGCACAGCGATTTTTCGCGGCTCTCGAATTGCCCGCAGCGCTCGACGAGGCGATGGATCTATTGCTGCGGGAGATTCGCGCGCGCCTCAAATATCTGACCGACGTCGGCCTGGGCTACTTGAATCTCGACCGTCAGTCGCGCACTTTGTCCGGCGGCGAGGTGCAACGCATCAATCTCACGACCGCCCTGGGCACCTCGCTGGTCAACACCTTATTCGTGCTCGATGAGCCGTCGATCGGACTGCATCCGCGCGACGTCAATCGCATCGTCGGCGTCATGCACCGCCTGCGTGATGCCGGCAACACTCTGGTGGTGGTCGAGCATGATCCGAAAGTGATTCAAGCCGCGGATCGCGTGCTCGATATCGGCCCCGGTCCCGGCGAACACGGCGGTGAAATTGTCTTCTACGGGCCCGGTCGCGATCTGGCGAGTGCCGCGTCGTCCCTCACCGCCGATTATTTGTTTCGCCGCAAGCGTGTCGCGGTGCCGCGCATCGCGGCGCGCCGGGACTCCGCACGCGCTCTGCGTATTGACGGCGCCGCCGAGCACAATCTCAAGGACATCGATGTGGCAATTCCGCTCGAGCGCCTGGTGTGCGTCACCGGCGTCAGCGGTTCCGGAAAATCCACGCTGGTGCACGATGTGCTATTTCCCGCGCTGCTGCGCGCCAAGGGCAAGCCCACCGAAAATCCGGGCAGCTACCGTGCGCTGCATGGTGCGGAGCTGATCGACGAAGTGATCATGGTGGATCAGAGCCGCATCGGCCGCACCACGCGCTCGAATTCGGCAAGTTACGTCGGCGCTTTTGACGCCATCCGCGATTTGTTCGGACGCCTGCCGCAGGCCCGCGAACGCAAGTACACCGCCGGCACGTTCAGTTTCAACGCGGGCAACGGCCGCTGCCCGGGATGCGGCGGCAACGGCTTCGAACACGTCGAGATGCAGTTCCTTTCGGACGTGTACTTGCGATGCCCGGATTGCGATGGCCGGCGCTATCGCGCCGAGGTTCTCGACATCAAACTGGCGCGCGGCAATGCTGCGCCGAAGAGCATTGCCGACGTACTCGACCTGACGGTATCCGAGGCGTTGGCGTTTTTCCGCGCCGACAAGGAAGTGTGCCTGAGGTTGGCGCCGCTCGCGGAAGTCGGACTCGATTATCTGCGCTTGGGGCAGCCCGTCCCGACCCTTTCTGGCGGCGAGGCACAGCGCCTCAAACTGGCGGGGCATCTTGCCGATAACGCGGTACGCCGCGACGCGCGCCCCGGTTCGCTGTTTTTATTCGATGAA
>Ga0210394_10006135_pt1 | contig 13121 bp, 9 predicted proteins | sample IncBWC12MmetaG_FD_160121 | JGI IMG/M metagenome (GOLD analysis project Ga0210394, IMG submission 160121) | Forest soil microbial communities from Barre Woods Harvard Forest LTER site, Petersham, Massachusetts, United States - Inc-BW-C-12-M | ecosystem: Environmental > Terrestrial > Soil >...
TTTGACCAACGGTGACAGCTTCCAAACCGATCCGAACGTCGCCCCCGACAATCCGATGGCATGCGGCGAGCCGCCCAGCAACTACCAACCCTATGCCTCGCGGGCGCGCTGGATCAGGACGGCGAACGACAGTTATTTCACCGCCATGACCTATCCCGAAGGCATGCCGGCGATCTTGAAACCTAGCGACATCCACGATGCGTTGTGGGGCGTGCTCAGCGCCGTGTACGGCGGCGCCGTGCATCCCACCGCCGAAGGCTATGCCGCGATGGCGGACGCGGCGCTGCCGGCCGTGCGCGGCGTGCTCGGGCTACCGGCACCGCCCGCCGTCGAGACCGAGCCGCTGCCGCCGCCCACGGCACCAGCGCCTGCAATCGCGCCTGCTCCTGCAATCGCGCCTGCGCCCGCAACCCCGCCCGCCGGCGCAGCGACGCCGCCGCGGGGGCCGTAATCAGGTCGCGGCACGCTCATGCGCAGCACGCTCGGGCGCAGCACGCTCGGGCACAACGCCCAATTTCTTCTGCAGGCTCGAAGACGACGTGGTGTACTGAAACACCAGCCGTTTTTCTGGATAGACGTAGTGGTAGGCCTTCTGCGCCATCAGCGCCGCCTCGTGGAAGCCGGAAAGAATGAGCTTGAGCTTGCCGGGATACCAGTTGATATCGCCGATAGCGAATATACCGGGCGTCGAAGTCTCGAAAGCGGCGGTATCGACGGGGATCAATTCGTTGTTCTTGAGCTCAAAACCCCAATTGGCGACCGGACCGAGCTTCATGGTCAGGCCGAAGAACGGCAGCAACGCGTCGCAAGCGATTTCAGACAACGAGCCATCGTTTTTCTTGACGACGGCCTTGCTGATCTGACTGTGCTCGCCGGCGAGCGCGGTTACCTGCCCGAGGACGAGATCGATTTTGCCCTCGCCGACCAGCGCCATCATTTTGTTGACGCTGTCGGGTGCGGCACGGAATTCGCTGCGCCGATGCAGGAGCGTGAGATGGCTCGCGACCGGGGCAAGGTTGAGCGTCCAGTCGAGCGCGCTGTCGCCGCCGCCGACGATGAGAACGCGCTTGCCGCGGAACGCCTCGATCTTGCGCACCGCATAGAACACCGACTTGCCTTCGTAGGGCTCGATCCCGGGAATCGGCGGACGCTTGGGTTGGAACGAGCCGCCGCCGGCAGCGATGACGACGATCTTGCTCTCGAATACGTTGCCCTGATCAGTCTTCACGCTGAACAGCGGCTCGCCGATCTTTTCCACCGTCTCCACCATTTCGTTCAAATGATATTGCGCGTTGAACGGTTTGATCTGTCGCAGCAGAGCATCGACGAGGCCATGCGCGCTCGTATAGGGAATGCCGGGAATGTCGTAGATCGGTTTCTCCGGGTACAGTTCGGCGCATTGTCCGCCGATTTTGTCGAGAATGTCGACGAGGTGACATTTCATGTCGAGCAAGCCGAGCTCGAATACCGCGAACAGGCCGATTGGCCCGGCGCCGACGATAAGAACATCGGTCTTGATAGGTTCACTCATATCGTATCCGTAGTTTCGCTTCATTGATGGGTTGATGAGGTGGCGAGTGTCTAGCCTGCTGAAAGCGGCAGGGGAAGGCTGAATTCGGCGGTCCGGAATTCGTGCCAGCGACGCTTGGATTTATCCCAGCTAAGCTTGACGATCGGGCGTACGCACCGTGAGCCCCTCGAAGTCCTCGCGGACTTTGATCTGGCACGATAGCCGCGAATTCGGCTGCACGTTGTAGGCGAAATCGAGCATGTCCTCTTCCATTGGCGACGGCTCGCCGACCTTTTCGCGCCAAGTCTCGTCGATATAAACGTGGCAGGTCGAGCAGGCGCAGGCACCGCCGCATTCCGCCTCGATCTCGGGCACCCCGTTCTTGATCGCTGTCTCCATGACCGTGGAACCGACCTCACCCTCGACTGTGCGCGCGGTCCCTCCGGAATCGATGAATGTGATCTGAATCATGGTGGAAATAACTGAGCGAAGGCCTTGGGCTCGATCGAATGCGGAGAATGGCCGGACGTTCTGCCGGCTTGTTCTATCGGCTCGCCCCGCGGTGCGCCAGAGTTTCGGCGGCGATCAGCGTTCGCGGCCAAGCTCGGCCAACAGCACCGTCAATCGTGCGGCGATTGCCGCGCTGGCCTCGAGGCTTGCCGCCTTCAGCTCCGCGATTGCTTCATCAAAATCGTGCCCGCTATCGCGCCAGCTTTCGTCTTCGCCGCCGTCGCCGCCCGCCGCATTCTCCAAAAGCTCGGCAGCCCGCGCCACACGCCATGCGCCAATCCCGCGCGCCGAGCCCTTCAGCGTATGGGCGGCCGCTGCAGCCAGCGGCGGTTCCGCACCGACGATGCGATTGAGCACGATGGTCGTCTGGCGCAGGAACAGTTCGAGGACCTCCCGTTCCAGTCGGCGGTCGCCAAGCGTCATGCGTCCAAGGTGGTCCTCATCAATGACGGTGGTCTTGCGATCGCTCGCCAGCGCGGTCAACAAGCGCGATGCAGTCATGACGTTCTCCCCGCCGAACCGACATTCTCGGGTCGAGTTCGATTTCGCACATGAAGCGGCGACAACAACACAAATGGCTTACGGATCAGGAGAGTGGGCCGCGTTCTTTCACGCCGACAGTAAGCAAACCCTTACTCAGGGCAGCGCGGGGCGCGGCACTGTCGCGGCCGCCATCTGACCGTGCCGCGACCGCCGGCCGGACGCGGCGACCGGCCGGGGCCGAACGCCACCTCGGCCAAACGGCGGCCGCATTGTTGGCACAACAATGGCGACGCCAGGGTGAACAAGCCGTTAACGATGATTAAAGGGACGTTACCGAACCGGTTTTCTTCGATCTGCCAGAACGATAGGATGGGCTATCATAGTGCGATCTGAGGGCTTGCTGGGGGAGCCCTGGAACCGGCGAGGATTCAACGATCACGCGCTCGTGGCGCGGCCTGAACGTTATGCCGAGCGTCGGCTCGGCGTTCTCAGGCCGTCCTAGTCAAGCGTAACACGCGAGGCGACGACCGAAATGGCCAACTACCCGAAGACGATCAAGGATCCGACTGAAGCGGCGCTGTCGGCGATCCAGGAAGCCCTCAATATCCAACAGGACGAAGAGCAGGCTGCAAGCCAGCCCGAGGGCATGTCCGATCTTCTGTCCGGCCCGGCCGAAGACCGCGCGCAAAGCCCGACAGCCGCTCCTGTAAGCGACGATCTCTTCGCTTCCGACGCGGTGGGTACCCGTGATCTTGCCGGCCCCGCGGCGCGCGCCGCCAACGACGATCAGCAATCGATCGGCCAGATCCTGCGCGCGCTGCAGCGGCGGCCGGCACGCTCTTCCTATTTCGTCGCCACGGCATTTTCCTGCGCCTGGATTGTCGGCTGTCTTTCGCTGTCGTTTGCGTATCTCTCGGACATCAATACCGCGCTCGGACCCGGCCGTTCGCCCATAGCCCTCATGATCGGCCTTGGCGCTGCGGCGCTGCTGCCGATCATTTTCTTCTTCGGCGTGGCCCACATGGCCTGGCGCGCACAGGAACTGCGGTTGATCACCCAGGCCATGGCGCGGGTGGCCATGCGTCTTGCCGAACCCGAAAGCGTGGCGCGGGACTCTATCGTAACCGTCGGACAGGCGATCCGCCGCGAGGTCGCGGCCATGGGCGACGGCGTCGAACGTGCGCTGGCGCGCGCGGGCGAACTCGAAGCTCTGGTGCAGAACGAAGTTGCCGCGCTAGAGCGTAGCTATAGCGACAACGAGGTGCGAATTCGCGAGGTATTACAGGATCTCGCCGGCCAACGCGACTTGTTGGTAGGTCAGGCAGAGCAGGTCCGTTCCGCGATCAGCAACGTGCATATCGATCTCACGCAGGACCTTGCCACCATCAGCGACTTGGTCGGACATCAGATCAACGAGACTGCGCAACGCATCACACACGCGCTGACGGAAAGGGGCGAGCAGATTACTCTCACCCTTGGGCATGTCGGCGATAATATGATCCAGCAATTGAACGAGCGCGGCGGCGATCTGCTTGATCGGCTGGAGGCGGCCAGCGACCAGACCTCGCGTGCGATCGAGTCAGCGAGCGAGCGTCTCACTTCGAGACTTGACTTTAAGACACATCACGTTGACGAGGAGTTCGTCGAAATCGCGACCGGCCTGGAAGACATGTTGACCTCCCGGCTCGACCGGGTCACCGAAACTTTTTCGGAGAAATCGCTTGCTGTAGTCGATCTGATGATCGGCCGGTCCCAGGAACTCACCGACGCCATCGTCGAAACCTCGAACCAGCTTGCGGAGACGATTGCGAGCCGCGCCGAGGAAGTCAACAGCACAGTCAAATCTTCCGCGGAATCGCTCATCGCCGACCTCGATTTGCGCGGAAGCGAAGTGGCGGACAAGCTACAACAGACGGGTAATCGGATTACCGAAACCCTCGTGGCGCGTAGCGCGTCATTGGCCGACTCGATGCACGAGAGCGCCGAGCACGTCATCAGCGTCATCGCCACGCGCAACGACGCGATCAAGGAAATGCTGGCAACGCGCCTGGTGGCGTTCGAGGAAATGTTCAAACACACCGGCGCCGAACTTGGCGAAAGGATTTCGCGCGACTCCTCGACGCTGGGTAATCTCATCACGCGTCATCTCGCCGAATTCGATCGCACCGTGAAGACCTACGGCACCGAACTCGTCGAGCGGCTCGGCGCGCGCACACAGGAAGTCTCTGAGTCGATGCGCAGTTACGTCGACAGTTTCGACACGCGCGTCAAAGCGAAAGGCGACGAGGTCACCGCCGCGCTCGATCAGCGCCTGACGCGCTTCCAGGAAGCGGTCGACAGCCGGTCGAAGTCGCTTACAGACACGTTGTCGGCGCGTGTCGTCGATATAGCAAAAACGCTGGCCGAAGGTGGCAAGGAAGTCATTACCGCGCTCAGCAAGCGCATTACCGAGGTGAATACGGTCATCGATACCCGTGCTAGCAAACTTACCGATACCCTTGGCGAGCAGATTGCGAACATCGACACGGCTCTCGGTAAGGGAGCCCGTGAAGTCGCCAGCACTCTCGACAGTCGGGTCGACCATTTGGAGCAGCTGCTGGTGGAACGCGCCCAAGCCGTCGTCCATCAAATGGAAGTGCAGAGCCGTGCCGCTGCCGATCTCCTCAATTCGAGGATGGAACAATTGTCGGAATCGATCAGGACCAATTCGACCAGCGCCGAGCGCGCGCTCATTGAATTGGCGGCGAACACCACGGAAGCCCTCGGCAAGAGCGCGGCTGCGAGCACGGCGGCGACCGAAACGTTGAACCGCAGCGCGGCGGAAGCGACGGTCTCGCTCAATCGCAGCGCCGGCGTGCTGAGCAACACGATCACCAAGAGCGCTACCGCCGCCAACGAAGCGATTAGCAACGCGGTCGCAATCGCCGAACGCAAGCTGGTCGGGACGGGCACGGAAGTTTCGCGCAGTCTCGCCGGTAAGGCCAATGAGATCAACGCCGCCGTGTCTCAGTGCACAGAAGACTTGATGCGCACACTGGACGAGAGGTCAAATGGTCTCGTGTTGGCGTTGACTAACAAAGGTCAGGGACTGGCCGGAGAAGTGAGCCGCGTTACCGATCAAACCGTGAAGGCGATTGACGCCAAGGGCTTCGTCTTTACTCAGACCATGATGGACAAGAGTGAAGATATCGCCCGGTTGATCAACGACGCGAGCCTGAACGCCACGGGCGCGATGACCCGCACGCTGGGGCAAATGCAGGAAGGCGCCCAGGGCGTCGCCGAAGCCGCCAAGCTGACGATTACGCGGACGCTCGAGGAATTGCACCGGGCGACCAAGGGCGCGATCGAGGAGTCGAAACAGACCGCGGCGGCGACCGTCGCCGAGATGATGGAGACGCACACCATGCTGCGCTCCGATTCCACCGCGTTGTTCGAGCGCCTGCGCGAAGCCAATATCCTACTGCAAGAAGTGCTCAGCGGCGCTCAGGAGAACATGAATTCGATCGAGCACACCATGGCGTCGCGCATTTCCGAGTTTGTCGTGGCCATGAGCGACCTCTCCAGCAAGAGCGGGGCGACGACCGCCAAAGTCGAGCAGCATCTGGGCACGTTCAACAACGTGACCGCCAAGGTACTGCACGATCTCGGCGACCTGGCAGACCAGTTCAGCTCGCACGGGCGGACGCTCGCCGACGCGGTCGTGCTGCTCGAATCGAGCAATCTCAGGACCGAGGATTCGATCGCCACGCGGCACACGAGCATCGAGTCGCTCGTTTCGACACTCGATGCGCGAACGGAGGACTTCGGACAGCGGCTCGAACGCTTCTCCAGCCTCCTCGACGAATCGCTCGATACGGCGGCGGCGCGGGCGCGCGAGATCGCCGGCGTCATCGCCGAGAGCAGTAACGACAGCGTACAATCCATCGAGCAGCAGTACGAGCTCGTGCGCAAGACCTCGGACGAAGAACGGCTGCGCACCAGCGAGGTGCTCAACTCGGTTTACGATGAGGCCTCCACGAAAGTGCAGGCAATGTTTACCCAATCCGCCGGCCGTTTCACGGAGGTTATGGAGGGCATGAAGCAGATGGCGGCGGAAATGCAACGCGAGCTCGAGACAACCCGGGCCGAGTTGCGCCGTGGCATTCTCGAACTGCCGCAGGAGACCGCCGAAAGCACGGCGCAAATGCGCCGAGTCATCGTCGATCAGATCGAAGCGCTAGCGGAACTCAACCGCATCGTCGCCCGCCATGGCAGGTCGCTCGATGCCGCGGAGCCGCTGCGGCGCGAGGCCGAACCGCTCTACGCCGCGAGTGGCGGACGCGGACAAGCCCGCCCGCTGCGCGCCGACATCGCCGCGCCGCCGCCGCAAGCTCCGACGCGCGACATTACCGGAGCGCCGACGCGTCGATCCACACCGCCCACGCTCAGCCCGGTGCCGGGCGGCAAGGACGAAAACACAGTCCGCAATGGCGGCTGGCTCTCCGACCTGCTCACGCGCGCGTCGCGTGACGAGAGCCCGCCGAATGCGCCGCCCGTCTTGCGCGAGTCGCCGCGCAGCGACGAGCGTCCGCAGCGCGACAGCGTCGACTCGATCGACACGCTTTCGGTCGACATCGCGCGGATGATCGACCACGATGCTGCCGCGGAGTTGTGGGAGCGCTATAAGCGCGGCGAGCGCGGCGTATTCACCCGACAGCTCTATACACAACCGGGCCTGAAGGCGTTCGACGAAATTCGCAATAAGTACCGCTCAGATCCCGAGTTCCGGCAAACCGTCGAGCACTATATCCACGAGTTCGAACGGCTCCTCGACGACGTTTCGCGCGGCGATCGCGGCCCGGCCGTCGCGCGCAATTACCTGACGTCGGACACCGGCAAGGTTTACACCATGCTGGCCCATGCGGCCGGGCGATTCGAATAGATAGAATAAGCCCGGCCTCGGAATATGCGGCGGCAGACGACGCACTTCCGAACCCGTCGATACGATTATCTAATCGTCTTCAGTTGGGAGGATCGCCGAGCCCCGGTGCCCAGCACCATTTGAGTTGTCGCCGTCCTTCGACCAGCGTTCCGCCGCAGCCGCCGTCGCGCTCAATTTCTGCAACAGAGCGGCAATTTCGTTACGCGTCGTCGCCAGCCTAAAGCATTGTTCACTGAGTACCGCGACACGCTGTTCCAATTCTCGCTTCATGTCCGCAAAGCTTTTCACACGCTCGGACAGGCTTCCGTCATCACTTTCTTCAATGCGTCTGATCGCAGAGACGAGTCCATCACGAAGTTCCTTCAGTCCGCCTAAGACGCTTACCACGCCGCCCCGTTCAGACTCGAGCGGCGCGAGCCGCGATTTCAACTCGTCAAGGCCGGTCCGTAATTGGTTGAATGTGACCAGTCTGCGTTCGATGTCGTCGAAGCGACTCTGGGTGTTCTCGATGAACGCTCTAAGCTCGCCGATACGAGCCTCGATGCTTCCTGCGCTATCACTAGTCTTGGCGATCGAAAGCAAATCCAGGGCGCGATTCATATTCCTAAGGAGCCCATCAATACCCTCGCGCAGCGTTCCCAGCTTGGAGAATTGGGAATCAAGCTCAGAAATCCGTCCTCCTAAACTCCTGTTAGTCTCTGCAAAGCTCTGCAATTGTTCGCTAAGAGAGCCGTCGGACGTCTTTTGAATTGAATCAAGAAGCGTCGTCAGGTGAACGCGCGCCTGATTCAAATCTTTAATACGGTTCTGTACTCCTCCCTCCGTCGCCGCATATGGGCCCAGCCGCATTTCCAACCCGGCAAAATCCTGCTTAAGGTTTGCCATTGTTTTCGAAGCGCGCTCAATATCATCGCAGCGCCCATGACTTCGCCTGATAAATTCCATGAAATTTTTCAGACTAAGATCGAGACTTACCGCGTCATCTGCGCTCGCGATTTCCGCCAAAGCGCGGTCAATATCGTTCTGACGACTATCGAGTTCCATGAAGAGGTGCTCGATCGATCTTCTCCTCTCAAGCACTGGAGCAAGTTGCTTCTTCAGCGCTTCCTGCTGGTCGCGGATATAATCAACGCGAGACTGCAAGTCCGGCATTTCATTCCGCGCCGAATGAATTTGCGCAATACGTTCAGCCTCGGTCAAGCGCTGCTGGATCGCGCTTATGGCGGCCTCCGGATCGGTGCGGGCCAGATGATGCACGGCCGACTCTGTATCGACATGCGATTTAGCCAGTTCCTTGGCGCCCTCACGCGCCTCACGAAAATGCCTTTGGGCGGCTCGTCGCTGGCCCGCGTGAGTGAGTCGAAACCACAGCAGCGAAGTAACCAAGATGAAGGGTATCCCCAAGGCGACCAACCATGCAGCCTCCTCAGGCAGCGGTACGGTCAGGAATACGCGGAAAATTTCAGCGATTGAAGGTTTGGTCCAGAGGGCGGCGTACATCGCCGCGCCTTCCTGCCCATGATTGAGGGCAATAACTCCGACCGCCAGAACAAAGAGCGCGACGCAAATTGCGATGAGCTTACCCATTCGTGACACTTTCCCCGATCCTTACTCAGTCCAAGCGCACAACACACCCCACTCCACGACCTACATATCCCGCTCGCACTAAAGATACAGGCGATGTTGTCGACCGGGCCTATCGTCGGCTCTTCAGCAGCCAGTTCAGTTGTGCAACGTTTTCAGGATGATCCATATCATTGCCTTTTCGCTGCAATTGCATACGCAATTCAACCATCACTGGTTAGTTAGACCCATTTCTGGGCAGCCGGCTCGCATAACCAAAATCGTGTATTGTTTGCAGTTAACTTGGTCTCGCGGCGCCCAGGGCGCGGAGCCCGGAATTCAATGGGAATCAACGCGATCGCTCTGGCGATTTTTGGAACTCCGATAATCGCCGCCCCGAGAATTTCGTCGTGTTGTGGACTCGATACTATTCGATCGATATCCGCCAGGGTTTTTTGCTCAGCGCGTGGTTCCCACCGTCTCGGCATTGGTTACGCTGGTCAGCGCGAGCCGGTGGCGCAAAACTTCTCCCACCGTTAGGGCAATCTGCCCGCGCGGCGCATCCTCTAATTTGAGCGCCAGACGTTGGCGCAACACATCCCCGACCTTTCGGGCGACCGGCCCGCGCGGTATATCGTCTATGTCCAGGGCGAGGCGCTGGCGCAGTAAATCCCCCACGTTTTTGATAGTCCGCTTGCGCGGAGTATCGGCAATTTTTGGGGTGAGGCGTCCACGCAGAGCATCGGCAACCTTCACTTCTGCGAGCTTGCGGCGCTCGACCAAGCCTTCGGGTCGACTCGCGATGGTATCGGAGTAATTTCTTTTCGCAGAGGTCCTCTTATCAAGCTGATCAGCCAACGTCAGCCAGGCGTCTGAAAGTTGAAGCCAGCCCAGGCTTTCATCTGGATCCGAGGATAGCTGCGCGGCCCGCAGAAACTCGCTGGCCTTCTTGCGGCAATCGAAAGTCTTTACCACTGCTAAAATGCCCCTGCCCAGCAGCCTTACAATTCGACCTTAACGAAGGGATCATGACATCGCAAGTTCCGTATCAAATACGCAGCATGGAGGGACGCGAACAAACTAGCTTTTTCAATCCGCTTGCTTGTGACGCGATCGCGGCGCTACCGTTGCGCCATGGTGAATGCCATGGTTAGCGCGATGGACGCCCCGGTTGCACTGCCCACTGCCGCGGATGTCGATGAGGCTGCCCGCCGCTTGGCCGGCGTGGCTCTGCGCACGCCGCTTTTGACCTCGGCCGCGCTTGACGCCATGACCGGCGGGCGCATTTTCCTCAAAGCCGAGACCTTGCAACGCACCGGCTCGTTCAAGTTCCGCGGCGCCTACAACAAGCTCGCGGCGATCCCGCCTGAGCGGCGAGCCGGCGGCGTGGTGGCTTTTTCTTCCGGCAACCACGCGCAGGGTGTCGCCGCGGCGGCGCGGCTCCTCGGCATGCGTTGCGTCATTGTGATGCCGCACGACGCACCGCGGGCGAAACGCGAGCGCACTGCGGCGCTCGGCGCCGAACTTGTGCTCTACGACCGCGCGCGCGACGACCGCGAAGCGATCGCCAACGACATCGCTGCGCGGCGCGGCGCCGTTCTGGTGCCGCCATACGACGACGCATTGATCATCGCCGGCCAGGGCACTGCCGGGCGCGAGATCGTCGAGGATCTCGGCGCGCTCGGCCTTGTTCCCGACGTCGTGGTCGTCACCGCCTCCGGCGGCGGGCTCACGGCCGGCATTGCGCTCGCCATCAAGGCGCGCGTGCCGTCGGCCACGATCTATACGGCGGAGCCGCAGGGCTTCGACGATCATGCGCGATCGTTTCGCAGCGGCCAGCGCGAAGAGAATGCCGCACTGACCGGCACGATTTGCGATGCGCTGATGGCGCGCATGCCGGGCAAGCTCACCTTCGCGATCAACCAGTCGCTGGTCGGAGCCGGCGTCGTGGCAAGCGACGAGGAAGTCACGGCCGCCGTCGCGTTTGCCTTCGCCGAATTGAAGCTCGTGGTCGAACCAGGCGGCGCCGTCGCGCTCGCCGCGCTGATGACCGGCAAGGTCGACGTCAACAATAAGATCGGCGTCGCCGTCCTCTCCGGCGGCAATGTCGATCCGGAAGTGTTTTCCCGGTTGGTCGCGTAGCGCGCGCTGCGTCGGCTCTACCGGGGTCAGGCTCCCGCGCCCGGGAGAAAGCAACGGATCTGTGTCGTACCGTCCACATCCTGGTACGGCCACACCACGGCCGGGCCAAAGCGATTGGGCTCGGTCACTACCGCCGCATCAGGCACAACAAGCCATTGCCCCTGTATACGCACGCGATAGCGGCCGTTCTGAGTGTCCCAATCGACGTTCTCGACACTGACCCCGTCGGCGAACGAACAACACAAGCCCTTTCCGCTCGCGAGCTGGTCGAACCAGGCTTTCAGCGGTGAGTTGGCGTAGCGGCCGTCATCATGCGCGGAAACGTAACTGGGAATCGACAGAAGCATGCACAACGCCACCACCGTCAAAGCAAGACTGGTCAGTCTGTGCATAGTGGCCTCCAGATGATCGACTTGCGCGGACCGCCAACGATTAGTCCTGCAGACCCCGAGCACTCAGCGCACATCGCCTGCACGTCGTTGTTGATCCGCTTGAACTTACTCCAAGCAACTTCCGTGCCGTGTTTTAAACGCGACAATTGGAGAAAACTTGGGCGATCAACGAGCGGATAACGCCGGCTGCCCGAATTATTTCCAGCGGTGCCGGCACGTAGAGCTAACCGAACAAGGCGATCAACTCGTCTTCACTCAGGGCGCGCAACGCCGCGACTGGATCAACCGGCGCCGGCCGAGGCATGGCCCGCACCGTCGGGTTCACCGGACTCGGGATCTCTGTCGCTTGTACCACATCGGACGGTGTCGAGGCAGCCGGCGCTAACGGAGTCGGCGCAGGGGCTGAATGAGGCAGTATGGCTACGCGCTGCGGCCTAGGCTCGAATAAATCCGCCGGATCTTCTTCCGGGCCCGGCAGCAGCTGCGGTCCTGGCAGCAGCGAATGCGCCTGGGCGGATTGGTCGGATGATTCGACGTCGCGGCCGCTTGCCCCGTTATTGGCAGGATGAAATAGGAAGTCGGGCGCCTCGATGAACCAGCGCGGAGCGCGAGCCGCCGATTCAGTCGCTTGCGGCTCGGCGGCCACTGCATAATCGGCCTGAGGAATGCCGGCCTCTGAAGACGCGCTTTGCGATTCATGAGCCGGCTCGCTTTGCGGTTCGAAAGCCGTCCCGGTTTCGTCAGCGAGGGAGCTTAGTGACGCGCCAAGCGCAGCGGCCGCTTCGGCGAACTTCTCGGTGCCCTGTAGATCAAAGTCGGACCGGCCGGAGCCGGAATCACTATTCCCGCCGTCGGAGCCGCCTTCAGTTTGATGAACCGTCGCGGGCGCTATTTCGATCGACGCATTCGCCGCAGCCTCGGTGGCCGGCGCCACGCCGTTCCCGGCATGGTGATTTGCCGCGCCGTTCGTGCAGGCATCGCATATTTCGCGCACGGCCGCGTCGAGTGCGTCGCAGAGTTCGGCATCGACCGCTCGCTCGCGCAGTCCGAAGGCGATGTCCGCAAGGCGCTCGGCGGCGGCGCGGATGTCCGGCCTGCCTGTTCTTTCTTTTTCGCGTTCATCGCCCCGGACAGCCGCCTCGATCCGCGTGATGGCGGCGATGAGTGAATCGGTGTCGGCGTGGCGATTGCGGCTTGCGAATTCAGTCAAAAACCAGCGGCCGCGTTCGGTTGCCGTGACCGCCGCGCATACGGCATCGTACTCGGCTTCCTGTGGCAGCCCGGCACCGATGCCGGACAGCGCCAGTGGATCGTTCGACATCGCAAGACCTGGAGCGAATCAACCGCATAACAGCAGTACGCGCAATGCAAATTGGAACACTTCGCCCCGAGATACCCACAGGTTTTCCACGGCAGCCGGGACTGGCGCGCTTAACCCCACAGCGCGGGTTCGGACGGATAGGCAAGAACTACCTCCATACCGCAAGCCGTCGGGGCCGTCCTTGGCAAAGAGCGGCGGACCATCGAGACCCACCGCTCAATCGATCCTGGCATTGGCAATTTTCACGATCGCGGCCCATTTCTGCATCTGCTCGTCGAG
>Ga0210394_10006136_pt1 | contig 13120 bp, 10 predicted proteins | sample IncBWC12MmetaG_FD_160121 | JGI IMG/M metagenome (GOLD analysis project Ga0210394, IMG submission 160121) | Forest soil microbial communities from Barre Woods Harvard Forest LTER site, Petersham, Massachusetts, United States - Inc-BW-C-12-M | ecosystem: Environmental > Terrestrial > Soil >...
CGCAGGGCGGGAAGAAAATTCAGTTCCTGAACCGCGATATCGACGACTGGACAATAACATTTGTCGAGACCGGGATCAACGCGAACATTGGTGAGCGCCTCAAAGCAGTTGAGCCCTACTTGCAGCGTGAAGAGATGTTCCTGGCGAATTATGGCGATGGGCTTAGCGATCTGCCTCTGCCCACCATGCTCGAGAGATTCCAAAAGAGCAGCGCTATCGGATCGCTTCTGCTCGTGCAACCCACGGCGAGCTTTGACATCGTGAACACGAGCGAAGAAATGGTTAGTGGCATAAGTGAGCTTACCCGCTCCGACATTTGGATGAACGGAGGCTTCTTCGCATTACGCAATGAAGTTTTCGACTACATCCATCCGGGCGACGAACTCGTACGTGAGCCGTTCCAACGGCTGATTGACAAGAAGGCCTTGCTGGCTTATAAGTACACGGGGTTCTGGCAGTGCATGGACACTTTCAAGGACAAGCAGCGGCTAGAGGAATTGAACCACAAAGAAGCCCCCTGGAAGGTTTGGCAATCGGCTCCTACCGAATTGCCCAACGGGCATGCAAGGAAGATCTCGGCAAGCGCATGATTCAACTGAGTCTCGACGGGGCCGAACGCGGTGGGCTGAAAATCTTATGCCTCGGTTCGCATTCCGACGATATTGAAATTGGCTGCGGTGGGACAATCATCCGGCTGGCGGAACAATATCCTGACTCTACTTTCTATTGGGTTGTATTCAGCGTCACGGGCGCCCGGGCTACGGAGGCAAAATGCGCCGCCGTGCGTTTTACGAGTTCTGCCACCCTAGCGGAGCTGGTGTTAAAGACTTTTCCAGATGGGTTCCTGCCATTCGTAGGATCCGAAGTCAAAGCGGTCTTTGAAGAGTTGAAGGCGATCTCCCCCGACCTCATCTTCACTCACAATCGCAAGGACGCGCATCAGGACCATCGCCTCATTGGGGAATTGACCTGGAATACCTTTCGAGACCATTTCATTCTGGAGTACGAGATCCCGAAGTATGACGGAGACTTAGGCCAGCCTGGCGTCTTCGTGCCCCTTCAGCTGGAAACGTACCAGAACAAAGTTCGGTTCATCATGGACACGTTTCAATCGCAGCGTTCCAAGCACTGGTTTCAACCAGAGACGTTTCTGTCCCTCATGCGCCTTCGGGGGATGGAGTGCAACGCTCCGAGCGGATATGCAGAGGCTTTCTACTGCCGCAAGCTAGTGCTGGGCATGGGATCGCGATCCAATCAACGTCTTGCGGAAGGAGCACTACAGTGAACCTTTTCTGTGACTCGAAGCTGGGTGATACAAACCGTCGCGAAGAGTTATACCGAGGATCGGTATTCGTCTATTCTCCTTCTCCTGGCGCGCTGGGGTTGTGTGAATTCGCTCGTGAACTAATTGAGGTCGCCTTTCACCCCTTCGATCCGCGCAAGGTACAGGAACATATGCCGGTGGAGAAGTGCGTCGGCATCCTGGCTGAACTAAAGCCGAAATTCATTCATCACCCCAGATCCAAGGAACTCATCCAAGCGATGCTAGTTGAGCGGGGCTGCGACCTGGACAAAACCTACTTCGATGTCCCCCGGCTGCGTACCGCCTTTCCGTCCGATTACCTTTCTTCGGGCATCGCCTACGCTTTTCATCCGCATCGCGACACGTGGTATTCCGCGCCGTTTTCACAGCTAAACTGGTGGATGCCGGTTTACGAGATATCGCCTGAGAACAGCATGGCCTTTCATCCGCGATACTGGGATACCGCAGTTCCCAATAGCTCCCACACCTACAACTACCACGAATGGAATCGCCAGAGCCGGCATAATGCCGCGCAGCACATCAAAGTGGATACGCGAGTTCAACCGCGGCCTCAGGTCGAGTTGGAGCCGGACCCGCAAGTGCGCGTGATCGCCAACGTTGGAGGCCTGATGATGTTTTCCGCGGCGCAGCTGCATTCTACAGTGCCGAACACTTGCGGACACACGCGGTACAGCATTGATTTCCGGACTGTCCACCTGGATGACGTCTGGAGTAAGTGTGGGGCGCCGAACATCGATTCGGCTTGTACTGGCACCACTATGGGAGATTACATAAGCGCAAGAGATTTCAGCCATCTTCCAGCCGAGGCCATGGCTTTGTATTTCGATGGCACGGAAGCTGGCCTTGCTTCTTCCAGTAGGGTGCTGGTGACTAGCGAAACAACACACAAGTAAGACGTCGTGATGACTCAGAGTGCTGAAATGAACTTGACTGAATCGCGACGGCTACGGGAGCGGAGCCATTCTATTATCCCGGGGGGCGCGCACACCTATTCCAAAGGCGATGATCAATTTCCTGAGCAGGCTCCCGGTTTCATAGTACGCGGCAAAGGCTGCCACGTTTGGGATGCGGACGGGAATGAGTTCATAGAATTCGGCATGGGACTCAGGTCCGTCACTCTCGGACATGCGTTCGAGCCCGTGGTCGAAGCCGCATATCGGCAGATGTTGGGAGGCTCTAACTTCACTCGCCCAGCTAAAATCGAGGTCGATTACGCACAGGAGCTGCTTGGCGTGTTGCCGAACGCGGATATGGTGAAGTTTGCCAAGAACGGCTCTGACGTAACAACCGCCGCGGTCAAACTTGCACGTGCTTATACCGGACGAGACATGGTGGCTGTCTGTGCTGACCAACCCTTTTTTTCCGTGGACGATTGGTTTATAGGAAGTACGCAAACCAACGCGGGAATACCACAAGCCATACAGGACCTAACAGTAACGTTCCGCTACAACTGTCTGGACAGCGTAAAGGAAATCTTCACCAAGTACCCGAACCAAATTGCATGCCTGATGCTTGAGGCTGCGACGAGCGAAGAACCTACCGAGGGTTTTCTGAAGGACCTGCGGCAAGTTTGCGACGACAACGGAAGTCTTCTAATTCTCGACGAAATGATCACCGGATTTCGCTGGAATCTCGGCGGCGCCCAAGCTGCCTATGGCGTTGTCCCTCATCTCTCCACTTTTGGAAAAGCGATGGGTAATGGCTTCGCCATCTCCGCTCTGGTCGGCAAGAAAGAGATCATGAGACTGGGTGGTCTGGCTCATTCTGCCGAAAGAGTGTTCTTGCTCTCCACCACGCACGGAGCAGAAACCCACGCTTTAGCGGCCGCTCGGGAGACCTTGCATATCTACGCGCAATGTCATGTCGTCGAACGTCTTTATCGGCAGGGAGACCGTCTACGCACGGGCATCGATCAGTGCATCACACGCCACGGTCTTACCAATCATTTTGAAATAAAGGGCCGGTCATGCAACCTTATTTACGCTACAAGGGACTCAGACCGCCAACCTTCACAATGCTTTCGTACTCTGTTTCTCCAGGAATTAATCCAAGGGGGGATTATCGCCCCCTCGTTCGTCGTCAGTTATTCGCACTCAGATCAGGATATCGATCGTACGATCGAGGTGGTTGACAAAGCCCTTGGCGTCTACGCGAGAGCCCTGGAAGACGGTGTGCAAAGGTACCTTGTCGGGCGGCCGGTAAAACCAGTCAATCGGCAGTATAACTAGCCGAGCTGAACTTTTGGTCACCATCGCAATTCAGCGGATTTGACGGACTTCCATAAACATGACACGTGGTGAGCCTGTGCAATTGGCATCCGCCTATTCGCGTGGGGGCAAGATGCAGTCGCAGGGATTACTGCGCTTGATCCATGGTATCCGGGGAACAAGCGCGGCAATCTCTGGGATCGACTTGGCGGTGTGCAGCTTTCTACTTCTGATTGGCGCATTTCAGTTCACGCACTGTCCCCGAACATCCGATTTTCTGAACGACCCACAGTATGTCGATATAGCCCGATCGATTGTCGACCACGGTTCGTATGAGTTCAACTTCTTGCCGATGACCACGCTGCCCCCAGGTCTTTCACTGCTGCTGGCAGTAGCAGGTTGGCTGGCTGGCTTTACGCCGGCGGTAATGTTCCATGTCATTGCTGTCTGTACGACGCTGGCGATGATCGCTTCCTACCAGCTGCTGCGTAATGTGGAGGGCCGAGGAGTCGCTGCCGTCGCCTGTCTTTTATTAGCATGCTCTCCCAGCTTATTGGGTTACAATACAGCACTCATTTTTCCGGAGATGCCCTACTTCTTAATGAGCATGGTCACACTGTTGCTGGCGGTGAGGATGGATCGTTCGGATAAAGCTTCTATCGGCCGGATGCTGCTTCTCAGTGTGACCGTAGTTGCCGCAGTGCTAGTCCGCTCAATCGGGATCGCTCTCGTGGTCGGTATGGGCGCATGGATTGTGGCATCACTCGTATTGGTTCCGGAATCGGGCCGACGCCGGCTGAAAAGATTCTTGCTTCCGCTGACGCTTGGACTGATAGCACAGCTCGGCTGGAGTCTGTGGGCCCAGCGCCACGAGGTTCTCGAATGGCCGAACTTGCCCGGCTACCCACAGTCATATGTTTCGCAGCTCAAGGTGAAGAATGGCCAGTATCCGGAGTTAGGGATGGCACATCTTAGCGACATTCCTAGCCGTGTAGAACGAAACATCGTCACGCGAACAATCGGTTTCGACAAGCTGTTGACTAGAAGGTACGTCAGCTCCTTTTGGTCTTCGCCTGCCATCGCAGGTGTGATACTCCTCATCTTACTGGGGTTGGTGTCCTCGTTTCGAAACGGAGGGCAACTACATGATTGGTATTTTTTGTGGTCCGAGATCATTTTTTTGATGTGGCCATGGGACTACAGGGAACGTTTTATATATCCCGTCGTGCCCCTTGCGTGTCTTTACATCTGGCGCGGCGCCAAAATGCTCAAGGATTGTGCAGTCCGTCAACCCGAAGTGACGGGCTTGTGGGCTTTCTTTGTCGGGCTGTTCCTGAGCATTGTTTCTGCGTGTTTTGCCCTGCGCATCTTATCCTTTGAGATTGACAAGGATCACGCGCGTGGAGATCATCTGCAGCCAATCGTGGCGACGCTATTCTGGCTCGTGTCGATGGCGGTTGGTTTTGTAATATTTAAGTTCCAAACGCTTCGCAACTCGCCGCGCCTTGCACGTGCACTCGGATCGCTAACCGACATCGCTCAGCCATTGAGTCCCCTTGGTTTCCGAGTCACCACAGGACTGATTGTTGCCGCTCTCGTTGCTTCCGGAATAGTCCAGCAAGTGGCCGTGGGAAACAACAACATGAACCCAGATCTGACGCGTCAGTCGTTTTATCCCGAGATCGAAGCAGCTGCGTGGATAAAGAAATACGAACCAAACCGAGTGATTATGGCGCGCGAGCAGGATACGCTGTTTCACTATACGGGCCAGCGCGTGGTATGGTTCCCACCCATTTCTGACCCTAAAGTTCTTATGGACGGTATTCGACGACATCACGTAGACGTACTCATCGTCGCGCATCATTCGGACAGTTATTGGTTGCCCCTAGAGGATACCTGTTTCCAGTCGTTACGCGACGCTTATGGGAAAGCGTTTCAGTTAGTCCATCAAGGCCATGATTACAAGATCTTCGAAGTTAGGCCGCCAGGTAACGGAGCTTAGTCCGATCCTCATCCGGATTGACGACTGGCTTGATAGGTCCGGGCTACTCACACCATGAACGAAAAGCTGCGCGAGCTATACCGATTTCGGGAACTGCTCTACATGATCGCCTACCGCGACGTTAGGGTCAGGTATAAGCAGTCGATAATGGGGATTCTATGGGCCGTCCTGATGCCCATCCTGATTGTTGGCGCCGGAATCGTCGTCCGTTATGGCTATGCGGTGGCGTCTGGGAAGCCGCTTCAAACCGGCGATGTGGCGAGCGTGGCTGTGAAGTCTCTGCCCTGGGCATTTCTGGTTTCCAGCATCCGGTTTTCCTGTACGAGCCTCATCAACAACCAGAGCTTGGTGACCAAGGTCTATTTTCCGAAAGACATCTTTCCCTTGGGGGCGGTGCTGGCCAGTCTTTTCGACTTCTTTGTGGCTTCTGGAGCACTAGTGATCTTTCTGCTGGCGATCCAGGTCGGGTGGAGCGCCCAACTCGCCTGGGTCCCGCTACTGCTTCTGGCGATGGTGGTTCTGACGGTGGGAATATCGATGGTTGTATCCGCAGCCAGCCTTTTCTTCCGGGACGTGAAATATGTTGTCGAGATCGCCCTGACGTTCGGAATCTTTTTTACCCCGGTCTTTTACGACGTCCGAATGCTAGGCAGCAAAGGTCAGTGGCTGCTGTTCAATCCGTTTGCACCGATCCTGGAGGGACTCGACGCATGTATCGTCCGCCATCAACCGCCGGATCTGCCGTGGCTCGCGTACAGTTTCACCTTCGGTTTGATAGTCCTGCTCGGTGGTTATGCCTTTTTCAAGCATCTCGAGCCAGCATTCGCGGAAAGCATTTAACGGGAGCCTATAAGTGTCGGACGTTGCGCTACGAATGGAGCATGTCTTCAAGAAATTTCGCAAAGGTGAGATGTATGACTCACTACGCGACCTTATACCAGCTTTGACTGGAAAGCTGTTTCGTAGGCAGGAACTAGACAAGAATGACGAACGCGAGTTCTGGGCACTGCGGGATATCTCATTCGAGGTAAAGAAGGGCGAGGCATTTGGCATCATTGGCCACAACGGTGCCGGCAAGAGCACGACTTTGAAGATCCTCAGCCGGATCATGAGGCCCACCAAGGGCAGCATGGTGGTCAACGGACGACTTTCCGCGCTGATTGAAGTGACAGCGGGGTTTCACCAGGATCTCACCGGAAGAGAAAACATCTTCCTCCACGGCGCCATCCTGGGCATGACCAAACGCGAGATCCAATCCAAGCTCGACCAAATTGTTGCTTTTTCCGGAATCGAAGAGTTTATCGATACACCGGTCAAGCGCTACTCCTCTGGAATGTACGCTCGGCTCGGGTTCTCGGTGGCTGCCCATGTCGACCCTGAGGTGCTCATTGTGGATGAGGTCCTCAGCGTAGGCGACTACCTGTTCCAGCGAAAATGCGTCGAGCGGATGAAGGAAGTGATTCGCGGTGGAGCTACCGTTCTGTTTGTATCCCACAATTTAAAGAACATCTCAGAGTTCTGCGATTGCTGCATGCTCCTGGAGAAAGGGCGCGCTGTCATGACCGGCCCGGCGCATGAGGTCGTTTCCAACTATCTACAGCAGTCCCGAAGCTCGCAAAGCGAGGAAGCAGGGTCTAGCGCCGCTTTTATCTCCAAGGTAAGGGTCCGCAATGAATATGGAGAATGCGCCCGGTTCCAATCAGGGGAGAAAGCGTGGATCGACGTTGAAGTGAAGGCGAGGGCGTGCTGCACAAAATTGGCGATCGTGCTCTGCATCACGAATGACAACGACGAGATCTTCGAAACTTCTACCGAACGTCTCGGTCACGGCAGCTTTTCCCTGGAGGAAGGCGAGGTTTTCTCCTGCACATTTGAGCTATCTCTGAACATGCCCACCGGGATCTATCACCCCTCGATTATGGTTTGGCGACACGCTACTCAAACCGGGTACGATCAATGGGCGCCGGCTGCAACGATCTACGTTAGTTCCGAGGATGACGTGCAGGGCATCGCGCACTGTTTTCCCAAGGTTGTTCAGAAGGGAACTCGTCCTGCCTCGGATGCAAATTACGTTCTTACTGCAGGAGCCGCGGCCACCGAAAGCGAGTCCAGTTCGCAGTGATTGGATTGATCCGAATCTCAACTGCCAGCCTGAAGTCGAAGAGCACCAAATTACGTGTGGGCGATTGGGTGGAGGTCCGCACCAAGGAAGAAATCGTGCGGACGCTCGACGACGATGGCCGGCTCGATGGCATGCCATTCATGCCGGAGATGTTCGCATTTTGCGGCCAGCATTTTCAGGTCTACAAACGCGCGCACAAGACCTGCGACACCGTATTTCCGGTTCGCGGCCGCCGGATGGACGCTGCCGTCCATCTGGAAACGCGTTGCGACGGAAGCGCGCATGACGGATGCCAAGCTAGTTGCTTGATGTTCTGGAAAGAAGCGTGGCTGAAACCAGTCGACCCGAACTCGAGGAAAGACGCTCAGCCCCGGGATGAAAGTGCTCCGTCAGCAATCGGCGGATGCACTGAAGCCAACGTATGGGCTCAGGCACGAACTCTCTCCCCGGATGGAGTGCCCTCGTACACCTGTCAGGCCACTCAGCTTCCTTACGCCACCACGGAACTCGACTGGCGGGACTTTCGCCAGTATGTCGAAGACTATCGCTCCGGGAACGTGGGTTTCTGGCGGATTATTTGCGGCGGAGTCTACTTTCTGTATTATTGGCTCACCGGGGCCGGCTTCAAACTGGGGCGGCCTCTGCGGTGGTTCTACGACAATTTCTATCCGCTATGGCGAGGGGCGCCGTTTCCACGAAGACGCGGAACGATACATGAGGGACAGCCAACCCCGACTAGGACGCTCGATCTCCAGCCGGGAGAATTGGTGCGAATCAAGCCGTACCCGGAAATTTTGAAAACGCTGAACACGCGTAATCGCAACCGCGGCCTCTACTTTGATGCTGAAGAGGTACCCTATTGCGGCAAGACCTACCGGGTGCTCACGCGGGTGGATAGAATCGTCGACGAAAGAACGGGTAGGATGCGTACAATGCAAACGCCCTGCGTCATCCTGGATTCGGTTATTTGCCAGTCTCGATATAGCGAATGCCGCCTGTTCTGCCCCAGGAGTACCTATCCATACTGGCGCGAGATTTGGCTCGAACGCGTGGAGCCAGCAGTCTCCAAGGTCCAGCCAAAGGAAGACCAGGTCGCCTCGCAATGCTGACTGTACTGTTCGCAACGAGAAACCGGTCCGGAATCCTGCGCAATGTTCTAGAATCCTTTTGTCATCTGCAATCGCCTCCGTCAGGCTGGAAACTCGTTATTGTTGATAACGGAAGCACGGACGAGACGGCTCAAGTCATAGCTTCATTCGCAAAACGTCTGCCGTTGCACTCGGTACTCGAACCCAAGCTTGGCAAGAATTCTGCACTCAATACGGGGCTCGGCCTGGTCGAGGGAGATTTAACCGTACTAACCGATGACGACGTATTCCCACATGCGGATTGGCTGGTGCAATTGAGGAAGGCCGCAGATGCCCACCCGGAATGCTCGATGTTCGGTGGCGCGGTTGTGCCGCGCTGGGAAGTTCGGCCGCCCCACTGGATTAGATGGGGAATAGATCCTTGTCCGCCGAAACACAGGATCTGTGGCCCGTTATTCACCCTGACTGATCCATCGCTGCAGGAGGGACCTATATCTCCTTGGCTGATCTACGGGCCGAACATGGCAATTCGCACCGGAGTGTTCCGGTCTGGCGCACGGTTTGACTCCTCAATCGGCCCAAACGGCTCCAGTTACGCGATGGGAAGCGAAACGGAGATTCTCCTTCGGCTTAGCCTGCATGGACACCAGGGGTGGCACGTTCGCGACGCAGTCGTAGAACATTTTGTTCGAAAGGAACAACTGAACAAAGCCTGGATTTTGCAGCGCGCGATTCGTTCAGGTCGCGGGCGATATCGCCTATCTGCGAACGTGAAGTTGTGGATGGGTATACCGAGGCACGTATTTCTGGGCGTCTCAAGGGAGATCCTCTACGTGGCTATAAAAGCGGTACTGTTGCGAGACGACTCTTTATTTCGATCGAGGTTGCGCCTCAACGTTCTACGCGGCGAAGCGATCGAAGCCCGCATTATAGGCCGGGAAAGACGCGCGCGCGCGCAACTCGCGTCATCAATGGGCGCGCCCTGCGGAGATACTGGTGAGCGAACCTCTAATTAGTGTCGTTACTCCATTCCGCAACACAGCTCCGTACCTCGCGGAATGCATCGAGAGTGTGCTCGCGCAAACCGACTCTCGGTTCGAATACATTCTTTCGGACAACTGCAGTACCGACGGGTCGTCGGGAATCGCGGCGGCTTATGCGCGCCGGGATCCCCGGATTCGCATCATTCGGCAGCCGAGGTTACTTTCGCAAGTCCAGCATTACAATCGCGCATTGGCGGAGATCTCCGGCGCCAGCCAGTACTGCAAGATTGTGCAGGCGGACGACTACATTTTCCCGGAATGCCTGCGGTTGATGGTGCGGGCATTTGAGCAGTCCGAATCGATCGCCCTTGTAAGCGCATATGACCTCAAGCGAAACACTGTTCGCGGCTCTGGCTTCCCTTATCCAACGTCCTTTCTTCCCGGCAAGGAGATGGCGCGGCTTTATCTCCGGACTGGCCTGTTCGTGTTTGGCTCTCCGACAACAGTGATGTACCGCTCCGCGCTGATCCACAACAGTCACACCTTTTACGACGAATCGCTGCTGCATGAAGACACCGAGAAGTGCATGCAGATACTGAAGGACTGGGATTTTGCCTTCGTTCATCAGGTGCTCTCGTTCTTACGAACGGACAATGAATCGATATCTTCCGCTGTCCATGGTTTTCAGCCTGATTTTCTGGACCGGTACATCATCGTGCAGCGTTACGCCCCCGAATTCCTGGGAGCGAGCGAGGCCGCGGCCATAAAGAAGGACTTCAAGAAAGTGTATTATCGCGTTCTAGCAGACCAGGCGCTTCGTGTTAGAGAGTCGGCTTTCTGGCACTATCACGAAACGGGTCTGAACACAATCGGTGAAGCGCTCGATTGGCGCTACCTAGCGTGGGAGATAGGCCAACAATTGATGCGAATGGGAGCAAATCCAGGGACCACGGCGGCTCGGGCGCTACGTTGGTGGAGTCGCGGAATGAGGCGAAAATCAGTGGCTTCCGAACATCGTGAAGTAGCGGAATACGGCCACCAAGTGATCGAGGCAAATAAAGAAAGCAAGGCGACCGGCTGACCCTCCTCGTTACACAGAACGGACTCCCCTTACTCTGCGCTTCAGCTGTTTCCTTTTCCAACGACCTGTCGTTAGCTTTTACAGTTGTCCGGTTTTATTGACACGTGAGTTGTCCGGTCTGGTTTTCATGCTACCCTCTTCGCCTTTGACTTGGGAGAGAGAGAGGAAACCGTCGTCGGGGCGGTGGGAAAGTGGGAATCACCGGAGGCGATTTCCAAGGGGCGGTGGGAGTTGCGGGCAACCTGAGGTTGGTTTTCCGCAACTTCCAGGGCCCCCTCTTTTCCACGGCCTTTGGTGTCACGTCCGACGACGTGTGGGCCGTATCGAATCGACACGGATTGATCCAGGTGTTCATGGATGGTCACCGTCTGGCCCGCCAGTGTGTGTCGCCAGCGGCACTTGTCGATCTGCCACCAGCGGTCTTTGATCGCCACCGTGTTGTCCTTGCTCACTACACGCTCCGTCTGGATCGAGAAGATCCAATCCAGATCGCTGCGACCCGAGCGGCGAAACGCTGTGCCTTTCTCAGCCGGCTGGATTGTGAACTTCTGGTTGAACTCGGCGATGTAGCGTTCGCGTAGAAACCGGTTGGCCTCCTCCAAAGTCTTCACCGAAGCTAGCCGCAGTTCTTGCGGCAAGCGTCCCTGCCAAGTCCCGAAACTGCGTTCACTACGTCCCCGCGCCTGGGGCGAATAGGCCGCGATCATCTGAATGCCCAACTCCTGGAGAGCCCGTCCCAGTTGCGTCGGACGGCTCTTGTCCACCTGTTCACCGGCTTTGGGCGTGTAGAAGAAGTGGCTTCCCCGGTCGCTGTAGAGCGAGCAGAACAGCCCCTTGCGTTCGATCACCTCGCGCACGCCTTGCATCACCGTGCGGGTCGATTCCTCGTTCACCAACTGCGCGTAATAGATCTCGCTGGAGGCATCGTCCAGAATTACGATCAGGTCGTAGTAGCGATCATCCTGAAACCAGCGGTGCTTGCTGCCGTCGATGTGCAACAGCATTCCGGGCATCGGGCGCCGTGGGCGCCGTCGGCGATGCGGCCCGCGTCTGCGCCCCTTGGCGACCAGCCCAGCGCCTTGCAGAGCTTGCTTCACCCAGCTGTAGCTTAGTTGAATGTTCTCCAACTCCCGCAGCTTTTCGTGAAAGTGGCGCACGTTGAAGTCCGGATACTTGTCCCGGTACAGCGCGAGCACTTTCTCCGCTGTTGGCATGGGAACTCGATGGATGCTGCGCTTGCCCCGGCGCTGGTCGAACAGACCGGTGTAGCCGTTGTCTTGATAGGCCTGTCGCTTGCGCTGCATGTTGCGAGCGCTCATGCCCGCGATCTCGGCAGCCTCGATCCAGGTGATCTTCTTGGCCATCGCTTTCAGAATTACGTCCTGTAGTTTCATCATCCGCTCCGTTTCTCGGGCGGGAATCATCTGGCTCGGTTCCACCTCGCCAGCTTCGCCCGCCCGGCCTGGACCGGACAACTCACGTACTAACTACACCGGACAACTAACATGCTAACGACATCCTTTTCCAACGACCTTGCAGCGAGAATGCCAAGGTGATAGGCTTAGCGGAATTTCAGCAGGCTATGATGCCTGAGCACCTTCATCGAAAGGCAAGTCCTCACACGGAAGACGAATTGGCGCGCCGTCGAAGGAGTCAATTGAGACAGAATCATAGAACGACGGCGGCTTTTGCGTATGCATTCGCCGCTATTGCTTCGATCGCGAGCGGAATAGTTTTGGATCAGCCAGCAGATGCTGCTGGTGCGTTTGTGCAAGCAACCGCCGGTACAACCCCGGGCTCGGCGAGCTCTTTCTCCGTATCCTTTCCTGCCAACACCAGCGCTGGGGATATCATCTTGGTCGGCTTTGACTTCGCCGGCGCCGCCTTTTCGTCCATCTCTGACTCGCAAGGCAACACCCTCACTGAGGTCGGAAGCCAACTGACCTCCCCGGGTGCTGCCTTTAGCCGGGTCTACTATGCAAAAAACATCAAGGGCGGCGCCGATACAGTAACAGTCAATCTTGCTGGGAGTTCTCCCTGGATTGAAATATATCTGACCGAATATTCCGGGATCGACCAGACTAATCCGATCGATGCGCAAGCGGCTGCCTCGGGGCAGGCCGGTTCCGTATCGAGCGGCAACGCCACGACCACAGTGGCCGGTGATATCATTTACGCCTACTGCCTCGCCGACTGGTCCTGCAACGTAGGGTCCGGGTTCACAGCCAGGTCCACGCTGGACGACAATCTGATCGAGGACAAGACCGCCGGTAACCCCGGCTCCTATGCTGCAACCGGGACAGCAAACAATGG
>Ga0210394_10006138_pt1 | contig 13115 bp, 13 predicted proteins | sample IncBWC12MmetaG_FD_160121 | JGI IMG/M metagenome (GOLD analysis project Ga0210394, IMG submission 160121) | Forest soil microbial communities from Barre Woods Harvard Forest LTER site, Petersham, Massachusetts, United States - Inc-BW-C-12-M | ecosystem: Environmental > Terrestrial > Soil >...
AAAGCTAAGACGCGTCGCCACAATCAGTTAGCTTTTTGAAAAGGCCGTGAATCGCCCAACTCGCCCAACCGCCTCTTATCTCCTGTTGTGAGTTGCCGAATCTTTTGGAAGTCTTTGTCTGTTTGGACTGATCCGTGAACGAGCTTTCGGCAGGTGGAATCGCACAAGCACTGGACTGGTAGGGCGAGGGTCACGGGTTCGATCCCCACCGCCCCTACCCATCTATCCGACTGAAAAAGCATATGCTTGCCCAGGTCCATTTTCCCGTGTACCTCTGGTGTACCCTCCCCTTCAGTCAAAACACAATCGAATTGCCTCAAGGGGCGTCGGCCAACTCGGATATGTCGGTTCGCTGGGGGCCCAAGATCGGGACTTACGACTCGGAATAACTTCCGGTTGGCCCGTCATCCAGACAGAATCTCCAGGCTGACCAAGCCAACCGATCTGCTCCCAGAGGGCTGTTCATCGGGTGCACGCGGCAGGCGGATGCAATCCTGGCTTGCGGACACAAGCTGTTGCATGGCAGAACAGACCTCTTACTTGACTTCGGAAGTTCGCTCCTGAGAATATGTGCAAAAGGCTCCTCCCGAATCACCCTGCCTTTTGCCTTTCAAAGACTGCCTACCCACCAAGGAGGCTAGCATGAAGCGACTCACCTTGATTTCCATGGTGCTAATCGCCATCTGCGCGACATTCGCAGTGCGAACAGTTGCTCAGCATGATCACCTCGCAGGCGACCCGGGAAAACTCGGCAAAGTGAATTTCCCCGTTACCTGCGATCCGGCGGTTCAGCCGCAATTCAGCAGCGGCGTAGCGATGCTCCATTCTTTTTGGTACGAGAAGGCTAGCGACACTTTCGCTGCTATTGCACAGAAAGATCCCACGTGCGGCATGGCCTACTGGGGAATCGCCATGACGTACTACCATCAGGTGTGGCCAGCGCCTGGATCGGCTGACCTGAAAGCGGGCGCGGCGGCTGCGGAAAAAGCAAAGTTAGCCGGCGCCAAGACGCAGCGGGAACGGGACTATATTGCCGCTGTCGAGACGTTTTACAGGGACTCCGACAAGCTTGACCACGCCAGTCGCGCACAGGCTTATGAACGAGCGATGGAACAGCTTCAAGCGCGTTACCCGGACGACCATGAAGCCGCAATCTTTCATGCTCTCGCACTGCTCGCCACTGCGCCTCCCGCGGACAAGACCTATGCGAACCAGAAAAAAGCTGGCGCCATCCTTGAGCCGCTATTTGTCGAACAACCAGAGCATCCCGGCATAGCCCACTACATCATCCACGCCTACGACTATCCACCGCTGGCGCCGAGGGCCTTGGACGCGGCGCGACGTTACGCCCAGATCGCGCCGGACTCGCCACACGCGCTGCACATGCCATCACACATTTTCACCCGGCTCGGCTTATGGCAGGAGTCCATTGACTCCAACCTCGTTTCCGCAGCCTCGGCCCAGAAAAACAATGCGCCCGGCAACGATCTGCACGCGAAGGATTACCTGATCTACGCGTACCTACAAGGGGGCCAGGATCGCGAGGCGAAGAGAGCACTGGATGCGCCACCACCGGGCCGTCCTGACGATCCGCAATATATGAACTGGCTCTACGCCATGGGTACTTCGCCCGCGCGCTATGCTGTAGAACGACATCGCTGGGACGAAGCCGCTGCGCTAACCGTGCCGCCAAACACCTTTCCCGGCGGGCGGGCGGCCTGGACCGAAGCGAATCTGCACTTCGCACGGGCCCTCGGCGCTTCACGTACCGGCAAAACTTAAGCTGCTCGCGAAGACGTACAGCAGCTCGCATCGCTTCGGGACACGCTTACCCAGGGCAACGAGCAATATTGGGCAGACCAAGTTGACATCCAGCGCGAGAGCGCCGCTGCCTGGATAACCCTCGCTGAAGGAAAGCGCGAAGAGGCTCTCAGGCAGATGCGTGCTGCTGCCGAGCACGAAGACAGAACGGACAAGAACAATGTCACTCCGGGGGTCATCCTGCCGGCTCGCGAACTGCTTGGCGAGATGTTGCTGGAACTGAAACAGCCGGCGCAAGCGATGACCGAGTTCGAAGCCACGCTGCGCACGGCCCCAAATCGTTTCAACGCGCTGGCCGGCGCCGCGCGTGCAGCCAAGCTTTCGGGCGATCAAGAAAAGGCGAAAACATACTTTGCCAAGCTCCAGGCCATCTGCCAGCATGCCGATGGAGATCGGCCCGAACTTCAAGAGGCACGCTCGCTATTGGCCCAGAAATGAGCTGGTGCTCGCGTAGCCGCAGGCGAACGAACTGGCAAGCCAAGACGGCCGGAACGGGGCTTGGCCAGAGTTATGGAAGTATCGTCGGCAACCCGGAACTAATCCGATACTCTAGCCGTCATCGCCGCAACTTCCGGATAGCCCGTGATACGCCCGCAGCGGGATCCTGGACACCTCGTTTGACCGGGGCCATGCTTAGGAGTACAGACGCACCGTTTGTGAATGAACGGGAGGGAGGCTGCTGATCTGAGGAGATATTTCTTTCGAGGCTGAAAGCAATCAGTTTGCCTTCTGCGGAGTGTTCACCAAAGAAATCGCCCGGATTCCATGCGGGCTTTTCGGTTTTCTGCCCAACCAAATATCCTAAGAAAAAATTGTACCGCGCGTATTTAGCCCCTGATTCAAAATCGAACGGCTGGTTCATGTCGTCTTGAGGCTTGTGGTAGGTTGTCTGCCGCCATTTGGTGATGATCTGCTGTGGCTTGATGTTCGGGTCGCTCGACTTTGTGCCTGCGCTCGGAAAGACCGAAGGTATTCCCTGCTTCACGAAGGAGTACTGATCACTGCGAATGAAAAATACCAATTCCGGGAAGGGATCTGGGCTTACGTCCAAACTCAACCGCGCGGCAGCTTCTCGCACGGTTATGCCTAGGGTCGAATGCTCGCTGCCACGTGCAATTACGTCCTCGATTGGCCATAGCAAGGCAAGATTGCCGTCTATATTGATGTTCGCTATAAGGCGGTCTTTGGCCACCGTCGGGTAGTGGGCGAAATAATCTGAGCCTAGCAATCCAGCCTCCTCTGCTGTTACGGACACAAAAAGAATCGAGCGGCGCGGACGCGGCTCCATCTTGCTGTAAGCCCGCGCGATTTCCAGCAGACATGCTGACCCGGAAGCGTTGTCTAAAGCTCCGTTATAGATTCTGTCCCCGTTTACTGGCTGGCCGATTCCTAGGTGGTCTAAATGCGCGCTGTACACAACGTACTCGTCTCGGAGTTTTGGATCACTGCCTGTAACACGCGCCACCACGTTGGGGCTACGGAGGTCACGGAATTTGGATACGGTCTTTATCTTGGCAGCCACAGGCAAGGCCATGGACGACAGCTTTCCTTGTTTCGCTGCGGCAAAGATCTCTTCCGGAGATTTCCCGCTGCCCTGAAACACACTTGCTATTGCTTCCATGCTCAGAAACACCGCGCCCCGTAGTTCCGGAAAATAATCATTCGGTTGTCCCTTTGTATCGAGCCACCGCATATCCGGAAACGCCAAGTCGCTCACTCGCTCCTTGAAGGGATGAATTTGTTCCATGGCAGGGCTATCGAGCACGATTGCTCCCACAGCGCCGTGTGCTGCAGCGTTTGCTGCCTTCATCGCGCCAGAACTGTAGTGCGCCCGCATCGTGGATTCAAACTGAGGAGGAGCCCCAGACACGAAGGCCACGATCTTTCCTTTTGCGTCGATGCCCGCATAGTCGTCGTAGCTCTGCTCGGGTGCCGTCACTCCAAACCCCGCGTAAACCACCGGCGCTTCCACCGAGACTTCTGTACGACCTGGATCTCCCAGGCTGATGAAGTCCCGTCCGAAGAGCAGGACTTGCTCTTTTCCTTTTCGCCAGAGGCTCAGAGTTGAACGACCTTGATCCGGTTCTATCGCGCGCAACGGCACGTTCTGAAAGTAGCTTCCGGTGTCTCCCGCTGGCTCGACCCCCATGGCTTCGAATTCCGAAGCCATGAACTGTGCGGCAATTTCATGTCCACGTGTCCCAGTCCCGCGGCCTTCAAGCAAGTCGTCCGCAAGGAACCGCATATCCGCGCGAATCGCTTCCGGCCGAATGGTAGCCGCAGCCTCATCAGCAGCATCGTTACCGGCAAGAACTATGCGCGTTCCCGCGACCAGGGCGATCACAATCAGGACACCCACCCAACGGGCAACGCGATTCTCTTTGTAAGACTGCTTCATGACGCCACCGTTTTTCGAGAAGTCTTGGCGAAGGTGGCAAGGATAGTGGCTGCAGGTATGCAGGTCAACCGACGCGCAGGCTCTGGACGTGTGGTCGGCAACAGGAAGTAATTCGGTTACTTCCGGCTTGCTCGTCACTCGACCATGGGGACTCACTGGTGGGAAAGGATTCCTTGCCAGCAATCGGATTCAGGGGCTGCCACGAAGCGGTTGATCCTTTGAGTTGACGCGGTAGAAGCAAGAGTCCGGGCACACAGACAGGGTGCTAGAATGGCCGCCTTCATGGAACCAGTACCGAGCGAGACAGGGACCATGTTCGTCAAGGGGAATCCGACCCTGCGAAAAGGCTTCCCAGTATTTTTCGGGCCGGACGGTCTACGATCTGGATGGCGATTGCTACTGTTCCTGCTTATTGCTCAAATCTTGGGAGTTTTTCTGTTTTGGGTCGCAATTCGGCCTGGTTTCCAGCACGGCCTGTTTTCATGGTCTCCTCTGAAGTTGGCGGTCCTGGAATTGTCCAAGGAGTTTCACTCTTACCTTCGATCTGCAAAATAATGTCTCCGGGCAGCACGTTCTTCCTCGTGATTTGATCTGCGGTCGCTGATACCGAAACGACGACAAGCTGATTTGCTGCGTCACTATCGAGTACCAATCCTGCTGAGTTTATATTGTCGGCATCGGGCTGATGCACCTGCTCCAAGCACGTTGTTCCGTGTGGATAGTCAATCTCCACGCGAAAACCATCAAGAACGTTTCCTCCTAGAGCCCCACGATTGCGGTCGGTGTTTCGAAGGTAGTCGAGCTGTAAGTCTCGTCGGGCCGAGAAACAATGACAACGTTCTTGATATGAAAGGGCCCCCACTCCATCTCGGGAACGCGCAGCAAGAGTTCCTTGCCATCTCCTCCTGGCATATCGGCCTCTCCGGACGCTCCTGTGGTGTGGGGCCATGCTGGATGCGCGACTCTCCAGGATTCCAGCAGATCTCGGCGAGCAAGGGTCACTCGTGAACCTGTGTCGAGAAGCAAGCCGTATTTCTCGTTCAGCGTACTGACGGTTATGCGTGGATGACCACTCGCCGGCAAGAACGGGCTATCTACTTTAGAACCAAGATGCTTGATGCAGCCGGAGGCCGCGACAGAGAAAAGATGGCTGGGATAGTCCAGCACTACTTGATATGGCTCTAGCGCTTTGCCTGGCAGAAGCCCTTCGACACGCTCACGGATGTCGAAACTTCTGGTCCCGAGATGAATCAAGGCCTTGCTTGTTCCGAGACTGAACGTAAAAGCGCCGATGCTGGCCTCCGGAGGATTGACGGGCACATATCGTTCCCCAGCCTCTCCGATCTCAGCTCCACTCGGCTTCAGTCCGAGATCGGAGGCCAAAGCGCTGTCAAAGAGAACAGCACCACCGCCAGAATCGAAAACGAAGCGCGCCGCCCGAATCGTTCCATTTTGCCTCTTGAATTGCAGCGTGACGATGGGGGCATTCCCCTCGATAGACATAGACCCCTGTCCCACGGCAGGACATACAGTTCCCTGGGCATGAGAGGAAACCCCACCCAGAAGAGCGCATACGATCAGGCTGGCGATTCTCATTAAGGGCACACGCCAATCTATCAAGTTTTGAGATTGTGTGTGCACTCTGGAATGACGGCCAGGAGATATGAACGCACTCATGCTGGATTGTCGCCAAGCCGGAAGTAACGTGCGAATCGAGTTTCGGGAATAACTTCCGCATCGCCCGTCACTCGTCCACAGCGAGCAACACTGGGCACAGCTTCGCCAGACCTCTAGCGCATAGCGCTTATCGAATAAGTCGTTGGCGAAAAGACAATTTTTCTTCAACTAGGCTGCCAACCTCGACTGTACGGAGGAGAATGGCAACTACGCGCTGCCCCAGACTCATGAACCTAGCCTCGCACGGGGCGAGGACTCTCGAGGTAAGCCCAGCGCTCCACGATATGCCGGTTGGCGATCCTCCAAATCACAATTCCGGAGAATTCCAGCCGCTGGTTGGACGCCACGTCGGTGCCCGTCCAATGGTTGCGAACCACGACTTTGTCGTCCTCGGCGATCATGTCCATGATAGTCACGTGCAGATCGGGAACCTTTTTGAGCGCCGCACCGACGTACTTCATCGCTCCCGCAGGTCCCGGAGGCAGTCCCGGCGGTACGTCAGCCCCGTGATCCACAAACCCGGGCGCGAAATTCACCTCACCGATGCCTACGTTCTTCCGGTTCACGAATTCCTCAAAATGATTGCGGATGAATTCCTTCATCTCTAAGTGTGTCATCCCTGTCTTGGGATTCTTGACTTCCGACGGTAGCGCCGATGTGCTCATCATGGCTCTCCCTCTTCACGCGGACGCGGCCTGATCTCGAAACTCCCTGGCATTGGCTGTCAGATATTGATCTAGTGTCAGGGGCTCGCGCTCGATCAAGGACTTCAGCAGGCCATCCGTCTTCCCGCCTCCACCCTGCTTGTAATATTGCTGAAGTTCCAGGAGTGCCGTCACCTGCCACTCCGGCATGCCCGAGCCGAGCATCGCCTCAAGCTGCGCCGATTCTGGAATGTCCACGTAATTTACCGTGCGGCCGGCGGCCTTGGAAATTCGCTTCGCCAACTCCTGGTTCGATATCGCTTCTGGCCCATTCAATTCATAGGTCTTCCCAGAGTGCGCGCCGCCCGCAAGCGCTTTGACCGCGACAACAGCGATGTCCCCCACGTCTAGATAACTGACCTTCGCGTCTCCCATGGCAACGTAAAATGCGCCCTGCGCCCGAATGCTCGGAGCATTGAACGCTACGATGTTCTGCAGAAACCCGTTGGGCCGCAGGATCGTGTAGCTCATTCCGGTCGCCTTGAGCTTGTCTTCCACCTTGCGGTGCCAGCTCGGAAAAGATTTCCTGTAGTCTCCCGCTCCCATCGCTGAATTCAGCACCACGTGCTTCACACCAGACTCCTTGCACACGTCCAGCATATTGCTCTCAAGCTCGACGAGTTGAGGAATCGGAGAACACACGACATACACGGAACTCACGCCGTCCAGGGCGTTGCGAAGACTTTGCTTGTTCGAATAATCCGCCAGCACCGCCGCGCATCCGGAGGGTGCCTTCGCGGCCTCCGCGTTCGACCGGAACATGCCACGGACTTTGGACTCCTTCCGGATCGCCTCCTGCAAAACCGCCTTGCCAACACTCCCGCTGGCTCCAGTGATAAGAATCATTTTCTTGGCTCCATTTTGTGCGGCTCTCAGAGGCAGCCGGAATTCGGGTTGACTCGTCCGGGCCGAATGCTTCAAGAGCATGGTATAACGGCACTGTGCCGCGGTGAAGTACGCACTAATTTGTAAGCCCGGAGATCCCGATGAAGGTTCACCACAACTGCCCCGTTCAGGCGAGCATTAACGTCTTAAGCGGCAAGTGGAAAGTCCAGGCGGTCTGGCGCCTTTCTTTTGGCCCGTTGCGTTTCGCCGAACTCCGCAATCTTCTGCGTGGCGTCAGCGAAAAAGTTCTCACCACCCAGCTCCGCGAATTGGAAAAGGACGGGGTCATCCTGAGAGCGGTGGCGCGCTCCTCGTCGCCCATGGTCACCTACTCGCTTAGCCCCTCCGGCCAGACCTTGATCCCCCTCCTCGAAGGCCTCTGCGACTGGGGCTCCAAACAGTTCGGCATCGTCCCAAATTTGCCACGGAATCCCCGAATACCAAAAATATCGAGTTCTTAAGCGGCCTTGCCGGGGCGTATGCGAATCGCGGGCTGGGAAGACGATTCTGGACGTATTGTCGGCAACTCTTACCTTGGGATTACTTCAGGTTTGCCCGTCATCCGCCCAGAATTGGTCGCAGCCGTTAGTGGAACGTATAACTTCCCAGAACCAAACCTCTGTGGACTCAGCGATAAGTTAACCGTTCGATAGGCGTCCACTAGGAACTGAGATTTTGGGGGGATTCCCGACTGCCCGTTACAGCCGCCCGGGCGAGACGCCCTATGGCGCGCCCAAAGGTCCCTATATTGCGACAGAATGGTGCGGGATTGTGCTGAGCGAGAGGTAGAATTGGGATTCGTGGGTGGTGCTCGAAAGAAGGCAAATGCGGAAAAATTCCTGGATATGGGTCGCGGCGGCGTGGTTCTTCGTCGTGCGAGTTTCAGAATACTACACTCTGCGCAACGACTTGGGGCATGAACTCACTTGGGAGGGAACCCTCCGCTATACCGTGGTTGAGTTGGGTTTTTGGCTCATCATGACGCCGGTGATGGCCTGGTGGGCTGAGAAATTTCCTCTGGAACGTCCAGCGTTGGTCAAAAATGTGGCGGTACTGTTCCTCTTGAATGTCGTAATCGAATTGCTATACTCATCGTACCGCGTAAAGTTGCATCACTTCGTATATCCCGATTTTGTACAGCACTCCTTCTGGCGCCAAAGTCAGACATACCTGATCGACAATTCCGTTATCGTTGCATGGTTCTTTTGGGCCATTGTCGGCATTCACCACGCGATAAAGGCTGCCCGCAAATCTCAACAGCGAGAGCAGGAACTCGTCAAAGCTCAGCTCGAAATGTTGAAGGGCCAGCTGCAGCCGCATTTTCTGTTTAACACACTGAACTCGATTTCGTGGCTGATGCGGGAAGACGTGGAAGCAGCAGACAATATGATGACGTCTTTGGGCGAGTTGCTGCGCACAACCTTGTCCGTTTCCGCCAGCGAAGAAGTTACCCTGCGCCGCGAACTGAACGTGCTGGAGCTGTACCTCGCGATAGAACGTACGCGTTTCCAAGACCGGTTGAGTGTGTTAGTTAACGCCAATCCTGAAACGCTAGATTGCAGAGTTCCATGCCTTTTGCTGCAACCCATCGTGGAAAATGCCGTTCGACATGGCATTGCCCGGCTCGATCGACCGGGCTTCGTGGAGGTTCGAGCAGCGTGCGTGGGCAAGGAGCTACGGATATCGATTCTGGACGATGGTCCCGGGATATCAACGGAGTCCACCTGGCGGGAAGGCATAGGATTGGCCAACACGCGGGCACGCTTGGAAAAGCATTACGGCGAAATGCAGTCTTTGCGGTACACCAATCGGGAGGAAGGTGGGCTGATTGTGGAGATTCGTCTTCCGTTGCGGGTGCAAAAGACCGACGACGGGAATGGCGACAGGAGTGGTTTACGTGAAACTGCGAACGTTAATCGTTGATGATGAATTGCACTCCCGGAAGAAGATCCGCGCTTTCCTGCAGGAGCATGCAGAATTTCAAATCGTGGGAGAATGCGCGGACGGCGAGCAAGCGGTAGCCACTATCAGGACTCTCAAACCGGATTTGCTGTTTCTCGACGTGCAGATTCCGGGGCGTGATGGATTCGAGGTACTTGACTGCCTGACAGAGAACCCGGCGCCAGCGGTTATCTTCGTCACCGCGTTCGACAAGTATGCTGTGCGGGCATTTGAAGTGCGAGCGTTGGACTATCTTCTAAAACCATTCAACAAGGCCCGCTTCGCAGAGGCGTTGAAGCGGTTTCACGAACGCAGAACATGCTTGAATGACGTGGAGCGCAAACAGGAATTAAAGGCAGCTTTGCAAGAGATTCAGAGAGAATCACGGGACAGCGAACGCATCTTGATTAAGTCCGGGTCACGAATCTTATTCTTGCGCAAGGGATTGATCGAATGGGTGGAGGCGCAAGGCGACTACGTGAAGCTGCATATCGGGAAAGATAGCCACATGTTGCGCGAGACGATGACGGCAGCGGCGGAGCGCCTCGATCCGAATCGTTTCGTGCGCATCCATCGCTCTCGAATTGTGAACCTGGATTACATTCGCGAAATTCGCCCCCTGTGGGGCGGCGATTATTCGGTGTTGATGCGCGACGGCGCGGAACTCACCATGAGCCGCACGTACCGAGCGAGTCTGCAAGCCGCGCTAAGTGGGGGACCCTCATTGAGCGCGCGAACAAATGGGTGACACAGACTTCCCCTCCATCGGGGCTCCTGCAAGAATATTTCCGGCGCATTAGACCCACCTCTTATCGCGTTCCAATCTCTGCTAGTCGCAAACCCATTGCGCTGACCCCGCCGTCATTCTAGCTTTCCTCGCGACTTATCGAATTCTGCTTTTGGCAAACGCCTGGGGAGTCCGCTCGCAAAAGTAACGGATGAGCGGATCCAAGGAAGAAGGCAACATGAAATCCAGAATAGTGATATGCATGACCACGATGGCCCTATTATTGGCCGCGCTGGCGCTTCGGCTGGCAGGGCAAGAGCCGCCGCAACATTATCGCGCAATTAACCTTGGCAACCTCAGCGGAACGGCTAGCGAAGGCAATACGATCAACAATATAGGCTGGGCGATTGGTGCTGCGGATCTGGCAGGAAATACGACCGAGCATGCCACCGTTTGGATTTACGGCTTGAGATTCGACCTCGGCACGCTCGGAGGGCCAAATAGCGACGTCCAGTGGCCAAACAAGAACGACCACGGCCAGGTTGCGGGTTTCTCCGAAACCGCCGAACTGAATCCTTTGAACGAGTCATGGAGTTGCACGGCCTTTATCCCTACCCTCGCTACCGGCCATAACTGTGTTGGGTTTGTTTGGCAGTTCGGCGTGATGACTGCGCTGCCAACGCTGGGGGGCTTTAACGGCTTTGCCGCCGGCGAAAATAACCTGGGCCAGATAGTCGGGTGGGCGGAAACTACAGTTCATGATGCAACCTGCGTAGCCCCGCCCGCGGGTACTCAGGTCCTGCAGTTCCTGCCCGTCGTTTATGGGCCGGGGGTGGGCCAGATCCAGCAACTCCCGACGTTTGTCTCGAACGGTATCCCGGACCCGGATGGAGCCGCCACCGCGATCAATGACAACGGTCAGATCGTCGGCATCTCGGGTACCTGCGACGTTGCTGTTGGAGCATTTACCGCGATGCACGCCCTGCTCTGGCAGAACGGCACGATCACGAACCTGGGTAGCCTCGGAGGCCAAGGCTGGAACACTCCCATGGCCATCAATAAGCGGGGTGACATCGTGGGATTTTCCGATCTGGCCGGCGACGTGACTGGCGGAACACTCAACGCAAATTTCCACGCTTTTATTTGGACCAAAGAGAGCGGGAAAATGACGGACATCGGCGTGCTTCCGGGAGACAATATTAGCGAAGCCTTGGACATTAACGACCAAGGTCAGGTGGTGGGCGTGTCGTTTCCCTCGGGCCATGCTTTTATCTACGAGAACAATAAAATACGGGATCTCAACAGCCTCCTGCCGAAAGATTCCCCGCTGCTTCTGTTATTCGCCGGTGGCATTAACGATCGTGGGGAGATCACGGGCGAGGCCTGTGTCATCGCCAATGGAACCTGTACGACTGACCAACCCGCTTTCTTGGCCATTCCGGACGGAGACTTTAGCGCGGATGCTTGGGCAGAAGACGCCAACAAGGAAACCGCACGCATCACTGTGCCAGACAGCGTGCACCAGAAGGTGATGCGCAAGTTAGCTTTCGGCCACTTCGGACCTGAGCTGGCAAGATCGCAATGACCAACCCATGAAGATGTGAGTCAACAAGACTAACTGCGACGGCGGCGACTAGGGCGCCTCGCTTGCCGAGGATAAATACAACTTTCACTGCACCTACACCCCAAGGACGCGGCGAAGATAAATACATTCCATTCTTCGCCGCGCCCACCCCTCGCCGACGGGCTACATCGAATGCCAATGAAGCAAAGGACCGGCGCAAAATGAGCCAGGCAGCTTGGTGGCCGAGGATCGGTTTCATTTTTGTTCTTGCCTTGTTTGCAAGCATCAAGGGTGAGACGGCAGCCCACAGGCCCGCGGAGCAGCTCGCAAGACCAACCTTCTGTTCAGGTCCTGAGTACCGGCAGTTTGATTTCTGGATGGGTGACTGGGACGCGCTCGAAGCTGGCAAGGCGGAAGTCGTCGCGCGCACTCGCGTGGATCGCACCCTCGATGGCTGCGTCTTGCACGAGGACTATGAAAGCGAAAAAGGCTTGAGTGGGCAGAGTTTCAGTCTGTACGATGCGTCGAGAAGGATCTGGCATCAGAGTTGGGTGACGAATAGAGGTGAGTTGCTTACCATAGAAGGAAGATTCGAAAACGGGGAGATGGCGCTGGCCGGCGCGGAGCGAGCGGCGGACGGTGCGGAGAGGTTGGTTCGCGGGACGTGGAAGCCCATAAACGGTGGCGTTCGGGAGACGGCGGGCACCTCGCTTGACGCCGGCAAAACTTGGCAACCGTGGTTCGACCTTGTGTTTCGCCCGCATTCATCCTGGACCGGAGTTAACTCATCCTCTGAGAGTGATGCTGCAATCGTCGCGCGGCTAGACACTGAGTATCAAGCAGCCGTGAAAAAGAATGATGCCGCAACGATGGATCGGCTTCTGGCTGATGATTTTGTACTGGTGACAGGGTCCGGCAAGACATACACGAAGGCGGACTTGTTACAGGAAGCGCGGAGCGGGCGCATAGGTTATGAGAGGCAAGAGGATACCGCCCAGAAGGTTCGCGTTTGGGGCGATGCCGCGCTTATCACCGCTAAGTTGTGGGAGAAGGGTACTGAGAACGGAAAGCCATTCAACTATACTCTGTGGTTCACGGACACTTATGTCCGCACTGCGACAGGATGGCGCTATGTATTTGGTCAGTCCTCATTGCCCTTGCCAAAAGCCGTGGAGTAAAGCGATGGAATCGCTCTGACTGAGATTTATGTCTAGCAGCCCCTTTTCTTTGCACCGCCTCTCCAAGACTGCTGAAAGAAAATCGTGCGATTCTGCTTTGTGCCCGATTGGTTTTGCGCCCGATTGGCCGCGCAATTGGAAATGTGCCAGTCCCTGGCCAGAACGAGGTTGGGGGAAGTGAAAGAGGGGTTCTGGGTGGATTGTCGGCAACCCGGAAGTG
>Ga0210394_10006139_pt1 | contig 13115 bp, 7 predicted proteins | sample IncBWC12MmetaG_FD_160121 | JGI IMG/M metagenome (GOLD analysis project Ga0210394, IMG submission 160121) | Forest soil microbial communities from Barre Woods Harvard Forest LTER site, Petersham, Massachusetts, United States - Inc-BW-C-12-M | ecosystem: Environmental > Terrestrial > Soil >...
CCGCGCCGTGCACCGTCGCGGACAACAGCATGCAAGTCAACAAGGGCGCGAGGTGGGTGGCGTATCTCACGACGGCTCACAGAGATATGGCGGCGGCACGTGCGTTCTTCGCGAAAGTTTCGTCTACGTAGGTCTCGTAGGCGATGGGGTGCTTGATCGTGCCTGCGGCCATCGACAGCTGCATGAGCTCTTCGAATTCGGCGCGAATCATTCGTAAATCGCCGTAGGTCACCCGATCCGTGGGATTCTCCATCACGAACTGGATGATTTTCGGATCCTGATTGAAAAACTCGCGGCCTGCGGCGACGGCGACGGCCTTGTTGCGGTTCTCCTGCTGTTGATCGAGCCACGCTCCGGCGCCCAGCACTTGATCGACGAGGTCCTGAACAATGGCTGGGTTTTCCTGGATCAACTCCTCGCGTACTGTCAACACGCAGCAGATGTAGTTGCGCCACTCGTCCCGGGTCATGCGCAGCGGCCGCGCGTAGCCGGCTTGCTGAGCGGCCGCGCCGAAGGGTTCGCCGGTGCAGTAAGCATCGACTGCGTGCGCGTAAAGCGCCGCCGGCATGTCGGGCGGCGCCATCTCCACGATTTGGATGTCGCTGGGCGTCATGTTCTCCCGGGCCAGCATCTTTCTCAAGAACAGAAAGTCCACCGCGAAGCGGCTGGGAATCGCGACCAGCTTACCCGTGAGTTGCTTGAAGGTTTGGTACGGCGAATCGCTCCTGACCATGATAACGGCGCCGGAGCGATGTCCGAGCGACACGATTTTCACGGGGACCTTCTTGTCAGCCAGGTCCATGACCAGCGGCGCAAGCATGTACGCCGCCTGAATGCGGTTCGCCATCAAGGATTCTTTGATCTCGGGCCAGCCGTTGTACTTGCTGTACCGGTATTCGAAGCGCGGCTGTCCAGGCCCAAGGGCGCCGTTGCTTCGGGCCTTCGAAGCACACGCCACCGGAAGCGTGAGGTTGCAGGTCACGGGCAGTCCGCCCACCGTCAACGGCTCGCCTTTGGCGGTTCCGTCCGGTCCCTTTCCGCACGATAGGGTGCTTAGCGGTAACGCGGCCGCCATCAGCACTTGCAATACTTGTCTGCGGTTTAAGGCGGGTGGAACCACGGGTACCATCAGTTGCGAAGACGCAACATCATAGGCAGCGCATCCTGACAGAAACAATCCTGGCCCGATAGATTTTCGCTATGGCGATGGCGGGCTATAGCCGCAGGCGTCAGCTACGCCAACCCTCAGATGCCGACCGGCTGCTCCTGCCCCGCCGTACAAACCCGGTCTCGGCCGGCATGTTTTGCGCGGTAGAGTGCCTCATCCGCCGCCTTGAGCAAACTGGCCGGCTTGGTTCCGTTCGTTGGGTACGCCGCGACGCCGAACGAGGCGGTTGGCGCCGGCAACGTCTGCCCCAGGTGGGTGAGATTGGTGTCCCGAATCGCGAGCCGCATCTGCTCGGCACGCTCGCGGGCGCACTCCAGGCTCGCTTCCGGAAGCACGACGGCAAGCTCTTCGCCGCCGTAGCGGCACGCCATGTCGGACGGGCGAATGCTCTTGATGATGGCGCGGGCCAGGGCGTTCAGCACGAAGTCGCCGGCGTCGTGACCGTACTTGTCGTTAAAGCTCTTGAAGTGATCGATGTCGATCATCACGACCGCAAGCGGCTTGCCGCTACGCTCGGCGCGATAGATCTCGCGGTTAAGGACGTCTTCCATGTAGCGTCGGTTGTATAGACCTGTGAGGGCGTCGCGCAGGGCCAACTCGCGCAGGGCATCGCGCAATTTGAGATTTGCCAGCGCCGGACCCACCCTATCGCTCATTGCGCGCAGGCGCTGCTCAGTGTCCCGCGCCGGACGTCGGGTGCGCGCGCCTACATCCGCCGCAATGTGAAACAATCCGAGGACCTGCCCCTGTCCATGGACAGGCATACAGACGTAGCTCTCCTCGTCTGCATGCGCATGTCCGCAGCGGATGGTTCCTGTCCGCGCAACGAAATGCGGACGGCCCAGCCGCAGAGCCCAGCATTCATCCGGCACCAACGTGGGTTCGGACACCTGCCCGCGGCCCCACGTGGTCACATGCTCGAGCACGTCGCGCGACTCGCGGTAGATGAAAAGTGATCCCGGCGATGCGGGAAACAGTTGCGCGCCGGTATCGCGCACAATCTCGTACGCCTCGCCGCGCTGCGCGCACGCCTGCAGCAGCTCGGCCATGTGCGAGAGCGTCTCGCCGTCGCGATGGAAGGATTCGAGCTGCCGAACCGTCGCTTCCAGCTCCAGGTTGGTGCGGCGCATCGCGGCGTCGGCCTCGCGGCGGGCGGCAATCTGCCGGGCGAGATTGCGGTTTGCATCGCGGATTGCCGTCATCCGGACTTGCAGAGCCTCCTCTGCGCTACGCAACGCCGCTTCCTTCTGGCACATCGCCGTGACGTCGCGTGCGATCGTGATCTCGCCGACCAAGATGCCTTCCGCGTCCAGCAACGGCGTTGTCTTCAGAGTGACGCGGATAATTTCACCGCTCTTCTTGCGCCGCTCGGTGGTCGATGAGCTCGGTTGCCCCGAGCGAACGCGCTCGAGAAGGCGCGCGTAGTCGGCCTCAGGGAGTTCGGCGGCATGCAGCTTGCGCAGCGGCTGACCGATGGCTTCTTTAGCAGAAAAGCCGTACAACGAGGATGCTTCCCGGTTCCAGTACGTGACCACCGCGTTCAGGTCCTTGACGATTACGGCATCTCCGCACTGATCGAGCACCTGCGCAAGCTCGCGAACGATCGTCTCCGATCGCCCGTTCCCGGCTTCGCAATCCGTGATTGGTGTGACGACTCGCATCGGTCTGAGTCTATGGGTGGCAGAAAATCCACGCATGTCGCAGCTATGCATATCCCATTTCGCCAACTGTGCGCTGGATCCCATTCCGGCCGGAGGCGCACTTGAAATACGCGGAACCGGCAATACATAAGGTCGAATCGAAGGCCTACGGGTGGTGCGGGCGTCGATCGGGCGCCAGCCCGGCGATGCCTCTCGCGAGTCGAGCGCGCTGCACAAATCCTGCCGATCAAGTAAGTATCCGCCCGGCCGACTACTTAAATTGGACTTGCATACCCGCAGGATATAGCTCAATCCGATGACCAAAGCCGCATTGCCGGGATTCACGCAACGCCCTCAAACCGATGGTGAGGATCGCCTCGGAACCACCGATCGTACCGGCCGATTTACCGCCCTGAGCCTACCGGCGGCTCATCTCCCGCCGATTCTCACCAGCGTCGCCGGCGAGGCGGGCCTCACGCGCGAGCAGGAATATGGGCGGATGCTGAAGACCCTCGTGAGCAACGTACCAGGTATGGTGTATCGATGCCGCAACGATGCCGACTGGACCATGGAGTTTGTCAGCGACGGCTTCGAACGTTTGACCGGCTATCGCGTGAGCGACATATTGCACAATCATCGCATCCGATTCGAGGATCTCATCCATCCCGACGATCGCGCCCGCATGCGGGATGCGATGGCTGAGGTTGAAGGCGAGGGCGAGCCATTCGACGTCGAATACCGCATCGTTCACGCCGACTCTACCTTGCGCTGGGTATGGGAACGCGGCATAGGTGTCTACGATGGTTCGCCGCGGCCGATAGCCTACGAGGGACTGATTCAGGACATCACTGCACGCAAACTGGCCGAGCATGCCGTCATCGAGACGGAGCGCCGCTACCGGGGACTATTCGACAACGCCATCGAGGGAATTTTCCGTACCTCGCCCGACGGGCATTTCATCGAGGCGAATCCCGCCTTAGCTCAGATCTGTGGCTTCGATTCCGTCGACGAGCTCGTCAGCACTTGCCGCGACATCGGCGCCCAGGTTTATGTCGATCCAGAACGCCGCGAAAAATTCATGCAGCTGGTAACCGTGCGCGGCTCGGTGTCCGGATTCGAATCGCAAATCTATCGGAAGAACGGCGATGTAATTTGGATATCCGAGAACGCACGTGCCGTTGTCGACGATAGCGGCAACGTCCACGCTTACGAAGGCATGCTCGCGGACATTACCGAGCGCAAACTCTATCAGGCCCGCATCGAACAACAGGCGAACTACGATACCTTGACCGGGCTTGCGAATCGGTCGCTCCTCCAGGATCGATTGCAACAGTCCATGCTTGCGTGCTCGACCTACGGCAGCCGCCTTGCCGTTGCGTTCATCGATCTGGATCGATTCAAATTCATCAACGACAGCCTGGGACACCATGTCGGCGACGAGCTCTTGAAGTGCATTGCAAATCGCCTGACCTCCTGCGTGCGTGATATCGACACTGTTGCGCGGCTGGGCGGCGACGAATTTGTCCTCCTCATCAGCGACCAGGCAGGCAGCTTCGATTCCTTGCACAAAATGATGGAGCGTATCCTCGCGGTCGTTGCGGAGCCTTGGCTCATCGAACAAGGCGAGTTCAATGTGACCGCGAGTGTGGGTGTGGCGCGCTATCCGGACGACGGCGCCGACGCGCAGACTCTGCTGAAGCATGCGGACTCCGCCATGTATCGCGCCAAGGATCGGGGCCGAAACGGCGTTCAGTTCTTCACCAACGATCTGAACGTACAGATGATCGAAAATCTGGAGATGGAGAGCAAATTACGGCGCGCTTTGGAACGCGAGCAGTTCTTGCTGCACTACCAGCCTCGCATCGATCTGAATTCCGGAGCCTGCCTGGGAGCGGAAGCCTTGGTCCGCTGGCAGGTTTCGCCGCAAGAAATCATCTCCCCGCGCCGCTTCATCCCGCTGGCCGAAGAGACGGGGCTCATCGTGCCGATAGGCCGCTGGGTGCTGGAAACGGCGTGCAGACAAAACAAGGCGTGGCAGGACATGGGCCTCGCACCGATAGTCGTTTCGGTCAATGTGTCTGCGCGCCAGTTTCACCAGGACGACTTCGTGCAGACGGTGGTCGCGGTCTTGAAGAAGACCGGGCTCGAAGCCCGCTACCTAGAGATCGAGCTCACGGAAAGCATGGTCATGCACGATGCAGAAAAGCTCGTTGCGATGCTCGATGAATTGAAGCGCATCGGCGTGCAAATGTCGGTCGACGATTTCGGCACGGGCTATTCGAGCCTCAGCTACTTGAAACGATTCCCCGTCGATCGCCTGAAGATCGACCGATCGTTCGTCCAAGACCTGATGACCGACAGCGACGATGCGACCATCGTGCGCACAATCATTGCTCTCGGACACAATCTAGGTCTTCAGCTCGTCGCCGAGGGCGTGGAAACTGAAGAGCAGAGCGATTTCCTTCGGCGAAATGGCTGTGATGAGGCACAGGGCTATCTCTTCGGGCATCCGGTTCCAAACGTCGATTTCATTGCATTGCTGAAACACCAGCCGCAGGACGTCTCCGCCGGTTCCTAGGTTCCCGTTCTTCCCCCCAAAAGGCACGATATCGCGGCTTGCGGTGCCGGAAATGGCATACTTCCGGGCCATATATCGCGATACTTGGCGATCGGTTGAAATTTAATTCCCTTGGCACCGGTCCCATCTACTGGAACAACACGATCCCACGACCAACTGACCGCAGAGCGAGCTCGGCTACCAGTGAAATACCTGATTCGGATGAGTAAATCATGATTTTAGCGGTGTTGGTATTCTTAGCCGGCGTGCTCACCATCGTGAGCCCGTGCATTCTGCCGGTATTGCCATTTGTGTTCGCCCGATCGGAACAGAAATTCCTGACGAGCGGCCTGCCGCTATTGATGGGTATGGCAGTCACATTCGCCGGCATAGCCACATTGGCTGCGGTGGGAGGTGCCTGGGCGGTTCGCGTCAATCAGTACGGCCGACTACTGGCGATGGTACTGCTGGCGGCCTTCGCAGCCACCTTGTTATCGCGGCGGCTGGCGGACTGGATGGCTCGTCCCCTCGTGGCATTGGGAAATAGATTGATTCCGGCGGAACCGGGAGGCGGCGCAAGGGTCGGGTTGGTCCCTTCCCTGCTTCTGGGAGTCGCCACCGGATTCTTATGGGCCCCATGCGCAGGCCCGATTCTGGGCCTGATCCTTACCGGCGCCGCCATATCGGGGCCGAGCGCTCACACCACCTTATTGTTGTTCACCTACGCGGCGGGCGCGGCGACATCATTGGCCATTGCCATTCTCGCCGGCGCACGCGTATTCGGTGCGTTGAAGAAATCGCTCGGGGCGGGCGAGTGGGTACGACGGGGGCTCGGCGTCGCAATATTGCTCGCCGTGGCGGCCATCGCCCTAGGTTGGGACAGTAGCGTGCTCACCCGCTTGTCGCTCGCCGGGACAAGCCGGTTGGAGCAGTCACTGATCGACGCCATAAAGCCGGGCGGCGCCGCACAGGGCACTGCGAATTCCATGGCCATGACCAATTCAATGGCGATGACCAATTCCACGGCCATGACCAATTCCATGGCCGGAGGTCAAGCCATGATGATGTCGGGCAAGCCCGCCGGAGGACTGCCGATCGAAGGGGACATGCCCTCTCTCGGCGGCGCCACGGCCTGGCTGAATTCGCCCGCTCTGTCGCGCGAGGGGCTGCGCGGCAAAGTTGTCTTGGTGGATTTCTGGACCTATTCCTGTATCAACTGCCTGCGCGCTTTGCCCTACGTGAAGACGTGGTACGCGAAATACAAGGATCATGGTCTCGTCGTGATCGGTGTTCACGCACCCGAGTTCGCCTTCGAAAAGGATCCGGCCAATGTGAGGCGCGCCGTGAGTGAGCTGGAGATCGCCTACCCTGTGGCTCTCGACAACAACTATGCCATTTGGCAGGGATTCAACAATCAGTATTGGCCGGCACACTATTTCATCGATGCTGCCGGCCAGATACGCAGCCACCACTTTGGCGAAGGAAACTACGAGGAATCGGAGCAGATCATTCGCCAATTGCTCGCCCAGGCGGGATACACGAATCTACCGCCGCCCGGCATGGATGCCTCCACGGCCATCGGTGTGCAGGCTGCCGCCGACGAAGCGCACGATCAGTCGCCCGAGACATACCTCGGCTATGCTCGAGCACAGAACTTCCGCTCGCCCGGCGGCTTGGTTCAAGACCGGCTTCAAACCTATGCTGTCCCGCCTTCGTTGGACTTGAATCAATGGGCGCTCACCGGGAAATGGCTCATCGACAAAGAGAAGGCCGCATTGAGCAAGGCGCCGGGGAAGATCGTGTATCGGTTCTATGCACGAGATCTTCATCTCGTGCTGGGCCCCGGGCCGGACGGCAAGCCAATCCGGTTTCGCGTACAGCTCGACGGTTCAACTCCCGGTGCCGACCACGGTGCAGATACCGATGCGAATGGTGAGGGCGTCATCAGGGAGCAACGGCTATACCAGTTGATTCGGCAAACCACAGCTGTGGGCGAGCATGTCTTTTCAATCGAGTTTTTGGACAACGACGTTCAAGCCTATTCATTTACATTCGGATGAGGACCGCACCGTGGCATTGAAGAACGACCTTCTGGGTAATCGAATCCAATACGGCCTGGATCGGCGGCGTTTTCTGACCGTCAGTCTGGCGGCCCTGGCCGCCGGCACCGGCGTCGCCCGAGCGTTCGCATCGACCCTATCGGGGCCCGCATCGAGCGCGGACGTGTCGATCGAGAATTTCTCCGCCGCTGGGAAGAGCGAGGGAATCGTGCGCGTGGCAAAGCTGGTCAAGACCGATGCGCAATGGCGCGCCCAGCTCTCGGCGCTGAGCTATCGCGTTACCCGTCAGGAAGGTACCGAGGCGCCCTATTCAGGCGAGTACGCCGGCAATCACGCCGACGGGCTATACCGCTGCATATGCTGCGACACGGCGCTGTACGACTCAAAGACCAAGTACGAGTCGGGGACGGGCTGGCCCAGCTTCTGGAAGCCGATCTCTGCGTTGAATGTCGTCAAGAGTTCCGATACCAGCCTAGGGATGCAGCGAGATGCGATTTCATGCCGTCTCTGTGACGCGCACTTGGGGCATGTGTTTGACGATGGCCCGCGGCCGACTGGATTGCGATACTGCATGAACTCGGTCGCGTTGCATTTCGCGCCGCGAGCCTGACCGAGCGATCCACCAATCCGATTACTTCCTGAGGAGCAGTTATGACCTTCCCAACATCACGATGGCCGGCACCGTTAAAGGCTGTGCTTGCATTGGGAGCGCTCTGCGTCGTTCTTTGGCGCTCGCCGCTGTTCGGCGCCGAAGCCCCTGTCCTGGTTGCCCCGCCCGCCGTCGATAACCCAAAGGCCTCCGGGAGTCCGCAGACCGCGGTCCTCGCGGGCGGCTGCTTTTGGGGCGTGCAGGGGGTCTTTGAACATGTGCGCGGCGTTCAGAAGGTCGTTGCCGGTTATGCCGGCGGCGATAGATCGACGGCTCAATACGAGACGGTCAGTTCCGGAATGACCGGCCATGCGGAGTCGGTCAGGATCACTTTCGATCCTGCGGCGATTTCCTATGGTCAGATACTTCAGATCGCATTCTCCGTCGTACACGATCCGACGCAGCTCAATCGACAGGGACCGGATGTCGGGACCCAATATCGCTCGGCGATCTTCTACGTCGACGAGACGCAGAAGCGAATAGCCGAGGCCTACATCGGGCAACTCGACTCATCGCATGCGTTCCCCCGCCCCATCGTGACACGGGTGGATCCGCTCAAAGGATTCTATCCAGCCGAGGACTATCACCAAGACTATTTGATTCACAATCCGAACGCGCCCTATATCGCGATGTACGATATTCCCAAGGTCGAAAATTTCAAGCGCGTGTTCCCCGAGCTCTACAGTGGACGCCCGGTATTGGCGAATGCGAAATAGGGCGCGCCGATTGCCGGCACGGCCGTCCGACGGCGCGAAGCATCAATACTCAGTAGACGTCGCGCACATAGCGACCGTTGCGCGCGAGGGAATCCAGCTGATCGTCTCCCAGAATCGTCGTCAAGCTTTCGTGAACGCCGGGGGCCATACCGCGAGCACTCCCGCAAACGTAAATCGTCGCGCCGGCCTCCATCCAGGCGCGCACTTCGACCGCGTGGTGGCTCAATCGATCCTGCACATAGGAACGCGCCGGCTGGTCGCGCGAGAACACCAGATCCAGTCTTTCCAGGTACCCCGCGCCGCGCCACTGCAGCAATTCGTCCACGTAGTACGAATCGTGCGCCGCGTTGCGCTCGCCGAAAACCAACCAGTTCCGGCGATGCTGAAGATTCACTCTGCGATGCAGATGGGCACGAAGGCCGGCGATTCCGGTGCCGTTTCCGATCATTAGAACGGGACGGTCATCGGTCGGTCCGTGAAAGCTTGGATTCCGGCGTACCCTCAACGGAATTGCATCGCCCAACTGCAGCCCGGTCGTCAAGAATCCCGACGCGACGCCCGGCTGACCGTTATCAGTTCGCATGCATCTGACCAGCAATTCAATTCGCCCACGATCCGCCGAATTCGCAATTGAAAACTCGCGCTGGATGAGTCCCCTGGATCGGGCTCGGAAGTCCGCCCACGATTGACCCGCGGCGATCTGCGCGATGTCCCCCGCCTCCCACTCGGCCGGTCCGTCTTCGGCATGGAAGTGCAGGTAATATACATCGCCGCCCACGCTGCCGGGATTGGCAAGCTGCCGCTCGATGAGTCGCCAGGGCCGGAACGGCTCCTCTGTCAACGTAAAATCATCGACTCGTCCTGTAAGGGACCTTAAGTTATGCGACCACTTGCGAAGCGCGCGAGAATCCCGATCGTCCACTTGGACAGTCGGGAATATGCGCTGCGCGCCTCGCTCCATCAACCATCGCTCTAGCGCCGCTCCGAAGCGGCAGAAGCCGCTGTACTGCCTATCGCCGAGAGCGAGCATTGCGTACTGCATATGCTTCAGCGATACCCGCGTGCGCATCACGCGGCGTTGAAACTGCATCGAGCGATCCGGAGCATCGCCATCTCCAGTCGTGCTGATCACAAAGACGGCTCTCGTGGCTCTCGCAAGATCGCCGGTCTCGAGATCGCTGACACTCCGCACGTGCACCGGCAATCCGGCGAGACGAAAACCATCGGCGGTCTTGTTGGCCAGTATCTCCGCGGTCCCCGTTTGGCTCGCATACGCCACCAAGACGGACTCCGTCGCCTGTGCGATCGGCGTCGCGTCCTTTGAGATTCGCGTCGGCCATCCACCGATGCCATGAAAACCGCCCGGCGCAAATGCCGGAACCAAGTTGTTTCGTTGCAGGCGGCGATAGCTGATGACCAGCGTGGAGATTGCAATGAGAATACCGGGTATGCTCAGCGCAAAAAGCAGAATGTCCCAGAGCGGCCGCCGCGTGAGGAGCCAATTGAGATCCACATCGTGAATGGCGACAACGGTCCAGCGATTGATGCGCCCCGTCTTGTCAAGAAGCCCCAATATCTCACCCGATTCCGGGTCGATGTGAAACCAGGTACCTTCCCGATCGTCAAAGACCACACGAACGATCGGAGTCTTTTTCACCTGGTATGCACTGTGCCAATACTCATCGCCATGCTCGAGGTAAGCGGCTGATACGAGTTTCGCATCGGGAAGTATGTTCTTCGCTGCCGCCGCAATTTGCCCGACTGAAAGAGGCGCGGGCGCGCCGGTCTCCGCGTCGACGACAAGAGGCGGTGAATCGGGACTCTCGAGCACAGCAAGCGGGCGTCCGCCGACACTGCGCAAAGTGACGCGCGATGCGCGGCGGCCCTCCGCTTCAATGACGGCGAGCGCATCGAATTTGAAGCCCGGCCGCTCGCTTCCCGCGTAGCGTTGATACTCGGCTGTCTCGATTTCACGCTGATCGAGAATTCCGCCTGGATACATGGTGAAAAAACCGGAGATTATCCATAGCGCCAGGAATACGCCGCCGAAGATACCCGTCACGTGATGCCACTTCATCCAACCGGTGAACGGTGTCCAGCTGCCGTTCGTATAGCGCATGCGCAGCCGCATGCGGCTGATACCGATCCAAAGCCCGCTCAGCGAAACCAGAATGGTGGCCCCGGCAACGATATAAATCGACCACGCCCAAAGGGCCGTATGAGTGTAGTGGCGAAGAGATTTGAAGTAGAGCCAATGAGGAATGGCTCCAAGCCAATTGAGTATTCGCTGGGTGCGGTGCGTCGCGAACACGACTTCGCCCGTCGCAACCGATACATAATATTCGGAGCCCTGCGCGTCGTTGAGCGCAATCACATGGAAAGGCCGCTCCTTGTTCCAGTAGCCCGTCATTGTCCACTGATCGCTGTCCAGATTCGCAGCCTTGAGCGTCGCTTTCGGTGCCGACAACTGTCGTTGAACGATGGCAAGTGCCGCGGCGGCAGAAAAGCCCTCGACTCGCTCGCCCGTATCTGCGGCTACGGTAAGGTTGTGACCGTCCCAATTCTTGATCCTATAGAAGGGTCTGTTTCCCGACATCTCCAAGCGCAGGTCGTACGGAAATTCGCCCAAACCGGCGGCCGCCATCGCCGCCCCGGGCGATACTTTGATCTCACTCCAGTCGAGTAGATGCAGATAGCCAAGCTTCGCCTGTGCGCTCATCTTCGGAAACGGTACGTATGCGAGTACCAACCCGGAGATGAACCAGGTCATCACCATGACGCATACGCCGATGCCGATCCACCGGTGAATCGTTATGATCACCCGCTGAAACTTCTTGCCGAACGATAGGCCCGCTTCGGGCCGTGACGTGCCCAGGCCTTCTACGGTCTCTCCCGCTCCAGTAACCGGTGTCGATAGCGACCTCATCTCATCCTTCAAAAGCCGTAGGTGTAGGAAACGCGCAGAGTGCGCGGCACACCCAAGTTCCAAAACGTGTAGAAGCTGCCATCTGCGTCTCGAGTGCCGGTCCCAAGTCCCGTAGCGTATGTCTTGTCGAAGAGATTTTGCAGTGTCACATCGACCTTCTGGCGGCGAGCCGAGTCGATAAAGTAGCGGCCAGAGGCGTCTACCACCGAGATATTTCCGTAAGCCTCGGTCCCGTCCCACAACCCCGTCCGATAAGTCGTGCCGAAGTGATTCAGAGTCACTGTTGCGCCCCACGGTTGCGCTTGGGAATGGTAATCGAGGCCCGCTTTGAGCAGGTTCTTCGGCACGCGCGAGATCTGCGTCCCCGTCGCGGGATCGCGCGCATCGGCATAGGTAAAGTTGATGTTCGCGGAGAGCGCCCTTGCGACCGCGGCATTCAACGTTACCTCCCCACCTTTAGTGCGAACCGTGCCTGGAACGTTGCCGAACAATGCCTGGCTCGTAGTCGCGTCAAAACCAGCGTAGTCGATCAGGTTCTTGATTTCACGATAAAATCCAATCAGTTCCCAGTGAATGTCGGTTTCCCCCATATCTGCGTGTCCGCCGGTCGCAAGAGTCGTGTTAGTGCCCTTTTCCGGCTTGAGATTGGGGTCGCCACGTTCGTCCAATGGATCATTGGCGAATAGTTCCTCGGTGGTCGGGAGCCTAAACGTGGTTCCCACCTCTCCGCGTACGTACAAGTTCTGAGTGATGTCGTAGTGACCGTTGAGCGTCCACACGGTCGCAGTTTGGCCCACGCTGGGCCTGTTGTATCGAACGCCCGCCGAAAGCTTGAGATCCGTGGAGAACTCGCTGCTGGTGCGAATCTGGCTGAATAGGGCATTCGTAGACTCCGTATGTTGCGTGATGACCAGAGACTGGTCGCTACCCGTGTACTTCTGCAAATCGTAACCGGCAAAGTACTCGAACGGGCCACCCGGCCGAATCTCCGTCAATACGTTTGCGCCGGAATCCTTGTAGCCCCACCTTGCGTGGTTGTACGCAATGGTCAGATTGTCGCTCGGGGGAATAGTGCTATTGTCCTGAGTGACGAACGACGTCCACCAATGATAGTAGGGCTTGACGAACAATTGAATGTTGTCGTTGAACTTTGCATCCAGCTTCATCGTGAGCAGGTCTTCGGACCGGTCGTTGAACTCCGTGGCGACCAGAAAGGGGTTCGCATAATCCAACCGGGCATCTGTATGCTGTTCGTCCGCGCTTATCCTTATATCGTCCGTGAAGTTGTAGGCATACTTCGCCCCAAGGGTAAGGACGTCATAACCACGCCGGCGGTCCGTGCCGCTCGGCTGGTAGTCCTGATCGCGAAACGGCTGAAATCCCTCCGACTTGTCGCTTG
>Ga0210394_10006140_pt1 | contig 13114 bp, 10 predicted proteins | sample IncBWC12MmetaG_FD_160121 | JGI IMG/M metagenome (GOLD analysis project Ga0210394, IMG submission 160121) | Forest soil microbial communities from Barre Woods Harvard Forest LTER site, Petersham, Massachusetts, United States - Inc-BW-C-12-M | ecosystem: Environmental > Terrestrial > Soil >...
CGGCGAGGGCTGGCACGTGGCCGGCGGCTTCTTTCCCGGCTCGCCCTTCATGCTGCACGGACACAACGCCCACCTGGGTTGGGCCAACACCGTCAACGAACCCAATCTGTCAACCGTCTATCAGCTGGTCGTGAACCCGGCCAATCCAGATCAGTATCGGTTGGACGGTGAGTGGAAGAACTTCGAGAAAGGCGATGCGGCCATTCGTGTGAAGATCTGGGGGCCGCTGATCTGGACGGTGCACCGCCCGCTTTTGTGGTCGGTCCAGGGTCCGGTGTTCAAGACCGATCACGGCGTGTTCGCCGTGCGCTACGCCGGCATGGGTGAGGTGCGTCAGACGCTGCAATACTATCGGCTCAACAAGGCGACCAACCGCGACGAATGGCTGGCGGCCATGCGCCTGCAAGCCCTGCCCAGCATCAACTACATCTATGCCGACGAGAAGGGAAACATCGGCTACGTCTACAACGGCCTGTTCCCGGTCCGCGCCGAAGGAAGAGACTGGAGGCAGGTCCAGCCCGGCGATCGGTCCGATGCGATCTGGCATGGTTATCTGCCGTTCGACCGCGTGCCGCAGATCTGGAATCCCAAGTCCGGCTATGTGTTCAACTCCAACAACACCCCGTTTGAGGCCACGGGTGCGCAGGACGCGCTGAAGCCTGACGACTTCAGCCCCACCCTGGGCATCCAGACCGACATGACCAACAGGGCCTATCGCGCCCAGGAAACCTTCGGCGCCGACGCGGCCATCACCGCCGAGGCGTTCCGTGCATACAAGTTCGACCTGGCCTTCAGCGAGCGCTCCGATGTGGCCCGGGAGATCGCCGAGGTGGTCAAGGTCGATCCTGAGTCTGACAGTGACCTTAAGTCAGCTCAGGCTCTGCTCAAGAGCTGGGACCGGCGCACGAATATCGGCAGCCGGGCGGCGGCGCTGGCGGTGCTGATGCGCACCGAAGCTGCGCATTCGGACAGCCACCCCGACGTGCCGCCCATCGACGCGTTGCGCCACGCCATCAACACCCTGAAGACCCACTTCGGCCGCATCGACCCGGAGTGGGGCCAGGTGAACCGCATGCGCCGGGGCCAGCTCGAGCTGCCCATCGACGGCGGGCCGGACATCTATCGCGCTGTCTATGGCGTTGCGCAGAAGGACGGCACCCTGACCGCGGCGGCGGGCGACACCTTGATCATGTTCGTCACCTGGGACAAGGCGGGTGCCCTATCCTCGGACAGCATCAACCAGTTCGGCTCGGCCACATTGGATTCGCATTCGGCCCACTACGCCGACCAGACACCGCTGTTCGTGGCCATGAAGACCAAGCCGGTACTGTTCACCCAAAGCGAGCTCGCTGGAAACGTCGAGGCCGACTACGCTCCCGGCGATCGCGAGAATGCGGCGCACTGATTTATGAATCACCTCATCAAACTGCCGCTTGTATTTCTGCTTTTATTTTTCGCGATGCATTCGCGCGCCGCAGATATTGCCGCGAATGCCAGCCGGGACGCAGCGCGGCTGGTCGCGTGCATGAAAGCGTTTGACGCCGCATGTGTGAATTCTTTGACATATACGAAGATGCTTGAAGACCACGGTATTTCACGCGATCAACTGGACCAGGGGCTCGTGAAGATGTACCAACAAATGAAATCGCTTCGCGCGAGGTATGCTCTATTCGAACTGGGCGCTCCTTGGCCATCGTTTGTGTCCCGCGAGAACACTTATGTCTTCATTCCCTATAGCATGGTTTTGACGGCTCGCGGCCAGGACACGATTGGCAAGGCGTTCTTCCTGGGTATATCCGACGACTCCGGTGTTTCCTGGAAGTTTGTTGATGGACAAAAGATCACGCAAGATAACATCAAGATCTTCATCCCTGGCTACGACGGCGCGACACTGCCGCCGACATCATTGAGCCAAAGGGCTGCCGAATAGAAGATCTAAAAATACACGGCTTTTTCGTTGGCGCTTCGCGGGCTTCTGCGACTGATCGGAATCTGATTTCCCAGTCCGCGCATGATCAGCGCGTGTTGGCGGCCAAAAACTCGGCAATGGCGTCGAGCACTCCGGGAGCGAGGGGCAAACTGGCGTTCGAATAGGTTGCGAGATTCGCGCTCAGATCGTCCGACGACACGGACTTGAGTACGTGATTGACATTCGGGAGCAGGACCAGCGTGGCTTGCGGGTCGGCGGATTTCAGGTTTCGGGCGTCGGCTTCGTGTACTTGGATGTCACGCCCTCCTTGTACGATAAGCACCGGCTTGGGGAAGCCCTTCAGCTGCCGCACCGGATCATACGAGAAGACGCTGATCAGAAATCCCTGCACTCGCGGGTTGAATAGGCGCTGCAGCGGCGGTGGCATATCTTTGATGTCAACGCGCTTGCCTGCTTCCAGCGAGTCAATGGCGGGCAGTGCTTGATCCAATAGAGAGGCGTTGGCTGCGTTGGCCTTGATCTGATCGCGAAGCACTTCGCCCATGGGTCTGCCGGCGGTCGCGACCAGAATGAGACCACAGACATCTTGCTGATTTGCGGCTGCAGCCAGGGCGATCAGTCCGCCTTCGCTGTGCCCGAGAAGCCAAACGCAGGGCGCGCCGGTGCGCTTGCGGATGACAGCAACCCAAGCATGCACATCGGTAACATAGTCGGGGATCGTGACCGCATTGGCGTCAGGTGTTGCTGCGGCGCTGCCGCCCAGGCCGCGCTTATCGATCCGCAGCGTCGACACTCCGTGAGCGACCAGGCCTTCAGCCAAGAGACGGTAGGGCGCCGCCAGAATTCCGGCGGGACTATTGCCGTCGCGATCGGTAGCACCGGAGCCGGCGATGATGAGCACGACAGGACCGTGGCCAACGGATGGCGCGAGCAGGGTTCCTTTTAGCGGGCCCGTGGGGCCAGGCGCTTCAAGGAAGGTTTCTGTTCGCGGCACGCTCGTTTGCGGATGATCGGCGTGGGCCAGCCCGACCGCATCCAGAATCGCGACGCCGAGCAACGCCGCTGAAGCCAGACGGATCACTAGACGGTGAGCACGATCTTGCCGATATGCTTCGAGCTCTCCATGAGCCGATGCGCTTCGCTTGCTTCGGCCAGCGGAAACGTGGCGTAAATCACCGGCCGCACCCGGCCCGCGGCGAGAAGCGGCCAGACATTGCGCCGCACTGCATCGGCAACCGCCGCCTTCTGCGCGATGGTTCGGGAGCGCAGTGTAGAACCGGTCAGCGTCAGCCGCTTGGTCAGAATCGTTCCCATGTTGATCTCGGCCCGCGAACCGCCGAGCAGCGAAATAGTGACCACCCGCCCTTCGACGGCCGCGATATCCAGGTTACGCTGTACGTAGCTGCCCGCGACCATGTCCAGCGTGATGTCGATTCCATGCCCTGCAGTTTGCGCACGAATCACTTCCACGAAGTCCTGCGTGCGGTAGTCGATCCCTAAGACGGCGCCGAGCTTCTCGCAGGCACGCGCTTTTTCCTCCGAACCAGCGGTTGCGAAAACTTTCGCGCCCCACGCGGCAGCAAGCTGGATCGCCGTGGTACCAATGCCGCTGGTGCCGCCGTGAATGAGCACGAGATCTCCGGCTTTGCAGCCGCCGCGCTCAAACAAATTGGTCCACACGGTCATGAAGGTTTCGGGCAGGGCGGCTGCTTCCACCATGCTGAGGCCTTCGGGAATGGGCATGCACAACGGCGCCGCTGCGATGGCGTACGCCGCGTAGCCGCCGCCCGGCAGCAACGAGGTGATCTTATCGCCGACCGACAAGCCGGAAACCTTGGGCCCCAGCGCGACGATTTGCCCGGCGATTTCCATGCCCGGCAGATCGGAGGCACCGGGCGGCGGCGGATAACGGCCCTGACGCTGCATGACGTCGGGCCTGTTGACGCCCGCGGCCGCAACCTGCACCAGCACTTCGCCCTCACCGGGTTGAGGGATCGGCCGAACACTGCTCTTGAGCTGCTCCGGGCCGCCCGGCGCCGCGATTTCCACCACCGTCATGTCCCGAGGCAATGCCATTTGATCCTCTCCCAAGATTGCGCCAATCGAAAAGGCCGGCCACAACTTAAACGCTGCGCGGTATTTGGGCAAGAAACTGCCCCGATGCAGAAACCGCCCCGATGCCGTTTCATCCGGCGGCGTCGCTCTGCCGTGCTTTATGTTGCCGCTGGGGTAATATTGCCTGCGATGCCGACGGCCTACATCACACATGCCGACTGCCTGCGCCATGAGATGGGCGCGGGTCATCCCGAAAGTCCGGATCGCCTGAGTGCGATCAACGAGCACATGCGCCAATCCGGATTGCTCGATGAACTGCGCAATCTGGAGGCGCCGCTGGTCCATGCCGATGACCTGAAGCGGGTACACCGTGCGGCGTATGTGGACCTGATATTCGAGAACGCGCCCGCGGAAGGCTATGTGCAGCTGGACCCTGATACGGCGATGAACCCGCACAGTCTCGCCGCTGCGCGCCGCGCGGCCGGCGCGGGAGTGCTTGCGGTGGACGAGGTGATGGCCGGACGAGCCAGCAATGCCTTCTGCGCGGTTCGGCCCTGCGGCCATCATGCAACACCGCTCCGGTCGATGGGCTTTTGCATTTTCAACAATGTCGGCGTCGCGGCAGCCTACGCGCTGGAGAAGAAAGACCTCGAGCGTGTGGCAATCATCGATTTCGACGTGCACCACGGCAACGGCACGGAAGATATCTTCAGTCACCCGCAGTGGCAGGAGCGCGTGCTGATGGCGAGTTTTTTTCAGCACCCCTTCTATCCCTACAGCGGCACCGCAAACCCCGCTCCCAATATGATCAATGTACCCCTGGCGGCGGGCAGCGGCGGCGATGCAGCAAGGCAAGCGCTGGAGACGCAATGGCTTCCGGCGCTCGAGAGTTTCAAGCCGCAGATGATTTTCATGTCGGCGGGATTTGATGCACATCGCGAGGATCTGCTGGGCGGCATGGCCCTTATCGAGGCCGACTACGCATGGATGACCCGCGAGCTGAAGGTCTTGGCGGCGCGGCATTCGCAGGGACGCATCGTTTCGATGCTTGAGGGCGGCTACAACCTGTCTGCGCTGGGGCGCAGCGTGGTTGCGCATGTCAAGGCATTGTCCGAGACCTAGCTCGGGCGGGCAGCCGCCGCTTCGTAGTAGCGGCCCACGGATTCAGCCACGCACACTGGTTTGGCGTGGCCCTCGCGCTCAACGGTCACTTCGGTGACGACTTGCACGCCGCCCTCAATCGGATCGACGGACAGAAGTTTGTAATGAGCCCGTAGGCGGCTGCCGACCGGAACCGGCGCCGGGAATCGCACGCGATTCAACCCATAGTTGACCGACATGCGCACGCCGCTGACCTTGTATGAACTTCTGCCGAACAAGGGCAGCAGACTCAACGTCAAGAAACCGTGCGCCACCGTGCTGCCGAACATTCCGCCGGCGGCGCGCACCGGATCCACATGAATCCACTGATCATCGCCGGTGACAGCCGCAAACTGATCGATGCGCGCCTGATCGACCTGCAGCCAGTCGCTGGTGCCAACCGTGGTGCCGACGAGCGGTTTTAGCTCTGCCAAACTTTGATAAGTCTTCACCCTTCACCTCGCGGCGCCATGTTCGCATAAGTTACCGTGTTCCGATGCGACTGGAAAAGCATATTTTCGCCCTTATTTATCAGGCTTCAACCTTAGGTGTTGGATGGCCATGAATAAAACGGTGCTTGGCGTTTACCCCCATCCTGAGGGGCATTGGGTGGGTGATGGGTTTCCGGTGCGGAGCCTGTTTAGCTATGACAAATTTGGACAGCACTTGAGTCCATTTCTGCTGCTGGATTACGCCGGGCCGGCGCTGTTTCCAGCCGCTGCGAACCCGCGTGGGGTGGGCGAACATCCGCATCGCGGTTTCGAGACCGTAACGATAGTTTTTCAAGGCGAAGTGGCGCACCGCGATTCGGCTGGAAACAGCGGGATCATTGGCCCCGGCGACGTGCAGTGGATGACCGCCGCTGCCGGCATCCTGCACGAGGAGTTTCATTCGCCGGCGTTCACGCAACAGGGCGGCGCCTTGGAGATGGCGCAGCTGTGGGTCAACCTGCCGGCACGGCACAAAATGTCGCCTCCGCGCTACCAGACCATATTAAATGCGGACATACCGCGGGCAGCATTGGAATCGGGCGCCGGCAGCGTTCGGGTCATCGCAGGCCACTACAAAGACGTAGCGGGACCGGCAGCCACTTTCAGCGCCATGAACGTCTGGGATGTGCGGCTTGAGGCCCAACGGCACGCGATCCTGTCGGTCCCCGAAGGCCATACCGCGGCCATTGCGGTGTTGCGCGGCACTATCGTCGCCAACGGTTCGCGCCAGGCAAAGGACGCCGAATTGGTTGTTTTCGAGCGCAGCGGAACTGAGATAGAAATCGAGGCCGCGGCGGACAGCACGTTGCTGTTTTTGAGCGGAGCCCCCATTTTGGAGCCCATCGTGGGCTATGGGCCGTTCGTCATGAACTCGCGGCGGGAGATCGAAACAGCCATGAGCGATTTCCGCCTCGGAAGATTCGGACGCATGCCTGCGCTCCAAGGAAACCTCGCCGGCGGCGCCGGAAGCTAGCGAGGGCGCGGTGGAGGACGGTTTTTGGTGAGCGCGACGCGCAGTGCTATGATTTTGCTGTCGCGCACTTCGGTTAAGTAAAGAAGTTTCACAATCTGCGCAGGCATAGCGGTAAAGTGCCCCTACTCGAGGTGACGAGAGCGACGGCGAGAACGGTAACGTTGAGGCGGGGCACATGAACGAGTCCATACGCACCTTGTTTAGCCCACATAAGCACCTCGCACGCTGGTGCGCCTTAGTGCCGTTGGCATGCGCGCTGACGACGGTCCCCGGCGCCACCCACGCAACGGCGCCCGAGATATCCCCGCCGGCGACCCATGTCGCCGACCCGATTGATGAGCTGACGGAAATCATGGTTGAGGCGCGCGAGCCGCGCTATGTGTCGCCCACGCGCCGCGACGAAATAGGCCGTATCTGGGCGCCGGTGATGATCAATGGACGTGGCCCATTTCGATTGGTGCTCGATACCGGCGCCAGTCACAGCGCCATTACCGCCTTGGTGGCCCTGGCGCTCGGCATTCCGACTGATCGATCCCCGCCCATGATATTGCGCGGAGTTACGGGCTACGCCACCGTGCCGACGATACGCGTGGACACATTGAGCATCGGCGATCTGGCGGTCGACCAGCCGCTGTTGCCCATTGTGCCGGATGCGTTGGGGGGAGCCGAAGGAATCCTGGGATCCGAGGGTCTGACCGGAAAGCGGGTCTTCATCGATTTTCGCCACGATAAAATCACGATCGCGTATTCGAAGAACGAGCGCTCAGGACCCGGCTTCGTGAACGTGCCGTTCCGCTCGCTGCGCGGCACCCTGGTCGTGGTCGATGCCTATATCGGTACGATACGCGCCAAGGCAGTCATCGATACCGGCGGCCAGGTAACCATCGCCAACCTGGCCCTCAGGGATGCGCTGGCGCAAAGGAATGGAACGCCGAAAGGCAAGGTCGACTTGATCCAGGGCGCCACCAAGGACGTTCAAAAAGGCGAATTGCTGGACGACACTCCCGCCATTTCGATCGGCTCGATCCAAATTCACGATCCCAGCGTGACTTACGGCGACCTTTATATATTCAAGCAATGGAAGCTGTTGAACGAACCTGCGATATTGATTGGCATGGATTCGCTGGGACTGCTCGACACGCTGATCATCGACTACCGCCGGCACGAACTGCAACTGCGTATGCCCAATGCCGGGTAGAAGCGGGCGGCCATGGTGAACAAACCGATCATCGCGGTAGCAGCTTTGGTGGTGGTGCTGGCCGCGGCAGGCGCGTACTTCCTCAGACACCGCGCGGCGCCGCTGCCCACGGAATCTGCGCCGGCGACCAACGCTGCGCCTGCTGCGGAACCGTCAATCGCCCATCCCTTGCCCGCCGGCGCCGAGGCTGGCGCATCCGCGGCTGCCTTGCCGGAGTTGGCCGACAGCGATGCGCCGCTGCGTGATGCACTCGGCCAGGTCGCGGGCGCGGACGCCGTCAAGAATTACCTGCTGCCGGAAAATGTCATCCGCCGCCTGGTTGTGACGATCGATAATTTGCCGCGGCAAAAGGTGGCGGTCGAGAAACGTCCCACGCCCGCACTTGCGGGGCCGTTTCTCGCCGTCGGCGATGAGTTGCATGCCACGTTGGATGCCAATAATTTCGAACGCTACCGGCCGTTGGTGGCCGTGATCAGCAAACTCGACATGCAGCAGCTCGCGGCGGTTTATTTCCGTTTCTATCCGCTGTTTCAGCAGTCCTATCAAAACCTAGGATATCCGACCGGGTATTTCAACGATCGGCTGGTGCAGGTTATCGACGTCCTGTTGGCGACGCCGCAGGCGCCGGGGCCCATCGAACTGGTGCGCCCGAACGTCATGTATACCTATGCAGATCCGGCGCTCGAGGCGCGTCCCGCAGGGCAAAAACTGCTGATTCGGATGGGGCCGGAGAATGCAGCGCTGATCAAGGCCAAGCTCACGCAACTGCGCGCCATCATCACCGCAACGCCGCCCAAACATTAGCGGCAATTGGCGAGCCTTGATTTCCAGGTTTGAACTCGCGACGAAGTGAAACTCAAAAAGGCAGGGGAATAAAAAATGGCTACGACGTCCGCAGATACCGCGTTGCCCGAGGCGGCAAAGCAAAACAACTGGCTGATCATCGGCGCATCGTCCTTGGGTACGGTGTTCGAGTGGTATGACTTTTATTTGTACGGTCTGCTCGCCTCGGTCATCAGCGCGCAGTTTTTTTCCGGCGTCAACGAGATCACGGGCTTCATATTCGCGCTGGCCGCGTTTGCGGCCGGCTTCGCGGTGCGGCCGTTCGGCGCGCTGGTATTCGGGCGCCTGGGCGATCTGGTGGGGCGCAAGCACACCTTTCTCATTACCATGGGCATCATGGGCGGCTCCACTTTTGCGGTGGGGTTGTTGCCGAGCTACGCCACCGCCGGCGTGCTCGCGCCGGTCCTGCTGGTGGCCCTGCGCCTACTGCAGGGGCTGGCATTGGGGGGCGAGTACGGCGGCGCGGCGACCTATGTGGCCGAACACGCGCCCAAGGGAAAGCGCGGGCTTTTTACCAGTTTCATCCAGACCACTGCGACGCTGGGCCTGTTCGGCGCATTGATAATCGTCATCGTCACTCGCACCAGCCTGGGCGAGGACGCTTTCAAAACCTGGGGCTGGCGCATTCCGTTCCTGATTTCCGTGATCCTTCTCGGCGTTTCGCTGTGGATACGCATGCAGCTCGCCGAGAGTCCCGTGTTTCTCGACATGAAAAAAGCGGGTACTACATCGAAAACACCGCTGCGCGAGGCCTTCGGGCGCTGGCCGAATCTGAAAATCGTGCTCATCGCCTTATTCGGCGCGGTCATGGGCCAGGCAGTGGTGTGGTATTGCGGCCAGTTCTATGCGTTGTTCTTTCTCGAGCGCATTCTGAAAGTCGACGGCGCGACCACCAATATATTGACGGCCCTTGCGCTGCTGCTGGCCACTCCGGCATTCATCTTGTTCGGCTGGCTGTCGGACAAGGTCGGCAGAAAACCCATCATCATGATCGGCTGCCTGCTCGCGGTGCTGACCTACTTTCCGCTGTTCGGCGCGTTGACGCGCTATGCCAATCCGGCCTTGTCCGCGGCGCTATCCTCCGCGCCGGTTACGGTGGTCGCGGATCCCAAGGAGTGCTCTTTCCAGTTCGATCCGGTCGGGAAAAATGCATTCGATTCGACATCGTGTGATATCGCCAAGAGCTTTCTGGCGAAAGCCGGTGTGTCATACAGCCGAGAGGATGCGCCGGCCGGAACGGTGGCCGTCATACGCAGCGGCGGCAATTCCTTTACCGCACCCGATCCGCGCGTCGTGAAGGGCGCCGACCGCAAGGCCGCGATCGCTGCTTTTCAGAAGCAAGTGAAGGGGGCTCTGACGGCGGCTGGTTATCCGGATAAAGCCAATCCGGCGACCATCGACAAGCCGATGGTGGTTTTAATACTGTTCATCCTGGTGCTGTACGTGACCATGGTGTACGGCCCGATTGCCGCGATGCTGGTGGAATTGTTCCCGGCGCGCATCCGCTACAGCTCCATGTCGCTGCCGTATCACATCGGCAACGGCTGGTTCGGCGGTTTTCTGCCGACCACCGCATTTGCCATGGTGGCGGCAACCGGTGATATCTACTACGGGCTTTGGTATCCCATCGTGGTGGCGGGTCTGACGTTGGTCATCGGTGTGCTGTTCCTGCCCGAAACGTTCAAACGCACCATCCACTAGCGGGGCTGACAGCACCTTCAAGGCCGGCGTCGCCTCGGGTAGGCGACGCCGGCAGCCCGCCGCGGCGCCGCCCGCGGCATCGCTCCCTCGTTACATTCCCTTCACGGGAGTGGCCGTTTTTGAAACTGTGACGTTATGCGTTCTATACGAAACCTGGTTTTACGTAACATGGGACACACACAGGAAAATGGCGGGCAAACTATGAATATTTCCAACAAAAGGTCAGTAAATTCAAGGCTCCCGATGGCAAGCGTGGCGCTGGCTCTGGCCGCGGTCGCGCTGCTCGGAGGCTGCGTCGTGAGGGTGGCTTCACCCCCGCCACCCCCGCCCCCGCGGGTCTATGTGCCACCGCCCGCGCCGGCGCCTGCCTATGCCGAACCGGCCGTGGACGTCGAAGTGCATGCCACCGAGGCCCCGCCGCCCTTGCCGGATTACGATCAACCGCCGCCTCCCGCCGACGGATACCTGTGGACGCCGGGCTATTGGGCCTGGGGTTTGGGAGGCTACTACTGGGTCCCGGGAACCTGGGCGGAGCCGCCGCGAGTCGGGTTGCTGTGGACGCCTGGCTACTGGGGCTTCGTGGGCGGCGTCTATGCCTTCCACGTCGGTTACTGGGGGCCGCACGTCGGATTCTATGGCGGCGTCAACTACGGTTTCGGTTATGTGGGCGTCGGATTCGCCGGCGGCCGCTGGGTGGGAAATTCATTTGCCTACAATCGTTCCGTCACCAACGTGACCGTCATTCACAACACTTATAACGAGACCGTCGTCAATAACAACGTCACGGTGAACAAGGTGAGCTTCAACGGCGGAGCCGGCGGAACCGCCGCAGTGCCGACGGCTCAGGAACGGGCAGCCGCAGTGGAACCGCATGTGCCGCCGACGGCAATGCAGCACCAGCATGTGCAAGAGGCCGCGAAAAACCCGGCGCTCCAAGCCAGGGCCAATGGGGGGCATCCCGCCATTGCGGCCACGCCGAGGCCGGCAGCGTTCAACGCGCCGGGTGTGGTCGGTGCCCATGGTGCAGCTCCTGTAAACACCGCGCTTCACGGAGCCCCTCCGGCGAATGGCGCGGCTCACGGCGCGGCGCCGGCTCCGGCAACCGCCATGGCGCATCCGCAGGGCCAGCCGCCGGCAACCGTCAAGCCGGCCCCGAAGCCGCAGGCCGCCAACAAGGCGCCGAAGCAGCCTCCGAAAAAGGAAGGCGAGAAGGAAAAGTAGTCAGTAGGGCATCGGCCGAGCCCAAGCTCGGCCGATGCACGAGTCAGTGTGCCGTCAGCGGCTGGACCACCGGCAAGTCGATGAAACTTGCACGCGAGCCGCCATCGAATATCTTTATCGTCGCCTTCTTATAGTCGCCGGGTTTGGCAAAGAAGATGTTGTCGATATAGGTTTGCGGGTTTCTGTCGTACAGCGGAAACCAGCTGGACTGAACCTGAATCATGATGCGGTGACCCGGCAAGAACACGTGGTTGGCGGTCGGCAGCGCAAAGCGAAATACCTGCTTCTGGTCCGGTGGAATCGGCTTGGGATTGCTGAAGGAATCCCGGTAGCGGCCGCGCAAAATATCGGCTGAAATCATCAACTGATAGCCTCCCATCTTGGGTTCGCGCCCGACCTCGTCGGGATAGACATCGATCAATTTCACCACGAAGTCGCCGTCGGTTCCCGACGTGGAAGCGATGAGGTTGGCAATCGGTTCGCCGCTGATTTTCAGCGGCTCGCGCAGCACCGGCGTGGCGAAGCTCAGCACGTCGGTGCGCGAAGCCACATCCCGTTGATCGCTGACCAGCCAGGTTTGCCAGCTGATCGCGCCTTCCTCTCCGCCGATGTGAATGGGCCGCGGCAGATAAGGCACCGGCTTTGCAGGATCCGCAATGTAGGATTCGAAGTCGTCTGCCGCCGCGCGATCGGCCGCGCCCAAATCTGCGGATGCGCTCAGGCGCAGAGCACCGCCGCTTTGCAGGTAAAGCTTTTGCCAGGCGATAGCGCACCCGGACTCGCAGCCGCTCGGCCAGGTGGGCAGCGATTGCCAGCGATTCATCCCGGTCTCGAATGCAGTGACCGGCGCCAATTTGAGCGGCGGTGCAGCGTCTTTCAGGTAGTGATCGAAGAATGGCCGCAACAGAAATTTTCGAAAGTATTCGGCGGTGTCGCTGCCGAAGCGAATCTGCCCGATCGCACTGCCGTCGAGCCGTTCCTGATGGTGAAACCAGGGGCCGATCACCAGGTATATATTCGAAGTATCCGCTTGCCGCGCCTTGAGCGCCTTGTAAAGCGCGATGTTGCCGTAGATATCCTCCTGGTCCCAGAGACTGTGGACCAACATGACCGGCACGTTGACGCCTTGTTTGGCGAGAATTTTGTCGAGCGCCTGGTCCTGCCAGAATTCATCGTAGGCTGGATGGTTCATCACCTTGGGCCAGAACCCCACTTGTTCGAGCCCGTGGCGCAGCGCCATGTCACCCGCGGAACCCGCGCTGAGCCACGTGTCGTAGTCGTCATAGTGGTCTGTCCACCAATTGATGTCGCTGCCGCGGGTCGCCTCCTGATCGTGGAAGTAGGCGAGGCTGTCCAGCCGGAACGCGCCGTTGTGAAACCAATCATCGCCCTTCCAACCATCGACCATCGCGTTGATCGGAATTGCCGCACGCAGCGCCGGGTGCGGGTGAACCAACGCCATCAGAGAGGTGAATCCGTCATACGAGATACCGAGAATGCCGACCTTGCCGTTGGTCTCGGGGATGTTCTTGATGAGCCAATCAATGGTGTCGTAGGTATCG
>Ga0210394_10006141_pt1 | contig 13114 bp, 10 predicted proteins | sample IncBWC12MmetaG_FD_160121 | JGI IMG/M metagenome (GOLD analysis project Ga0210394, IMG submission 160121) | Forest soil microbial communities from Barre Woods Harvard Forest LTER site, Petersham, Massachusetts, United States - Inc-BW-C-12-M | ecosystem: Environmental > Terrestrial > Soil >...
CCTCGCTGTCTGTTCGAACTCGCTCTCGGCCTCGAGCGAAACCAGTGCCCATGCCGAATTACCGGCGAGATCCTGCTGCGATCCTGATGATGGATTGATTTTCAGCCCGAGGGGAATGAGCAGCAACGACTGCGGCACATCGTCGAATTTGTGGAGCTGCATGTCGGCGCCAAACATCCGCACCACTCTTCGAGACATGACTGGATGGCTCCATTCCACCTGGATGCCGCCGTCGAGCGGATTTGCGCTTCCCGGTTGCCAACCGATGACGAGAGCCGCGTGTTGCAATCCAAGCGGCATGAAGCAGAATGCTTCGCCGTGGCCGCCGCGAACGCGGATAATGTGCGAGTCTTCGACGTAGTCCGACGATGTGCTTTGAGCATCCTGGGAACCCCAGCCTAGAACCTTGATGAAATTTGTGGTCTCCACGCCTTCGCTCAGGGAGTTCTTGGGGTCTGGCCGAAGAAAGCTGTATGGGTGCGCGTAGAACCTGGTGGCCGTGCCGGTCTCCGGCGACACCACAGCGAACCCATAACCGTTTCCGGTAACCAGGTGCGAAGCGGCGGCAGGCAAGGTTGCTAGGATTCCGGCACAGATGAGAAGAACGAGAAGACGAGCGAAGCGCATAGCCAACTCAGTTTCGACTACGCGCCTCAAGTCCGCAACTCTTCTTCGCCTCCTGCACGGTGAAGTCTGAACTTGTGGTGGGATGCGACGTCGCCCAAATCCAGCGCACGGCCTATTTCTCTTTTACCTTGACGACGAAGTAAATGAAGGTTCCACCCTCCGCCACGAGGAGTTGATGAGAAATGCCGGCGGGAATATGGACGAAGTCTCCCTGGTTAAGCTGCACGGAATTTGCGTTCTTTAGCGACGTGCCGCGAATCTCCCCCGGGCTCACGGTTTTGCTATTCTGTACGTCGCCGCCAGACAAGAGGGTTGCTTTCCCTTGGAGCACAAAGAAGAGGTCGGAAAACTCCTGGTGCACTTCGGCCCCACCGTCCTTGTGCCGCAGCGAAATCATGGTGTAATGGTTCGGATATTCAGTCAGCTTTTCGCTCGCCGAACCGTTAGCCGCTTGCGCTTTCGGTTCCAGCGTTTGGGCCTTTTCCAGTAACTCACTTGGCGTCAAATGATCGACGCTGGGCGCTTGCGCGCCGGCCATTCGCAGCATTGACGCCGCAATCGCAAGAGCCGCTATCTTCATTCGCATGGGTCACCTCAAAAGGACAATCGGCGGATTCTGACTTGCATTCAACAGCATACATACTAAGCCAGTTATCGCCCCAACCAACCGCCGTCTACCACCAATACATGGCCATGCACGTAATCGCTAGCTTTTGACGCGAGGAATATCACGGCTCCGGCCATGTCGTCTGGGGTGCCCCATCGTCCAGCCGGAATTCGCTCGAGTATTTGGCGCGACCTTTCTGGATTGGTACGCAATGCCTCGGTGTTGTCGGTGGCCATGTAGCCGGGCGCGATGGCGTTTACGTTGATCCCCTTCGCAGCCCACTCATTGGCGAAAGCCTTGGTTAGCTGGCCCACGCCGCCTTTAGCCGCGGCGTAGGACGGCACGGTAATCCCTCCTTGAAACGTGAGGAGGGATGCGATGGTGATGATTTTTCCCGAACCCTGCGCCAACATATGACGTCCGGCATGTCTTGTCAGCCGGAAGACGCTGGTGAGGTTCGTATCGATCACTGTTTGCCAGTCTTCATCAGAGTGGTCAACGGCGGGAGCGCGGCGAATGGTGCCTGCATTGTTCACGAGAATATCGATGCGGCCGAAGTGGCTGACAACTGCGTCGATTAATCGCGAGCAAACCGAGGGATCGCTGACATCACCGACGAGGGGTAGCTGATTGGCGCCGATCTCGGTCAACATTTCTTGTGTGGACTGAGGTATCGCGCGCGAACCATGAATTGCCACATTTGCGCCCGCCTCAGCCAGCGCCCTGGCGATGCCGGCGCCGAGCCCGCGAGATGATCCGGTAACCAGCGCGGTCTTGTCTTTCAGGTTGAACGCTTCCATCATCGATGATTAGTCCTTTAGTCGGCTCCTGCAGGTTGACCCTCTGCTGTCGCGATGCAGTGGCCCAGTTATCAAGCGGGGGAACCGTAAGTCAGTCGATCGGTTTGCGATTGAACTAACGCATCGTATCAATCGGAACCATGTCCATGTCGGCATAGTCCTGGTTCTCGCCACCCATACCCCAGCAAAACTTATAAGCCTGTGTTCCAACTCCGGCGTGGATCGACCAGCCAGGGGAGACCACGCATTCACGATTGTTAGTCACTAGGTGCCGGGTTTCGTCGGCCGGTCCCATAAGGTGGAAGACTCGAGTTCCATCCGCAACATCAAAATAGAAATATACTTCTGAGCGGCGCATGTGCGTGTGGGCCGGCATCGTGTTCCATGCACTCCCGTCGTGCAGGTGCGTTACCCCCATTACCAGCTGGCAGCTCTTGGCGCCACCAGAGTAAATGTATTTGTAGATGGTTCGGCGATTGCAACTCTTCGAGTCGCCCAGCTCGGTCGGATTCGCGTCCGCCTTTTTGACAAGCGTAACCGGGTAACTTGCGTGTGCCGGATAACTCAAGAGATAGAGGACAGCAGGCGAGTCTTTCTCCTTTGATTCGAACCGGACATCTGCATTTCCGCGCCCGATGTAAATCACGTCAAGGTAGTCAAGTTGGTAAGAAGAGTCGCCAATGCCGACAATGGAGGTTTCTCCAACATTCAACACACCAAGTTCCCGGCGTTCGGTGAAGTACGCCGCCCGAAGCTCCGGGCTTGTCGGCAGCGCAATCGGGCTTTCCGTCGGAACAGCCATCCCAATCACGGTGCGATCTAGATCCAGATATACCATCTGGATCTTGCTGGGCTGGTATAGACCATCGATAAGAAACGTATCGCGGAGTTCCTGGCTTGTCATTCGAGGGAAACGGACCGGATCTGCCATCAACATCGTCTTCATCGTTGTCTCTTTCTGGTCCCTGAGCCCGGCTGTTGTTCCATCAGCCATCGCACAAGTTCCTTGCCTCCCGCATAGTTATCAAACTGATCGTAAATCTGCGGGTTTTTCCGGCCATCGGTGTACTCGTTATAAAGCCATGGGTCCACGGCGGCGAACACCGTGCCCCGCCCGAACTTCGTCGCAGCCATTACGATGCCTCCGCGGTCTTTAAGCAGCGCGATTGCGGCGTTCCGGACTGAGATGGCGCACGTGTCTTTCATGTACAGCGTGTGGGGATCGTGAAATAGCTGGCCGTCCGCTGAAACAGCAATTCGGCCATCCTCAACGCGCTCACCGATGATGTGATGAACCAGAACGTTATCGAAATGAATTCCAAACTTATCTGCCAATAGGTTGAGATGGGAAATGTCTGCGTTTGGAGGATCGTTTTCCATCATGACCAGGACACCGCCCTGCTTTACCCATGCGGCAATCTCCTCCGCGTCCTGCTCGGTCATATAGTGCGGATTCGGATTCTTGATCGGGATATCCGGAGACACGATGATATAGAACTGCGCCTTGCTCAGGCTCTCTCGTGATGGAGCTGAATAGAGCGTTTCTGTCGCCGCCCCATAACTTTGCAGCATGTGGCCGAAGAGTGAATAACCGCTGTCGCCGAAGTCAGACCATTTGTAATGAAAGGGCTCCATTTGACCGGCCGCATTCTTCCGCTGCTGGCTGTTGAACCAGGCATCGAGCAGAAAGGTTTCTCCGCTTCCGAGCGAGTTGGTTGGCGCGAGCTCCGCCTCATTTGCAGCGAGTAGAGACGCTCCCGCGCCAGTTAGTTCGTGGTCCGCTAATCGGTTGATTGCTGAGTTACTAGCGGCGCCTTCATCGTCCCATCGCGGAAGGTGTTTCAGAACGTTCTGCCACGATCGCCTCGCGTCATCGGAATAGGACGCTGGAATATAGCCCGACCGGGCACCCTTTAGGAGAGCATATATGAGCAAACAGGCTGTCGATTGTTGAAGTGGTTGGCGGTTAGCTTCAATTCCTTTTGCTCTGCCCTCAAGCATCGCGGCCTGGCGGTCCAGGTAAATCGAACCGTCCTTCGCCGTGCGATTCAGCATTGTCAGAAGCGTCGCGCGCCCTGGGTCGGATTGCGGGTAGTAAGCAATCGAATCGACTAATGCGACTGCCAACCATGCATGGTCGATTTCACCAGCTCCAGGGTTAGACGGGCCAGCCTGCCTCGATAGTGCCCCGCCGTTGTCGTGGTCCCATCGAACAAAGTCCTGCGTTATCGGTGCAAAGTCCTGAGATTGGCCGAAGGCCGACGCAAATTCTGCCAGGAATGGTTCGGCCCTGCATAACTCATTCGCTTGACCACTCCCCGAGCTTGCGGACGCAGCAATGCAGGCTGGCAGCAGGGTGTCTCGAAGGGTGACAGCAGCCTTGTAGTACTTTGCATTGAGCGTCACCCGGTGCATTTGCAGAATCTCTCTACTCAGCAGGCCGTAACTTGTCGAATCGATCTTCACTTTGTCGATATCAAGGGATCCATCCGCGCCGACATGCTTATCAACCTCTCCCTTTACGTATCGAAAATAGCCGCCGTTCGCGGTGTTGTACCACAGTGCTTCGAGCCCCTCCAGCTCCGTGCCTTTTTCTTCGTTCCACTGGCCCGGCGCCATGGTGGCCGTCTGTCCATTCGATTGACCCGCAACCATTGCTTTGGCAATTCGTTCCGGCAACGATGACTCTCGCCCAAAGCACGGAATGAAGGCAAAACCGCAGATTGTTCCTAGTGCGAAAATTTGAAGCGTTAGTCTCGAAACACAAGTCCGCCCCCACGCGTCGGGTTGGGTCAACTGTGTTCCACGTGATTGATTGTGAGAATCCATCGACCAGCAGTTCGCTCCCGCTTCTACTCTCTATCCGGTCTATCACACTGCGGTTGGCACTGTATGGTCACGGGGGTGATTTGTTCCGGTCAGCGGGATGGGAGGGATGAGAAGAGCCCGCTTAATCAGACTCCTTGATCTTGATGACCATGGCAGTGAATGTGGCATCGCCGGCGAGCAGTATCTGGTGCGGCGTGCCGGCGGCGACGTGTGCCACGTCGCCAGCGCGCAACTGCTGGCGCGCGCCGTCGGCGACCATCGTTCCTCTAATCTCGCCCGGTCCGACGGACTGTGGGCTCACGATGGTGCCGCCCGTGATCAGCGTGGCTTTGCCGTCGAGGACGAAAAACAGATCGGCAAAATGCTCATGAAACTCGGCGCCGCCGCTGCGCAAACGCACGGAGAGCTGGATGTTGTGGCGCGGATACTCTTTCAGGATTTCGCTGGCGGAGCCCTCGCCGGCCCCGGCCGCCTGTTTCAGGTAGGTGGCGCGCTCCATCAGGACGGGCCGCGTGGTGTGGTCAACGCCATCCCGCACCTTTTCGTGCGCGGGCCTTGCAGCTTCCGTTGGCAGCTCGTCGGCGGCCAGCAGTTGTTTCAATATTCGATCGGAAATCATGTTGATCTCACGCATGGGTGAAATTCGTTTCACTTCTTCTTTGATTCCGGTGCCATCGCCAGTTGCCTGGCCCGGGTGAATACCTTGAGAAACATGGGACGAGTGAGGCGGCCTGTGTTGGTGTTCTGCAGCGACGGGTGATAGCTGGTGATGATGGCCAGACCACTGGGAAGCGCGAACTCCGCGGCGTGCCGGAACACGAATTCGCGGCGGGACGCGATGACTCCGCGGCGCTGCGCCCAGTTGAGCAGGCCGTCGAAGGCGATGTGGCCCAGGCACACCACGACGCGCAGCCCTTTCAAGAGCCGCATCTCGTCATCCAACCACGGGGCGCAATTGCGGAGTTCCTCGGTGGTGGGCTTGTTGCCGGGCGGAGCGCAGCGTGCGACGGCGGTGATCCACATCCCGCGTAATTGCATACCATCTTCGCGCGAGGTGGCGTTGGGTTGCGAGGCGAACCCGGCTGCGTGCAGGACGGGGAACAGGAATTCGCCCGAGCCGTCACCGGTGAAGGGCCTGCCGGTGCGATTGGATCCGTGGGCGCCCGGCGCAAGACCGAGAAGGAGCACGCGGGCCTCGGGATCGCCGAAGGCGGGCACCGGAAGGCCCCAATACTCCCAGTCCGCGTAGGCACGTCGTCGAACTGCAGCCACGTTCGTGCAGTGCTCCCGTAACCGCGCACAGCGATCGCAGGCAATCACACGCGCATTCAGCTCGTCCAATGTAGTGGCAAGGGACGCATCCGGGGAAGAATTCATGCAATCATTCTAGGCGAGGCGGCGGAGCCACGGGTTCGAGCTCGCCTGTGCTTCAACTTACACTGAGTCCTCCGAGCATCCCGCGAGCGGGAAACTCATCCCATAGTTGTCAGGACGCGGATTCAAGGCCCGCCGACGATGCGGCGGGTATGTCACAATACGACCCGTAGAGGTCAAACCTCTTTCACAGGAGATGGATGCAATGAAGAGCGCGAAGTTGTTGCTGCTGGCCGGCGACTTTGTTGAGGACTACGAAATCATGGTGCCGTTCCAGGCGCTGCAAATGGTGGGCCACGCGGTGGACGCCGTGTGCCCGGGCAAGAAGAAGGGCGAACAGGTGCGTACGGCGATTCACGATTTCGAAGGCGGTCAAACTTATACCGAGAAGCGCGGTCACAACTTCACATTGAACGCCAGCTTCGAGGAAGTGAATGCGGAAGACTACGACGGGTTGGTGGTTCCCGGCGGGAGGGCGCCCGAGTATCTTCGCCTGAACGAAGATGTTTTGAACATCGTGCGCCATTTCGCCGATGCGGGTAAGCCGATTGCGGCGTTGTGCCATGGACCGCAACTGCTGGCCGCGGCAGGAGTACTTAAGGGCCGCCGGTTGAATGCGTATCCTGCATGCGCACCGGAGGTCGTACTGGCAGGCGGAACGTTTGTAAAGGTGGATTTCTCCAATGCGGTTGTCGACGGCAACTTGGTAACTGGGCCGGCTTGGACGGCGCATCCGGCATGGCTCGCGAAGTTCCTCGAAGTGGTGGAAGCGCACATGACGGTCGCGGTCGGCTAACGTTCGCAGCAATTGGGTGCCCGCTCGGTCACGGGGATGGTAAGCTGTCGGAGACCGACCCCATCGAAGGTGTTCATGATCGAGCGAGTCTCTTTCGAAACGGCCGCTCGCCGGCTCTTCGCCAGCGCTGTGTTTGCCGCGGCCCTGTTTGCGATTGCCGTGCAGGTCTCGTTTGCCGTTTCGTGCACTGTGGTGCATCACACTCCGCTTAACCAAGCGGACAGAGCACTGCTGGGCGCCGACTACGTCAAGGCCGAGACGATGTACCGGACGGATCTCACCGCTCATCCCGGCGATACAGAATTGGCCACCGGCCTTGTCCACGCGCTGCTGCGGCAACAGAAGGTGCAGGATGCTGCCGATGCGATGAAGGCCGCGCTGGCGGTCTCTCCCAATTCGGCGGATTTGATTGTACTTCGCGGCGAAGTGGAGTTTCGTCAGGGGATGCCGTGGCTTGCCGCGCAGACCGCGCAGGAAGCAAACAAGCTTGACCCCTGCAATCCCCGGGTGCTGATGCTGTTTGCCGACATTGCCCGAATCTCGTCACTCTACGCAACGGCGCAGAACACCATCAATAATGCACACAAGCTCGATCCGGAGGATCGGGAGATCCGCGGAGAGTGGATTTCGACCTTGCCGCTGAAGCAGCGTATCCAGGAGGCCGAGTCGTATCTAAGCCAGCCCACGGGCGACGATGCCGAGGACGTAGGCCATCTGCGCATGGCGCTCGCTCACTGGAAGAAACTGCTGAATGAGCCGCATAAGCCCTGCCATTTGGTCTCGAACACCTCGGCTGCGGAGATTCCGTTCACCAAACTCATGTACGACGCGGTGCGGGTGCGCGCATTCGGGTTGGAAGTGAAGCTCAATAATCACGTCGCGCGCTTGCAGATCGACACCGGAGCGGGAGGCCTGGTTGTAACGCGCTCCACTGCGGAGCACGCAGGGTTGAAGGCGTTTTCTCAATCGGAGATGAGTGGCGTTGGGGATAAGGGAGAAAAGGCTGCGTACACGGCTTACGTCGACTCGATTCGAATCGGAGGTCTTGAGTTTCAAGACTGCCTAGTGGAAGTTCTGGACAGCAAGCACGGACTGGAAGATGTGGATGGGCTGATCGGGATGGACGTGTTTTCAAAGTTCCTGGTCACGCTGGATTTTCCAATGCGCAAGCTCGTCTTGAACCCACTGCCTCCGAGACCGGGAGAAGGACCTGCACCGGCTCCCGAACTGAAGACAGGCGACTCCTCTCCGGAGGACACCGAGGCCGATGCCGACGCACAGCGGTCCGAGGAGAACGCCGGATTGAAAACCAGGACGCCCTCTGCGCAGGCTTCGAACGCGCCGGTGGAGAAGCAGGCGGCGATCGCTCATGGCCCACAGGACCGTTTTATTGCTCCGGAGATGAAGGATTACACCAGGGTCTATCGCGTTGGACATAACCTGATTCTTCCCGCGGGAATCAATTCCGAAAAGGTGAAGCTCTTCATCCTCGACACCGGCGCATGGACCACGATTATTTCCCCGGAAGCCGCGCGCGAAGTGACGAAGGTCCACGGCGATAGCAGCGGACTCGAAGTGAGGGGCATCAGCGGCAAGGTGGAGAAGGTATACACCGCGGACAACATCACGTTTCGATTCGCCAATCTGTCTCAGAAAGCGACTGAGGTGGTTGCCTTCGACACATCGCGGATATCGAAGAACGTGGGAATGGAGATCTCTGGCTTCCTCGGCGCCAAAACGCTGGAGCTCTTAACGATTCACATCGACTATCGGGACGGGCTGGTGAGGTTCGACTACGACCCGAATCGCGGCTTCAGGTACTGATCTGCCGAGCTATTCGGCCGAAACGAATATTTTGGTGGAACGCACGTCGCGTAACGGCCGGGCGCTGGCCGCGGTGAGAACCTTCTGCACTTCGGAGAGGATGGAGAGCGCGATTGAGGCGGGCGCCTCAGCGCCGAGGTCGAGTCCCGTGGGCGCGTGGAGAGCATCGAGCCAGTCATCGATGAGCTTCGCCGAAGGTGTCCTCTTCAGTAGGCGCGCGACTTCAGCGAGAGCCTCGCGCGTGCGACGCTGCGGGCCCAGCACACCAATGTAAGCAAGCGAGCGACCACGGCGCAACAACCATGCCAGGATCCGAGTGTCTTGCTCAAAGCTATGAGTGATCAGGACTGCGGAGTCGGTGTCGTGAAGATCGAGGAACGACGGCGCGGCGTAGGGAAATTCGCAAATGTCGAAGGCGCGCACCACTTCAGCTTTCGCGAAACGCGCGCGCGTAGCGAGGTGCGAACGGCCATCCGCGATGGCCACGAACCAGCCGAGTTCGCGGGCCAGGTTCAGCAGCGGGCGGGCATCGTCGCCGGCGCCGAAGATCCACAAGCCTGGGCGCGCGGATCGGTAATCGACCCAGACGCGCGCGCGTGTGCCCTCGATTGCGACGGTGGTCTCCAGCGAGTTGCGGTCTTCAAGTGCGCGAGCGGCCAGGAGCGCAAGATCCCCATGCGCCTCATCGTCGTCGAGGAACGGGGACATCGCGTCTGCAGTAGGCGCGGATGCGAATACGCGATAACCGATCCGCGGACCCTCCAGAACCGTAGCGATGGCGACGGGCACGCGCGCGTTGAAGGCGGCGTGCAGCGCGTGCAGCAGCGGCGCGGCGGTCCGCCGTCGTTCAAGAAGGATGAAAACAATGCCCCCGCATCCTGAGCCGTAAGGCAGATCGCCGTCGTCTTCGAGCGTCGAGTAGCGCTCCACCAAGGGGCCATCGCTCGTGAGCCACCAGGCCTTCTTCGCGACAGCGGCTTCAAGGCATCCGCCGCTCACGGTCCCGGCGCGGCGGCCATCCTGCGCCAGGAGCATGCGCGCCCCAGGGCGTCGGTAGCTCGATCCCTCGACGGCGACCACGGTAGCAAGCACGTAGTCCGCGCCCGCGGCTTCGAGCTCATGCCACAGCGGTAGGATGTGTTCGAAGTCAGTCAATGCGCTCCCGGGTGCACCTCTACACTGAGGTTATCTTCGACTTCAGCAGGTCTTCAATGCGCACCGGCAGCTCGCGCACGCGCACGCCGGTGGCGTGATGAACCGCTGCGGTGATGGCCGGCGCCACACCCGCAAGGCCAATCTCGCCCACACCGCGCGCGCCGTACTCGCCCATGCCGGGGTCAGGGTAATGCAGAAACGTGACGTCGATGTCGGGCGAGTCGGCGCAGGTGGCCACCAGATAGTCGGCCAAGCTGCCGTTGATGGGCTGCCCGGTGCGCTCATCGTAGATGGTCTCTTCCAGCAGTCCCATGCCGATGCCCATCACAACCGCGCCCTCCACCTGGTTGGTGGCCGCGGTCGGATTAATGATGCGTCCGACATCGATAACAGAGACCACGCGACTCACGCGCAGGCGGGCGATGTCGGGCTCCCACTCCACTTCAACAAATTGCGCGCCGTAGGAGTGCAGCGAGACGCCCTTCGCTTTCGGGTCTTCAGAGGTAGGCACTGATTTACCTTCGGCGCTCAGCCCGTTGATCTTCGCCATCTGAAGAATATCGGCAAAATGCGTTCCGTCCGTTCGGGTCTGATCCTTCTTGTGGAGGAGCCCGCCGCTGTAGGCAATCGTTTCCAGTGCCGCCTCGTGATACGGCGAACCCTCCGTGGCCGCGGCCACTTGTTGCAGCCGCCTGATCGCGTTTTCGGCGCCGGCCGCAATCGCGCTCAACACCGAGCCCGTCACCATCGAACCGCCCGAGAACGGCCCTGACGGAAGCGCGCTATCACCCAGGATCACGTCGATCCTATCCAGCGGCACTCCGGTCTTCTCGTGCACCACCTGCGCAAACACCGTGTAGGTCCCGGTGCCAATGTCCTGCGTCGCGCAGCGCACGCAGAGCCGACCGTTGGCGCAGAACTCAACCGTCGCCGAGCAGGGAAGCCGCATCGCAATCCAGCTCGCCGCGCCCAGTCCCCAACCCAGAATCTTGCCGTCGCGTTGCATCGATCCCACTTCGGGCGTGCGCTTCTCCCAACCAAACTTCTTCGCGCCCGTCTCAAGGCACTCTCGCAAATGCCGCGACGAAAACGGCATGTTATTGCTTTCGTCCTTCTCCGCGTCGTTGATCAGTCGTAGCTGGAGCGGATCGATCTTCAGCTCGTCTGCCAACTCGTTCATCGCTGATTCGGTACCGAACAGGCCCGGAACCGCGCCTGGACCGCGCATCCAGATGGGCGTGCCCATGTGCCGCTTCACCGTCGCGCCGGTCACTTCGAGATTTGCGACGCTGTAAAGGTAAGGTGTGGCCTCGCCGCAGCCTTCTTCGTAGTCGTCCAACTGCGAAGTCACGTTCAGGTATTCGTGACGCAGGGCAAGCAGCTTGCCTTCTTTTGTCGCGCCGAGCTGGACGTGCTGTTCCGTGCGAGGACGGTAGCCAACCGAAGAGAACATCATGCGGCGAGGCAGCACGAGTTTCACCGGCCGGTTCAGGCGCCGCGCGGCAACTGCAGCCATCGCGCAGTGCGGCCAGGGAAACTTGCCGCCAAAGCCGGATCCCAGAAATTTCGTCATCACGCGAACGTTCTCGATTGGAACGCCCAGTACCTGTGCCATCACGGCGCGATGATTCACAACGCCCTGCGTGGTTTCATACAGCGTCAGGCGATCCCCGTCCCACATCGCGACCGTGGCGTGCATCTCGATGGGATTGTGCGTTTCGATTGGCGTGATGTAGTTTGCGTCAATCTTGACCGGCGCGTCGTCGAAGGCCTGATCCACATCGCCGCGGCTGGAGACGGTCTTGCGCTCGCCCTTGAAGTCATCTAGGCGCGCGCTCAGGTTAGCGGTGTCGGGCGAATATTCCACTTTGACGGCGGCAGCAGCAGCCGTGGCTTGCTCCAGAGTGCCGGCAATGACGACGGCGACGTACTGACCCCAATGGCGAATGACTTCGTCTTCAAACGCCGGACGCGCTTCGCTGATGCTCGTGTCGCCGTCGCCGGGCACGGTGCGATAGAGCCGGCCGATGTTGCCATGATGCAGCACAAGCAACACGCCGGGCATGGATTCCGCAGCCGACGTATCGAGCTTCGTGATGCGACCGCTCGGGATCGAAGCACCAAGGGGCTCGGCGTGCACGAGGCGATCGAAGTGGAAGTCGGCGGTGTACTCCGCCGCCCCTGTGGTCTTGAGAGGGCCGTCAACGCGCGGCGTGGGCGCGCCGATAATCGAGTTCGCTGTCGTGCTCATGCTTGCCTTCATTGCGCCGCGCCTCGGCTCGGCCGCATCTCTCTCGCTGCGTCTACGTTTCCATCACGGTGGACTTCAAAAGATCTTCAATGCGCACCGGCAACTCGCGGACCCGCACGCCAGTTGCGTGATACACCGCCGAAGTAATCGCCGGAGCCACTCCGGCCATACCGATTTCGCCAATGCCGCGGGCACCGTACTCATTCACAATTAGATCGGGATAGTCGAGGAAGGTCACATCAAGGTCAGGCAGATCGGCGCACGTTGCCACCAGATAATCCGCGAAGCTTCCGTTGATGGGCTGCCCCGTGCGCGGTTCATAACGCGTCTCTTCCAGCAGCGCCATGCCGACGCCCATCACTGCTGCCCCAAGGATTTGATTCGCGCCCGCCTTCGCATTGATAATCCGCCCCGCGTCGAAGATGGAGAAGATGCGGCTCACGCGAAGGCGCGCGATCTCCGGCTCCCACTCCACCTCGGCAAAATGCGCGCCGAAAGAGTGCATCGAATATCCCTTGGCCTTGGGATCTTCAAAGGACGGAGCCGTTCTTCCCGTCGCCATGATGGTGCTCAGGTCGGCGAGCCGCAGCACTTCTTCGAAAGGCAGGCCCTTTGCTGCCACATCGGCACTTCCATGGTATGCCGCTCCCACCAGCTGCGGTTGACCCTGCTTCAGTACAACACGTCCCTCCGCTACCGTCAGCGCCTCGGGATGCGAGCCGTGGAAGGGTGAGCCCGGTGTCAGCGCCGCCACGTTAAGGAGTCGCGTCGTGGCCTGGCTCACAGCGGAAGTCGCAGCGGGCAGAATCGCGCTCGTCACCATGGATCCGCCGGAGGTCGGGCCGTCGGGC
>Ga0210394_10006142_pt1 | contig 13112 bp, 10 predicted proteins | sample IncBWC12MmetaG_FD_160121 | JGI IMG/M metagenome (GOLD analysis project Ga0210394, IMG submission 160121) | Forest soil microbial communities from Barre Woods Harvard Forest LTER site, Petersham, Massachusetts, United States - Inc-BW-C-12-M | ecosystem: Environmental > Terrestrial > Soil >...
CTCGACCTCCAGCTCGGTCGGCATGCCGTAGCTCGTGCCTCGGCGCGACTGCTCGACGATGGCTTGGACGACTTTCGGATGCGCGTGCCCGAGAATCAGCGCTCCCCACGAGCACACGTAGTCGATGTATTCGTTGCGGTCGGCGTCCCACAGGCGCGCGCCGGCGGCATGATCGACGATGATCGGCTCGCCGCCCACGGCGCGAAACGCGCGCACGGGACTATTCACGCCGCCTACAAGCACGTCAGTAGCGCGGCGAAAGATTTCCTCGGAGCGAGGGCGCTGCATGTTAATTAGTTTGGGAGAGCTCATCGTTGCTCGCCGGCGAATCAGTATGCGTCAGCAGTTCTTCAGCCATCGCGCGGCGTCTTTCGCATGATACGTGAGCACGATGCTCGCGCCCGCGCGGTGAATTCCCGTCAAGATTTCGAGCGCAATTCTTTTTTCATCAATCCAGCCGTTCGCCGCCGCTGCCTTCACCATCGCGAATTCGCCGCTCACGTTGTATGCGCCGACGGGCACGCTGAACGTTTCGCGCACGCGCTGAATGATATCGAGGTACGCGAGTGCAGGCTTGACCATCACCATGTCTGCGCCTTCGGCCAGGTCCAGTTCGACTTCGCGCAGCGCCTCGCGCGCGTTGGCGGGATCCATCTGGTAGCCTCGGCGATCGCCGAATTGCGGCGCGGATTCCGCCGCCTCGCGAAACGGTCCGTAAAATCCGGAGCAATACTTCGCCGCGTAGCTCATGATAGCAACATCCTGAAAGCCCGCGCCGTCGAGCGCCTTGCGAATCGCGCCGACGCGCCCGTCCATCATGTCCGAAGGCGCGATGATATCGGCGCCAGCCCGCGCGTGTGAAAGCGATTCCGCCGCGAGCAACTCCAGCGTCGGGTCATTCTTCACTTCACCGTTCTCGACGATGCCGCAATGTCCGTGGTCGGTGTATTCGCAGAGGCACACATCCGTCATTACCAGCAAATTCAAATTCGCGCGGCGCACCGCCTCGATCGCGCGCTGGACGACGCCGTCCGCCGCGTAGGCTTCCGTGCCGAGCGCATCTTTTTTCTCAGGGATACCGAACAAAATGATTCCCGGAATGCCAAGCTGCTCGACTTCGCGGCATTCCTCGAGAAACGTGTCCACCGACTGCTGCGCAACGCCGGGCATCGAGCCAATGGGGTTCCGGACATTCTTCCCCGGGCACACGAACATCGGATAGATGAATCCGTGCGACGAGAGGCGCGTTTCGCGCGCGAGCGAACGGATCGCTTCATTGCGCCTCAGTCGCCTCGGCCTGGTTACCGGAAAACTCATACGCTCCTCGCTGTCGAACCTGTGTTCATTGAAAAATAATTTGCAATGGCTTCGGCCATCGATTCCGCCGTCGCCAGCGGCGCCTCAATTGCAACGGGCAGGCCCGCGCTTCGCAAAGCCGATGCCGTGACCGGACCGACAGCCGCCACAGCGGCACGCGCGCCCAACCGCGCCAACTGTGCCTCGCCAAGATCGCCGCGCATATTCTCAATCGCGGACGGGCTGAAAAACGAAATCACGTCCACATCCGCGTCGCGTACCGCCCGCATCACTTCGGGATCGATCGCGCCCACGCCTCCCGTATGATACGCGACGACTTCAATAACTTCCGCTCCCGCCGCATTCAGCGCTTCCGGAAGGTCTCGCCGTGCCCGCTCACTGCGCGGCAGGAGAATTTTTCTGCCTGCCAGGGCAGCCGAAAGCTCGTTCGCCAGCGCCGCCCCGGTAAATTCCTGCGCAACATGATCGACGGAAAATCCTTCCGCAGCCACCGCCCCGGCGGTTGCCGGACCGACAGCCGCGCACCGGCAGCGCCCGCCCTGGCTCGGCTCGACTCCCAGCTTGCGGCAGCGAGCAGCGAAAAATCGCGCCGCATTGGCACTTGTAAAGAGGATCCAATCGAATTCCGCGAGCGATCGAATCGCTCGATCCAGCTCCGCGGTGTTGGCAGGCTCCGAAAAACTGACCGCTGGAAATAGCAGCACGATCGCGCCCATGCTTTCCAGCCGCGCCACGAGGTCGCGAGCCTGCTCGGCAGCGCGCGTAACCACGATGCGTTTACCCTCGAGAGCGCGCGCCGCAGTCATGCACGCGTCCCCCGACTTTCGCGTTCGAGCAAGGCCACCCCCCCGCTGTCGCGCAATTTTCGCGCGACGCGCTGGCCAATTGCCTCAGCTTCGGCGAGCGAACCGGAATCTTTTTCCCAAAGCCGCTGCGCGCCGTCAGGAGAAAGCACGGCGACATCGAGCAAGAGCTTTCCACTTTCCACGCGTCCCCACGCACCAATCGGCACCTGGCATCCGCCGCCCAGGCCCGCGAGGGCGGCGCGTTCCGCGTTCACCGCGTAGCGTGTCTGCGCATCTTCCAGTCCCACCAACACACCGAGCGTAGCGGAATCCCCCGCGCGCGCTTCGATCCCGATTGCACCCTGCCCCGCCGCGGGCAGGCTCACGTCCTGCGGCAGCACCTCGGTGATATTTTCGCTCAGGCCCAGCCGGTCGAGACCGGCCTTCGCCAGAACAATCGCATCGTAATCCCCGCGCTTCAATTTTGAGATGCGCGTGTCGACGTTGCCGCGCAGCTCGATCGTCCGCAAATCGCGCCGAGCGTGAAGCAATTGCGACTGCCGCCGAAGGCTGCTCGTGCCGACGCGCGCGCCTTGCGGCAGCGTCGCCAGAGTCGCTCCGCTCGACGAAAGCAGCGCGTCGCGAACGTCGTCCCTCTTGCCGATCGCCGCGATGGTCAGACCGGGCGGCAACTCCGTGGGAACATCCTTCATGCTGTGTACGGCCAGGTCGATGCGCTCTTCGAGCAAAGCGTCTTCAAGCTCCTTGATGAAAACGCCCTTGCCCGCGATCTGGCTGAAACTTATCTCCTGGAATTTATCGCCGGAGGTTTTGATGATGACAATCTCCGGATCGGCGCCGGTCAAATCGTGCAGCGCTTTCGCAATGCTCCGCGCCTGCCACAAAGCCAGCGCGCTGCCGCGCGTCCCGATTCGCAGCGCCTTCAAGGCTTCTCCCGATCGAGGTGGAACATGTCTCGAATCGCTTCGTAGTTTTGAAGTTTTCGGCGCAGTTCGGGGATGCCGCGCATGCGTTCGGCAGGGCTTATCACGACGCGGTCGAGCAATTCCTGGAGCATCGCGGCGAACTGCGCGCGATCCGGTTCGGAAAGATGCGACATCGACGCGAGCCGTTCCTCGACAAACGCCTCACGCTCGGCCGTCAATTTCTTGCGCAGGTCGCCGAGCACCGCGCCCGCGGCGACCCCGGCTTGCCAGTGCAGAAACTTGTCGACGTGTTCGTCGATGATCGTCTCGGCGCGGGGAATCTCCGCCACGCGAGCCTTCTTGTTCTGCTCGACGATTTCCGTCAGGTCATCGATGTTGTAGAGATACGTGTTGTAGAGGTCGCCGACGTCCGAGGCAACGTTGCGCGGCACTCCAAGATCAATCAGAAGCAGGGCGCGATTCCCCCTCGCCGTCATGGCCCGGTTGATGGTCGCGCGCGTCAGAATCGGCTCAGTCGCCGACACCGAAGTGACGATCAAGTCCGGCCATTCGAGGGCCGCCGCCAGGTTCTCCCACGGCACCACTTCCCCGCCAAACTGCGCCGCCAGATCCACAGCGTGTTCCGGAGTGCGATTCACGACCCGCAACTGCTTGATGCCGCGGTCGCAGAGATGGCGCACTACCTGCTCGCTCGTCGCGCCCGCGCCGACGATCAGCGCGCGGTGATTGTTCAGCTTGCCGAAAATTCGTTCCGCAAGTTTCACGCCGGAAAACGCCACCGAAACCGGCCGCGTCCCAAGCTCCGTTTCGTTGCGCACGCGCTTGCCGACTTCCAACGCGCCCTGGAACATGCGATTGAGGACCGGCCCGGTTTCGCCGCGATCGAGCGCGATCTGGTAGGCATCCCGCACCTGGCCTAAAATTTCCGCTTCACCGAGCAACATGGAATCAAGCCCCGCCGCAACGCGGAACAGGTGTCGCACGGCCTGGCTGTCACGATGGCGATACAGCGAGCCGTCCAATTCGTCGCGAGAAAGCTGATGGAACGACGCGACGAACAATTCCACCGAGCCGGCGCTGTCCACCGAATTTTCACTCGGAACTCCATACAGCTCGCTGCGGTTGCACGTGGAGAGAACCAGCGATTCCTCGAGGATGCCGCGCGAACGTAGTTGCCCGGCCGCTTCGCGAGCCTGCTCGGGCGTGAACGCAACGCGCTCGCGCAGGCCGACCGAAGCCGTGCGGTGGTTCAATCCGATGAGAACGATTTCCATTTGCAAGTCGCCCGGGCATGCGCCGGGCAGCACACTTCGCGCGCCCTCTTAAAAATACCGGTGAAAATGGGACAGGTACCGGTTCACAATGCTGTAACTGAAAATCACAAACATAAAGTTAAAGATGCACAGGGCGGACGCTCGCGCCCCGCGCCACGCCGCTGTTCGTGACAAAAACGTATAGCCGACGTAGGCCGCCAGGATGATGACGGTCACGATCACTTTCGGATCGCCGTCCCAATACTGCCCCTCCAGGCGGTGAGCCCAGATCAGGCCGGCCGTCATTCCAACCAGGAGCGAAGCGCACCCGATCAGCACGCTGCTGCGCGTCATGCGCTCGAGAACATCGAGCGCCGGAAAACGCCATCCCACCGCGCCGAGCTTGTGGTCCCGCAACCGGCGGTTCTGCACGAGGAAGATAATGCTTAGCACAAACGAAATCGCGAACGCCGAGTACGCCAGGATATTCAACGTGACGTGAAACGCGAAGAGTGGCCCCTGCGCCGGCGGCGCCTTCACCGGGCGCGCCTCCGGCAAGTGCGCGAGCAAAAACACGGCAATCACGATCGGCAGCACAAACGGCCCGACCACACGTCGCCGGTGAATCGCTTCTAGGCAAAGATACGTGAACGCGAGCAACCAGGCAAAAAGCGAAAGCGATCCGAAAACATCGTCGTACGGCACGGCGTGAATCATTCGCGACCGCGCCAGCAGCGCCAGGTAATGAAGCACCAGGCCCACCACCAGACACGAGGTCGCGCCGATCCCAACCGCGCGCGAAGGCTCGCGCAGGTTCCACACATAGAGCGCGAGGCTCGCAACGTAGAAGAGCAGAGTCGCAATTACATACGGGCTTGTCATGGTATTGACGTGCCGACGGGAGGCTGGTGAACCCGCATCGGACGCCTGTTTCCCAATCATTATAGCCAAATCCCCAAGCCAAGTTCAGGAATACGAGCGAGCGCGTGTCGGGCTAGTTTCCTGAGCTTGCGGCGGCTAGCCGGATCGAGTGGCCGCAAACACACCAGGATGTCCAGGGCACACGATACAAATTCATTGTGCCGCAGACGTGGCGAGCGTAGGATGCCGCAGAAAGCAACCGAGACAACTCAATCTGGAAATGCGAGCGGCGTGGAAATCCCGTCGTGGAGGCACAATGTTGACAATGCGGAATTTTTTGCGTGGTGCGGTTGTGGCTACGGCGTTGCTGACCATTGCATTCGCCGCGCAACCCTTGGCCGCCGATATTCTTGACGACTGGTCCGCGGTAAAACCTCCGCCACAGCCCGAGCTCAAGCCGGTCACGGTTGACGGCCCCACGACGGCCCTGCTCATTCTCGACATGATGAAGGCCAATTGCGGCGCCCGACCGCGCTGCGTCGCCTCGGCGCCTACCGTCAAGAAACTGCATGATGCGGCGCGCGCGGCAGGAGCGATGGTGTGGTACAGCTTCGTCGGCAGCGACGGCAAGGCCACCCCTGCGGACCAGATCGACCCAGGGACTATGGCGCACGACGGCGAGTGGGTCCGCCAAAACGGGCCTGACAAATTTATCGGCTCGAATCTCGAAGAGAAACTGAAGGCACGCGGCATCAAGACGGTCATCGTCTGCGGTACGTCGTTCCAAGGAGTCGGCATTGGCACCGGCGGAGGTGCGGCACAACGCGGCTACAAGGTCATCATCCCGATCGATTGCCTGTCCTCGGAAGGCACATACGAAGAGCAGTACGCGGCCTGGCACCTCTACAAAGGCGGGCCGGCGGGCGTTACCAGCAACGTGACAGTAACGCGAAGTTCAATGGTGAAATTCTGAAACGCGAGTTACTGTACGAGTATGGCTGGTCCGCAAGATGAAATTGAAGCTCTGAAATCGCAGATTGCCTCTTTGACCGCGCGGGTCTATGCCCTGGAACGAAGCAGTGGCGTAGCTCCCGAGTTGCGGCGGCAAGCCGTTCCTCCGGAACAATCTCAATCGCCTACCGCTCCCCCCAGCGAAACGACGTTGCGCCATCCCTCCGCTCCGGTTGTCGCTCACACGGCGCCGGATGCGCGCGCACCGCTCCCGCAGAGACTGAGCACTCCCCGGCAAGCCGGGAACGCCGTCGTTTCCGCAGCAACCCCGGGAGACACCGATCTCGAAAAGCAGATCGGACAATACTGGCTGAATCGGATCGGCATCGTCGCGATGCTGATCGGAGTCTCCTACTTCGTGAAGTATGCGTTCGACAACAACTGGGTCGGGCCCGGCGGGCGAATTACGATCGGCTTGGTGGTCGGGATCGTCCTGGTGCTGTGGAGCGAGAGGTTCCGCACGCGCGGCTATGCCGCGTTCTCGTATTCGCTGAAGGCGGTCGGCATAGGCACGCTCTATCTGTCCCTCTGGGGAGCATTTCAAATTTATCACCTGATCCCCGCGGCGGCTGCGTTCGTGGCCATGGCCGCTGTGACGGCAGCGACGATCGTACTGGCCCTGAGCCAGTATGCTGAGTTGCTGGCGAGCTTCGCGTTGGTGGGAGGTTTCTCTTCTCCCGTACTGCTTTCCACCGGACAGAATCACGAAGTAGCGCTTTTCTGCTATGTGGCGCTGCTGGACCTTGCGATTCTCACGATCGCAATCTTCAAACCGTGGCGGCGGCTGCTCTGGGGAAGCTTCGCGGGCACCATCATTCTCTATCTGGGCTGGTATTCGGAATACTATTCCCGCGACCAGCGGGCGCTCACCGTTGCATTCGCGTCTTTGTTTGCGGCCATCTTCGCCGTGATTCCGCTCGCGGCAACCGGCGCGCAATCCACGCGTTTTGCCGGGCACTCCACTACGCTCACCTTGCTTCCCGTTTTCAATGCAGCGGCATTTTTCCTGGCGTTGTACGTCATGTATGGCGAAGACAAAACCACGCTCACCTGGTATGCGCTGGCGTTGGCGGCTGTGTACCTGGGCCTCGGCAGCGCCGTCAAAAAGCGTTTGACCAGCGAAGACGCGAATTTCGTCAACCTGTTGCACGTTGCCATTGCCATCGCGTTCATTACGATTGCCATTCCACTGAAGCTGGACGCTCAATGGATCACGATCGGTTGGCTCGTCGAGTCGGGAATGCTGTTGTGGCTTAGCGTCAAGGCGCGCGCCGATTTTCTGCGCTATTTCGCGGCCTTCGCGTTGACGCTGGGCATTGCCCGGCTACTTTTCTACGACCAGATTCGCGTGGACATGCTGGTGTTCAATATGAGATTTGCGACTTACGCGGTGGCGATCGCGATTCTCGGCGGAATTGCGGTACTGGGCAAGCGCCACGCGGCACAGGCGGAGACGATCTTCCTGGAAGTGGCAGTGGTCGGCGTGAATGTGCTGGCTCTCATCGCCCTGACGCTCGAAGCTTCGGATTATTTCGACCGTCAAACGCCATCGCGTGCAAGTCTGGCCGCCGCGTACGCTCAAATGAACCTGGCTCGCGATTTCAGCTATTCCGCGATCTGGCTGGTGTACGGCGCAGTCCTGATGGTTGTCGGCTTCCGGAGGCGCTCCGCCTTCGTGCGGTGGCAGTCGTTGATTTTGATTGCGTTCACGATCTGCAAGGTGTTCCTCTACGACGTCTCTCAGCTCGGCGGGAGTTATCGGATTGTGAGCTTCATCGCTCTCGGCGCGGTGCTCCTGGGCATTTCCTTCATCTACCAACGCGACTGGTTGGGGCTGTCTCCCCACTCGCCGCAAAAAGCGGAACAGGGTACCCAAGGATGAGGGCGGCTTGGGCGTTGTTGGCCGTCCTTCTTGCGGGAGGCCCGTCGATCTCCTATTTCAAATGCGAAAGGGAAATTGGGCCGGTTGGTACGAGCGGGCAGCACTACGCTGTGGTGGACGAGACCGTGTGGGCACACGCGCTTCCGAATTTGGACGACTTGCGGCTTTATGCAGCCGGACAAGAGATTCCCTACGCCACTAGAACGATGTGGGGCAGCAGGCAGACCGAGCAGAGAGCAATCCGTGTGTTACAGCCAGGCACCCTTGGCGGGAAGTCGGAGTTTGTCCTGGATATGTCGGGCGTCTCTGAATATGACCGCGTTAGCTTGACTCTCACCACAAAAAACTACGTTGCTCATGCGCGTGTGGAGGGCCAGGACGATCTCCACGGGGCGCAGTGGGCGAACCTCGGGACGACTACACTTTTCGATCTGTCCGATGAAAAGCTGGGGCACAACAGCACGCTTCAGATCCCGATCAGCACTTACAAATACCTGCGGGTTACCCTCGACGGTCCTGTCAGACCTTGGGATATTCAGAGCGCTACGGCGGGAACCGAGCGGGCGCAGGAGGCGGTGTGGCGCGACCTCAGCGGCGATCCTCAAGTGACCCAGGAGGGCAAAGACACGGTTCTAACGTTCGCAGTTTCCGAGAATCTTCCGGTGGAACGACTGAGCCTTTCCATTGACCCGGCGCAGGGCAATTTTCAGCGAGAGATCGAGACGCAGAGCGACAAAGGCTCGACGACCGGGATTAGCCAGATTAGCCGTGTTCACATGCAGCGCGACGGCGGAAAAATCGATGTCGACCGGACGTGGATTTCTCTGAGCGCCGGGAGCCAGGGGAAGTTGCGCGCCGTCATTCACAATGGCGACGACGCTCCGTTGGAGATCACTCGCGCGCGCCTCCAGCAGTACGAGCGGCGAATCTATTTCGATGGTGCCGCCGGGACCGCAGTGAGTCTCTATTACGGGGATGACAAGCTCAATGCACCCGTGTACGACTACGCGAAGTTATTCCAGTTGGACGCAAATGCGGGGCAGGTGCAGTTGGGCGCCGAGGAAAAGAATTCCGTCTATTCCAGGCGCCCCGACGATCGGCCCTGGTCGGAACGTCATCCCGCAGTCCTGTGGACCGCGATCCTCGCGGCGGTAGTCCTCCTTGGCGGCATTGCCGTGCGGTCGATCAAAACTGCCGCCTCGTAAGAGTACGCGCCCCCGCGCGTTGTTAAGGCACTCGTAGTCCATCCTCGGTAATAAGGCGGCACACGGCCAAGCGGCTGACGGTCACATTTGTTATGATTGTCGTGCACAGTGATCCAAATGACCCAAGTGCCCGAATCCGTGAACGCGAAAGCCCTCTTCCTGCGTGCCTGCCGGTGCGAGCCTGTGGAGCGTGTACCGGTATGGATCATGCGGCAGGCCGGGCGCTATCTTCCTGAATATCGGGCCATTCGCGAAAAGCACAATTTCCTGGAAGTCTGCAAGACCCCGGAGCTGGCCATCGAGGTTTCGCTTCAGCCCCACCGGATCCTGGGCGTGGACGCGGTCATCGTTTTCTCCGATATCTTGATTCCTGCAGGGGCGATGGGCTTGCCGTTCGAACTTTCGGACAAGGGGCCGGTGATCGAGTCTCCCCTTCGAACGGCCGCGCAAATTCGGAAGCTTTCGACGTTTGATCCCGAGAAGGAAACTGGGTTTCTGATGAACGCGATCCGCGGACTTGTCCATGCGCTGGGTCCGAGCGTCCCGGTCCTCGGTTTCGCCGCCGCGCCTTGGACGCTGGCCTGCTACATGGTCGAAGGGCACGGGAAGGACGGCTTCCCTGCCGCGAAGACGTTGCTCTACTCCGAGCCGGAACTCTTTCGCGAGCTGCTCGAACGTATTGCGCGCGCCACAGCTGGTTACCTGCGCGCACAAATCGCAGCCGGGGCCGCCGCTGTCCAGCTTTTCGATACCTGGGTGGGCGAGCTCTCGCTCGAGCAATATCGCGAATTTGCGCTACCGGCCACGCAGCTTCTGATCGACGAAATCGGCGCGGGGGATACGCCAGTGATCCTGTACACCAAGGCGTCGGGCCACTTGCTCGCCGCGGCGGCGCAATCCGGCGCGAATGTCTTGAGCGTGGATTGGCGTATGGACCTCGCCGCGGCTCGCGAATTAGTCGGGCCGCGCATCGCGCTACAAGGCAACGTGGATCCCTGTCTGCTACTTGGGCCGACAGAACGTGTTCGCGGCGCAGCTCGCGAGGCGGTCGAGAGTACCGGTGGCATGGGTCACATCTTGAATTTGGGACATGGCATCTTGCAGCAGACGCCGGTGGAGAATGCGCGCGCGTTTGTTGAGGCGGGACAGTCCGCGCCAGTCGCCGAGAAAGTGCGCTTGGAAGAGGCGAGTTAGCAGCCAGGTGGTTGCGCATTCACAGCGGCGGACCCGCAAGTGAAAGTTATTTGAATATGAGCGATTCGAGCCTACATCTTGAGTTGAACCGGGAGCGCTTCGAGATTTCCGAAGAGTTCCTCGAGAAATACAACCGGCCCGGGCCGCGCTACACAAGCTTTCCCACGGCGCCGGTTTGGCTGGATAATTTCGGCCCGGAAGACCTCGAAGAATTCTACGGAACCGCGAACACTGCCCGTACTCCGATCTCGCTCTACATGCATCTTCCCTTCTGCGAGAGCCTGTGCCTGTTCTGCGCCTGCAACGTGGTCATCACCAAGGATCACGGCGTCGCGCCGCCTTACATTGAAATTTTGGAGCGCGAGATCGATCGCGTCAGCCGATCCGTTTCCCGCGAACGCGGCGTGGTGCAATTTCACTGGGGCGGCGGCACGCCGACGTATTTGACGCCGGAACAGATGGAAGGCCTGTTCCGCTTCGCCGCCGATCGATTCACGTTCGCGCCGGACGCCGAAATCGGGATCGAAATCGATCCGCGCGTAACTACCGAAGCGCACCTCAAAACACTGAGGAAGCTCGGCTTCAATCGCCTGAGCATGGGCATCCAGGATTTCCATCCCGAGGTACAGGAAGCGATTCACCGCATTCAGCCGCTCGAATTGACGCGCGGCTTGATCGAGACGGCCCGCGGGCTGGGCTTTGACAGCATCAACGTCGACTTGATCTACGGTCTGCCTTTGCAGACAGCCGAGCGATTTACGCACACGGTCGAGCAGGTGGTCGAGATTGCGCCGGACCGCGTCGCCATGTTCAGCTACGCGCACGTGCCCTGGCTGCGCAAGCAGCAGGGCGCGCTCGCCACGCGCCTGCCCGAGGGCATGGAAAAATTCCGCATCTTCCGCGCCGGACTCGAAAGCTTTCTCGGCGCGGGTTACCAATACATTGGCATGGACCATTTCGCGCGGCCCAACGACGAACTCGCCGTCGCGCAGCGGGAGCGCACGCTGCACCGCAATTTTCAAGGTTACACCACGAAAGCCGGCGCCGATCTCTACGGCATGGGCGTAAGCGCGATCAGCAGCGTCGGCGCATGCTACGCGCAGAACGATCGCGACGTCGCTCCCTATCGCGAACGCATTGAGCGCCGCGGCCTGGCGACCATGCGCGGTTACCGGCTGACCGAAGAAGACCTTCTTCGCCGCGCCGTGATCAGCCGCATCCTGTGCCACGGCGTCCTGCACAAGAGCGAAATCGAGCAGGAATTTGGAATCAATTTCGACCGCACGTTCGCTCCCGAAATTGAGCGCCTCGCGCCTTTCGTCTCGGACGGACTGCTCGATCTTAGCGGCGGCGTTCTGCGCGCGACCCTGCTCGGGCGCATCTTCATTCGAAATATCGCCATGATTTTCGATCCGTATCTTGAGAAACAGAAGCTCGAAAGCCGCCCGCTCTTTTCAAAAACGCTCTGATCGACCGATCGAGGCTTCGTGTCCACTCCGGCGCAAACTGAATATCCCGTGATTGTTGTGGGAGGGGGAATTTCCGGCCTAGCCTGCGGGTATCACCTGCAGCAGGCGGGGATCCCGGTGCGCATCATGGAAGCGGGAAGCCGCCCCGGCGGCATGATCGCAACAGAAGAGACCGATGGATTTCGCTTCGAGCTCGGACCACAAAGTTTTCTTTCCACCGAGCTTCTTCTCGGTTTAATCGATTCGCTAGGCCTGCGGGATCAGCTTCTCCACGCCAATCCGCGCGCGCCGCGGTACATAGTTCTGCGAGGCAAGCTGGTGCAGGCGCCGCTTGCCCCACCTTCCCTGCTGACGACACCGCTGTTTTCGGCTGCGACAAAATGGAGGCTACTTACCGAGATGTTTCGCAGGTCGAGCCCGCCTGTGGGTGATGAATCTATCGGGGCTTTTGTTCGCCGAAAATTTGAAAATGAGTTGCTCGAGCGGCTCGTCGCGCCGTTCGTTTCCGGTGTATACGCCGGAGATCCAGAACGGCTGAGCTTGCGCGCTGCGTTTCCGAAGATTCACGAATTTGAGGCGCAACACGGGAGCGTGCTTCGCGGCGCGATGAAATCGCGGCCGGCGAAAGGGGCGCCGCGCGCCGGCCTATGCTCTTTCCGTGACGGCATGGAAACCCTTCCGCGCGCCATCGCCGCGCGCCTGGGCGATTCGATTTTGCTCGAAACGAGCGTCGCCGCGCTGAAACACGGCAAGGCCAATGGAAAACCGTGGTTTGAAGTCGCAGTCGAGCGCCGCGATCATCGCGAAACGATCGCAGCCAGCGGGGTGGTCATCGCTGCGCCGACGAACATTGCGTCGCAGATCTTGTCCGGCATCTCTCATGATTTCACGCCGATTTTTTCGAGGATCGAATACGCGCCGGTCGTAGTCGTGTCCGCCTGCTATCGCCGCGAACAAGTGCGCCGTGCCGCCGACGGATTCGGCTTTCTCGTCCCGCGCTCGGAAGGTCTGCGCGTCCTCGGCACCGTGTTTAGTTCTTCCCTGTTCGCCGGCCGAGCGCCGGAAGGAATGGTTTGTTTCACAAGCTTTGCCGGCGGCGCCACCGACCCCAAGATTTGCGAGATGAGTGACAAAGAAATCACGGAAACAATCGGCGCCGAAGTTGCGCGCGTCCTCGGGATTACGGGT
>Ga0210394_10006143_pt1 | contig 13112 bp, 17 predicted proteins | sample IncBWC12MmetaG_FD_160121 | JGI IMG/M metagenome (GOLD analysis project Ga0210394, IMG submission 160121) | Forest soil microbial communities from Barre Woods Harvard Forest LTER site, Petersham, Massachusetts, United States - Inc-BW-C-12-M | ecosystem: Environmental > Terrestrial > Soil >...
ATCATGGAATAGACTTTCTCCTTCCGGCATTTTCCAGAGCCGGGTTTGCCGGCTGGCCGCATCGGATGCGCGATCAAAGCTGGAATAAATTTTTCCCTCCTACTGGTAATATATTTGTTGATTTGGCGACTCATCATTCAGCCAGTACAATATTTCCGATTGGATCCGAACGCTTTGCCAGAGGATTTTGTTCCACTGATCGAACAGCACCAACCCCTGCTACATAAGCTCTGCCGCATGTACAGCTTTCCCGGTTCGGAGCCGGAGGACCTTTTCCAGGAAATGGTCTTCCAGCTATGGAAAGCCTATCCGTCTTTCCGGGGCGAATCGAAATTCAGCACCTGGCTTTACCGCATCGCGCTGAATACGGCGATCAGCAGCCTGAGACGCAGAAAAAAGCAGGTGCGGAGCGTGGATCCCGTAAGCCTGCCTCCGGCGGGTATGGTTGAGCGTTATCCGCTCGAGGAGCAGGAACAACTGGATTCGTTGTACGCCGCCATCGGCCAGCTCCCGGACATAGAAAAGGCCATTGTCATGTTATTCCTGGAGGATCGCAGTTATGCTGAAATGGAGGAGATCCTGGGCATGTCAGAAAATAGTCTAAGGGTCCGGATGAATCGGATACGGGAAAAGCTCAGGCAGATCACCAAAGAGAGACCGCATGGAACTTGAACAACTCAAATATGCCTGGAAGCAGGCCAGAGCCATTCCCGGCCGGAAAATCAGCCTCCAGGAGATCATCCGGCGAAAATCGGCCGATCCCCTGCATCGCTTGCGGCGAAACTTGAAACGGGAGCAATGGCTGGCCAGCCTGCTGTATTTGCCTTTGGCTGCCTGGTATTGCTGGGATTTTAACGGGAGGCTTCCCGAGCCGGCCATCTGGCTGCTGCTGGTCTGGGCTTTGTTTATGTATTATTGCGTGCGCAAGGGCCGGCTTCTTCGAGCCTTAGGGCCCGGGCCGCTTCCGGTTCGGCAGGAGTTGTCCCGGCGCGTGGTCCTCCTGGAAAAATACCTGCGGCTTTACTTGTTGGCTGATCTGTTGATTCCGGCCAGCCTGATCCTGATGGCCTTGCTCCTGTACAGGAAGTTGCCCCGGCCTCCGCTTCAGCAACTGCTTTACCCGGGCCTGCATCGATCCGCCTGGCCGGTCGGCCTGCTATGGATTGGGTTGACCGGGCTGTCCAGCTTGCTGCTGTATGTCGCCGACCGGTGGTGGGCCGCGCGATGGTACGGTGATCATATTCGCCGCCTGAGAAGGATCCTGGAGGACATGCAGGATTGAAGGGAAATGGAATGTATTCATACTTCAAACGCTCCATATGCAACCACGTCTACTGATCCTGCTTTCGGCCTTTGCGGCGCTAGTCCCCTTGTGCGGACGAACCCAACCTTCCGATGAACGGATGATCCGGCAGAAAATGGCCGAACAGGTCGAAGCCTGGAATCGGGGAAGTATCGACGACTTCATGAAGCTCTATTGGCATGACGATTCCCTGGTTTTTGTCGGGCAGGCCGGCCTCAGTTTCGGCTATGACCAAGTGCTTAAAGGCTATCACGAACGATACAGTGACCGGCAGAAGATGGGGATCCTATTTTTTACTCTTTTGCGTCTGAAGCGACTAGGTCCGGACTTCTACCTGGTCCTGGGGAAATGGTTTCTGAAGCGTTCGATCGGCGATGTCGGCGGGTATTACAGCCTCGTTTTCCGAAAAATCCGGGGAGAATGGCAGATCATCTGCGACCACACGAGTTAGGAAGATTCAACCGTGTGGAAATTTCTTTTTCCAAAGGCGGCGGTAATACCAAACCAGGCAAACCAGGCTGCCGACCAGAAAAAGATAGAAAAGCAGGTTGACCAGTCGCAGACCCTCCTCAAAAAGGAGCAAGCGAAAATAGATCCCCAGAGTCATATTGATGGTAAGCCACAACCATCCCATGAAAAAGGACCAAAGGATCCGACGAAGAAAATCTTTTGATTCCGGTTCCATCCCGCTCATGTCCCTGTCAATTTTGGAAAAAATAATCAAAGCGCCCAAGGCAAATTCCGGTCAATTCATCAACAACTTGCGAAATGCCGTCGAATCCCCGTTGAATACATTGAAATCGACGGTGGCCCGTATTCCGTTCACCCGACCGGTCTCGCTGTGCTGCCAAAAACTCCAGTCTCGGTAGATCTGGGGCTGCCGGGGTTGCAGGTAGTGGGCGACCCATAGGGGGTAGCCATCAAAATCGTCCTTAAGTACATGTTTGTAGAAATCGACATTCGTGTAGACGATCGGCATGACCCCGTAATATTGCTGAATGGCGCGAAGCCATTCCAGGGCTCTTTCCTTGAGTTTGTCCTCCGGAACCCCGTATACCTGTTCGATGTCCAGAACCGGCGGCAGGTCCCCCGGCTCCAGGCTCACCGAATTGATGAAATTTTCGGCCTGCGCGCGGCCGCTCTTAGTCGCCAGGAAGAAGTGATAGGCTCCGCGGATTAGCCCGGCCGATTTGGCTCTTTTCCAGTTTCTGGCAAAATAGGCATCTTCATTGCCCAAGCCTTCAGTGGCCTTGATGAATGCGAAACCAATGCGAACATTTCCTACCTGCATGTCCCGGACGGATTCCCAATCAATGGATTCCTGGTAGCGGGAAACGTCAATGCCATGGATGTTGTAGCCGGATGGGATCGAGGTTCCGAACTCCGGGTACCGGATGAAATTCGCAGCCCGTTCCATCCACCAGTCATAGATGGCAAAACCGGTCAGGACGAGGAGGGAAGCGAGGATAAGCACGAGGCCGGCCTTCCACCGGCTGTATTTTCTTCTGCGCATAGGCGGCGCTTGCAAATATAGTTGCCTCTCCGGGAAATCCGGGCGTAAGGCTTGCCCTTTCCGACAGGGAGTGTAATTTTATGCGGATATGCCCTCACAGAACTGGAACGATACCCTCAACCTGCTCTCCAAATTAACTCTGCGCCGCGTATGGAATGGCTGCAAGGTGCTCGCCAGCTATTACCTAAGCCAATGGACAAAGAAGCCGATACAATGGGGAATGCCGCTTTCCCTTTCCTTCGAGCCCACTACGGCCTGCAATCTGCGCTGCCCGGAATGCCCCAGTGGATTGCGCTCGTTTACGCGGCCCACCGGCATGTTGGAAAAAGATCTGTATGGCAAGACGCTGCATGAGCTTTCGCGTGATTTGTTCTACCTCATCTTTTATTTTCAGGGTGAACCCTATCTCCACCCGGAGTTCCTGGATCTGGTGACCCAGGCTTCCCGTCAAGGCCTTTACACGGCCACGTCCACCAACGGGCATTTCCTGGACGAAGACCGGGCCCGCCAAACCGTGGAAAGCGGTCTGGACCGGCTGATCATTTCCATTGATGGTACCACCCAGGAGGTATATGAACAATACCGGGTCGGCGGCAATTTGTCGAAAGTGCTTGAGGGGGCGCGCCGCCTCGTGAGTTGGAAAAAAAAGCTGGGTAGCCGCAAACCTTTTCTAATCTTTCAGTTCCTCGTCGTCCGGCCGAACGAGCACCAGGTGGATGAAATCGGGCGGATGGCCAGGGAGATCGGCGCGGATCAGGTACGGTACAAGACCGCGCAGATTTACGATTACGAACAGGATCCGAACGGGCTCATCCCGCGCAACCAACGATTCAGCCGCTACCGCAAAGACGGAGATGGCCGGATGCAGGTCCGCAGCTCCTTGGAAAATCATTGCTGGAGACTGTGGCAGGGCAGCGTAGTCACCTGGGACGGCCTGGTGGTTCCCTGCTGTTTCGACAAGGATGCCCGGCACCGGCTGGGAGATCTTCGTGACAAAACGTTCCGGCAGATCTGGTTCGACCCCGAGTATGTTCGGTTCCGTGGGCGCATCCTGAAGGGACGCCGCAACATCGATATTTGCTCCAATTGCAGTGAAGGAACCAAGGTATGGGGGAATGCCTGAACACCAAACGAATAATATGCATTGGTCGGAATCAGCCAAGACCAGAATACGGTATCAACTCGAGACTGCCGGAGAGCTCCGATCCGGGCTGAGCGAAAGCCAACTTCGGCAGCGCAGCATCCCGGATAAATGGAGCGCTTTTGAACAATTGGCGCACCTGGGCTCTTACCAGGTGCACTTTTTGTTCCGCATCCAATCCATTTTGCAAAATCAGGAACCCCGGTTCGGACGCTATGTGGCCGAAGAGGATCCGGAATTCGAGCATTACCTTCAAAAATCCCTGGCCCTGCTGAGCGACGATTCCTTGCAGGTTCGCGGGCGAATCAGGGACCTCCTGCTGGGCCTCCCCGCCGCCTCGCTGAAACGAAAAGGCCTTCACCCCGTCTTTGGCGCACTCGATCTCACCCAGTGGACGGAGTTCTTTTTGCTGCACGAAGCCCACCACCTGTACGCGCTGTTCCGGCTTTGCCAGAGTATCCGGTTGCAGGAGCAGCCATGAATAAATTCGGTATTTTTATGGATTGGCTTAACGAAGTTTCCGGTCATGCCCATTGAAAAAGAAATTCACCAATCCAAATTCCGCAACGAGTTCCAGAAAGCGGCCATTAACCTGGTATTTACCTATAACTGGCTCAACGAACGCACGAAAATGATCTTTGACCGCTACGACATCACTTCGCAGCAATTCAATATCCTCCGAATCCTTCGAGGCGCAGGCGCGCCTCTTTCGACCCTGCAGATCCGGGAACGCATGCTGGACCGCATGAGCGATACTAGCCGCATTGTCGACCGGCTGGTCCGCAAGGGCCTGCTGAAAAAAAACATTTGCAAATCCGATCGCCGGTTGGTGGATATTGTGATCACCGAAAAAGGCAGGAAGCTGCTCAGCCTGCTCGACCAATGCAGTGGCGAAATGGACTCCATTCTGCAGAACCTCAGCCCGGAGGATGCAGAGACCCTGAACGAATTGTTAGACAAGCTGCGGAGCCGGCCATGAGGTCCCTGCTCGCTTCAGCCATTTGCCTGACGGCCTTCTTCGGGAGAGTCGCCAGCGCTCAGGCTCAGCCCAAATACGAATTTCGCGCCGCTTGGATCGCTACGGTGGACAATATTGACTGGCCTTCTCGGGGCAATTACAATTCCGACAGCCAAAAAGCCGAATTCATCCGGCAATTGGAGATGCACCAGCGAAATGGGATCAACGCCGTGATCGTTCAGATCCGACCCGCAGCCGATGCCTTTTTCCCTTCTCCTTATGAACCCTGGAGTGAATGGCTCACTGGACGACAGGGACAGCCTCCTTCACCGTATTATGATCCGCTGGCCTTCATGATCGAAGAAACGCACAAACGCGGAATGGAATTCCATGCCTGGTGCAATCCTTACCGGGCGGTGTTCAGGATCGGGCATTCGTCGATCGCGGCTTCCCACATCACTCGTCAGCATCCGGACTGGTTCCTCAACTATGGAGACGTAACCTACTTTGATCCGGGAAACAAGGAAGTTCAGGTCTATGTGACCGAGGTCATTCGGGACCTGGTCAGGCGTTACGACATCGATGCCATTCATTTTGACGATTATTTCTATCCTTACCGGATTCCCGGACGAGAATTTCCGGATGATGTGTCTTATACGCGAAATGGGCGGGGCATGGACCGCGGAGATTGGAGGCGTAGCAACGTGGATTCGGTCATCGTGATGCTGGGCCGGGCCATCCGGGAAGAGAAGAGCCATTGTCAGTTCGGGATTAGCCCCTTCGGTGTCTGGCGAAACCTCGTCCAGGACCCGGAGGGCAGCGCAACCCGGGCGGGACAGACCAATTACGACGATCTATACGCCGATATCCTGCTTTGGCTGAAAAACGGATGGATCGACTACGTGGCTCCACAGCTCTATTGGGAATTCGGTCAGCGCGCAGCACCATTCGAGGTCTTGCTGGACTGGTGGGGACGGCATACTTACGGCAGGCATTGTTATATCGGCCTGGGCCTTTACAAAGCCGGATCGAGCGCCGCCTGGAAGGATCCGACCCTGATCCCCCGGCAGATCCAGGCTATTCGGAATACGCCTCAGGTACAGGGCATGATCTTTTTCAGCAGCACCAGTTTCGTGGGCAATCCGCTCGGCTGGAACGACAGCCTGCAGCAGCACTATTTCAGATACCCCGCGCTGATCCCTCCCATGAACTGGATCGACTCGGCCAAGCCCTCACCACCTGCATGGGAAACAATCCCTTCCGGCGGGTATGCCGATTTCATCCGCTTGCATTTGAAAAAAACCAGGGATTCCTTGCCGCTCAAGGCATTCGTGATCTACCGCTTCGCCTCAACCGACAGCTTGGCGGACCCTAACGATCCACGCAATATTTACCGCCTGGTACCGGCTCAGCAGGAAACCTGGATGGAAATCCCGCTCAGCGACCTGGGCGGCGCCCGGTTTGCCTTCAGCTGCCTGGACCGATACAACCAGGAAAGCGACCTGGAATTTCTCCAAGCGTATTGAGAAAATCCGCAAGGTTCAATTCCCGGGCGGGTTTGCCTTCAAAGCGCTAATTTTGATCCAACCATCAAATCCAGATCCTCGATGGCACTCATTGACGTTCAACTGCCCAGATCCATTGCCAAAGCCCTGCGGCTGCCGCAAAAATCCCCCTGGAGGCAGCAACTCAAAGTGCTGAAAAAATTGCTGAGGCGGGCGCGGTTTACGGAATTTGGTCAGCAGTTCCGATTTGACGAGATTCTCCTGCACAAACATCCGGAGCAGGCCTTCCGGAAGAATGTTCCCAGTTTTGATTACAATACCATCTATGCGCAGTGGTGGCACAAAACCCTCGAGGGTAAGCCTGATGTCTGCTGGCCCGGCAAGATCAAATACTACGCGCTGAGTTCCGGTACTTCCGAATCCGGGTCCAAAAACATCCCCATTACCAGCGACCTGCTTCGTGGAAACCGGATGGTCATGATCAAGCAGCTGATCAGCCTGCGAACCTACCAGGACATACCGATGAAAAGCATTGGCAAAGGATGGCTGATGATCGGAGGGAGTACCAGTTTGCAAAAAGGCGCCGGGTATTATTCCGGCGACCTCAGCGGCATCACCGCCCGCAGAGTCCCTTTCTGGTTCACCCCTTTTTACAAGCCGGGCAAGAAAATTGCGCGCACCCGGGATTGGAACAAGAAAATCGAAGAGGTGGTCCGGCTCGCACCGAACTGGGACATCGGCTTTATCGTGGGGGTTCCCGCGTGGATCCAGCTTTGCATAGAAAAGATCATAGAGCGATATGGGTTGAACAACATCCACGACCTCTGGCCCAACCTGGGGTTTTTCGTTCACGGCGGCGTGTTCTTCGAACCCTACCGGAAGGGCTTTGAAAAGTTATTGGGCAAACCGCTGATCTATATCGAGACCTACCTGGCTTCGGAAGGATTCATCGCTTACCAGGACCGGCAGCATGCCCAAGGGATGCGCCTGGTTACCAATGAGCACATTTATTTCGAATTCGTGCCTTTCGATGAAACCAATTTTGACCGGGACGGTAACCTGTTTCCCGATGCGATGGTCCTAACGATCCGGGAGGTGGAAGAAAAAAAGGAATATGCCCCCCTGATCAGCACCAGCGCGGGGGCCTGGCGATATTTGATCGGCGATACCATCCGGTTTGTGGACCTGGAGCGGTCGGAGATCATCATTACCGGCAGGACCAAGCATTACCTGAGCCTGGTGGGAGAGCACCTCAGCTTGGAAAATATGAACAAAGCGGTTCAACTGGTCAGCGAGGAGCTCAATATCTCCATTCCGGAATTCGCTGTTGCCGGCGTTCCCTTCGGTTTGCTTTTTGCGCACCAATGGTGGCTGGCAACGGATGACAAAGCCGATCCGGACACCCTGCGCGAAATGATCGACAGCAAACTCATGGAACTGAACGACGATTATGCCGTTGAGCGAAAGAGTGCGCTGCGCGACGTTCAGGTCCGTGTTTTGCCCGAACAGAAGTTTATGGAGTTCATGCACCTCAAAGGCAAGGTTGGCGGGCAGCACAAATTTCCCCGCGTCCTCAAGGGAAAAATCCTCGAGGACTGGCAGCAGTTCTTGGCAACGGGTGCGATTTGAGTTCAGTTCCCGTTTCATTTCCCGACGACACCATTCCGCTATTTTACCGAAAATCCTTCACCGGTTGGATGGAGGAATGCGCATACTCGTTAATATTGTATCCACATGATCAGTTCCATAATCAAAGGGCTTGCCTTGGGCTTTGTTTTGGTGTTATCCATAGGGCCCATAATATTCACGATAATTAAGCAGAGCCTGAACAACGGCACAGTTGGAGGATTCAGTTTCGTTGCCGGCGTTTGGTTCAGCGACATTATCCTCGTGGTCCTCAGCAATGCCTTTACCGAGCTGGTCGCTAAGCTGCTGGAGTATAAGCGGGACATCGCCTACGGAGGCAGCATCTTTTTGGTCGGGATGGGAGTTTATTTCCTCTTCTTTAAGAAAGTGCATCTGGCTAACGGAGCAGGAGGACGCGACGCACCCGTAAAAAAAAGGGTGATGGCCCGCATCTTTACTTCCGGATTCCTGATCAACACCCTCAACCCGGGGGTGATCATTTTCTGGCTGGGCAACGCCACCGTGCTATCCCTCACCCACACCCTCGAGCAGCGTACCATCATATTTTCCGTCTGCCTCTTGGTGAACATGGCTGCCGACGCGGGCAAGGTCCTCATGGCGGACAGGATTCGGAACCGGCTAACCGAAAAAAACCTCAGCATCATCAACAAGATCTCGGGTGCGATCCTGATCGCCTTTGGGGTTGCCCTGGTTTGGGGCGTGGTCTTTTTCAAAGGGAAGGTTAAATAGTGTTAACAAACCGGTTGCATTTCCCTTTGCCGGATTAAACTATCTTGTAATTCATGAAATGGCTCGCGTTGCCGCTGCTGTTGCTTCCTTTCTGCAGCCGATCCCAGATCGATGTGCTCATTTTGAAAAAAAACGGAATCCGAGTCAAGACCTATACTCCTGGGATGGAGATCAATTTGGAAACGATTTATGACCAATGGTTCGAAGGGACACTGGCAGATATCCGTCATGACAGCGTTTTTCTGAATGGCTTGTCCTTCCACTACCAGGAAATAAAAGCGATCGAATTGTCACACGCCAAGCTGAACTACCGGGTAGACGGAACCATACTGTTGGCGGCAGGGGTGGGCGTGATGGCACTTGGCGCGGTTAATGGACTTATTCGCGGGGATCCGGCCAATGCCTGGTATACGCCAACCAGTTTCATTACTGCCGGTGCCCTCGTCGCCCTTGGCCTGGCAGTGCGTTCCGCCGCCAGCAAGAGATATTTGCTGGGCAAGAAATACAGCCTGGAATACCTGGCCGTCAGTGAGACGAAAAAATGATCCGGCGGATCGGGACAGCCCTTAACTTGCAGCGGTAATTTTCCCTGATGTCCGTAAATTCGAAACCGCTCCTGCCCAAGATCTGGCGATGGGCCAAGCGCGTGCTCCTGATTCTATTCCTCCTTCAATTCATTTACATCATCGGGTTGCGGTGGATCAATCCGCCCATCACGTTGACCCAGATGGCGAGCCTGCTTCGCGGGAATGGCCTGAAGCGTCATTATGTGGGCATGACAGATATCTCCCCTTACGCCAAGCTGGCGGTAATGTCCTCGGAAGACCAGCTCTTTCCGGATCATGACGGCTTTGATTTCAAATCCATAGAAAAGGCCATGAAGCATAACCAGCGCAGCAAATCGCTTCATGGGGCAAGCACCATCAGCCAGCAGGTTGCCAAGAACGTTTTTCTCTGGCAGGGCCGCAGCTGGTTCCGCAAGGCCCTGGAAGCCTATTTTACTTTTATGATCGAGATGGCTTGGAGCAAGAAGCGCATTTTGCAGATGTACCTCAACGTAAGCGAAATGGGCAAAGGCGTTTTCGGAATCGATGCCGCCGCTCAGTATTATTTTCAGGAGCCGGCCAAAAAAATCAACCGCCAGGAGGCTTCGCTGATTGCTGCCTGCCTTCCGAATCCGCGGGTATACCGCATTCATCCCCTTTCGCGACATGTCGCCACCCGATCGGCCTGGATCCTGGGACAAATGGCGCATTTGCAGGATGATCCGGATATTCAAAAGTTGCTTCAGTAATTCATTGCAGCGCCCGGACCCCGTCAACGGCCAGCCGCAGCCGCCGGGGATAGTCTCCGCGGATATCAACCCAAGGCAGATCCTGGTTGACCAGACAATCCTGGTAGATACGGTAAAGCAATTCCCGGGTACCGGGATCGGGATATTCGCGTAAAGAATCCTTGACCCAGGGAAGGTCGGGCCGGCATAACAGATAGAGGTCGTATCGTCGCCGCACGATCTGCTGAAGAATCCATTCGTGACATTTACCAAAGACGAATTCACTCCAAACCTTCATAACATACATATCGGTATCGATGATCAGGAGTCCGCCGCCGGCAGAGGCCGAGATCCGGTCCTCACTGGCTAATTGTCCCCGGGCGATGGTCAGCAGATCCTCGTACCGGTAGGACATGCCGCGCTCCTGCAGGTATTCCCGAGCGAATTCCGGAACCCAGGGCACTCCGAAATGCGCAGACAGCTCCTCGCAGAGCGTACTTTTCCCTGTGGATTCCGGACCGATGGCGACGATTTTTTTCATGGCGATTGCGGACCCGCATCAAGGCACGGCGATTGGGCCGGCCTTTTTGATCCATGCCTTCAGCCCGCTCAGAGCCATGATCAGCAGGATCACGTAATAACAACTGGTGAACACATAACCTTTGACGAAATACAGCGGAACGGATGCAAAATTGGTCAGTATCCACCAATACCAGCTTTCTACTTTTTTCTTGGCCATCAGCCACATCCCGGTGTAGGCCGTTGCCGAGGCAAAAGCATCTGCCCAAGGTATGGCAGTGGGCGAAAAATGGGTCTTCAGATAATGCAGCGACAGGTAGATTCCCAGGTAAAAGGAAGCAAAGAACAGGAGCTGATTTCTCCACTCCCAAGCCACCGAATAGCGGATCTGCAGGACGTGCTGCCGTTGCTCGTTCTTTCGCGCCCACCAGATCCACCCATAAATGCTCATGATGGTATAGTACAGATTGACGCTGGCTTCACCGTAGAGGTGGCCATCCAGGCTGATGAAAATGTAGATGACGGTGTTTACGAGGCCGACCGGGTAGACCAGGATATTTTCAATCCGGGATAACCAGACACTGGCGATGCCGCTGATCACCGCAATAAATTCCACTGGGCCGGTTTGCCGGAGCCCCTCCAGAAATTGCTGGTAGATATCATGAAGGTGCACAGAAAGGAATTGTCGGTAAAGCTATAGGGAACCGGGCAAGAAAATGGCTACCTGTGAGGGTAGCCTGGAGAACGGAAATTTATCTGCGCCTTATTCGGCTTCGGCGACCACTTCCCTGACTTCGGGAATCATGCGCTTCATCATGCCTTCAATGCCGGCTTTGAGCGTGATCATGGAAGAAGGACAGCCGGAACAGGATCCCTGCAGCATCAGGTTGACCACGCCTTCCTTATAGCTGCGAAACTGAATGGCTCCGCCATCCATCTCAACGGCAGGCTTCACATAGTTTTCGAGCAGCTCCCGGATTCGCTTGACCACGTCGTCTTCGTCGGCATCGGATCCATCCGTTGCCCGTTCGGGGAGCCGTATTTCGTCTTCGTTGATCACGGCCTTCCCTTCCTCCAGCCATTCCTTGAGAAATAGACGGATCGAAGGGATCACGTCATTCCAGTCTGTTTCGGGAGTCTTGGTCAGCGTCACGAAATTGCTGGCCACGAATACGCTCTTGACAAAGGGAAATCCAAACAGCTCGGCCGCCAGGGGAGACGGCTTGCTGCTCTCCATATCCGGAAAATCGATGCTTTTGCCCGGGTAAAGCAATTTGTTGGCGACAAATTTCATTGTCTCCGGGTTTGGCGTCATTTCGGTGTATATGCTGATAACGGGATTGCCGGTCTTGATCATATTCGGGTTTTGGACAACAAATTTAACGCTTTGGGCCGGCATTTGTTGGGAAATCGGGAAATTCTTTGACTCCGTAGCCAGCGATTTCTGATACTTCAAAGCTGTACAACGCGCCGTACCTTGCGGGGAATTTAGCGTATGACCATCGGAAGGAAAGCGGTGTTTTATTTGGTCTTTTTCACCGTGCTGATTCTGGGATTTTATCTGGCGCTCTCGAAAATCATCCCCGGATACGGCAAGGTCAAGCTGCCCATATTGGCTACGGTACAGCCCTTTGGGTTCATGAACCAGGAAGGCCGCCGCATCACTGAAAAGGACGTAGCCGGCAAAGTCTATGTAGCGGAATATTTTTTCACCACCTGCAAAGGGATTTGCCCGGAAATGAACAGCAACCTGAGGCAAATCTATGACCGGTTTCAGCATGAACCGGATTTCCGCATCCTATCCCATACGGTGGATCCGGGAACCGATAGCGTGGCCCGCATGAAACAGTATGCGGACTCTCTGGGCGTCAGCGCCCAGACCTGGTGGTTTTTGACGGGCTCCAAGGACAGCCTCTATCATGCAGCCCGGGTGAGTTACCTGCTGGACGATCCGAAAAACAATGACATCAACCTGAGGGACCAGTTTATCCATACGCAATTTTTCGCCCTGGTCGATAAGGAAGGGCAGGTCCGCAAGATCTATGACGGCCTAAAAAAAGAAGAGATTCAGGCGCTCAGCGATGACGTCGCCGGCCTTTTAAAGGAAGGCTACCGTCCCATACCTGGTTCCGCTTTCGGCGGTTCGGCCAACTGAGCCGCGGGGCGATTGGCGGGCTCCCCCCAAAAAATAAAGCCCCGATGTAGAAACACCGGGACTTTTGGTTAAGGCTCTGATTAGTAGCTATTTTATGACGGAAATTAATTCGCGGTATATTGTCTTAAAAAAACAAATATAACCGGATTGAGGGAGATAGACAAGCCGCAGCCCACGCAATTTTACGCGATTTCTGATTCAGTGGACATAATCTTCTCCAATTCTAACCGTAAAAAATCCATCAGCTGCTTGATGTATTGGCCAGAGAAATTAAATTTTAGATTTGCTGCCTCGTATAATTCAGGCAATGTTTTGGTGCCGCCCAGACTGAGGGCTTCGGTATAATTATCGAGGGCCCTCTCTTTATCC
>Ga0210394_10006144_pt1 | contig 13111 bp, 9 predicted proteins | sample IncBWC12MmetaG_FD_160121 | JGI IMG/M metagenome (GOLD analysis project Ga0210394, IMG submission 160121) | Forest soil microbial communities from Barre Woods Harvard Forest LTER site, Petersham, Massachusetts, United States - Inc-BW-C-12-M | ecosystem: Environmental > Terrestrial > Soil >...
GCTCCTGAAATCGCTGGTCGAGAAAAAGGGAATCAAGGTTCTGCTCAATGCCAACACGGGGCGCATTCTCGGCGAACGCCGCGTCGAAGGCGTCGAACTCGACGACGGACGGCGGATCGAGGCGGATGCCGTGATCCTGGCGGCCGGCATCCGGCCGAATGTCGCGCTGGCCAAGGAAGCCGGCATTTCCGTCAACCGCGGAATCATGGTCGACGATCAACTCCAGACCGGCGTGAGCGATATTTTCGCGCTTGGCGAATGCGCCGAACACCGCGGCATCTGCTATGGCCTGGTCGAGCCGGCCTATGAGCAGGCGAGGGCGCTGGCGCAACATCTGGCCGGCCGCAATGCGGCCTACGGCGGAAGCGTGGTCTCGACCAATCTCAAGGTGTCCGGCGTCAGCGTGTTTTCGGCAGGCGAGTTTCTCGGCAGCGATCGCAGCGAAGCCATCGTGCTCAGCGATTTCAGACGCGGGATTTACAAGAAGCTCGTCATCGAGGACGGCCGGTTGATCGGCGCGGTGCTGGTCGGCGATACCGCCGACGCGCTGTGGTACTTTGAGATGATCCGCAGCCGCGAAAGGATCGCCGGCGTCCGCAAGGACATGATGTTCGGCCGCCCGGCCGCAACGCTGGCTGCGGCCGCATGATCGGTTGGCCGCGATGACATCGGTCGATCCGGCTCTGCGCTCGACCAAGACAGCTTGTCCCTACTGCGGCGTCGGTTGCGGCGTACTGGCGACGCCGGATGGAGGCGGCGGCGCGGCGATTGCGGGTGATCCGGATCATCCGGCCAATTTCGGCCGGCTCTGCTCAAAGGGCTCGGCGCTCGGCGAGACGCTCGGCCTCGAGAATCGTCTGCTCTATCCGATGATCCGTTGCAGCAATGGTGCGATGGAGCGGATCGCCTGGAGCGACGCGCTCGACCACGTCGCGCATCGCTTTTCCCACATCGTTGCCCGCGATGGCCCGAACGCTGTGGCGTTCTATCTTTCCGGGCAGTTGTTGACCGAGGATTATTACGTCGCCAACAAGCTGATGAAGGGGTTCATCGGCAGCGCCAATGTCGATACCAATTCGCGGCTCTGCATGGCCTCATCGGTAGCCGGCCATCGCCGCGCCTTTGGCGCCGACACCGTGCCCGGCGTCTATGAAGATCTCGACGAGGCCGATTTGCTGGTGCTGGTCGGCTCCAACGCCGCCTGGTGTCATCCCGTGCTGTACCAGCGCATGGTCGCCAACAAACAGCGGCGCGGCGCCCGCATCGTGGTGATCGACCCGCGCAAGACCGATACTACCGAAGATGCCGATCTGTTTTTGGGGTTGAAGCCCGGCACCGATACCGCGCTGTTCGCTGGTCTTCTGGTGCATCTTGCCGACAACGGCGCGCTCGATCGCGACTATATCGAGCGCTACACGGCCGGTTTTGACGAGGCCCTTGCGCGCGCGCGCAGCATCGCCGGCAGTACGGCGGCAACCGCCCTGGCAACAGGCCTTTCCGAACAGGACGTCGCGGCGTTCTTCCAGCTATTTGCCGCGACGCCGCGCGTGGTGACGCTTTACTCGCAAGGCGTCAACCAGTCCGCGCAAGGCACCGACAAGGTCAACGCTATCGTGAACTGCCACCTTGCGACGGGACGGATCGGCAAGATCGGCGCATCGCCGTTTTCGCTCACCGGACAGCCGAATGCGATGGGCGGCCGCGAGGTCGGTGGGCTTGCCAATCAGTTGGCCGCGCACATGAACTTCACGCCACCCGAGATCGACCGCGTGCGCCGGTTCTGGAAGGCGTCGCGGATCGCGACGCATGAAGGGCTCAAGGCGGTCCAGATGTTCGAGGCGATCGGCCGCGGCGAGATCAAGGCGTTGTGGGTGATGGGCACCAACCCGGCCGTTTCGCTGCCCGATGCCGATGCCGCGCGTGCGGCTTTAAAGAAACTCGAATTGTTCGTGGTCTCCGAGAACGTCCTCTCCAACGACACGGTGGCTGCCGGGCCGCATGTGTTGCTGCCGGCGCTCGCCTGGGGCGAGAAATCCGGCACCGTCACCAACTCCGAGCGGCGCATCTCGCGCCAGCGCGCATTCTTGGCCGCGCCCGGAGAGGCACGGCCCGACTGGTGGATCGTCAGCGAGGTCGCAAAACGCCTCGGGTTTGGTGCGGCGTTCGACTACGGCTCGGCTGCTGCGATTTTCCGCGAACATGCGGCGCTATCGGCTTTCGAAAACAACGGCAGCCGCGATTTCGATATCGGTGCCCTGAGCTCGGTGTCCGACGAAGGGTTCGACGGGATGGCGCCAATACTGTGGCCCTTTCGCTTCGGCGATATCGAACCATTAGAACGATTTTTTTCCAAAGGCGGTTTCTTCGCAAGCGATCGCAGGGCTCGCTTCGTCGCGCCGGAGCGGCCCGCGCTGCGCACCGAGACGAGGGTGGAACGGCCGTTGCGGCTCAATACCGGCCGCATCCGCGACCAGTGGCACACCATGACCCGCACCGGCACGAGCCCGCGGCTGGGGGCGCATTTGCCGGAGCCGTTCGTCGAGGTGCATCCCGACGATGCCGCGCGATACGGCCTGGCGGACGGCGCATTCGCCCGTGTCACCACCGATCATGGCCAGTGCACGCTCAAGGTCGTGGTCAGTCCGCGGCAACAGCGCGGCATGCTGTTCGCGCCGATCCACTGGAGCGAAGCCAACGCATCCGCCGCACGTGTCGGCGCGCTGGCGGCACCCGTGACCGATCCATTTTCCGGCCAGCCGGAAGCGAAGGCCACGCCCGCGTCGATCACCCCTTACGAATATGTGTTTCGCGGCTTTGTGCTGTCGCGCAAGCTGCTGAAATTGCCTGACCATGCCTGGTGGGCACGCGCCACGGTCAGTGGTGGACTTGGTTATCTGATCGCCGACAATGCGGACCTGAAGGGCTGGTCTTCCTGGCTGCGCGTGGTCGCAGGCGAGGAACTCGCCGAATACAGCGATTTCGGTGGCGGCGTTTACCGAGCGGCGTCGTTTGCGGGCGAGGCGATCGAGACCTGCCTGTTTCTCGGGCCGGCGCACGATGCGGGCGACTGGGACGTCGTGAAGGAACTGTTTGCCGCTGGTCCCCTGAGCGATGATCAGCGGCGGGTGCTGTTGTCCGGCAAGCCGGCGCAAGGTCTGGCGAGCACGGGGCCGGTCGTCTGCGCCTGCTTCGGTGTCGGCCGCACCACGATTTGCGATGCGATTGCCGCGGGCGCGCGCTCGGCGACCGAACTCGGCATGCGGCTCAAGGCGGGCACCAATTGCGGTTCGTGCATTCCCGAACTCAAGCGCCTGATCGCGCAAGCGGGAACCGCCGATCACGAACGCGGGAAGTTGGTCGCGGCGAACTGATCGACTCTCCTCATGGTGAGGAGGCGCCCGGGCATCGTGCTGTTCGCCGATATCGGCTAGGGGTAGCCGCGAGAATCGGAAATCGCAGTGGCTCGCGCCGCCAGCCAATGTTTGTGTCCTTTCCAGGCGGATGCCTAGTGCTGCATAGGCGTCGAAATCAAGCCCACAAATGTTCGGCAGGATTTCTTTATTTCCATGGCGAGCCGCGAATTTGCAAAAGCCGCAAGCTTTGTAGTTGATGCCGAATTCAAAGTTGTCGCCCGGGCCCGGCTCGACGAAATCGTAGACGAAATCTTCCGGAAATTCTTTCTGATGGCTTTTTGTAGCCTGCTCGCGCAGCAAAGTCTGATTCTCCGACGACATGAATTTACGCCCCGAGGCAAGACGTTTCGCCTCGGGCACGGTGAGCAATTGCGCCTTGTAGGTTTCTCGCTCGATTTCGCCGATCACGGACAGCGACACACCGTGTCGCCGGAGCACTCGGCTGATGGCCATAAAGCCGATGAGACGTATGAAGAAATCGCTCATGCGACTTGCCGCGCCTCCGACATAGGGCATTTGGGTGAGCACGATTTCGAATTCGTCCATCACCTCCTGCCTGATCCCGTCAATATCGGTGAGACGCGCGCGCTCGCACAACATCGCTTCGGCAAGGTCGAGGCGTTGGCGCATGGCGGCCTCCATTGCACCGCGATGCTGCTCGTAAAAGGGATGGATGATCTCAGCCATTGCACACCTCTCTAATACAATTGGCTGGACGGAGCGTGGACAGCTTCGGGGTTGTGGCGGATGAGTTGTGCCATGTCAGAGGGCTCCTTGTTCGACGAATTCAAGGGCCAAGCCGTGAGCGGCCACCGGCGCGATCAGCAGGACACCATCGTTGATCCGGAAATCGACGGCGTTGCGCTCCAGTTCCCGCTTGGTCAGATCCAAATCCGTGACCGCCAACCGCGCAGCGCAAAAGCGCGGCGAACCGCCGGTAGCCAAGCCCGGCAGCCGACGGGCAATTTCGCTGGGGCCGAGCATGGTGATGCGATCGCCCTTCGCACCGACCGTCAGCCGTCCCGGCGCAAGCTCGGCTGGACCAGCGGTCAGGCGCTCAAGGAAATCCCGGTGCGCCGTCGGCTCGGACGCCGACATCACGACCTCAACCACGCGCAGGGCGCCGTTGGGATGGCGCTGGTACTCTGGCCTCCAGAACAGTTCCGGCGGATGACGCTGCTGGCAGGTGAAGAAAGCGATACCGGGCATCGCGGGGTCGGTGGTGAAAGCAAGCGAGAATTCGAACCGGACCGTTCTACCGGCCTGGTTCCATAGCGTCACGCTGCCGGCCCGTTCCACGGCGTCACGGCCCCAGTCAAACGGCGCATAGGCGCCTATGCCATCTGCCTTGAAGCGCGCTGCATCGGCATGCGCGTCGTTGCTGTGGAACGCCAGCATCGACATTCCCTCTGCCGCAGCAAGAAAACTCTGATTGTGAGCAGCGAAGCTGAATCGGCCGGGCGCGGCGGCCGGTACTGCGGCAGCGTCGGTCATGGCCAGCAGTTCCAGGAAGTTGTCCCGGAGCATGGCCACGTGGTTGCTCACGCCGAACGGAAGCACGCCGGTCGGTGTAAGGTTGAAGCCGAGCTTTCGCCAGCTCCGCTCGGCCTGCGCAAGGTCGCGGACGCAAATGACGAGATGATCGAGACGACGGGGCATGGAATCTCCGGGCTGCTGCGAAGGCGACCGTAACGTGTCGCGCAAGCCCGCCGCAAAGCATGGTTTCTCTCGCTCAGCCCAAGAAAATCTATTGCAAGGCCACGGCCTATCGGTGACAAACTGGCCGACCATGACCTACGCCCTCCCACCACTCAACGCGTTGCGCGCTTTCGAAGCCGCGGCGCGTCATCTGAGTTTCAAGCTGGCCGCGCATGAGCTGCATGTGACGCCCGCCGCCGTTGGGCAGCAGGTGAAGGCCCTGGAGGCGCGCCTCGGCGTGTGCCTGTTCGAGCGGCTGCATAAGCAGCTCGTCCTGACGCCGGCCGGCCAAGCCTTCCTGCCGGAGATATCGGGCGGCTTTCGTCGCATCTGCGCCGCGACCGCGAAATTGAGGCCCACAGGCACGGTACAACTCCAACTCGGCCTGCATGCGAGCTTCGACCTGCGCCGCCTGGCACTGGCAGAATTTCGCGCAACGCATGCTGAAATCGGCTTGCGCGTGCTGCAGCCCGCCGGCCTGCACGAACTCGTCGAGGGCAAAGTCGACTTGCTGATAGCCCGCGGTCTTGGCCATCATCCGGGCTATCGTTGCGACCCCGTGAGCGAAGGGGTTGGACCAGGTGACTGGCTGATGGCGCCTGCCGGTACGGCGGATTGTCCAGAGATCGTCAGTTTCCGCGATTGGCTACGTGATCTGCCGGCTAGGCACTCGCTCGTGGCGGATCGCCGCCGCACACTGAAAAGTGTCAGCCGGACTTGATCGGGAACGGATCCATTGGCGGACGCCAACCGGCCGTTCGCCCACGGGCCAAGCCGTCCCCGCCGACGGCAGAACGTATGCACTTGCGGAAGATGGGGTGAGGCGATCTTGAGACAGCGGCAATTCGGCTCAACCGGCCACGATGTGTCCGTCATCGGGCAGGGCACTTGGTACATCGATCACGGCGATCGCAAGGCCGCCGTCGCAGCCTTGCGTCGCGGCATCGATCTCGGCATGACCCACATCGACACCGCCGAAATGTATGGCGATGCGGAGCTTGTTATTGCGGATGCCATCGCGGGCCGCCGCGACGAGACGTATCTCGTCTCGAAAGTTCTGCCCAGCAATGCCTCGCGGCGCGGAACGATTGCCGCGTGTGAGCGCTCCTTGCAGAGGCTGAAAACCGACCGTCTCGATTGCTATCTGTTGCACTGGCGCGGCAGCATTCCGCTCGCTGAGACGGTGGCGGCGTTCGAGCATCTGGTGAGCGCCGGAAAAATCCGCTCCTGGGGCGTTTCCAACCTCGATGCCGACGACCTCGACGAACTTCTGGAAGTGGCCGGCGAAGGAAAAATCGCCTGCAACCAGGTGCTCTACCACCTGCAGGAGCGTGCGATCGAACACGCGGTGATTCCGTGGTGCGCCAAACACGGCGTTGCCGTGGTGGCTTATTCGCCGTTCGGCCACAATGATTTTCCGGATTCCCGCAGCAAGAGCGGCGAAGTCTTGCAAGGCATCGCCACACGCCATGGCGTCTCCGCGCATCAGGTCGCGCTCGGTTTCCTCACGCGCACGAACGAGGTTTTCGCAATCCCGAAAGCGTCTAGCGCGGTACATGCCGCCGACAACGCGGCGGCGGGAGATCTCGCGCTTGGCGCGGAAGATATTGCCTTGCTCGACAGAGCGTTTCCGCGTGGACCGAAACCGCGAAGCCTGCCAATGCTTTAGAACGCTGTGATATAGCGTCGCATCAGCGCATATCCGCGTCCTGTTTTCCGGTCTTGTCGCATTGGCGCAATAGCGCTTTTTTGGCTGTCCGCCCGATTCGATTTCCTTGCCCCCGAGTTCAAACCGTGACCCGATCCGCCGCTGCCCCAAGGCGCGACTGCGCTCCGCTGCCATTGCCCGATAAACCGGCTGCCGTTGCGCCTGCGCGCAGCGACCGGCCATTTCGTGGCATCGCGCTGATCCTGGCGTCGACGGTGTTTTTGGGCGTCTCGGACGTCACCGCAAAATATCTGTCTGCGACGCTGCCCTCGATCGAGATCGCCTGGATCCGCTTTCTGGTGTTCGCATTGATCATGGCGCCGGCGATGATCCCGGGCTCGCCGGTCTATTCGCTGCGCACCCGCCAGCCGGGCATGCTGTTGCTGCGCGGTGCGGCGCTACTGTCCTCGTCGCTGTTTTTCATTTCGGGCTTGCGCTTTCTTCCCATTGCGGAAGCGTCCGCCACCGGCTTTGTCGCGCCGCTGTTCGTCACCGCGCTCTCGATCCTGTTGCTCGGCGAGCGCGTCGGCCTGCGCCGCTGGCTTGCAACCGCAGTCGGGCTGATCGGCGTGATCATCATCCTGCGGCCAGGCACCGGCGCGTTCCACCCTGCCGCATTCTTTCCGCTGGTCTCGGCGTTCGCCTGGGCCTGCACGCTGATCATGACCCGCATGATGAGCGGCAAAGAGCATGCCGCCACCATCATGACCTATTCGTCGATCGCAGGCGTTTGCATTCTCACCGCGCTGGTGCCGTTGGTATGGGTCGCGCCGAGCTGGCACGACACGCTGTTTGGAATTCTCATCGGCATCACGTCGACCGCAGGGCAGTGGATCGTGGTGCTCGCGTTTCGCTATGCGGACGCTTCGGTGCTGGCGCCGTTTTCCTACAGCCAGCTGCTGTGGGTCGGCATTCTCGGTTTCGTGATCTTCGGCGAGGTGCCCGACGTCTGGACCGTGACTGGTGCTGTGTTCATTGTGGCGAGCGGACTTTACACGGCCCATCGCGAGCGGGTCAGGCGGTCGCAGCTTCTGGTGCTGGATGGCGAATTGTCGCCGAATGCCTGAGTCTCTGGGTTCTTGTCGCCGCGGCCCTTAAGGGCTCGCCTCACACCGGCAGCGCGATCGAATATTTGACCTGGCTCAGCGCAAAGCTTGACTCGATCGAGGCGATGCCGTCGAGCCGCGTCAGCTTGTTCTTCAGGAACGCCTCATAGGACGATAGATCCGCGGCGACGACGCGCAACAGATAATCGCGGTTGCCCGTCATGAGATAGCACTCGAGCACCTCGTCCCATTTCGAGATCGCGCGCGCGAAGCGGTTGAGGTCCTCTTCCTTCTGTCGCGCCAGCTTGATCGAGATGAAAACGCTGACATGCAGGCCCAGCGATTTCTGATCGACGGTGGCGATGTAGCGGGTGATGACGCCGCGCTCTTCCAGGAGTTTCACCCGGCGATGGCAGGGCGAGACCGAGAGCCCGACCTTCTCGGCGAGTTCGGCCATGGTGATGCGGCCGTCGGATTGCAACAGGCCGAGAATCTTGCGGTCGATGGCATCAAGCGTTTGCATTGGGATAAACTATTCATTTGGGGGCGTGAATTGAGATATTATCCCAAAATATCGGGGTAGGCCGCGAAAATTTGAGATTTTCAATGGAAACGGCCGCGGTAACATCGGCGGCCATCAAGCCGTCAAAACCCTGAGGCTGGGAGCTGCGCCATGACGACCGAACCCGCACGCCTCGAAACCCTGTCCGCGCTGGCACGCAAGGTGCTGTGGCTGTCCTCCTGGACCATCCACCACGCCAACCACATCCGTCCCACTGTCGATGGGTTGAAGGTCGGCGGCCATCAGGCCTCGTCCGCTTCGCTGGCCACCATCATGTCGGCCTTGTATTTCTCGGTGCTGCGGCCGCAGGACCGCGTCGCGGTGAAACCGCATGCAAGCCCGGTGTTTCACGCCATTCAATATCTGTTCGGGCACCAGACCCGAGAAAAGCTGGAAAATTTCCGCGGCTTCAAGGGCGCGCAATCCTATCCGTCGCGCACCAAGGACGTCGACGACGTCGATTTCTCCACGGGCTCCGTTGGGCTTGGCGTGGCGCAGACGTTGTTTGCTTCCCTGGTGCAGGATTACGTCAAGGCGCACGGCTGGGCCAAGGATCGTCCCGAGGGCCGAATGATCGCACTCGTCGGCGACGCCGAAATGGATGAGGGCAATATCTTCGAGGCGTTACTGGAGGGCTGGAAGCACGGCCTGCGCAACACCTGGTGGGTGGTCGACTACAACCGCCAGAGTCTCGACGCGGTCGTTCGCGAGGGGCTGTGGGAGAAATTCGAATCCATGTTCCGCAATTTCGGCTGGGACGTGGTGATCGTGAAATACGGAAGGTTGATGCGCGAGGCGTTTGCGGAAGCAGGCGGCGAAGCGCTGAAGCAATGGATCGACGCCTGCCCGAACCAGCTCTATGCGGCGCTGTGCTTTCAGGGCGGCGCGGCGTTCCGCAAGCATTTGCGCGACGAGATCGGCGACCAGGGCAAGGTCACACAACTGATCGAGCGGCGCAGCGACGAGGAATTGCTGGCGCTGATGTCCAATCTCGGCGGCCACGACATGGCGAGCATGTGCGAGGCGTTCGAATCGATCGATCACGACCGTCCCGTCTGTTTCATTGCTTACACCATCAAGGGCGTCGGCCTGCCGTTCCAGGGGCACAAGGATAACCACGCCGGCTTGATGACGGTCACGCAAATGGAGAAGTGGCGGCTCGCGCAGAACATCCGCCCGGGTTACGAGTGGGACAGGTTCGAGGGCCTGTCGCAAACCCCGGCTGAACTTGAGGCATTTTTGTCGGCAGCGCGTTTCAACCGCGAGGGCAGGCGGCGGCTGAGCGCGCCTGAGATCGCCGTGCCCGAGCGGCTTGCCTTCTCGCCGTCGCCGCAAATGTCCACCCAGCAGGGGTTTGGTCTTGTTCTCAATGAGCTTGCGCGCGGCGACAGCGCGCTTGCCTCGCGTATCGTCACGGCCTCGCCCGACGTTACGGTGTCGACCAATCTCGGCGCCTGGGTAAACCGCCGCGGACTGTTTGCCCGCGCCGAGAAGGCCGACCTGTTCCGCAGCGAGAAAATCCCCTCGACCTTCAACTGGGACGCTTCGCCGAAGGGCCAGCATATCGAGCTCGGCATTGCCGAGATGAACCTGTTCATCCTGATGTCGGCGCTGGGACTGTCGCATACGATCAACGGCGAGCGGCTGTTGCCGGTGGCGACCCTTTACGATCCCTTCATCGAGCGCGGCCTCGATGCCCTGAACTATGCCTGTTACCAAGATGCCCGCTTCATGGTGGCGGCAACGCCGTCCGGCATCACACTCGCGCCGGAAGGCGGCGCGCACCAATCGATCGCAACGCCCTTGATCGGCATGGCGCAGGATGGGCTATCGTCCTTTGAACCCGCCTTTGTCGATGAACTTGCCGTGATCATGGGATGGGGGTTCCGTCATATGCAGCGCGAAGGCGGCGAGGGCGGCTCGGTTTACCTTCGGCTCACCACCCGCTCGCTCGATCAGCCGCAGCGGATCATGTCACCTGAGCTTGAGACAGGCATCACCGAAGGCGCCTATTGGCTGCGCAAACCCGGACCGAATGCGGAAGTCGTCGTTGCTTATACCGGGGCAGTCGCGCCGGAGGCGATCGAGGCCGTCGGGCTTTTGGGCGAAAGCCGCCGCGACATCGGCCTGCTCGCGATCACCTCGGCCGACCGGCTGCATGCGGGATGGACCGCGGCGCGAGGCCTGCGCCGCGACCGCCGCGGCGTGGCGCATCTGTCCCATATCGAGAAACTGCTCGCGCCATTGTCGCGCGACTGCGGTCTCGTCACCGTGATCGACGGCCACCCGGCGACGCTGGCCTGGCTCGGCAGCGTGCGCGGTCATCGGCTGGAAGCGCTTGGCGTCGAGCATTTCGGCCAGACCGGCACGATCGACGACCTCTATCGCCACCATGGCATCGACGCCAACGCCATCATCGACGCGGCCGAAAGCCTCACCGCCGGCGCGCCGGTGCGGCACCGGAAATTGGCCGTGTGACGGAATTTTGAAGCCGTCATTCCGGGACACGCGTCTTCGCGCGGACTATGGTTCGCAATTGCGCACCTGAGAATCCATTTCGCCGCCAGCCGTACCATGAATGGATTCCGGGCTCGATGTTTCACATCGCCCCGGAATGACAGCCGTGAGAGCTTGCCATCACGGTGACCCCGACCTTATATCCATCTTCCGCAGCGACGCTGCGTCCCGCATATGGCGGGTTCATTTTTGCGTCCGTTCGTGCAAGTATGCTTGCCGAACCCCCTCCATAGCCCGCGAAATCAAGAGGTTTACGATGGTCAACCGCCTGCAGTTCTACATCGACGGCGCCTGGGTCGATCCGGTCGTCAAGAAATCCACCCCGGTCGTCAATCCGGCGACGGAAGAGGCGATCTATGAGGTTGCGCTCGGCTCCAAGGCCGACGTTGACAAGGCCGTCACGGCCGCCAGGCGCGCATTTGAGACCTATTCGCAGACCAGCCGCGAGGAGCGCGTCGCGCTGCTCTCCAAGATCGTCGAAGTCTACAAGACCCGCATGAAGGACATCGGCGCCGCGGTCTCCGACGAGATGGGCGCGCCGTTGCCGATGGCGGAGAAGCTGCAGGCCGGCGCCGGCCTCGGGCACATCATGTCCACGCTGGAAGTTCTGAAGAACTATCATTTCGAGGAACCGGTCGGCACGGCGGTCGTCGTCCGCGAGCCGGTCGGCGTCATCGGCATGATCACGCCGTGGAACTGGCCCTTGAACCAGATCGCCTGCAAGGTCGCGCCCGCGCTTGCCGCCGGCTGCACCATGATCTTGAAACCCTCGGAATTCACGCCGTCATCGGCCTTGATTTTTGCCGAGATCCTGCATGAAGCCGGCGTGCCCAAGGGCGTCTTCAACCTGATCAACGGCCTCGGCCCCGAAGTCGGCGCCGCCATGAGCGAGCACCCGCATATCGACATGATCTCGTTCACGGGTTCGACCCGCGCCGGCATCGATGTGGCGAAGCGCGCAGCTCCAACCGTGAAGCGTGTCAGCCAGGAGCTCGGCGGCAAATCGCCGAACGTCATCCTCGAAGGCGCCGACCTCACCAAGGCCGTTGCCGGCGGGGTGATGCACATGTTCAACAATTCCGGCCAGTCGTGCAACGCGCCATCCAGGATGATCGTGCCGCTGTCGAAGATGAAGGAAGTCGCCGCGATCGCCAAAGGCGTGGCCGACAAGACCAAGGCGGGCGATCCCCGCGCCGAAGGCACCACCATCGGACCGGTCGTCTCGCGCATCCAGTGGGACAAGATCCAGGCCTTGATCAACAAGGGCATCGAGGAAGGCGCGACACTCGTCGCCGGCGGACCCGGTCTGCCCGAAGGCGTCAACAAGGGCTTCTATGTTCGCCCGACGATCTTTGCCGACGTCACCAACGACATGACGATCGCGCGCGAGGAAATTTTTGGTCCCGTGCTCACCATCCTCGGCGCCAAGGACGAAGAAGACGCCGTGCGGATCGCCAACGATACGCCGTATGGGCTTGCCGGTTATGTTTCCGGCGATACGGTGGAAAGCGCACGCCGCGTCGGCCGCCGGATTCGCGCCGGCAACGTCAACCTGCAGGGCGTGCCCAACGACCGCACCGCGCCGTTCGGCGGCTACAAGCAGTCCGGCAACGGCCGCGAGTGGGGCAAGTTCGGCCTCGAGGAATATCTCGAGGTCAAGGCGGTCGCCGGCTTCAACGCGGCGTAGGCGTTACAAGCTTTCAAATGAAAACGCCGGGGCGGATGTTTCGCTCCGGCGTTTTTGTATTTGGCAACCGTCATTCCGGGATGGTGCGCAAGCACCAGACCCGGAATCTCGAGATTCCGGGTTCGATGCTTTGCATCACCCCGGAATGACTTGAATAGTTACCCCCCCAACGCGCCTTGGGTGTTCACATAGAGCGCGTAGATCGACTGGCTCGCGGCCATGAACAGGCGGTTGCGCTTCAGGCCGCCGAAGCAGACATTGGCGCAGCGCTCCGGCAGTGCGATACGGCCGATCGGCTTGCCGTCGGGCGCAAAGATCATCACACCGTCGAGTTCGGCATCGCCCATGCCCCAGCCGCACCAGAGATTGCCGTCGATATCGCAACGCATCCCGTCCGGCGTTCCCTTGCCGGCATCGATCACGATCCGCTTGTTGGTGATCTTGTCGCCAGATGGTGAAACGTCGTAGCCGAGGATCTTG
>Ga0210394_10006145_pt1 | contig 13110 bp, 9 predicted proteins | sample IncBWC12MmetaG_FD_160121 | JGI IMG/M metagenome (GOLD analysis project Ga0210394, IMG submission 160121) | Forest soil microbial communities from Barre Woods Harvard Forest LTER site, Petersham, Massachusetts, United States - Inc-BW-C-12-M | ecosystem: Environmental > Terrestrial > Soil >...
TCATTGCGCAAATGCGGAGCGGTCGAAGTGGTTCAGAAAAACCTGCATGAGCGAGGTGCGGTGCAGGTTCGGCAGCTTGGGGATTTCTCCGATCACCCGCACATGCCCGAATTTCTCGATGGTTTCGCGGTTCTCGCGGTTCTGATCGCCGATCAGCACCACGCCATGCACCGGCAATTCGGCCGCGTGCAACGCGGCCAGCGTCAGCAAGGTGTGATTGATGGTACCCAGCCCGCTTCGAGCGGCCAGAATTACCGGTAGTTTGAACTTCACCATCATATCCAGCATGAATTGCTTGGCGTTGATGGGCACCAGCACGCCGCCCGCGCCTTCGACAATCAGCCAATCGTTCATCAAGCTGCTTGGCAATGAAATTTTGTTCAACTCAATTTCAACGCCGGCCCAGCGCGCAGCCAAATCCGGCGAAACCGGCGGCACAAACTTGTAAACTTCTTCGAGCGTGCGATCCGTGCCGATGCCCGCAAGCCGCATCACGGTCACGCGGTCGGAGCCTTCCAGCGTCCCGGTCTGAATGGGCTTCCAATAAACCGCATCCAGCGCGGCACACAACAGCGCCGACAGTGTGGTCTTGCCCACACCCGTATCCGTCCCGGTAATGAAGAATTGCCGCCTCATGCGTTCCTAACCGCGGCTGCGACTTCTTGCCGCGCTCGCCATTCCACGAGTGTTTCTTTCAATCGCGAAATCTCCGCCGCCGAAATTTTGCTGGTCAGGGAAAAGCGCAACCGTGCCTTCCCTTCCGGAATTGTGGGTGGCCGGATTCCTCGCACCGCAAAGCCTTCACGTTGCAGGAATTCCGCCGCATCCATGGTGTCATCATTCTTACCCAGAATCGCGGGAACAATCTGACTTGCGCTGCCGGCAGTGTCGAAACCCGCAAATCGCAATTCTCGCGCAAGCCACTCCGCGCGCTGCTGCAATTCGGCGCGTTCGCGATCCATGCCCGCCGCCAAATTCATAGCCGCGCGAATCTGCCCGGCGAGATACGGTGGCTGCGCGGTGGTAAAAATAAATGTCCGAGCATGATTGATCAGATGATCCTTCAACACGGCGCTGCCGCAAACGAACGCGCCGGCGCTCGCCAGCGCTTTGCCGCAGGTATGTACGACCGCCATCAGCCTGCCCTGCAATTCTGCCGCGACGGCAATGCCACTGCCCCGCGGACCATGTACTGCGGTGGCGTGGGCCTCATCCACAATCAGCACGGCGCCGTATTTTTCAGCGAGTTCGATCATGTCGCGAAGCGGCGCAACATCCCCATTCATGCTGAATACGCTTTCCGTTACAATCGCCTTCCGCCAAGGCGCTCCCGAATCCTGGCGCAGCGCAGCTTCCAGAGCGTTCAAATCCAGATGCGGATAAATCACTCGCTTGGCTCCGGTAAGGCGCATACCGTCGATCAGGCTGGCGTGATTCAGCTCGTCGGAAAAAACGACGTCGTCTTTTCCCACCAGCGAAGTCAGCAATCCCAGGTTCGCGGCGTATCCACTGCCAAAATAAAGCGACGCTTCAGTGCCGGCAAAGCGCGCGAACTCTTCTTCCAATTGCTTCCAATCTTCGCTCTGGCCGGAAAGCAGCCGCGAACCGGTTCCTCCGACGCGAGTAGCGGTCTCCATCGCCGCAATTACCGCTTCTCGCAGAACCGGATGTTCCGCAAGCCCCAAATAATCGTTGGAGCAAAGGTTCACGCCGCGCAGTTCTTGCAAACTCCGCTTTTGGCTCCGGTTTTCCAGGTCCCAGAGACCTTTCTTCAGCGCGCTATTCCAGGAGGCCAGTGCGTCAGACGGCATACGGCTCCAACGGCTTCATTCCCAGCGTCTGGAGGAGTTGTTGGTCTTCGTCCGCAGCGGGATTTGGAGTGGTCAACAATTTTTCGCCAACAAAAATCGAGTTGGCGCCGGCAAGGAAGCACAGTGTCACGGCTTCCGGTGAAAGTTGCTTACGCCCCGCGGCAAGGCGCACACGGGATTTCGGCATCACGATCCGCGCGGTGGCAATGGCCCTCACCATTTCCAGAGGATCCAGCTCTGGCATCGAAGCAAGCGGCGTTCCCTCCACGCGCACCAACATATTTATCGGTACGCTCTCCGGATGAGGCTGTAGCGTCGCCAATTGGTGCAGCAAGCCGATACGATCCTCTTCGCGTTCGCCCATGCCGAGAATGCCGCCGCAACACACGGTGATGCCGGCCTTACGCACCGCGGCCAGCGTCTTCAATCGTTCATCGTAAACTCTGGTGGTGATGATCGATCCATAGAATTCCGGCGAAGTATCCAGGTTATGGTTGTAAGCCGCCAAACCCGCTTCCTTCAGCAGCACGGCCTGTTGTTCCGTCAGCATACCCAACGTGCAGCACACTTCCAGCCCGAGCGCGGATACGCCGCGTACCATCTCCAGTACTTTATCGAATTCGCGTCCTTGCGGAGCGTCACGCCACGCAGCACCCATGCAGAAACGCGTCACGCCACGCGTTGCAGCGTCCTGGGCGACTTCAATCACATGTTGCGGATCCAGCAAACCCTGCCGCTCGACATCGGCGTCGTAATGAGCGCTTTGCGGGCAGTAGGCGCAATCCTCCGGGCAGCCACCCGTTTTGATGGAGATCAGCTGGCAGGTTTGCACGCGCTCCGGGTCGTGGAATTGGCGGTGCACGGTTTGCGCGCGAAAAATCAATTCGGGCAAGGCGGTGCGATAAATAGCGGCTATGGACTCTCGGTTCCAGTCGTACCGCACGCCGCTTGCAATGCTGTGATCTGCTGAACCGCCGTTAGATGCACTCATCATGGACCCGATTGACGACCTGACTTACCCGGTTGCCGGACACATCTCTACCTCATCCGAATTTTAGCCCCTCATGGTACCACTGCTCTTCCCTCACAGGCCATTTCTGGAGAGTTTGTCTAATATTGAGTGCGGCCGCTAGCTGCCGCTTTACCCAAGCCGCCCATCCCTCCCAATTGGTGATTCCGCCGCAACAGCCGGTTAACTAGTGCGCTTTTTGTGGGCATTCGCGCTTGACTTGGCGGATTCGTGCGTCAAACTAGAATCCCTTCCATATTTCTCCCTGGTACAGGTCTATTTTTCGGCTTTGGCCTGTCCGCTGAGATATCTAGTCCGTTCGCGGAACTCAAATCGAGTCGCCGCGCCCCGCTGTCAAAGAAAGGCGCAGGAATGATTTCATCTGATCACTTGTTAGTGGGCTCCTACGACATCCGGCTAGTGGTGTTGTCCGTTCTGATTGCGGTGGCGGCATCCTATGCCGCGCTGGATCTCGCGGGCAGGGTCACTTCCGCGAGAGGCGGCGTTCGTGTCGTGTGGTTGGGCGGCGGCGCGATGGCAATGGGCATCGGCATTTGGTCCATGCACTACGTGGGAATGCTGGCGTTTCGCTTGCCATTGCCGGTCGAATACGACTGGCCGACGGTGCTGCTTTCTCTGTTAGCGGCAATTCTCGCCTCGGCCATTGCGCTATTTGTAGCCAGCCGCGAGGAGATGGGTCTTTTTCGAGCGGCGATAGGCAGCATCTTCATGGGCAGCGCCATCGCGGGTATGCACTACATCGGCATGGCTGCGATGCGACTGCCGGCGATGTGCCACTACTCCCGCAGCGTGGTGTGGGCTTCCGTGGTATTGGCAATGGTCATCTCTTTCGTCGCGCTACTGTTAACGTTTCACTTTCGTGGAGAAACAAAATCGGGAGGCTGGCAAAAGGCTCTAAGCGCGGTGGTGATGGGAGCCGCTGTTCCGGTAATGCATTACACCGGAATGGCGGCGGCCGCGTTTACTTCATCCAGCTCGATGGATGGCAGCATATCGCACGCCCTAAATATATCTTCGGTGGGCACGCTGGGCATCATTGTGGTTACGTTCATGGTTCTTGGACTCACGGTCCTTACCTCACTGATTGACCGGCGCTTTTCCGCCAAAGCATTGGAATTGGAGTCCAGCGAGAGCAGACACCGGGAGATTCTGGAAACATCGTTTGATTCTTTCGTAGGGATGGATTCGATGGGACGCATCAGAGATTGGAACGCGCAAGCGCATAACACTTTCGGATGGCCCGCCAGCGAAGTCGCCGGGAAAACACTTTCCGAAACCATCATTCCCAAGCAGCACCGTGCATTCTACGAACAAAACACCCAGCAGCTAGTTACCTCTAACGCGCGCGAGGTCCAGACACGCCGTTTTGAAACCACAACCTTGACTCGAGATGGACGTGAAATTCCGGCGGAGATAACCATGTCCGCGCTGCGGAGCGACGGCACCTATCATTTCGCGGCATTTGTACGTGACCTTACCCAGCGGAAGCAATTCGAGCGAGAACTACACCAATCGAAAGAAGCCGCCGAAGCAGCAAATCAAGCAAAGAGCACATTTCTCGCCAACATGAGTCACGAAATCCGCACGCCCATGAACGGAATTCTGGGCATGACCGAGCTGGTTATGGACACCGAGCTTACCGCCGAACAGCGGGAAAACCTGGGGCTGGTAAAGCTATCGGCAGACTCCCTGCTGGCCATCATCAACGACATTCTGGACTTTTCGAAGATAGAAGCGGGGAAATTGGAGATGGAATCGATCCCTTTCGATTTGCGGGAAAATCTGGGCGAAACAATGAAGGCCTTGAGTATTCGCGCAAATCAGAAGGAACTGGAACTGATCCACGAAGTGGAACCGGACGTCCCGGAGGGGCTTCTTGGCGACCCGGGCAGGATCCGGCAGATCCTCATCAATTTGACGGGGAACGCCATCAAATTCACCGCAACAGGAGAGGTTTTTATCCAAGTTAAGGAAGACTCCAATGAAAATGGAAAAACGTGCTTGCATTTTTCCGTGAGGGACACCGGGATCGGCATTCCTCCAGAAAAACAGGAAAGAATTTTTGAAGCCTTCTCACAAGCAGACGGCTCCATGGCGCGTAAGTACGGTGGCACCGGCTTGGGACTGGCGATTTGCACCAAGCTTGTGGCGATGATGGGCGGACGAATTTGGGTGGAAAGTACACCGGGCCAAGGAAGTACGTTTCACTTTACTGCGCAAATGTCGATACAGGAGAAACCTTCGCATGGGCCGGCGCCTCTTGCGGTGGAACAACTCCGTGAATTGCGGGTCCTTGTCGTGGACGACAACGCCACGAACAGGCGAGTTGTGGGAGGAATGCTCGCTCGCTGGGGCATGAAAACCTCGGCAGTGGACGGCGGAATGGCTGCATTGGACGAGCTTCGAGCAGCCATAAGTGCAGGGCATCCCTTTCCGTTGATCTTGCTGGATGGACAGATGCCGGAGATGGATGGATTTACGTTTGCGGAGTTGGTGCGGAAAGACGCCGCACTGGCGGGCGTCACAATCATCATGCTCACCTCGGCGGGCCGCCTGGGGGACGGAGCGCGTTGCCGGGACTTGGGAATTTCGGCCTATCTCATCAAACCGGTGCGTCAGCGGGAATTGTTGGAGGTCATTTGCAAGGTCTTGACCGTCGAACCCAGCGCGAAAATTCCTTTGGTGACAAAATACACGGTTCGCGAGGAGAGAAATCGCGCGCGAATTTTACTCGCGGAGGACAACGCCGTAAATCAAATGCTGGCGGTACGTCTACTCGAAAAGCGCGGCTACAAGGTTTCGGTTACAGGCAACGGCCGGGAAGCGTTGGAAAAGTTGGAAAAGGAAAGCTTCGATGTGGTGCTGATGGATATCCAAATGCCGGAGATGGATGGTTTTGAAGCTACTGCCGCGATTCGGGAAAAGGAAAAGTTGACCGGCGTGCACATTCCGATTGTTGCGATGACCGCCAACGCCTTAAAGGGCGACGAACAGAAATGCCTGCAAGCCGGAATGGACGGCTACATTTCTAAACCGATCCAGACCAAGGAATTGATCGCTACCATCGAGAGGCTGGTGGCGTCCGCTGACGTGTCGGGTGTACCGGAGCCTGAAAAACAGGCGCACTTGGGTTGAGAGCCCTGCTTAGAGGCGATTGGGAATCGCCGCATTGCGGCCAGTTTGTTGGTTGGGGGTTGTTGGAGTCAACGCACTTGCAAAAGCCACCAATTGGGAGTAGCGGTGGTTTGCGTAAAGCGGTAGCGGGACTGCTGCACTCCAAATTAGTTGACGGGACGAGAAATTGGTGGACCTGGCGCCATTTCCGGGGTGGCGGGGCGGCCGCGCCATGTGGCGAATCCTTCGCGGACCAGGCTATAGATGGTACGGCGATTCTCGGAAATCAGTTTCAGCCATGCCAGCATGCCCATTTGCGGGAAGTAAATTCCACGGAAGCAGATGCGCGACAGAAAGATATTGATGCGATAGGGGAGCGGTTTTTGTTCCAGCGCATCGACAGCTTTTCCTATGGCTTCGGCGCTATACGCAGCGGCCCAGCCGTATTTCACCTCCGCGTGAGCTTCGGCGATGGTCATTCTGAGCGGCGTGTGAGCCATCTCGAACGGAATAAATTCCTGCCAATGCTTAGGGCGAGTGAGACGCCCGGCGGCTTCCAGCCGTTTGTACAGCGGCGTTGCCGGTAAAGGGGTGAGCAAGCCGAAGATAGGCAGACCTGGAGGCCATGTGCGAATTTCTTTGAGGGTGCGTTCGGCGACACCCGGCGTGTCGTTGTCCATGCCGAAGATGAAGGAAGTAATGGCGTAAACGTTGCGCTGAGCCAGCCTCTCAAGTACCGCGGCGTATTCGCCCGGCTTGTTGAAGCCCTTCTTTACATCGGCCAGGTTTAGCGGGTCGATGGACTCCATGCCGATGAACACCCATTTGCCGCCTGAGGCGGCGATCAGGTCGACGAGTTCCTCGTCGCGCAAAAGATTGGCGCTGATCTGCGCAACCCAATGCACCTGCGCGCCTGCGGCGATAATGTCGCGCAGCAGGGATTTCGTGCGTTTCGGATTGATGGCAAAGTTGTCGTCAATAAAGAAAACGGCAATCTGGCCGCCTTCGCTTTTCGCGCGCGCTTTGAGGAGCAGCAATTCGTCCACAACACTTTTATTGGAACGGAAACGTATGGAGTCGCCGAAAAACCCGGTTACGGTGCAGAATTCGCAGCCATACGGGCATCCCCGGCCAGATTCGACCGGAACAATGCGAAAGCTTCCCCATCCTTCGCCAATACGCCCAAGGGTTTTCTTGAAAAGCTTGGGAATGAGATTGAATTGCGAAAGGTTAATGGTGTCCCAAGGAATGGTCGGATAAGGCTGAAGAGTAGGTTTGCGTTCCTGGCCAAAATCGTCTAGCGGGGCGTACAGATCTTTGAGCTTGCCGGCGGCGGCATCATTCACAATCCTTGGCCAGGTCTCGTCGGCTTCACCGAGAGCCACGGCATCCGCGTGACGCGGTCCGCCGTCGCGTCCCAGCGCTTCGTCCGCCATTTCCGTTACGTGGGGCCCGCCCATCACCACCGGTACACCGGTGGCGCGCACCGCATCCGCGACGCGGTAAGCCTTGGCGATCATGCGAGTCATCGCCCCGATTCCCACCAGCCCAATGTTGTTTTCCTGGACGTACCGTGCCACACCCGCTTCGTCCATCGGTTGCGCGTTGCCATCAACCAGGAATACTTCGTGGCCGGCTGGAGTTAGTGATTGCAGCAGAAACATCCAAAGATGCGGCATGAAATTTCGGGTAACCCCGTTATCCGGGTTGTAAAGCAGTATCCGCATCAATTCTCCCCTTTAGACGAACTGCTCCTTATTGCCGAACCAAACCATTCGCACTCCCGTTCTGTTTGTACGAAAATCCCCGACAAAGAGTGGTTGCAAAATCCAGACCACAGAGGAGCGGACGAGAAAGCGTCCCCAGTCCCTCAACCGCTGCATACCAACGACGGTGGACATGAAGCGCTGTTTTTAACGGCGGGTCGCTTCATTCCCTTTAGCGCAGAATGTAATAAGACGCACCTGCGAATCTGTTCACTATTGAACACTTTGTTGATTGATGCGATAAGCGCGTTTGCGGCGAAACGCGGCTACCCGGGCAGATCCCTGGTCTTCGGTCACGCCAGATACTCAATCGTGAAGGATGACGCGTAGAAGCGAATCGTTTACCTGTATTCCACCATTGTACCGGATAAATCCCAGCTTGCGAAATTTGTTCATGAAGAAGCTGACCCGGCCGCGGGTGGTTCCGATCATTTCCGCCAATGTTTCCTGGGAAACCCTGACGACAATTTTCTCTTCTTCTTTTTCTTTCCCGTACCTGGCAACCAGGAGCAGAGCGCGCGCTAAACGCTTCTCGCTGGAATTGAAGAGCTGATCCACCAGATCCTCTTCCACTCGAACGTTGCGTTTGAGCATGTGAGCGACGAAGCGGTCGGAGAATTCGTGCTCTTCATGAATCACCCGGATCATTTCGCGCTTCTCAATCTCTAATGCCGATGTGGGTTGAATGGCGATCGCGGTCGAAACGCGCAGGGGTTGGCCGGCTATGGAACCCTCGCCGAAGAAATCGCCGGGCTGCAGGAAAGCGATCACCGCTTCCTTACCCGCGGAAGAATTGACGGTAATCTTCACCGACCCGGATTTCAGATAGAAAACGGAACGAGACTCGTCGCCCTGGGTGAAAATGACCTGGCCCTTGCGAAACTCTACAATTTTTCTTTTCACCCCGGCCGTTTCCAGGTAGGTGCGAACGTCAAACGGACGCTTCGCCTGGTTTTTCTGCTTTACCATGCGCCTCTCTCCCGAGATTTTGCAGAGATTTTATCAGACCGTTAAGACTTCGACACTCCAAATGAGCACTCCCGGGAATGTTTCAAAAACTGAAGGAGTGCTAGCGCCGTTTACTTCGAATTTGGCAGCGTTAACGCATGCACAAACGGCAAAATCGGCGCGATTTCCGCACCACAAACCAACCAGTTTCCGGCTCATTCCCTTCGCCAAACGGTTTGACCCGCCATTGCCAGAATGATATAAACCTGTGTTCCCATTGCTCTAGCGCGGACACAGGGGTTTTGCCGGGGTGGCTGACCTGCCCAGGGTCTGAGGGGTGCCGTACGTGAGCGATGGGCTTCCTGACCTGTTCAATTGCGGGATACCTTTCGCACGCGGTTTTCATCGAAGGGTGGGCTCGCTAACGCCGGTGAATGTCATTGCTTTGGTGCGTCACCTTATCTTGCTGCGGGTCGGACGTGTGTGTGATTTCTGCACCCTGGGTTAAAAACGCGGGTCTTCGGCCTGCGACTCGTTTGGCTTCACTCTTGGAGGATTTCTAAATGCGCATCTCGTTTGACGCGGCCTGTCGTCTTACCGGCCACTTTACCAGAAAAATTTCGGCCCTTGCCGCGCTGCTGTTTCTGGCCGCGCCAGCGCTGTTCGCCAAAGCCGCGGAAGAAGCCGTCGGCGGCGAAGCCAATCTAAAGCTGCCGGATCTTTCGCAAGTGTCTTTCTTCGGCATTGACGGCCACAAGTTGCTGGTCTACGGACTGATCATATGCGTCTTTGGCCTGCTTTTCGGGCTGACCATCTTCACGCGCCTGAAGAATATGGAAGTGCATCGTTCGATGCGGGAAATTTCCGAGCTGATTTACGAAACCTGCAAAACCTACCTGCTGACGCAGGGTAAGTTCCTGTTGCTGCTGGAAATTTTTATCGCGGTGGTCATCGTTCTGTACTTCGGCGTGCTCCTGAAAATGGAGTTCATGCGCGTGGCCATTATTATTCTGTTCTCGTTGGTCGGCATTGCCGGAAGTTATGGCGTGGCGTGGTTCGGTATTCGCGTGAATACCTTTGCCAACTCCCGCACGGCCTTTGCGGGACTTCGCGGCAAGCCTTATCCGATCTACAAGATTCCTCTGGAAGCCGGCATGAGCATCGGCATGATGCTGATCAGCGTCGAGTTGCTCTTGATGCTCTTCATTCTGCTGTTCATCCCGGGCGATTATGCTGGCCCATGCTTCATCGGATTTGCCATAGGTGAATCGCTGGGCGCCGCGGCGCTACGTATCGCTGGCGGCATCTTCACTAAGATTGCGGATATTGGCTCCGACTTGATGAAGATTGTCTTCAAGATCAAGGAAGACGACGCGCGCAACCCGGGCGTCATTGCGGATTGCACCGGCGACAACGCGGGTGATTCAGTCGGACCCAGCGCCGACGGGTTTGAAACTTACGGCGTCACTGGTGTCGCGCTAATCACTTTTATCTTGCTCGCGGTGAAGAGCCCCACGATCCAGGTTCAGCTTCTGGTGTGGATCTTCGTGATGCGCCTGGTGATGCTGATTGCCAGCGCCTTCGCTTATTTCATCAACAGCGCTTTCGCGAAAGCGAAATACGAGAAGGTCGACAAGATGAATTTCGAGGCTCCGCTTACTTCGCTGGTGTGGCTCACATCCTTTGTCTCGATTGCGTTCACTTACGGCATTTCCAAGGTGATCATTCCGGCCATCGGCACCGATACCTCGCAGTGGTGGAAGCTCGGGACGATTATTTCCTGCGGCACGCTGGCGGGCGCGGTCATTCCGGAGTTGGTGAAGGCGTTCACTTCCACGGAATCGCGGCACGTTAAAGAGGTGGTCACTTCAGCGGAAGAAGGTGGAGCGTCGCTCGGCATTCTTTCCGGCTTCGTGGCGGGAAATTTCTCGGCTTACTACATCGGGCTGGCCATGGTGTTGTTGATGTCCGCCGGCTATCTGATTAGCAATCTTGGACTCGGCACGGTAATGCTCGCGCCTGCGGTCTTTGCCTTCGGTCTTGTGGCCTTCGGTTTTCTCGGCATGGGTCCGGTGACCATCGCGGTCGACTCCTACGGGCCGGTGACGGACAACGCGCAGTCCGTCTACGAACTTTCTTTGATTGAGCAAGTTCCGGGGATCGAGCAGGAGTTAAAGAAGGACTACAACATCACTGTAAATTTCGAACGCGCCAAGGAGATGCTGGAAGCCAACGACGGCGCGGGAAACACTTTCAAAGCTACCGCCAAGCCGGTGCTGATTGGCACCGCGGTCGTCGGCGCTACCACGATGATTTTCTCCATCATCATGGCGCTTACCAACGGCCTTACCGAAAACGTGAACAAACTCTCGCTGCTTCACGCACCCTTCGTGCTTGGCCTCATCACCGGCGGCGCGATGATCTACTGGTTCACCGGAGCTTCCACGCAGGCGGTGACGACCGGCGCCTACCGCGCGGTCGAATTCATCAAGGCCAACATCAAGCTGGACGGCGTGGTGAAGGCCAGTGTTGCGGACAGCAAGAAGGTAGTGGAGATTTGCACCAAGTATGCGCAAAAAGGCATGCTCAACATTTTCATCGCGGTGTTCTTCGCCACGCTGGCGTTCGCGTTCCTGGAGCCGTTCTTCTTTATCGGCTACTTGTTCTCCATCGCCATTTTCGGTCTGTACCAGGCCATCTTCATGGCCAATGCCGGCGGCGCGTGGGACAATGCCAAGAAAATCGTGGAAGTGGAGATGAAGCAAAAGGGCACGCCGCTGCACGACGCGACCGTGATTGGCGATACGGTCGGCGATCCTTTCAAGGACACTTCTTCCGTCGCGCTCAACCCAGTTATCAAGTTCACCACTCTCTTCGGGCTGCTCGCCGTCGAACTCGCGGTGCAACTCACGGCTACGCAAGGCAGCAACCTGACGCATGTCCTCTCTGCTGTCTTCTTCCTGGTGTCTTTTACCTTCGTTTACCGCTCGTTCTACAGCATGCGCATCCGCGGTAGTGCGTAATTTGGAGTGCGGCGGCTTGCCGCCGCTTTACGGTGTAGGCCTAACTTCCAAGATGATCGTTGTCTTGCTGTTTGGCTGCATACTCCGCCGCCGGAAGAGGCTCAAAAGTACGAGCTTCTCACACTAGGTAGCGTGCACTGCAGGTTGATTGCCTAGGTTTCAACCGTAAAGGCGGCGGCAAGCCGCCGCACTCCAAATTGCACTTGGGCGATCCTATTTTACTTTGTATGTAATATAGACATGGTATTATTACTGGCCATATGCTTCCTGCCGAGACGCCGTCCTCACTTTCACCTCGGATGCCGAGGCCGCATGACTGGCCGCACAGCCCTGTTCATCACTTGACTCATGCCGGAACGTATCTCGTGACTGGCGGTACTTACCAAAAGGTCCAGCATTTCTACTCGGCAGAGAGATTGACGTTCCTGACTGACCTCTTATTCTCGGTTGCGAGGTCTCACGACTGGAACCTGCATGCGTGGGCCGTTTTTTCCAATCACTACCACTTTCTTGCGGATTCGTCTGCGCCCGAATCTCTTAGGCAATTCATCAGGGAATTGCATTCGCGTTCGGCGTTAGAGGTTAACCACGCGGAAGGCGTCACGGGTCGTAAGATTTGGTTTCAATATTGGGAATCGCAAATTACTTTTCACAAGTCGTTTCTGGCTCGACTGAACTATGTCCATCAGAACCCGGTGCGGCACAAATTGGTGCCGTGTGCCGAACGGTATGCCTGGTGCTCCATGGGATGGTTCCGACGAAAGGCGGAAGGCAGTTTCTTTCGGACGGTGACTTCGTTTCCGATAGATGCTTTGAAGATACCGGATGATTTCTGATTGTAGATGCGGCTGAGCCCGGCGGTGGATGTTGGCTTTTTTGGCCGGGCCTACACCGTAAAGCGGCGGCGAGCCGCCGCACTCCAAATTAGGCGCGTACCAGGCCTGGAAACTTCCATGCATCGCCGGCAAATCCGGGAAAGACCGGGGCAAGATCTTTTACACCCAGGTGCTTGGCGAGAATTTCGCCGACTACCGAGCGGAAATCCGTGGTCAGCGCAAGATCCCTGCCGTCGTTCAACTGATGTTCCTCAAGGCCGGGCCACTTTCCATAGACGTGACCGCCCTTAACGTCGCCGCCCATTACGAACATGCAGTTTGCGTGGCCATGGTCCGTGCCACGGTTGCCGTTTTCCTTCGCGGTCCGCCCGAACTCGCTCATCGTTACTACGACCACGTTAGCCATGCGATCGCCCATGTCCTGGTGAAACGCCGCGAGCGACTGGCCCAGGTCGCGCAGCAAATTTGCGAGTTGCCCTTGCGCTCCGCCTTCATTCACGTGATTGTCCCAGCCGCCGCAATCCACGAACAGAACCTCCGCGCCGATGTCCGCTTTGAGCATCACTCAAATCTGTTTCAACC
>Ga0210394_10006147_pt1 | contig 13104 bp, 11 predicted proteins | sample IncBWC12MmetaG_FD_160121 | JGI IMG/M metagenome (GOLD analysis project Ga0210394, IMG submission 160121) | Forest soil microbial communities from Barre Woods Harvard Forest LTER site, Petersham, Massachusetts, United States - Inc-BW-C-12-M | ecosystem: Environmental > Terrestrial > Soil >...
GAGAGCAGACCGCCCAAGTCCCTTACGGGACCGGCAAGGGTGAAACGGTGCGGTAAGAGCGCACCGCGTCGGTGGCAACACGCGACGGCACGGTAAACCCCACCTGGAGCAAGGCCAAATAGGGAAGCGGCACCCGTCCCTCACCGGACGGACTGCAGCGCCGATCCGCGCGCGCTTCCGGGTAGGCCGCTAGAGGTCCGCGGTGACGCGGATCCCAGAGGAATGATTGCCCTCGACAGAACCCGGCTTACAGGCCGACTCTTTTCTATGCGCTGCGCGCAACGGCTACGGGCGAAGAGTCCCGCGGGCTATTTAACGACCTTGAGCTGAGGGCGGCGCGAGCCGCCCTCTTCCGTCTGCGGCGGATTGGGCGGGGGGCCGAGGTCCTGCTCGGAGAACACCATGCCCTCGCCGGTCTCGCGCGCGTACACGCCGAGCACCGCGCTCACCGGAAAGCGCACGTGATGGATGACGCCGGCGAAGCGCGCGTCGAACTCGATCTCGTCGTTGCCGAGGCGCAGCCGCTGCGTCGCTCCTTCGCTCAGGTTGAGCACGATCTTGCCGTCCTTCACGTAGGCGCGCGGCACCTCGGTGCCGTCGCGGGCGGCATCGACGATCACGTGCGGGGTGTGCCCGCACTCGGTGATCCACTGGTGCATGGCGCGCAGCAAGAAGGGCCGTTTGGGCAGTGGTTTGTTCATGGCTACAGCAGCCGCATCTCCTGCTCGCGCTCCGACAGGGCTTCGCGGAACGCCGGGCGCGCGAACATCTGCTGCGCGTACTTCTCGATCGGCTGCGCCTGGGGCGGCAGATCGACCTCATAGTACGGCAGGCGCCACAGAATAGGCGCAATCGTAGCATCCACCAGCGAGAACTCGTCAGACAGGAAGTACGGCTTGACCTTGAACAGGTCAGTGCTCTGCAGGATGGTGTCGCGCAGGATCTTCTTGAGTTTCACCGTCTGCTTCTTGTCTGGCTCCTGGTCGATCTGCCGCGCGAGCCCGTACCAGTCGCGCTCGATGCGGTACAGCGCCAGGCGGAACTGCGCGCGCGTCACCGGATCGACCGGCATCAGCGGGGGGTGCGGGAAGCGCTCGTCGAGATACTCGATGATGACGCGCGAGTCATACAGCACCAGGTCACGATCGACCAGTGTCGGCACGCTGTGATAGGGATTCAGGTCGAGCAGGTCCTCGGGAAAGCGCCCCGCCTCCACGCTGACGATGTCGATGCTGATGCCCTTCTCCGCCAGCACGATGCGCGTGCGATGGCTCCACGGGTCGGCGGGTGCGGAGAACAGCGTCATGATGGATCGTCTGCTCGACAAGTTTTCGGCTCCTGCCACTTATCCGCCGCCGGCATGCCGCGGCGCCGTCCGCGCACGCGGGCGATCAGTGCACGTCTTTCCAGTAGTCGCGCTTCACCAACCAGGCGAGCCACGTGAATACCAGCAGGAACAGCACCACCCATACGCCGAGCGCACGCCGCGCCGTCTGCGTCGGTTCGCTGACGTAATCGAGGAAGTTGACCGTGTCGCGCACGAAGGCGTCGTACTCGGCCGCGCTCATCTGCCCGGGCACGATCTGCTCGAAGTGGTCGAGCATCGGGCTCTGGCCGGCCGCTGCGGCTGCGCCCTCGCCCGCAGCCGGGCGGAACACGGCGCGTTTGAGCCCTTCCAGGTCCGAGAGCACGTCCGGCATGGCGGTCGCCGGCAGGCGCAGGTTGTTGGCGCCTGTCGGGCGCGTCGGATCGACGTAGAAGGTCTTCAGGTACTGGTAGACGTAGTCGCGGCCGCGCGCGCGCACCATCAGCGACAGGTCGGGCGGCGTCTTGCCGAACCAGACTTCCGCGTCCGCCGCCGGCATGGTGGTGACAATGTAATCAGTGGTCTTGTCGCCGGGCGGCAGCAGAGACTTCTGCAGCAGCGGCTCGGGGATGTTGAGATCCTGTCCGAGGCGCGACCAGCGCTGGTACTTCAGCGAGTGGCACCCGAGGCAGACGCTGACGAAGTTGCGCGCGCCGCGCTGCACCGACGCCAGGTCGGTCACCTCGGTGTTGGCGTGCCAGCTCTGCCAGTCGGCGCCGGCGCCACCGCCCGCGGTCTCCTCGGCCGCCCAGCCGGACGGCACTGTGGCAGCCGACAGCAGCGCTGCCGCCAGCAGCACCCGCGCGCCGCGGTGCGGCACGCCGCGCTTGCGCGCGCCGCGGTCTGCGTCAGTGCGCACGGTAGGTCACTCGGTCGGGGAGCGGTTTGACCTTCTCGAAATAGGTGTAAAACGGCATACCGATGAAGTACAGGAAATAGAAGACCGCGAAGATGCGGGCCAGCACCACGTACAGCCCTTCCGCCGGCTGCAGGCCGAGATAACCGAGCACCAGCACCGACACCGTGAACAGCGCCAGCGCCGTGCGCGACATCCAGCCGCGGTAGCGCATCGACTTCACCGGCGAGCGATCGAGCCAGGGCAGAAAGAAGAACGCCGACACTGACAGCAGCATAAGCAGCGCGCCCAGGCCCTTGTTCGGCACGGCACGCAGGATGGCGTAGTAAGGGGTGAAGTACCACACCGGGTGGATGTGCTCCGGGGTGGAAAGGGGATTAGCGAGCTCGAAGTTCTCGGGCTCGAGGAACAGCCCGCCGAGCGTCGGCACGAAGAACACGATGATCGCGAACAACACGAAGAACACGCCGACGCCCACCAGGTCCTTGACGCTGTAATAGGGATGGAAGGGGATGCCGTCCAGCGGCTTGCCGTCGGGCCCGAGTTTTGCCTTGATCTCGATGCCGTCCGGGTTGTTGGAGCCGCTCTGGTGCAGCGCCACCAGGTGCAGCACTACCAGCAGCAGCAGCGCCAGGGGCACCGCCGCGACATGCAGGGCGAAGAAGCGGTTGAGCGTCGCGTCGGCAATCGCGTAGTCGCCACGGATCCACAGCACCAGTCCCGGGCCGATGCCAGGGATGGCGCCGAACAGATTGACGATCACCTGGGCCCCCCACAACGACATGTTGCCCCAGGGGAGCACGTAGCCCATGAAGGCCTCAGCCATGAGGGCGAGATACACCAGCATGCCGAACAGCCACAGCAGCTCGCGCGGCGCCTTGTACGACCCATAGAGCAGAGCGCGGAACATGTGCAGGTAGACGACCACGAAGAACGCCGAGGCGCCGGTGGAGTGCAGGTAGCGGAGCAACCAGCCGTAGTTCACCTCGCGCATGATGTATTCGACGGAGTCGAACGAGGTCAGCTCGCCCGGCTTGTAGAACATGGTGAGGAAAATGCCGGTCACGAGCTGCAGCACCAGCACCACGAGCGCGAGCGAGCCGAAGAAGTACCAGATGTTGAAGTTCTTCGGCGCGTAGTAAGCGGTGAGCTGGCTGGTGATGAACTCATCGATCGGCAGGCGCTTGTTCAGCCACGCCCACAACCCCTTGCCGGCGCTCTCCCCCGTGTCCGCGGCGGGCGGCTGAGCCGGCGCACCGCTGGCGGTCTTCACGGTCATCAGACGGTTCCTTTCTCGTCCGCGCCGATCACCAACGTGCGCGCGTTCGGATAGGAGTAAGGCGGAACGTTCAGATTGATCGGGGCCGGGGAGCCGTCGAAGACCCGCCCGGCGAGGTCGAAACGCGAGCCGTGGCACGGGCAGAAGAAGCCGCCGGGCCAGCTCGGATAAAGCTCACCCTTGTCGAAGCGCTGCTTGGGCAGGCAGCCGAGGTGGGTGCAGACGCCGATCAATACCAGGAACTCCGGGCTGCGCGAGCGCACGTCGTTCTTGGCGTAAGGCGGCTGATCGGAGTCCTTCGACTGCGGATCTTTCAGCTGATCGTCGTGGCCGGAGATGCGCGCCACCATGTCCGGGGTGCGCCGCACGACGTAGATCGGCTGCTTGCGCCACACCGGTGTGGCCATCTGGCCGGGCTCGAGCTTGGACAGGTCGAATTCGACCGGGGCGCCCTGCGCGCGCGCGCGCTCGGAGGGGCTCCAGGACTCGATGAAGGGCACCGCCGCGAACACCGCACCCAGCGCCCCGCTTGCAATCGTGGCCCGCGTCAGGAACTTGCGCCGGCTCAGGTCGACTTCGTCGTCGGCGACGACTGCATGATCCGCCATCCAACCGTCTCCACTTACGTTCGCGTTCTGCGCACCGCGCAAACGAGCCTGCACACGCGCGATTTCGTACCTTGCGGGGGGCGGCGCATTATACACAAACGTATACCCCCTCCTGGCCGCGCCAGGACTGGCGCGCACGAGGGATTCCTGGAGTTGCAGCGATGCTCAGGCGCCTGGGAAGCGCATTGGTGTTCGTGGCGGGATCGGTGGTGGGGGGCCTGGCGCTCGCCTTCCTGATCGTGGCGCTGCGCCCCGAGCTGATCCGCGGCGCCACCACCCGGGCGCCGGTGGCCGTTGCGCCGCCGCCGCCGAGCGTCGCTCCGGCGGCGATGCACGACAGTTACGCGCAGGCGGTGCAGCGCGCGGCGCCCGCGGTGGTGAACATCTACACCGCGCGGCTGGTGACCGAGCGGCTCGCGCCATCGCTCGGCGAGCTGTTCGGCGAGTACATGCCGCGCTACCGGCAGCGCATCGAGCGCAGCCTCGGCTCGGGCGTGATCGTGGACCGGGACGGACACATCATCACCAACCACCACGTCATCGCCAATGCCGACTCGATTCGCGTGGCGCTCGAAGACGGCCGGGTGGCGGAGGCGCGCATCGTGGGACGCGATCCGGACACGGACCTGGCGGTCCTGAAGATCGATCTGTCGCCGCTGCCGGTCGCCAGCTTCGGGCGCTCCGATCAGTTGAGGGTTGGGGACGTGGTGCTGGCGATCGGCAATCCCATCGGCCTGTCGCAGACGGTGACGCACGGCATCGTGAGCGCAGTGAGCCGCCAGCAGCTCGGCATCGCGCCGCTCGAGGACTTCATCCAGACCGACGCGCCCATCAACTTCGGCAACTCCGGCGGCGCGCTGGTCGATGCCAACGGCGCGCTGGTCGGCATCAACACCGCGATCGTCGCCAAGAACATCGGCGTCGAGGGCATCGGCTTCGCGATTCCCGTGAACATGGTGCGCGGGGTGCTCAGCGACATCATCGCCCACGGCCGCGTCATCCGCGGCTGGATCGGCATCGTGCCGGAGGATCTGCCGGAAGAGCAGGCGCAGCAGCTCGGCCTCGGGCAGGCCGGGGTCGTCATCGGCAACCTCTACGTCGGCAGTCCGGCGCAGCGCGCGGGGCTGCAACCCGGGGATCTGCTGCTCGGCATCGACGGCGCCGCGCCGCACAGCGCGCAGGATGCGCTCGGGCGCATCGCCAGCCGCACGCCCGGCAGCACCGTGACGCTCAAGGGCATGCGCGAGGGCCGCAGCTTCGAAGTGCGCGCCCAGGTCGGCGAGCGGCCGCGCAGCGGCTGAAACCCATGACGATCCTGGTGACGCAGCGCTTTGCCTCCCGTGCCACCCTGGATCAGGCGCTGGCGGAGCGACTCGGCCGGGCGCTCGCGGCGCGCGACCCCTGTGCGGTCATGCTCGCGGGCGGCCAGACGCCCATGCCGGCTTACCGCGCGCTGGCGGCGCGCCGTCCGCAGCGCGCTGACGGACTGCGCGTGCTGTTCACCGACGAGCGCTACGTACCGCCGGACTCCATGGCGAGCAACTACCATCAGTCGCGCCCGCTGCTCGATGCGCTGGCGCTGGCACCGCCGGCACTGCTGCGCGTGCGCACCGAGCTTCCCCTGCCGCAAGCCGCCGCGGATTACGAGCTGCAGCTGCGCGAGCTGCTCGCCTCAGGCGCCCCGGTCACGCTCGCCCTGCTGGGCCTGGGAGGCGACGGCCACACCGCCTCGCTGTTCAGCGCCGCCGACCTCGAGCGCGCCCGCGGGCGGCTCGCGATCGACGTACAGCGGCCCGACGGCCTGTCGGCGGTCAGCGTCACGCCGGAGTTACTGGCGCGGGTTGCGCAACCGCTGTTCGTGGTCGCCGGTAGCGGCAAGCGCGCGGCGATCCAGGCGCTCATTGCCGAGGATGCGACCCTCATCGCCTGGCGCGCGGTGCAGGGGTGCCCGCAGGTGGAGCTGTGGCTGGAGCCGGCGGCCGAAGGGAGTTAGCGGCTCTCCCGGCCGGCGGTGGACGAGCGCACCGAGGACAGCGGATCGCCGCTGGCGCGCGGGCTGCCTACGTAAACGTCCTGGTTCTTGAAGTCGATGCCGAGCGAGGCGACCGTGCCGAGAATGTCCATGCCGATGATCATCGCGGGCTTGTCCTGCATCCCCCACACCTCGAAGATGTGAAAGTTGCCGTAGACGATCTCGACGTCCGTCACGCGCAACGCATCGATGGCAATGACCGGGGCGCGAAAGACCTCGCCGGGTTCGACCTGCTTGGTTGCGCCGTAGACCGAGGTGACGCGCGCCATGACCCCGGCGGTGCGGCGCATCTGCACCGCATCTCGCAGTGCCAGATTACCGAGTGTTCGCGCTGAGCCCGTATCGAGCACCGCGCGTACGCGTACCGCGCCGACGTGGGTGTCCAGGGTCAGCAACCCGTCGGTCAGTCGCAGGGCGTGGACTCTCATGGAGTCGGCGCGCACGGCAGCCTCCACGGCACTGCTGATCATGACGCGATTGTGCTGGAAGTCGACCAGCAGGCTCTGGTCGGTGAGACCTGCGGTGCCGAGAATTCCATCCGCGCCGGCCATGACCGGAGCCCATACGACCGGCATGGACGTACGCGAAAGCGTCAACGCTCCGGCCTGCAGCGTGTCGATCGTGACCGCGGCGACCTGGGCGGATCCGGTGATGCCATCGAGGAGGATGAATGGAGCGTCGGCCGGCTTGAGCCCGAGTGCGCGCACCAGTGCCGGCGAGACGGTCGAGCGCCTCGCACCGGTATCGACGATGAAGTGGAAAGGTCCCTGACCGTTGACCATGACCGCGACCACCACGCGCCCGATGTGATCGAGTGTGGTCGGCGACGCCAGCGGTTCCTCGCTGGCGGCGGCCGGCGGACTGATCTCCTGCGTCGTGGCGGCGGCAGCGGCGCCGGCGGCCGCGAGCAGCGCCGTCAGCCCGACGATGGACAGCAGGCGGGCGCGGGGAGCTGCCCCCCAAACATCGCGCAAGCTGCTGATGACGGGCACGTTTTGAGCATACCACCCAGGACCCGCGCCGACCGTGCAGCGGGCCCGTTTTTGAGCATTTTCGCCGGTCAGTGCGCGGCGACCCGCCCGGGAGGCTGCCCCGACCCGAGCGTAGCGGCAAAGCCGCCTTTGGTTAGAATGCGCATCCGGCAAAACCCACCCTCTTCACCCGGCAATGAGCACCCCCGCACCCGCACTCGATGCTTCGCAGCTGCGCGCCCTGCTGGATGCGGCGGAACGGGCGGACCTGCAGGGTCGCGCCGACGAATCGGCGCGGCTCTTGTCGACCGCCCGCTCAATGGCTCCGGAACACCCGGCAGTGCTCGGCGCATGCGGCGTGCACGCGCTGCGCAAGGGGGAGGCTGCGGAAGCGCGGGAGTTGCTCGAGCGCGCGCTCGCCGCGGACCCGGAAAATCCGGTCAGGCTGCTGAACCTCGCCACGAGTCTGCGTGCACTGAACGACGCCGATGCCGAGACCAGGGTACTCGAGCGCTGTCTGACGCTCGATCCGCTGTTCTTCCCGGCGCTGATGCAGAAGGGGTCCCTCCTCGAGCGTCAGGGACACGCCAAGCAAGCCGCCCGCACCTATCAGCGCGCGCTGAATGCATTGCGGCCGGGCATGCAGCTGCCGAAGTCGTGGCAGCCGCTCATCGAGCACGCGCAGCGCACCGTTTTCGCGAGCTTCAATGAGCTGGACCAGTTCCTGCGCGAGCGCATGGCGGAGACCCGCGCGCGCCACTCGACCGCCGGGCAGGACCGGGTGGACGATTGCCTGGGAGCCATCGTGGGGAAGAACCGGATCTACGCCCAGCAGCCGACCTTCACCCATTTCCCGCGCCTGCCCGCCATTCAGTTCTATAACCGCGCCGATTTTCCCTGGCTGGCGCCCATCGAGCAGGCGAGCGATGACATCCGCGCGGAACTGCTGGCGTTGCTGAAAGAAGCGCGGAATGAGTTTTCGCCCTATCTGACGCACGCATCGGATGAGCCGCTCGGTCAGTGGAAAGAGCTCAATCAGTCCAAGCGCTGGAGTGCGCTGTTTCTCTGCAAGGACGGCGAGCGCCACGAAGCGACTATCGCGCGCTGCCCGCAGACCGTCGCCGCGCTCGCGGCGGCTCCCGTCATCAGCATCCCGCACCGCGGACCCACGGCGCTGTTCTCGCTGCTGGAGCCGAAAACACGCATCCCGCCGCACACCGGGACCACCAACATCCGCCTCACGGTGCACATCCCGCTGATCGTGCCACCCAACTGCGGCTTTCGCGTCGGTACGCAGGTGCGCGAATGGCAACCGGGCACCGCGCTCATCTTCGACGACACCATCGAGCATGAAGCCTGGAATGACAGCGACGAGGATCGCGTCATCCTCATTTTCGACATCTGGAATCCGCTGCTGACGCCGGCCGAGCAGGAGCTGATGACGGTCGCCACCGCCGCCATCGCGGAGTTCTACAACGGCTGAGGATGCCGGGCGCGCAGCAGCGCCTCCACATCAACCGTCAGGCGCTCGAAAACCTCGCCCCAGTCGCCCGCAATACGCTGGCGGTAGAGCCGCATGCTCGGATACCACGGGCTGTCGGAGCGCTCCAGCATCCAGCGCCAGTCGGGGACCGCCTGCAGGACCACCCACACCGGAACGCCTACGGCACCGGCAAGATGGGCGACGGAGGTATCCGAGGTGACCACCAGATCGAGCGCTTGCATGAGCGCGGCGGTCTCCACGATCGCCTCGGGCCCGGTGTCGAGCGGATCGGTCAGCTGCGCCAGCGCGCCGCCGAACTCGACCCGAATCCGCTGCTCGGCGGCCGGACCCTTCTGCAGCGACACCAGGCTGACGCCGGCGAGGCGCGCGAGCGGTGCCGCGCTGCTGAGCGCGAAGGAGCGGCCCCTGATCCAGGGCTGCTTTTCGGAGCCGACGTGTCCCTGCCAGTTCAACCCGATCTTCAGGCCGGACAGCGCGCGCAGACGTGCGCGCCACTCGTCCCGGGCCTGCGGGGCCGCCGCGACGTAGGGTACCCCGCCCGGAATCGTGTCCACCGCGGTGCGAAACGCCAGCGGCAGGCTCAGCAGCGGACAATGGCAGTCGAGATCGGGCAACGGCTCTCCGGCCGCCAGCAGCACGCCGCGCATCGCGAACGAGCGCATCAGCTTCATGAGCGCCGCGGGCACCTCGAAGACGACCTGCGCTCCGCGCGCCTCGAGCAGCGGAATGTAGCGGCAGAACTGCAGCGTATCGCCCAGACCCTGCTCGGCGTGGATCAGAATGGTCTTGCCGGCGAGCGGCTCGCTCCCGGACCAGCGCGGCACGGCAAAGCTGCGCTGTTGATACGGGCGCAGATACGCCACCCGCAGGCGCGCCTCATACAGCGGCCAGCCTTCCTGGAACTCGCCGTGTGCCAGCTTGATCAGGGCTTTGCTCCACAGCGAGGGCGCATGGCCGGGGTCGATGGCGAGGGCGCGCGCGAGGTTGTCGAGCGCCTCGCTGAAATGCGCAAGGCCCATGAGTGTGTTTGCGGCGTTGGCATACGCGTCGGTGTAGTCCGGCTGCTGGAGCACCGCCGCGGTGAAGTCGGCGAGCGCCTCCGCGGGCCGCGCCAGATGCCCGAGCTCGACGCCACGGTTATTGAGCGCCTGCGCCACGCGCGGATTGAGTGCCAGCGCCCGATCGAAACTGACCACCGCCTCCTCGTGCCGCTCGAGCAGTGCCAGTGCCACGCCGCGATGGAAGTGGACCGCAAAATCGTCACCGGCAAGTGCCAGCGCGCGCTCGAAGCTCGCGAGCGCCTCGCCATAGCGCTCGAGGGTCAGGAGCGCCAGGCCCCGCTGGTGATGGACCCTGACGTCGGCAGGCGCGAGCGCGAGCGACTCCTCGTAACTGGCGAGAGCCTCGCGGCCGCGGCCGAGCGCCAGCAGCGCATTGCCGCGGCCGGCGAGCAGTGCGGCGTGCCCCGGCCGCATCTCCAGCGCACGCTCCACGCTCAGCAGCGCCTGCGCGTAGCGGCCCAGGCTCATCTCGACGAGGCTGCGATTGTGGTACGCGTCCGCGTAGCGCGGCTGCAGCGTCAGGGCCCGCTCGAAGTGCTGCAGGGCCTCGGCGCTGCGACCGAGCTGCTGTAAAGCCGCGCCCAGATCGTTGTGCACGCGCGCGTCGTCGGGTGCGAGTTCCTGTGCACTGTTGAGATGGGTCAGGGCCTCCTGTGTCCGCCCGAGTCGTAGCAGCGCAGCCGCGCGACCCTGGTGTGCGGGGGTCAGGTCGGGCCGCAGCGCCAGCGCCTGCTCGTACGCCGCTACCGCCTCGGCGTTACGCCCGAGCTCCGCCAGGGCGTTGCCGAGATTGGTGTGCATGAGCGGATTCGCCGGCTGCAGCGTGATCGCCCTCCTGATGAGCTCGACCGCCTCCGCAGGAGTTCCCATCTTCCCCACGGTGATGCCGAGCAGATGCAACGCCTGAGCATTTTGCGGCTCACTGGCCAGCAGCTGGCGAAGCGTGGCGGCGGCTTCGCCGAAGCGTCCCTGTTGTTGCAGAGTGTTGCCGTGCGCCAGCTGCGCGTGGCTGCTGCTCATGTGCAGGTGAATTTTCATGGCATGAGCCGCGCAGCCTGCTCGGTATTTCCTGCCGGGCGCATGTCGAAGGCGATGCACACGCGCGGCTGGTCACCCTGAATCGGATTCGTTCCGTGCCACAGATACGACGGGAACAGCACCAGACGGCCCGGTCGCGGCTGCACGAAATGTTCCGGTGTGAGTCCGGGTCCGGGGTGACGCGGCTCACCGAACTTGAGCCAGCCGGACTTCAGCGACTGATCGTCGGTTTCCTCAGGGACCTCGACATAGTAGGCCGAGCTGAGCATGCCCTGCGGGTGATAATGGTTGACGTGAAAGCCGCCGCGGCGCAGCCGCACGGACCATGCGCCGGTGAACTTCGACACACCCGTGTTGGCCCGCGACAGCGGATGATCCGCGGCGGCCCGGAGGTCGCGGCGATATTCCTCGATCGGCGCCTCGAAGGCGGTGAGAATCGCCCGCACCGCCGGGTCCGGATCGGTCAGCAGGCTGCGCGAGGTCTGCGTGCCGTTGCGCAGCGTCTGATCGAGCGGCGGCTGGGTGAAGCGATGCCGCTCGCGCAGCGTGGCCGCCAGCGCCCCGTTGAGCTCGGCCATCGACGACCAGCCCGGCGGCGGCTCCAGATCATAGACGCGCACGAAACGCTCATAGTCGTAGAGCTCGCGATAGCGCTCGGTGCCGAGCAGCCGTGACGCCGTCGCCTCGTAGGCGAGCCACGCCTGCGCATCCGGAGAGCGCTGCAACTGCGCCGCGATGAAGGGGGTCGCGTCCTCGGCGGCGCCACGTGCCAGGAGAATACTGACCAGAGCCAGAACCACAGCCTGATCGTCGGGTCGGGCGGCGGCCGCCTCGAGCGCGTGAGCTTCGGCCTCCTTCAACCTCCCCTGGTCGAGCAGTACCAGTGCCAGCGTCGACTGCACCAGCGGATCCGGACCCCTGCGCCGCAGCAGATCGCGCATGAGGGTCTCGGCGGCCGCCGGGTTTCCGGCCCGCCATAGCAATTCGCCCAGCAACCGCCGCAGCGGCACGTCGTCGGGCTTGGCATTGGCGGCGCTCGCGAGCGAGCGGGCGAAGTGCGGATCGCCGCGCATGAAGCGCACCTGGGCCAGCGTCATCTGCGCCTCGGTGTTGCCCGGCTGCAGTTGCACGGCGCGGGCGAAGGCGTTCTCCGCGGCCTCGAACTCGCCGGCGTTCAGCGAGGCCCTCCCGCGGTTGTAGGCCGATTCGTAGCCGTCGGCGCCGAGGCTGCGCGCGGTCTCGAGCGCAGCCAGTGCCTCCGGCCTCTCCATCTGCACCAGCAGCGCGCCCAGGTTGTGATGCGCGATCTCATTTCCGGGCTCGAGCGCTATCGCCCGCCGGTAGGCGCGCTCGGCTTCCCCCGACAGGCCCCGGTCGGCAAGGGACATGCCGAGAATCAACCAGGCCTCCGCGTCGGCCGCATCGCCGGCAATGAGCACCCGGCACTCGGCCCCGGCCTCCTCATGGCGCTTCAGATCGTGCAGCGTCAGAGCGAGCCCGCGGCGGGCGGCCCGGTGGTCGGGAAGCAGATCCACGGCTCGGCGGTAGGCGGCCTCCGCCTGGAGGTAGTTCTGCTGCTTGCGCAGCAGATTGCCGAAGTTGGCGTGGAATTCTCCGCGATCAGGCTCCAGCTCGAGGCTGAATCTCAGCCACCGCTCGCCGTGCTCGAGGTCTCCGGCGTCCTTCAGGGCGAGCCCGAGCAGGTGCGCGGCGATGGCGTTTCTCGGCTCACGGGTGAGCACCTGGTCGCAGATCGCCGCACTGTCCAGCGGCCTGCCCTGGCTGAGCAACGCCGAAGCCCGCTGGATTTCCGGCTGTACGCTCACCTCCGCATCACCGCGGCGAGTGAGTGATTCCCGCTACAGATCCCCACGGGTCCGTTCCCGGCCGCGTTGCGCGCTCGCAACGAATCCGGAGGCGTGGCCCTGTTTCCGCCGGCCGGCGCGGCAATTCTCATGCCAATGATCGAGCGGAGGCTCGACCGCGGTTGTGGGGTTTCTGCATATGGACTTTGCATAAACGATTCACGGCTGTATTCTTGCGCGCAACCAGGCGGCCGGGGCTCCCGCTCGGGCCACCGATTTTTTATCGCATTCAAGAAAACAGGCACAGGTCGCACAGGTCTTTGGAGTAGAAACAAATGACGACGAACTCCGTCTTACGTCGAGCCGTCCGTTATGCATTGTATGTAAATGCGGCGGCGGCCGGTGTTGGCATTCCAGCGCTCGCGGCCGCCGATACGGCGGGCCCCGCCGCCCCCGCGGCAGAGGCTGCGGCCCCCGCAGCACCCGTGGAAGAAGTGGTGGTCACCGGCTCGCGCATCGTGGAGCCGGGCCTGCAGTCGATCAGCCCGGTCACCTCGGTCTCACAGGAAGAGCTGAAGTCGCAA
>Ga0210394_10006148_pt1 | contig 13104 bp, 12 predicted proteins | sample IncBWC12MmetaG_FD_160121 | JGI IMG/M metagenome (GOLD analysis project Ga0210394, IMG submission 160121) | Forest soil microbial communities from Barre Woods Harvard Forest LTER site, Petersham, Massachusetts, United States - Inc-BW-C-12-M | ecosystem: Environmental > Terrestrial > Soil >...
AGCCTCGTGAGCTCCCGAGCCCAATAATGGGCAGTGGCGCAGGCCTCCATGCCGACAAGGCACGGCGGCAGCGCCTTGAAGAACACCACTACCTGGCTGCGCCGCAGTTGCTTTCGGACGACGACCTTCTCGCTGCCGTCAATCCCGTGAACCTGGAACACGTTCTTGGCGATATCCAAACCGATCGTGGTAATTTGCATGTGGACGGCTCCCCTCAATGTGGTTCGTTTCGACGCAACCACCCTATGGCACTTCGATGCCGAGAGCGGGCGCCGTCCACCACATCAATAGCGGACAAGAGCCAATAGCGGACAAGAGCCACAGTCTCAGGTGAAGCTGTCGTGTCTTCGAAGGGCTTGGAGGTGTCGGCAAAACAAGCGATGCTCACCCGACGATTAATCGGAGATGAAGCATGTCTAGCCGGTGTTGCTAGTATATAAAGCTTGGCTTCTCTGTGGCCCTACTGGCGGGTGCGATGACAATACAGAATGCGAAACCGGCTCATGCTGCCGTTAAGACGTGGCCCACCGCTTTTCACGGCCAGCAAATGGCAGTTAGCGGCGGCACTCAATACGTCCGGGTCGGTGGTCATGGCCCGGCGGTCTTGTTGCTGCACGGGTTTGGCGACACCGGCGACATGTGGGTTCCGCTCGTTGAGATTTTGGTGAAAGACCACACCGTCATCGTCCCCGACCTGCGCGGCATGGGCCTGTCATCTCACCAGGATGGTGGATACGAAAAGATTGCTCAGGCTCAGGACCTCGCCGGCATTCTGGACAAGCTGGGGGTTCAGGATGTTGCTCTCGTCTCCCACGACATCGGCAACATGGTCGGCTACGCGCTTGCAGCGCTTTACCCGGCGAGGGTGACCAGATGGGTCGTTATGGATGCGCCGCTTCCGGGGATCGGCCACTGGGATGACCAGCTCAAAAATCCCAAGGTCTGGCACTTCAACTTTCGGGGGCCCGATGTGGAACGGCTGGTCGCCGGCCGTGAACGCATCCTGCTCGATCGGTTTTACAATGAGCTGTCTGCGACCCCAGCCAGCATCGACGAGCAGACCCGCGATCATTACGCTGCTTTATACGCCCGGCCCGGCGCCATTCACGATGCGTTCAGCGGACAGTTTGCGGCGTTTGCCCAGGACGCGATCGACAATCAGAAGCTGGTGGCAAAAGGCAAGCTGACGCTTCCCGTGCTCGCGATCGGTGGCGATCATTCGTATGGCGCGCAACTAGCGAGTGAAATCGGCTTTGCCGCTTCCAATGTTCGCAGTGCGGTCATCAACAATTCGGGGCACTGGATCATGGAGGAGCAGACCCAACAGGCTATCGCTATCATCGTTCCGTTTCTGGAAGAGAAAAAATAGGCGATAGATGCCTGACGCCGAGTCCGCTTTGGGTCTTGGCTGTGTGAAAACTCCGAAATCGAATTTGCGGATAGAAATTCCGTCTCGATTTCGTCAATTTGAAAAACAACAACATTGGCGACCGCTGTTGAGAGAAGACAATAGAGAAAACAATTCTGCGCCTTCCTCGCCCGCGCGCGTTTTCACACAGCCTAGGTCATTCGCGGACATGACGGCTCGAATTTTTGTTGTCTGCTATTCCCCGAACGCGGACATTGCCTGCGACAGTGACATCAGATTAGCTACCTATTGAGCCACCGCCGCGCGAAGCCGAGTAGGCCCTGTGGCAAGAAGATGATCATCACGATGAAGACCATGCCGAGCGGGATCAGATACGGGAACTGATCGCCGAAAACTTGCGCCAGCAATTGCCGCATGAGCTGGAAGAAACCGGCGCCGACGATCGGTCCGACCAGCGTGCCGATGCCGCCAATGACATTGTAGATGACAGTATCGCCCGACGTCAGAAAGTAGACGAAATTGGGCGCGGCAAATTCGTTCTGGACGGCATAGAGCACGCCGGCGAGACCGGCGAACAAGCCCGACAGCATCACCGCCATCATCTTATAGCGCGCGACAGGATAACCGATCGCGCGGGTGCGCGGCTCGTTCTCGCGGATCGATTGCAGCACCATGCCGAACGGCGACTGCGTGACCCGCCGCAGGAACAGGTAGGACCCCGCCACCGCCGCCAGCACGAACCAGTGCATGGTCGTCGAGGTGAACCGCGCATTATAGAGGAACGGAATTGCCAGATGCGGGCGGGTGAAGATCAGGCCGTTCTCGCCGCCGGTCACCGCCGTCCAGGTGAAGATGATGACGTAGAAGATCTGGCTGAAGATCAGCGTGGTGATGGTAAAATAGATGTCGCGCAGCCGGGTGGAGAAAAACGCCACAAACAACGCCGCGCCGGCGGCGCCGGCGAGACCGGCCAGAATGGCGAGCCACAGATTCGGCGGGCTCACGAGCAAGAGCGCCCCCGCCGCGCCATACATGCCGAGCCCGAAAAAGGCCGAATGGCCGAACGAGACCATTCCGGTGTAGCCGATCAGGAGATCCGACGACATCGCCAGCAGGCCCCAAATCAGGATTTCGGTGAGGAAGCGGCGCCAGAATTCCGGCAGGATAAGCGGCGCTACGATCAGCACCGCCATCACCGCGCAGAAACCGATCCAGAAAACGGCGGTGTGGCTCAGCTTCGTTGTGCCGAGCGGCATCGTCTTATCGAGCGGCGCGGTCGTCATTTCGGTGTCGCCACGAACAGGCCGGTGGGACGGAACAACAGCGTCAGGATCAGCACGACGAAGGAGACGATCACCGCCTGCGACGGATCGAGCCAGATCGCGGCGTAGGACTCAAGCAGGCTGATGAAGATGGCGGCGGCGATCGAGCCGCCAAGATTGCCCATGCCGCCGACCACGACGACGATGAAGGCCCGCAGCACCCAATCGAGCCCCATGCTGTGGTCGACGCCGGTCGTCGGCCCGAATAGCACTCCGCTCGCCGCCGCCATGGCAGAGCCGATGGCGAACACGCCGGTGTAAACCAGCGGCACCGGAATGCCCATCGCTTGCGCCATCACGCGATCCTGCGCGGTGGCTCTGATCCAAACGCCGAATATGCTGTATTTCAGGAACAGCCAGAAGCCGCCGATGATGCCGGCCGACAGCGCCGCGATCAGGATGCGGTACCAGGGATATTGCAAATAGAACAGCGTGAAATGGCTCGACATCGGGTCCGGAATCTTGCGCGATACCGGTCCGAACTGCCACAGCGCATAATTCTGCAACACCAGCGAAAGGCCGAATGTGACGAGAATCGTGTTCAGCGGATCGCGTCCGATCAGCGGCCGCAAAGTCACGATCTGTATCGCGGCGCCGAGGATGGCGAGAATCAGCGCGGATGCGACCAACCCGAGCCAGAAGTTCCCGGTAGCGGCGATGACGATGACGCCGGCATAGGCGCCGAGCATGAACAGCTCGCCATGGGCGAAGTTCACCACGTCCATGATGCCGAAGATCAGCGTCAGTCCGGAGGCGATCAGCGCCAGGATCATGCCGGTGACAATGCCGTTTACCGTCTGGATGATGATAAGGTCGATAGGAATGGCATGAAAGAACTGACCGAGCGCGCCCATCGCTCACACCCCTAGATACTGCTTGATGACGGCGTGGTTTGCGTCGATCTCGCTGGCCGCGCAATGGTGGCGCACGCTGCCTTTCTCCATGATGTAAACGCGCTGGCTCGCGGCAAGCGTCAACGGCACGTTCTGCTCGACCAACAGGATGGCGACGCCCTCTTTTTGCAGCACCTCGATGATCTGCTGGATCTGCGACACCATGCGCGGCATCAGGCCTTCGGTCGGCTCGTCGAGCAGGATGATCTTCGGTTCCAGCATCATGGCGCGGGCAATCGCAAGCATCTGCTGTTCGCCGCCCGATAGCGTGCCGCCGGCTTGACCGCGCCGCTCAGCCAGCACCGGAAAGTAGGTGAACGCCTTGTCGAGCAGCGCCCGGCGTCTTTCCTCCGTGACGCCTTTGCGGTCGAGACCGGTGCGCAGGTTCTCCATCACCGTGAGCAGGCGGAAGATGCGGCGATCCTCCGGCACGTAGCCGATGCCGAGTCGCGCCAGTTTGTGCGGCGGCAGCCCGGTAATGGCATTGCCGTCGAGCAGCACCGCGCCATGGCTCGGCTGCACCAGACCCATGATGGTCTTGAGCGTCGTCGATTTGCCGACGCCGTTGCGGCCGAGCAGGCCGACCACCTCGCCGACGCCGACCTCGAGCGAGACGCCGTGCAAGATGTGGCTCTTGCCGTAATAGGTATGCACGTCCTCGACCAGGACGAGCGGCTCGGCGGCCTCGGCTGCGGCGCTCATGTTTTGAGATAGACCTCCAGCACTTTGGGGTTTTCCTGGATTTCCTTAGGCGTGCCTTCGGCGAGAATGGCGCCGTAGTGCAGCACGGTGATGCGGTCGGCGAGCTCCATCACAACTTCCATGTCGTGCTCAACGATGAGGATGGTGAGGTCCGCGCCGATGCGGTGCACCAGCTCCATGGTTTCGCTGGTCTCGGCCGCGCTCATGCCCGCAGTCGGTTCGTCGAGGCACAGAAGTTGCGGTTCGGTGGCGAGCGCGATGCCGATCTCGAGATTGCGCTGTTCGCCGTGCGACAGATTGGAGGCCAATTCCACGGCTTTGCCGAGTAGGCCGACGGCATGAAGCGCAGCTTCCGCTTTAGTGTTGATGTCGGCGAAGCCGGAATGGTGCGACACCATGTTCCAGCTGTGCCGGCGCGACTGCACGGCGATGCGCACGTTTTCGAACACGGTGGCGTTGGGCAGGATGTTGGTGATCTGATACGAGCGGGCAATGCCCTTTTGCGAGATCGCGTTCGAGGTCAGCCCGGCGATCTCCTCACCGTTGAACAAGATGCGGCCGCTAGTCGGCCGCAGCACGCCAGTCAGGCAGTTGAAGAACGTGCTCTTGCCGGCGCCGTTCGGTCCGATGATGGCGCGGATTTCACCGTGCGCCACCTCGAAATTGACCTCTGAGAGCGCGGCCAAGCCGCCAAAACGGACGGATAGCAGCTCGGTCTTCAGGATAGGCGCAGACGCCGCTCCCCGGCCACTCGCCGGGGAGCGCATGTCGGTCGAAGGTTCGGCGCGCACTTACGCAGAAAACGTGCAGGCCGGCGGAACAAGAGTTTTGTCCTTATCCACCGTCTCGAGAAGTTTGAACGTGCCGCCTTCGACCACATACAGGAACTCGCGCAGGAACGCCTGATGGTCGGCCTTGCGCAGCGTCTTGTCGCCTTGCGGAAAGTCGTCGCTTTCCTTCATTTCGAGACCTTCGAGCGCGTCGATCAGCTTGTCGGTGTCGTCGCGGCCATCGAACTTCGAACTGACCATGCCGACCTTGAGCGCGTTCATCGCCTCATAGTTCGATTGCACATAACGATCGGGCAATGGACCCGACGAATCGATCTTCGCCAGCCGCGCTTTGGCCTCATCGAAGAAGCGGTGCAGGTAGGGCGTATCGAGCGGGCCCTGGAACACCGGGATGTAGCGATTGATGGCGACAAAGCCTTCGATCTTGTTGCCGAGCGCGGGCAGGTTGGTCGATTCGCAAATGGCGCCGTCGCCGGCCCATTTGTACTTTTTGGTAAGACCGAGGTCGTAGGCCTGGTTGCCGACGGTCACGCCGTCCTTGCCGAAGAAGATGCCGAACAGCCCGTCGAAATCGCCCGAGATTTTCGACAGGAACGGCGTCATGTCGGCGGTGCCGAGCGGAATGCCGGTGGTGCCGACCACTTCGCCGCCGTTCTTCGTGATCTCGGCGGCATAGGCGTCGCGGGTCGACTGACCCCAGGAATAATCGGCAAAGGCGATGTGCCATTTCTTGCCCATCTTGGCGAGCATCGGCCCGAACGCGACCGCCTGCGCCGGGGCGTAATCGTGGACGCGGAAGCTGACGTGGTTGCACTTGCTGGTGGTCAGCGTGGTGTCGAGGCAGACGCTGATCATGTTGACGATCTTGGCTTCCTGCCACACCGGCATGCAGGCGAGGCAGATGTTGGAGAGGAAGCCGCCGACATGGACGTCGATATTGTCCTCCTGCACCATTTTCTCGGTCTTCTGCCGCGCGACGGCCGGCGAACTCTCGTCGTCCGCAATCACCAGTTCGACCGGACGGCCATTGATGCCGCCGTTGTTGTTGATACGGTCGACCGCCATTTGCAGGCCGACAACCGCGGTCTTGCCGCCGGCAGCGCCGGCGCCGGAGAGCGGCTGCTCGGAACCGACCTTGTAAGCCTTGGCGGCGCCGAAGGCGGCGCGCCACGGGGCGGGCACCAGCATCATGGCGCCGATCGCGCCGCCGCCCCAGCCGACAACACGCCGGCGTGTGACTTTGCCGCTATACCAGATGTCTTCGGCCCATTTCTCTTCTTTCCACTTCTCAGTCATCGAATGTCCCTCCTGCTGGATTTCAGATAGCCCGGTGCTGCTGGCCATTAACCCGGCTCTTGGCGAGCAATTATGCCGGTAGCAAACGCGATCTTGGCTTCCGTTTCAACCGAATTCGCGGGCTCCATTTCGTCCCGGCATCGCGCCCCGGCGTGTAAGATCGTCGCGGCCGGGCCGGCTTTTTCGGTATCGACTTGATGATAAAGTGGGCAAAAGCTTCATGGCGAGATGGAAAAGGAGCCTGCGATGGTAACGGCGGCGATGCGACGGCAAAGTCCCGATGCGCTTACCACCACCGGTCGCGCGGCCCGGCTTGCGATCCGGCGCAATGCGCATTCCGGCCCGACCTCGGGGCTGGCGCCGGGCTTCGTGCAGGCCAATCTGGCGATCCTGCCGCAAACCTTGGCGCAGGATTTTTTGCAGTTCTGCCAGCGCAATCCGAAGCCATGCCCGCTGATCGGCGTCTCGGCGCCGGCCGATCCCCGCATCCCGGCTCTGGCCGACGATCTCGACATCCGCACCGACCTGCCGCGCTATCGCGTCTGGCGCGACGGCGCGCTGGTCGACGAGCCGAGCGACATCCTCAAATACTGGCGCGACGATCTTGTTACGTTTGCCATCGGCTGCTCGTTCTCGTTCGAACAGGCTTTGCTCGAAGATGGCATCGAACTGCGCCACATGACGCAAGATTGCACCGTGCCGATGTACCGCACGTCGGTCGAGACCGTGCCGGCGGGACCGTTCCACGGACCGCTCGTCGTTTCGATGCGGCCGATGAAGCCCGCCGACGCCATCCGCGCGGTGCAGATCACCACGCGATTTCCATCGGTGCACGGCGCGCCGGTGCATCTCGGCAAGCCGGAATCGATCGGGATTGCGGACATCGCGAAGCCCGATTGGGGCGACGCGGTGCCGATCCACGACGACGAGATTCCGGTATTCTGGGCCTGCGGGGTGACGCCGCAATCGGTGATCATGGCGGTACGGCCGGAATTCTGTATAACCCACTATCCCGGCGCCATGCTGGTGACCGACCGCCGCAACACCGAATTTGCGATCATGTGATCACCCGTCGTCATTCCGGATTGCCGCGAAGCGGCAAGTCCGGAATCCATAATCACGAATGGTGGTTATGGATTCCGGGCTCCTCGCTTCACTCGGCCCCGGAATGACGATTAGAAAGTATCCACATGCTTATCGACTTCCAGCAACATTACACGCCGCCGGAATTGCTCAAGGGCGAGCCGGGCAAAGTCACGGTCGATCTCGACCGCGACGGCAATCCGAATTATCTGCTCAATCCGCTCTTGGCCGATCTTAACGCGCATATCCGCATGATGGATGCGTCCGGCATCGATGCCGGCGTGCTCTCTTGCGGCTTAGGCTTCGATCAGCCCGATCTTGCGATCTGCGGGCAGATCAACGATCGCATGCGGGGGGCGGAAAAGGCGCATCCCGGCCGTTTCATCGGCCTCGCTCATGTGCCGGCGCTCAAAGCCGCCGAGGCCGCGGCCGAGTTGAAACGCTGCGCCGTCGAGCTCGGCTTTCCCGGCGTCGTCATCGCTTCGGAGTTGCAGGATCAGCCGCTCGATGCCGAGGACTTGCGGCCGTTCTGGAAAGCTTGCGCCGATCTTGATCTCTACGTCTTCATTCATCCGCTGCCGCGCGTCGTCCGCTGGACCCGCATGGACGCCGACGATCTCGGCCGCATGCTCGGCTGGGAATTCTCGCTGATGACGGCGGCGGTGCGCCTCATCAATTGCGGCCTGCTCGACGAGTTGCCGACGCTCAAAATTCAATTCTCGCATTTCGCCGGCGGCATCGGCCGCTATCTCGGCCGCATTCGCGGTTTCGAGCAGCGCGACAAATGGGCCACGGCGCTTGTGCCCCGCCACGGCCGCCAGCCCCGGCAGGCGTTCGACCATTATCTCGATCATCGCCTGTTCTACGACATCGCCGGCTGGGCCGGACCCGACCATGCCGCGGAATGGGGCGCACATTGGGTGCGCTTCGGGCTCGAAGAGCTTGAGTTTTCCCAGCTCGTCTTCGCCTCCGATTATCCGCAAGCCGTGCGCGAAGCGGGCGAGGTCGCCGCCTATGTTGGGGCGGTGCGCGGGCTCGGCACCAAGGGCCGCGCCATTGCCGGCGGCGCCAATGCCGAAAAACTCATCCCCAATCTCAAACGGCGGCTGACCGCGCATTTGAGCGCCGCCAAGGCGCGCGCATGAACGACAAGGCGGTGACCGAAGGCGAAGTTTTCGACCCGGCCGCCAATGGCTGGGATCGGGTCAAGGGACATAATTTCGGCGAGCTGATCGGGCCGATCTGGCGCCGCGGCGACGCGCTGTTCAGCATCATCGCCGCGGACAAGCATCGCAACCATCGCGGCATTATCCATGGCGGCATGCTGATGAGCTTCGCCGATCAGGCCATGGGCATGACCGGCCGGCGCGCGACCGGCGACAAGCCACACGCGACCATCGAGATGAACATTCAATTCGTCGGCGCGGTGCGGGTCGGCGATTTCGTCGAGGCGCATTGCGAGGTGGTGCGCAAGACCCGCTCGGTGCTGTTCATCGAATCGAAGCTGAAAGTCGGCGCCCGCGTCGTGGCGGCGGCGAGCGGCATCTGGAAGATTTTAGGGGAGAAATGATTTCCCCTCCCCCTTATGGGGAGAAATGTAGGGTGGGTTAGCCGCGAAGCGGCGTAACCCACCATCGACCGCGACGCTGCACGGTGGGTTTCGCTTCGCTCAACCCACCCTACACCCGAAACCTCTCCAGCGTGCCGCCCTTCATCACCGCGCCGGGCAGCGGATGGCCGACGATGTCTTCCGCAAGCTTCGCGCATTCGATGAGCGCATCGAGATCGATGCCGGTCTTGATGCCCATTTCGCTGCAAAGGAAAACGAGGTCTTCGGTGCAGACATTGCCGGCGGCGCCGGCATGGCCGGCGAACGGGCAGCCGCCGAGGCCCGCTACCGCCGCGTCAAACCGCGTCACGCCCATTTCGAGGCCGGCATAGGCATTGGCGATCGCGAGCCCGCGCGTGTCGTGCAGGTGCAGCGCGACATCGAGATCGGGCCAGCGCTCGCGCAAGCTCCCGACGACGCGCTTGACGGCGAGCGGCGTCGCCCAGGCCATCGTATCGGCGAGCGTGACATAGCGCAGCGTGACGCCGTGTTGCTTCGCGACGTCGAGGATTTGCGCCACCAGCGCGACCACGCGTGAAACCGGAATGTCGCCTTCGAAATTGCAGCCGAACGCCGCCATGATGCTGCCGCGCTCGACCGGGATCCCGGCCGCCTTGTACATTTCCACGATCGCATGTTGCCCGGCGAGCTGCTGCGCGGCGGTGCGGTTCTGATTGCGGATGGAAAATTTCTCCGAGGCGCAGAGCTGGATCGTGCCGGTATTGGTAAGGCGGTCGGAAAATTGCAGCGCGCGCTGGAAGCCTTTCTCGTTGAGCCACAGCGCGGTGTATTCGACGCCCGCTTGCGACGTGAACCCGCGCACCACGTCTTCGGCGTCGGCCATGCCCGGAACGTTCTTCGGATTGACGAAGGAAACGATCTGGATGTGGTCGATGCCGGTCTGCGACAGCGCATCGATCAGCGCGATCTTGCGCGCGGTCGGGATCGCGCCTTTCTCGATCTGAAAACCTTCGCGCGGCCCTTCTTCGGTGATGTGAACCGCTATTGGCAAATCGCTCATGATTTCTTCTCGACCGTGACGATGCCGCGCTTGGTCAGCGCCGTGATGTCGGATTGGGCAAGGCCGAGTTCGGTGAGAATTTCATCGGTGTGCTCGCCGATCGCGGGCGCTTGCCGCTGCAGGCCGAAATCGTGATCGCCCATTTCGATCGGCAAGCGCGGTAATTTCGCGCGCCTGCCGTTCGGGAACGCAATCTCCAGCATGCGGCCGCCGGCGTTGAGCTGCGGGTCCTCGAACAGGTCGCCCGGCCTGGCGACCGGCGCAAACGGAATATCGATACGGTCGAACAATTCGGCAAGCGCGGCAAGCTTGTGCCGGGCAATGATCGCGGCAACGATCGGGCGCAACGCCGGCCGCGCATGAACGCGATCCTCATTGGTCTTGTAGGCCGGATCCGCCAACAGATCCTGTCGCTCGAAATGCTCGCAGAAGCGGCGCCAGTGACCGTCGCTGGTCAGGCCGAGGAAAATCTGTTCGCCGTCGGCGGTGGCGAACGGCTCATAGATCGCCCAAGCGCCTTCGCGAGACGGCATTGGCGGCATCGGTTTTCCGGTCACCACTTCGCCGGCCATGTGCTGCATCATCAAAAACGCGGTCGATTCGAACAGCGCCGACTTGACCATTTGCCCGCGCCCGGTGCGCTCGCGCTCGCGCAAGGCCGCCTGCACGCCGATCACCGCGAACATGCCGCCCATGATGTCGACGACCGACGAGCCGGCGCGTAACGGCTGGCCCGGCGGTCCCGTCATATAAGCGAGCCCGGCCATGAACTGCACCACTTCGTCGAGCGCCGGGCGGTGCTCGTAGGGCCCGCTCAAAAATCCCTTCAGCGCGCAATAGACGAGCCGCGGATTTTTTTGCGCGAGATCGGCGTAACCGCAGCCGAGCCGGTCCATGGTGCCGGGCGCATAGTTTTCCAGAACCACGTCGGCCGTTTGCGCCAGCCGATAGAGCAGGGTGCGTCCCTCGTCGGATTTCAAATCGACGGCGAAACTGCGTTTGTTGCGATTGAAAGTGGCAAAGAATCCGGCGGCAAAACCAACGCGACGGCGGGTCGCGTCGCCGTCGGCCGGCTCGATCTTGATCACGTCGGCGCCGAGGTCGGCGAGGATGAGCCCGGCCGTCGGGCCCATGATGGTGTGGCAGAATTCGAGCACACGGATGCCGGCGAGCGGGGCGGTGGAATTCGAACCTGTGGCCGGCTCGGTCATTGCCATGCTCTATAATGACGTAATGCGAGGGGAGGAAGCCATGCAAAAGTCATTCGTTCGCGGCGCGCGATCGGAAAAACGCGCCTATTCGCCGGCCGTCATCGCCGAAGGCGGCAAGACCATTTGGCTCGCCGGCCACACCGGCGCGGTCGACGATGCCGGCAAATCGCTTGCCGGCGATTTCGACGCGCAATGCCGGCAGACTTTTCGCAATATCGAAAAGACGCTCGCCGAGGCCGGCGCCAAGCTCGCCGATCTCGTCACCATGACGGTGTTTGTCATCGATGCGCGTTACACCACGCGGATGACCGAGTTGCGCAGCGAAATTTTCGCCAAAAATTTTCCCGCCAGCGCGGCGATCACCGTCGCCGGCTTCGCCCAGCCGGACATGATGATCGAGATTCAGGGCGTCGCGGTTGTTTGAATCGTCATTCCGGGGCCGAGCGCAGCGAGGAGCCCGGAATCCATAACCACGGTCAGCGAATATGGATTCCGGACTTGCCGCTTTGCGGCAATCCGGAATGACGGCAGCCTAAGTACTTTTCCCCCGCGCCTCATGGATCGCCCGCCACAGCACCTCGGGCGTTGCCGGCATGTCGACGTGCTTGACGCCGAGCACGGAGAGCGCGTCGACCAGCGCGTTGGCGACCGCGGGCATGGCGCCGACGCAGCCGGCTTCGCCGGCGCCTTTGACGCCGAGCGGATTGGTCTTGGTCGGCACCGGATTTGAGTCGACGTGAAAGCCGCTCATGTCGCCCGCCCGCGGCATGGCATAATCCATGAACGAGCCGGTGAGGATCTGGCCCTCGGCGTCGAATTTGATGTCCTCCATCAAAATCTGGCCGATCCCCATGGCGATGCCGCCGTCGACCTGGCCATGCAGCAAGAGCGGATTGATCACGGTGCCGACGTCGTCGACCACGTTGTAGTGCAGGATTTCGACAACGCCGGTGTCCTCGTCGATCTCGAGCTCGCAAACGTGGACGCCGTTCGGGTAGCTCGCCACCTTGCCGCTATAGATCGCCTTCTCGATCAGGCCGCATTCCATGCCTTGCGGCAGGTTCTTCGGATCGAGCGAGGCCTTGGCGACTTCCTTGATGGTCAGCGTCTGGTTCGTCTTCTGGCTGGAAAAAACGCCGTCGGCGAACTTGATGTCGGCGACATCGACCTTGAACATGTTGGCGGCGATGGCCTTGGCCTTGGCCTCGATTTTCTCCGCGGCCATGGTGAAGGCCGAGCCCGACATGGTCGCCGAGCGCGAGCCGCCGGTGCCTTCGGCGAAAAACACCTGGTCGGTGTCGCCCTGGATGTAGGTTACTTCGTTGGGATCGAGCCCGAGCCGGTCGCACACGATCTGCTTGAACGCGGTTTCGTGGCCCTGGCCCTGAGTGATGCTGCCGGAAAAGATCGCCACCGTGCCGGTGCGGTCGAACCGGATCTCCGCGCCTTCAAGCCCGGCGGCGGCCGAGCGCTCGATGGTGTTGGAGAAACCCAAGCCCCGCAGCTTGCCGTTTTTCTTCGAGGCCGCGCGGCGCGCCTCAAAACCCTTCTTGTTCGCGGCGTCGAGCGCGAGGTCCATGTTCTTTTCGAACTCGCCGCAATCGTAGGTGAAGGTGACGCTCGATTTGAACGGCATGGCGTTCGACGGAATGGTGTTACGCCGCCGCAGCTCCGCCGCATCGACGCCGAGCTGGTCGGCGGCGAGATCGACCATGCGCTCGATGACGTAGCCGGCCTCGGGGCGGCCGTTGCCGCGATAGGGCCGCACCGGCTGGGTGTGCGTGAACACCGCGGTGACGTCGATATG
>Ga0210394_10006150_pt1 | contig 13103 bp, 12 predicted proteins | sample IncBWC12MmetaG_FD_160121 | JGI IMG/M metagenome (GOLD analysis project Ga0210394, IMG submission 160121) | Forest soil microbial communities from Barre Woods Harvard Forest LTER site, Petersham, Massachusetts, United States - Inc-BW-C-12-M | ecosystem: Environmental > Terrestrial > Soil >...
GGTGGTGAGCACCGAGAACGGCGAGGAGGAGAGATTTGCCGCCCGCGGCTTGGACATCAAGCCGCACCGCAAGCGCATGGACGCGCTGGACAAGAACGGGCACGATATCGAGCATAATTTCAAAGACCCTGAGCACCCGCTTCAGCTGGTATTTGTGTGCGCGATGTGGCTCACGGGCTTTGATGCACCCACGGTGAGCACACTGTATCTCGACAAGCCAGTCCAGGGGCACACGCTGATGCAGGCGATTGCCCGGGCCAATCGCGTGACTTCGCACACCATCAATGGTGTGACCAAGCGCAACGGCGAGATCGTCGACTACTACAACGTTTTTCGGCGCATGAAAAAGGCGCTGCGCGACTACGCAGCAGGCCCGACGGATGACGACGAAATGCCGGTGCGGCAGAAAGAGGCGCTGTTCGAGTTGTTAGACGATGCTATCGAGCAGGGGCTGGGCTTCTGCCAGGCGAACGGCGTACCGCTTCGCGAGGCGCTGGGCCGGGATGACGTTTTCACCAAGCTCGGGCAGTTCAACGGCTACGCCGACGCTCTGCTGGCCAGTGACGAGCTGCGCAAGAGCTTCAACGTATACGAAAATACCGTGACCGCACTGTACGAAGCTTGCAAGCCCGAAGTGTTGAGCCGTGGCAACGGGCGCACGGTCTCGGCGTTCCAGTACCTGCGCGGGGTGATGGACACCATTGTCGAACAGACGGATGTCGACGCCGCCGTGCGTCGACTGGGACAGCTGCTGGACGAGAGTGTGGTGGTCGATAAGGCCGACGCATTTAAGGCTAAGGAGTTCGACGCCGAGTACAAGATTGTTCAGCGCGGCAAGGCCTGGGATCTCAGCAAAGTCAACGTGGAAAGCCTGCGCGAGGAGTTCAAGAAGGCACCATTCAAGAACATCGAGATTGCGGATCTGCGCGGTTTTCTCGAGATGAAGCTGGCGGAAATGCTCGGGCAAAACGCCACGCGCACCAACTTTGCCCAGCGATTGCAAGCTGTTATCGACGCCTACAACTCAGGCGCCACAGCGACGGAAGACTACTACGGGCAGTTAGCGGCTTACGCAGCCGAATTGAAGGAAGAGGCGGAACGGCACGTGCGCGAAGGCCTGACGGAAGACGAGCTAGAGCTGTTCGACCTGCTGAAGAAGGAGTCGATGACAATGGACGAGACGCAGCGCGTCAGGCTGGCTGCTAAGAGGCTGCTCAAGCGCTTGGTGGAGGAGACTCCAAAGGTGCTTGTGCAGGACTGGTACAAAGACCAGCAGACGCAGAAGCAGGTGCGTTCGGAAATCGAGCGGGTGCTGGACGAGGGGCTCCCCAGGAGCTATGAACGGGCGTTGTTCAAGCAGAAGTGCGACAACGTTTTCGAGCTAGTTATGGACTATGCAAGCCGTGGAAGGAAGTGGGCGGCATGAGCCCGAGGTTGTACAGACCCGGCCGAGGCTCAGCTTGAACAGCTGAACCCGGTCCGGAGATCCAAACGAGCGAGATTACCCAGAAAGTGAAGTGTTCGGAATTAGGGAGGGCAGCCATGGCGAAAGCGAGACGAGGCGCACTGGTATCTCAGTACTTGGAAGGAATCTCCCGCACCGCGTTAGCCGAATACCAACAATTCTTCCGCGAGCGGGCCAGACGTCGTAACGGCGTTTACGCCCTGTATCGAAAGAAGAAGCTCTATTATGTAGGACTAGCGCGTGACCTCAGGGGACGCTTGAAGACGCATTTGCGAGACAAGCATGGAGAGTCCTGGGATCGATTCAGTATGTATCTGACGGTCGGTGATGACCACATCAAGGAGCTGGAATCACTGGTTCTGCGAATCGTGCGCCCAGCTGGTAATCGTCAGGGCGGCAAATTTGCGAAGGCGCAAAATCTGCGGCGCGAGTTTACGCGGCGAGTGAAGCAGGATGCGGCAGCGCACTTGAGCGAGCTCCTGGGAACTGAGAAGGCCGATCGATCCCCAAAGCTCCTCGACGACTCCCCGAACCAAGCTATTCTCGCAGCTTACGTAACGCGCCCTATGAGGCTTCGCGCCCGTTACAAAGGTAAATTGTTGAAGGCGCGAGTGTTGAGGAACGGAGTCATCTCGTTTGCCGGGAAGCGATTTCGGTCGCCATCAATGGCGGCATGCGCAGCGCTACCGCACCGACGCGCCATCAATGGGTGGTACTTCTGGACGTATGAGCGCGCACCAGGAGATTGGATCAGACTGCGGGAGCTTCGGAAGTAGATCGTAATGACTGGGTGACAGATGCGCTATTGGTGGGTCAACCAAAATCAGACGTTCCACCAGGAGATTGAGGGCGGCTATCTGTGGTCGCCCAAGCGCAACAAGAACGGTCACCGCAATCCATTTTACGAATTCATGCGCGAGGTCTCTCCCGGAGACGTCGTCTTCTCGTTCCGAGATACACGCATTGCCGCGCTCGGAATCGTCAGTGGCTATTGCCGAGAGAGCCCGAAGCCGGAAGAATTCGGCGCCGCAGGCATGAACTGGAGCCAGATCGGCTGGCGGGTCGGCGTCCGCTGGCGGCGACTCGACAACGCCATCCGTCCCAAGGATCACATCGCCCGGCTGCGCCCGGAGCTGGCGAGCAAGTACGCCCCGCTGACCCCAAACGGCAACGGCCTGCAAAGTGTCTACCTGACGCACGTCAGCGCGGGGCTGGCATCGACCCTCTTTGCACTGATCGGCAGAGAGGCTACTAGTGTGGCCGATGCCGGTCATGAGATCAGCAAGATCGAGCGCGACTCGCCGGCACCGGAGCGGGACATCGAAGAATGGGAGCGACGGGTCGAGTCTGCGATCGCTGCCGACGCGGCGATCCAGGAGACCGAGAGAACCGCGCTTGTCCAGGCGCGCCGCGGCCAGGGGTTGTTCCGCGACAATGTGCGCGCCGTCGAGCGGGCTTGCCGCATCACGCACGTCGAGCGCATGGAGCACCTGATCGCCAGCCACGTCCAGCCCTGGCGCGACAGCAGCAACGAGCAGCGACTTGACGGCGAGAATGGCCTACTGCTGACACCGACTGTGGACCATTTGTTCGACAAAGGCTTCATTTCCTTCGAGGGCTCCGGACAACTGATCGTGTCTCCGGTTGCCGATCAGAGGTCATTGAAGCGCATGGGCATCAACACCGGGCGTGGCGTAAACGTTGGTGCATTCTCAGAAGGTCAGCGGCGCTACCTCGAATTTCACCGCGAGAACGTGCTGCGCATGGCGCGCGGACTTATGGTGCAATAGGCGCGCAACCGTCTATATGGGGTAACGCGTGAGGAAACGTTGAAACAAAACGGCTGGGGGCGCCAAACTAAAGGCAACTTCGTATCAATGCGATACCCGATTTGGAAATAGAATTCATCCTCAAACAGTGGTGATCGAAAACAATCGAAGCTGAAGTCTCCCACGTTCCGCTTGATCAATTGTCCTAAGCGCCATACCCTACGTGTAGTCATTATCAGGCATGTGCAGGCGACGATGGTTGCAAAAAGCAAAGGTAATCAAGTCCAGATGGCTGGATATTACGATCCTGCTGCTGTGGAGAAGTTAAGGTTACTAAGTGAAATCACGCGGGTACCGAAGGCCGCTTATCTTCGCGAAGCGCTTGACGATGTGCTTGCGAAGTACGCAAGAGTGGTGCGCAAGACAAAACAGCGGTAACAGGCCCAGGGCGAAGTGATTTTATGGAGTATTCAAGTCTGGAAGTCGAGCCGGAGTCGCTGATCGGTGACGAGCAGCTAGGTAGCAAACCGAAGGCTTGGTTTCTTAGGGAAAGTGAGGAGTGGCTCTTTAAAGAGGCGCGCGCTAACACTGGGGAGGACTGGGCGGAAAAGGTCGCAGCAGAGGTGGCAAAAGTTGTTGGGGTCAACGCGGCAGTTGTGGAGCTTGCGCGGTGCCAGGGCCGAAATGGGTCCGCATCAAAATCGTTTATTAACCGCAGTCGAGACAATTTGGTCCACGGTAATGAGCTACTTGCAGGTCAAATCACGGGCTATGATCGAAACAAGCGCCAACGCCAATCGGACCATACGCTCGAGAACATCGTAGCAACGATCCACAAGCTTTTTTCGCAACGCGAAGATATTCGAGATAACGTTTTGACTGCCCTGGCCAGTTACATGGTTCTCGATGCATTGATCGGGAATACGGACCGACACCACGAGAATTGGGGGCTAGTGCTTCGCTTCTCAGATTCGCCAGATCAACCTGCCGCCCTGTCAGCAGCTCCGTCTTTCGACCATGCTTCAGCCTTGGGTCGAGAGCTTAGCGACGCAAGACGTGCCGAGTGGATCCAGCAAAATCGTATAGGAGACTATATTCGCCGGGCGCGTGGCGGAATCTACCTACGAAGCGGGGATAAGCACGGTGCGAATCCCCTGTATCTGGTCGAAGTCGCAGCGCGAGCTCACCCCGGGTATTTTCGGCCCGCTATTGAAAAAATAAAGCAGGCCTCAATCGACGATCTTAGGTCTACCATATGCAATGTACCTCGTAATCGGATGTCGGATATCGCTCGGCACTTCTCAACCGAGATGTTGATTTATAATCACAATGCCCTCATAAAGGTGGCTCTATGAAATCTCTTTACCTCGCATGGCAGGGGCCCAATCGGCAGTGGTTTCCGATCGGTCGCCTGGATGCTAAAAGCGCACCTCACGAGCACTTTTTTTTCGGCTATACGAAAGGGGCGCTTGGCGCGGCAAAAGCTGTTGGCTTTCGACCGCTACCGGCGTTCCCAGACTTTCGTGGCGAGTATGAGTCTCCGGAGCTATTTCCGCTGTTCAAGAACAGGGTTCTGGATCCTAATCGGAAGAACTTTCCCGAGTATCTCGAGTCCTTGGGTCTTGAGCACAATGACCCAATTGAAATTCTCTCGGTAACGGGCGGGGAGAGGCGAACCGATAATCTTGAGGTGTTTCCGCGAATCATTAAGGACGCGCAGGGTTCGTTTGTATGTCGTTTTTTTCTTCATGGTCTCCGCCATATGTCCGAGGAAGCGCGAGCAAGGGCTATGACACTCAAGGAGGGGGATCAGCTTGGTGTTTCGATTGAACTGACTAATCCCGCGACGCGCGTGGGTATCCAATTAACGACACTTCCAGATTACTACTTCGTTGGCTGGACGCCGCACTATTTGATTGTTGATTTGCTCAAGGCCACAACCTCTGCCGTCGAAGCTATTAGCGCAAAAGTGGTGCGAGTGAATATGGATGACGTGCCTCCGAATCGCAGAGTTCTAATTGAGTTTTCGGGAAAGCTTCCTGCGGAGGTCACTCCGATGTCCGGGCCTGAGTTCCAGCTTATTCAGCCTCGAGCTGCTTGAGAAAGCAGGCCTCTACACATCGCGAATTTTGTCGCGTGTCCGCGGTTCAGTGGCCGTTTCCCGCAAAATCCGCTGTGGGTAACATTGCGGGTAACTCAGTTTTCGGTCATTCAATAATGCCGTAATTCATAGACTTTCTGCGCGCTGTTCAATTCCCTCCCTGGCCAATACCCACTTTGGGTAGTAACATACCCAAAATGGGTACCAAAAAAAGGAAATTGAGTAGTCGTGCTCCGGTACGTTCCGGGGTCGCCGACGCACTGTTTACCAAGGTACAGCAGCGGGTCTTGGCTGTATTGTTTGAAAATCATGAGCGGAGTTTCTATGCGAATGAGCTTATCGGCGTTGCATGTTTGGGGTCCGGTGCAGTTCAGCGTGAACTCGCCCAGCTGGAGGCCGCCGAGTTAGTGACGGTCACGCGTGTGGGCAATCAGAAACACTATCAAGCCAATGCGTCGGCGCCCATCTTCGAGGAGCTACGTGGTTTGGTATTAAAAACATCGGCTAAGGTGGATCTGTTGCGAGCGGCGCATGATATAGCGCCCAGCGCGATGATTCGCCGAGGCCGCAATAAGGTTGTAGAAACACGCGCCGCCCGTATCGTTCCGGCCTTGATCGAGCGCCGACGCGGCGAAATCGCACAACTTTGCGAGCGTTTTGGGGTCCGCGAGTTCGCGCTGTTTGGCTCCATTTTGCGTAGCGACTTTGACCCAACCATGAGCGACGTCGATGCCGCTGTGAAATTTGGGCCGCCTGCCGACGGCTCTTTGGCCCGTCAATACTTTGATTTTAAATCAGCGCTTGAGCATCTATTATCGCGACCGGTAGATCTGGTGGAATTGGAGGCAATGCCCGATACACGCCTCAAACGCGTCATAGAGCAAACGAAAGTGCCGATCTATGCAGCGGCGTCCTGATGTATTCCTGGAAACGGCGCTGCTCGCATTACGGCGAGTCTCCAAATTCCTGGGGAACCGCACGCTCGGTGATTATCTTGCGGATGAGTTGTGTCAATCGGCGGTTGAGCGTCAGTTGGAAATTGCCGGAGATGCGTTGGGCCAGCTGCGAAAAATCGACGCAGTGTTGTTTGGCAAAATTCCGGACGGCGACCTGGTCGTGGCCTTCCGAAACGTTCTAGCCCACGGCTATGCGACGCTCGATCATCGACGCGTCTATGAGATCGCCTCAAGTCGCGCCGGCGAGCTGTTCAAGATCCTGGAGACACTTCTATCGCAGATGCCCGAGGGGTGAACGATAATGATGATTTCTGGACGGGATCGCAATGTCGTCATCGTCAACAGTGGTCATCGCGACTTTGTGTTTGCGACGCGCAACCGGGTGCTGCAGTTGCGTTACCTGATACGGCTGTATGTCAAAGAGCTGATTCGTCAGGGGCGCGACCTTCCGGCTATTCTTCAGAAATGGTCTGCTCCAATTCGCCGCGAATTGCTCGAGATCAAAGCCAAAATCGAGCGCGGTGAAATTAGTTGGCCGGCACGGTCTGCCGCCAAGCCGCGGCGGAAAAAATAAGCCATGTGGCTTCGGGCTCAACACGAAGGCAGTTGGTGTACGTACACTCAGTCACGCTCGGTGCTATAGCGATCTTCTCAAGGGAATCAGATGGCGACAAAGGCCAGAAATAAGGACAGCGGCAAACTGCGGATCGGAGATGATTGGAATGCGATCCGCATAATCGCGCTGTCACAGAGCAATCCTCTCAAAGCGATTGCCGAGTTCGTTGAGAACAGCATCGATGCGCAGGCGAAGACTATCACGATCACTCGCGGCCGAGAACACGGCGCTCATTATCTGTCGGTCAAGGATGACGGCAATGGAGTGCCGCGCGATGCCGATGGACTTCCCGACTTTAAGTACGTGGCCACGCACATTTGCGATTCCATCAAAAGGCACCTCAAAGCAGACGGCCACGGAACCAAATTGCAGGGGGAGTTTGGCATTGGTCTCTTGAGCTTCTGGACAGTCGGCGACAGCCTGACGATGACCTCCACCGGTGCTGACCAGCGCGCTTATCAAATGACGATGAACAAGGGCGATTCAAGGTACGAAGTGAGTCCACGCCGGGTTTTATTCGCGGAAAAGGGCACAGAACTCAAGGTGGGCCCACTGCTCGAGGGAATTCGCACGCTCAGTGGCGAAAAAATCCAGTGGTACCTTGCCTCGGAACTTCGGGACCGGATTCGCGACGCAAAGGTCCGGGTCACAGTGGTGGACAAGCTCGCTCGAAAACAATACGCGGTCGAACCCCGGCAGTTCGAGGGTCGATTGCTGCACCAGCTGCCGCCGGTGCATACCGCCTATGGAGATGCGTACGCGGAATTGTACCTAGCCGAGCCGAACGAGACCGCGCGCGTGGCATTGACTCGCGCCGGCACGCGAGTGATTGAGGATCTGTCGACTCTGCCGGGGTTGGAACACATTCCCTGGGCGTCCCGCTACCTGCAGGGCTTGGTGGATGTGCCGTTCTTGAACCTCACGCCGGGGACTCGAACCGGAATTATTCAGGATGAGCGTTATGCGGCGTTGATCACGGCATTGAGTCCCCTGGAAACTCACCTCAAAGGATTAATCGACGAACAACAGCGCGCCGAAGAGGAGCAGGCCAGTCAGCAGTCTTTGAAAGCGATCCAAAGGGCGTTTCACGAGGCGATGCTCGCGCTGCCGCGCGAGGAATATGACTGGTTTGACGTGCAAGGCCGCGCACGCGAAGAGGGTGCTGCTGCAAAATCCAGCGTAAACGGCGTCATGGACGGTGCTGAACTGGAGAGTCTGTTGCCGGGACTGCCGGATTCGGGACCAACGGATTCTCCGCAACGGCAGTTCTTTGACTATGCCGGGCCGCTGTTTAGTGTCGTGGTTTCGCCCGCCGCCAGTACGACGCCGCTCAGTGAGACTCGTAAGTTCCGGGCGCTGCCGCGCGATCGATCACGACGGCGTGTCGTCGATGATTTACAGTTTGCATGGCAGATGCTGGAAGGCGACGGGACATTGCAGTGGATCACCAACCAAGAGGTTGAATACCAAGCGCCAGCAATGCCAGGTCTCGCTCGCCTAGGCGTGACCGTGACCCAGCGGAATATTGTCTGCAGTGCGGAGGCGCTGATTACCGTGACCGACAGTCTGGCGGGCGCCGTGAACCCGGCAGTTGTCAACGCTCGCGGCTTGCCGGGCTACACGTTTGAGCGGGCGGCTGGCGAACTGTGGCGATGCCGTTTCGATGCCGACCGCAATATCATCGTCGTCAACAGCGGTCATCGCGACTTTGTGTTCGCGACGCGCAATCGGGCCCTGCAGCTCCGTTACTTGGTACGGCTATACGTCAAAGAGCTGGTATTGAAGAATTTTGCGGGCGCATCGGCGGACCAACTGCTGGAGCGAATGATCGAGTTGTCGTTGTATGCTGAGGAGAAACTCAAATCGGGATAAATCTCGCGATCCCGGCATCCATGGACGTCCACCAGCAGCCACGCTATCAATTTGAGGGTAACTTTTTTTGGTCTCTCGAAAATTGCTTTAAATTCAGCAAGCTGGTAACTGTCTTCAATTCCCTCCCTGACCAGTCTCCAACCTGGGAATTCTCAGGACTAAGGTGACATTCTGGCACATCCTTATTCGGAGGTACGCCCAAGGCCGAGGAACCCTCTAACTCACGGCAGAGAAAGAAAAAGGAGAGCAAAACGCACTGAGGATCGTTACCTCACTCAAAGTGTGCAATTTTCGAGCGCCACAAATGAGCAGTTTTCGGGCGGCGTTGACAGCATGTGCAGAAATCCGGCGGCTTCGCTGAGATTCAGGGGTCTTCATATTTATGGACTCACCGCGGCCGGTCGAATTGATGTATGCATCACAATCCCCGAAATACCCTTCAATTATAGTCGCGCGAATCAGTGACCATCTGAGGGCATCAAGGCACGATGCTGCCCAATCGGGAGATGGAGATGCAAAGGTTGTTGATCTCACGCGCCACGCTCTGTGGCCTCGTTCTTGGCTTCGCGCTCTCTCTGGCGGTGCATTCGGCTGAACAGCCACTGCGCCCGTGCGATCAAATCATCCATATCTGCAAACAGGCGGGCTTCGTAGAAGGTGCCTACAAAAAAGGCTACGGGTTATGGCTCGACTGCATTGATCCCATCATGCGCGGGACGAAGCAGCCAGCAATTGCCGACAAGCGGTTGCCCGAGGTTTCTTCGGAACTGATTGAGGCCTGCAGGCAGAAAGACCCGAAATTCGGCGAGCACCAAAAGGCTCAACCCAGACAACCGTAATGTTCTCCGTCTGGTCGGGTATTCTTCGTCTGGCCGGGCCGTTCGGTAACACTACGCCATCCCTGGCTAATCAGCCCGGCCGGCACCTCCCGGTGCCGGCGTTCGTCCGGTCCAACGCGACATTGAGTCGCGTTGGAGATTCATCCGATCTCACCCTCGCCCGGCAACGGCGAGTCAAAGGCGGGACTTCTCACGCTTTCCGTTGCAGATCCGCGAGCCTCGCCTTTACCATCATTCCAATAGCCTCAAGGTCCAGTGCTGGCGCGCCGGTGCCCTCCGGCTGAGACGCAAGTACCCGCGCTCGTTCTTCGCGCGAATTGACGCGGGGAAACGGCGAATCAGGCACAGGAACCTCAAGAAATTTGCACAGCGGCGGCCATCCCTGTGCAACCTCGTACACGAGCAGGCGATCTTTGGGAACTAATGACTTAACCGCGTCATTGTGCCGCTGGAAAGCACCGATCATAAAGTCACGGTCATGAATACGATCGCCAAAAGTCTTGAACACCGTCTTGTCAAAGAATACCTTGAGAGACGATTGCACTATCGGCTTGCTTTGCTCTTCGGAGAATATGGTCTGCTGCGTCGATTCGAACCAGTCCTGGGGACTGCGGACGGACAGCAAGACCTTCGCGGAAGGATAGAACTGAACTAGATCCCGCCAGAAGGTGCAGCCTGGGTAGTCCACGGTTGCCGCGAAGCCTTTGAATATTGAGTTCCAGTCCGGTTGCCCGTCCGCCGCGCGCACCCACGAATGGCCACGCGAAGGATCCATCAGCACTTCGGCCATGTGGTAACAGGGTCCAACTCCCAGCGACTCCAAAGCAAGCTTGAGCGATAGGGTTCCTGTTCGACCGAGCCCGGCTCCGATGAGCTTAAGTGCCATGACAGTATCTCCTGGGTTGCCGTGCATCCACGATGACTTCCTGGTCTATCGCGGCTGGTGAACGCATACAGTACTCCAGATGTACTTCTTCGTCTGGTCGGGACGTTCGTTCCGCGACGCTCAGGTATCCTGCGTTGGTGCGATTCGGCTCAGCGTCCACGCCCCCGGGTGACCTCCCCTCTTGGTGCGCAAGCACCGACGCGCTTCGCGGCGTCTGACCCAACGTGTCGGCAGCATCGGTCGCGCCAGCGCAGGACCGCTGTCACGCCCGCTGCTTCCCTTCCTACATATAAAAGTGTCGTTCTGCCTTTTGGGGAGTGTGGATCCCTTCCCCGCGAACCCTTATCTGTCCGCCTCATCGTTCAATCACCCAGCGGGTGACGGCTTGATGGTAGTTCAGCGGGCCCGGTACGGTCATATAGGTTTTCATGTACTTGAAACCAGCCTTCTGTAGTGTGCGATTTGGCGCAATGTTGAAGGCGTTCGGTTCACAAAATAGACTCTTAAGCTTCAGCGTCGCGAAATATATTTCGGTACTTCTCCGAACACATTCGACTCCGACTCCGCGACGCCTATCGTCCGGGTCTACGACGTGCAAATGCATATTTGCTCGATCGCCGTAGACTATCCTGTCCGAGGTTGAAAAGCCGATGGGCCGGTTGTCCGACAGCCAGACCACCATCAACACCGTTCGCCGGTTGACTGGAAGCCCGTATTCGCGCTGATAGCGATCGCGCCATGCGTCCGGACTGGGCAACCGCGTAGGGTCGACTCCGAGCATCTCCAGATGCTCGGGTGTTGAGTTATGAAAATAGTCGATGATGAGGTCCACCTCATCCATCATCATCTCCCTTACCGTCAAATCCATGTCCGGACTCCATCGGAATTGGACGAACCCAAGCTTATCATTCACGCGCGGTCTCGCACTTCGACTCTGAAGACCAAAAGAGGGGGATCTTGAGGCGCCGGCTACGCTTGGTCCCTCCCAAGCGTTAGGAGGAGCATCTCGCCTCATCGCCAAACCTCCTCCATTGCCGTGGATGCGCGTGGTGCTCTGGAGCGTGTTGTTTTTGGCAGTGATTCTTCTTGCATGGATGGCCTACGGCCTTTCTAAGGAAAAGACGACCATCACCTGAAGTGCCCGACCCGACCGAAATAATCTAACACCGCCGTCGAGAAAGTTGATCAGCGCGACGACGGCGCCGACGACAGCTACAAGATGCCATACATGGGATCTTTTCTCGCAATTTGTAAGATGGGCTAGACAGAACGCCTGTAATCGCCCAGGTTGCACCGCTGCGGGGCCGGCGTATGCTTTCATCCAGCCGGTGTATTTAAGCTTACAGCCCCGCTACCGAAGGGAGAGACCATGAGCAAAAAATTCATCATCGCTTGGATCGCGCTTTTCGTAGTGTGGCTTCTGGGCGACTTTGTCGTACACGCCGTACTGCTACATTCCGACTACATGCAACAGCCCAATCTTTACCGGACAGAGGGAGACCAACAGAAATACTTTCCCCTGATGATACTCGCGCATGTGATCATGTCCGGCGCGCTCGTTTGGATTTATGCACGCGGCGCCGAAGCGAAACCGTGGGTGGCACAAGGCGTACGATTTGGCGTGGCAATCGCACTGCTTACGGCCGTGCCAACCTACTTGATCTACTTTGTGGTGCAGCCGATGCCAGCCGAAGTGGTTATTAAGCAGATCCTCTTCGAAGGCGTTCTGATGGTGATACTCGGGACGATTGTCGCTTGGTTGTATCGAGACGCAGGGACACCGCTGCGCGCAGGATGATGACCGCGAAGTTTCGACGAGATACTGGCGATCGCCCGCTCGGCTCATCAAATCCCGCCACACATGTAACTCCCACCCCTTGGTTTCCGGCGCTTAAAATTAAGACATCACGTTAATTGACTGGAGACTGGAGACTAGCGATGACCGGGCACAATATTGGAACGCGTCAAGAGTGGCTCGCCGCACGAGTTAAGCTGCTCGAGGCGGAGAAGGAACTCACGCGGCGGAGTGACGAGGTGGCGCTGCGGCGGCAGGAATTGCCGTGGGTTCGAGTCGACAAGAATTACGAGTTCAAGACCGACGAAGGTCGCGCCTTATTATCGGACCTCTTCCGAGGGCGCTCGCAGATCCTCATTTACCACCTCATGTACGGGCCCGACTATGCCGCAGCTTGCCCCTCTTGTTCGGCGATCGCGGACGGATTCAACGGCTTCCAGATTCACTTGGCCAATCATGACGTGATGCTTTGGGCGGTATCGCGGGCGCCGCTCGCGAAGCTGCAGGCGTATAAGCGGCGACTGGGATGGACATTCCCCTGGGCGTCATCGTTCGGCAGCGAATTCAATTCCGACTATAGCGTCGGCTTCAGTCGTGATGAGCAGCAACGCGACGGCGGCATCGAATACAACTACCGGCGCGAGGGCGCCTGGAAACCATCCAGCGCAAGCTCCCCTTCCTCAAAAGACGTATGGGGGACTGGAGTCGATTGGCCAACCTATCTGCGCGAAAGGCCGGGAGTGAGCGCCTTCGCTCTCGAGGACGGCATCGTCTACCACACCTATTCGACCTATGCGCGCGGAC
>Ga0210394_10006151_pt1 | contig 13102 bp, 10 predicted proteins | sample IncBWC12MmetaG_FD_160121 | JGI IMG/M metagenome (GOLD analysis project Ga0210394, IMG submission 160121) | Forest soil microbial communities from Barre Woods Harvard Forest LTER site, Petersham, Massachusetts, United States - Inc-BW-C-12-M | ecosystem: Environmental > Terrestrial > Soil >...
CCGGCATGGCGCGCTCGATCACCTCGCAGATCGACTCGAGCGCCGAGGACAGCGGCGAATTGGCGGCAATCTTCTCGAACACCCGCCGCTCGCCGGTGGCGATCGCGTCGGCGCGCTTGCGCTCGGTGATGTCGATGATGCTGGCCCGAAGCAGGCGGCGATTGGAGCTCGGCAGCCGCACGAATCGGACTTCGCAGGGAAAGTTCTGGCCGGTCGAATCGCAATGCACCCAATCGAACACCGGCACCGCGCCGGCCAAGGCGCTCTCGACGTAGCCGCGCGCGACGCCGAAGGAAGGCGTGCCGTCGGGCTGCAGCGCCGGACTGATCGCCTCCGGACCGCTGTTGAGCAGCATTTCGCGGCTCATCTTGAAAAAGCGGCAGGCATTGTCGTTGACGTCGATGAACTTGCCGGCATCGACATCGAATACCACGATCACTTCGGGAGCATGCTCCACCAGAGTCCGATAACGCCCCTCGCTTTCGCGCACCGATTGTTCGGCCAGATGCCTTTCGGTGGTGTCGCGCACGCAAACGATGTAGCCGTCGTGGCCGTTGAGCTTGGCCTTACTGACGGCGATCTCCACGGAAACGCGATTTCCGCCTTTGGCAAGACCCCACATCTGGTGCGCGGCCAGGTCCACGTGGGTGTCATCGATCTTGACGGCCAGGCGTTGCAGATACTGGGACGGGTCGCGCGCCTCGAGGTCGGCCAGCAGAAATCCCAGCGACCGACCCAGCAGCTCGGCGGTGGAGTAGCCGAAGATGCGCTCGCCGGTGTGATTGAATGATTCGATGTGACCGACGGAGTCGACGGTGATGATGGCGTCTTTGACGTTGTCGAGAATGGCCTGCAGATTGGTGGCGTTCTGTTCGCGGATCTCCCGCGTCAGGGCGTGCGCCTCGTCGGACATCAGCTGCATGGAACGCACGATGCCGCGCCGCTCGGAATCGATCCGATCGTAGTGCGCGTTGATGATCTTGAGCAGTTTATCTAGATCGAGATCGCCGCCCCGCCAACGCGCTTCCGCAAGTTGCCGCTCCAGCAGAGGGTTGAAACTTTCCGCCGGTTGCTCTGGTTGTCCTGGTTGCGCCGTTTGTTCGAGCGGCGCTGGGTCGCTGCGAATGGCAGCCGCGATTTCGCGTGACAAGTCCTAAGATCTCCCGCACGTGTATTTGGGGCGCGTCCTGGTACCCCCAAGGCTAACGATGTTAGGGAGATCCCGCAGTCGCGGCGTGACGCGGGTCTCGGTTCGGGCAAGATTCCGTTAAATGGGTTAAATGCCCTGATCCGCGGTTTCGCGCTCGGATCGCTTGCGGTCGGTTTCCCGCAAATTGCGCTTGCGCAAGCGCACGGAATTGGGAGTGACCTCGATGAGCTCGTCGTCGTCGATGAACTCCATGGCCTGCTCCAGCGAGAAACGAATCGGCGGCGTCAGCACGACATTTTCGTCCTTGCCGGCGGCGCGCATATTGGTCAGTTTCTTGCCCTTCAAGGGATTGACCACCAGATCATTGTCGCGATTGTTGAGGCCGATGATCATGCCTTCGTAGACTTCCTCGCCGGGACCGATGCACAGCCGCCCGCGCTCCTGCAGGCTGAACAGCGAATAGGCCAAGGCGGTCCCCTGGCCGTTGGCGATCAGCACGCCGTTGGCACGCTGGCCCAATTCCCGCTGCACCACCGGGCCGTAGTGATCGAACACATGGTGCAGCAGTCCCGTGCCTCGGGTCATGGTGCGAAACTCGGTTTGAAAGCCGATCAAGCCGCGCGAGGGAACCATGTAGTCCAAGCGGATGCGCCCGCGGCCGTCCGCCTGCATGTCCTTGAGTTCCGCACCGCGGCTGCCGAGCGCCGACATGATGTCGCCCTGGGCGTCGGCGTCCGCATCCACCGTGACCTGCTCGTAGGGCTCGTGCGGCGCGCCGTCGATCTGCTTGATGACCACGCGCGGTCTGGACACGGCCATTTCATAGCCTTCGCGCCGCATGTTCTCCAGCAATACGCCCAAGTGCAGTTCGCCGCGGCCGAATACCACGAACTTGTCGGGGTCGGCGGTGGGCTCGACGCGCAGCGCCACATTGTGGATGGCCTCGCGCTCCAGACGTTCGCGGATTTGCCGGCTGGTGACGAATTTGCCCTCTCTCCCCAAAAAGGGCGAGGTATTGACCTCGAAGGTCATGCTGATGGTCGGTTCATCGACGGTGAGGCTGGGCAGCGGCTCAGGCGTCGCCGGATCGCACAGCGTGTCGGATACCTTGGGTTCCGCGATGCCCGCAAACGCGACGATATCGCCGGCACCGGCCGATTCCACCTCGATGCGCGTCAGGCCGTGGAAACCTAGAATCTGCGTGATTTTCTCGGAGCGCTGCTGGCCCTCGCGCGAGACCACCGTAACCGCCATGCCGCGCTTGATCGTACCGCGCTTGATGCGCCCGATGCCGATTGCCCCGACGTAGCTCGAATAGTCGAGCAGCGTGACCTGCAACTGCAGCGGCCCGTCCACATCCACATCGGGAGGCGGGCAATGCTCGACCACGGTCTTGAACAGGGGCTGCATGTCGCCCTCGCGCACCGTCGAGTCGAGCCCCGAGAAGCCGCGCAATGCCGAGGCGTAGACGACGGGAAAGTCCAACTGCTCGTCGGTCGCGCCCAAGCGGTCGAACAAATCAAAGGTTTGATCCAGCACCCAGCCGGGGCGCGCTTCATCGCGATCGATCTTGTTGATGACGACGATGGGCCGGAGCCCATGCTTGAAGGCCTTCTGCGTGACGAAGCGCGTCTGCGGCATGGGACCATCCACCGCATCCACCAGCAGCAGCACGCAGTCGACCATTGCCAGCACGCGCTCGACTTCGCCGCCGAAGTCGGCATGTCCCGGCGTATCCACGATGTTGATTCGGTAGTCGCCCCAATTGATCGCGGTGTTCTTCGCGAGAATCGTGATGCCGCGTTCACGCTCCAAATCATTCGAGTCCATGACCCGCTCTTGCAAATCCTTGCGCGCATCGAGCGTCCCGGACTGGCGCAGCAGCTGATCGACGAGAGTGGTCTTGCCGTGATCGACGTGCGCGATGATGGCGATGTTGCGAAGTTTCTGAGTCACGGTAAGGCCCTTGGGAAACCGCCCATTATAGAGCCTTTTAGGGTCAGTACGCGGTAGTTTCAGCGATCCGCAATCAATGGAATGGAAAAGCTCTTAAGATCAGTCTGTTCATCGTGCTTGAGCGATACGGTCACGCCAAGCAGCAGCACGCCCTCGGCGGCAGGCGTCACTTTCACGGTCTGGCGATAGATCTCGCCGGCCGCGGCGGCCGGGATGTTGAATTCCGAGGCTTCGGAAGGGACGGTCAGCCCATCCCCGCCCGTCACCTTGATGATTGCCGGACTACCATCGACCTGCGCTATGAGCGCCAGGTTGATATCCAACGCCTGCCCCATTTTGGGGTGCTGCGTCACTTCGAATTTCAGCTGCACCGGCAGCGGGGATTTACCCTGAGCGGGCGCATCCACCATGGTGGCGGTCTGTTGCGCAACACTGGGACCTAGATTAGGGGTCGCCGGCGCCTTCGGCTTCACCTGTACCGCGGGCGCCGCAGCGCCTCCTGGGTCCTTGTGACAGGCGCTCATCATGGCCGCCGCTGCGGAAAACAGCAGTACTGGCGCGAGCATGTGCTTGGATGAGTGGCGGGCCATCCCCACATAATCCCCAAATACGATGCTGATCACAACCCGTAAGGTGTGACTCACAGCTCAAGGGGCGGCCCGCAGACCGCCGCCAGCTGTTCCTCGAGCGCCCGGTAGTGCTGCTCCCAGTAGCGCGGCTCGGCGAACCAGGGAAAGGCCTTCGGGAAAGCAGGATCATGCCAGCGGCGCGCCAACCACGCGGAGTAATGCACCATGCGCAAGGCGCGCAGCGGCTCGATCAATGCGATTTCACTGCGATCGAACGGCGAGAATTGCTCGTAGCCTAGGAGCAAATCCCGCAGCTCGGTGCGCATTTCCTGCTGCCCCCCGGAGAGCAGCATCCATAAATCTTGAATCGCAGGACCGGCGAGGCAGTCGTCCAGATCGACGAAGTGCGGCCCCAGATCCGTCCAGAGGATGTTGCCGCGATGGCAATCCCCGAGGATGCGCAAGATGCCGGCACCACCCCAACCTTCAGCGCGCGCTTGCACCTCGGCCAAGAGCTCATCGGTGACCTCGGCGTACTTGGTCGCCAGGTAGTCGGGCATCCAGTCGCCCGTCAACACGAAATCACGGGCATTGCGTCCAAGATCCTCGATGCTCAGCGCGCCCCGGTAGCGAAAGCGCGCGGCGCGGCCCACCGCATGAATACGGCCGAGAAAACGGCCCACCCATTCCCGTTCGTCGCTGTTCTTCAGTTCCGGCCAGCGTCCGCCGCGGCGTGGAAAAACGGCGAAGCGGAAGCCCTGATGCACATGCAGCGACTTACCGTCCCGCGCCAGCGGCGCGACCACCGGAATTTCCTGGGCGGCCAGCTCGAGGGCGAATGCGTGTTCCTCGCGGATCGCCTCATCGCTCCAGCGCCCGGGCCGATAGAATTTGGCGACCACCGGATCGCCATCCTCGATGCCGATCTGATACACCCGGTTTTCGTAGCTGTTGAGCGCCAAAACGCGACCGTCGCAGCGGAACCCGACCGCCTCGATCGAGTCTAGAACGGTCTCGGGAGATAGCTTCGAATACGGTGTTTCACTACTCATGCGCGCCAATTGTACAGATGCGGTATGTCCCTCCTTTTTGGCAACAACACGCTGCTAGAATGCCGCCCATGCGCCTACCTCGGCCCAAATCCTTGAGCGGTCTGATGCTGGTCGGCTTCACGATCGTGGCGGCGCCGCTGCTGTTTGCGATCGTGAATGCGGCCGTGCAGATGAATCGCCTGTCGATCCGCAGCCAGCAATTGGTGATTCACGGCATGCAGGGTACGCGCAACAACCAGCGCATGTTCGAGGAGATCGGCGCACTCGAGCGCAGTGCGCGCCTCTATCAGATCATCGGCAATGCCGATCTGCGCGAAACCTACGCGCGCAACAATGCGCGCCTGGTAGCGACCATCAATGAGCTGCTGACTCTGCCGTTGGACGAGGCCTCGCAGCGCGGCGCGCAGGCGCTGCAGGAGCAAGCGGACCGATTGCTCGAGGTTGTGCGGCACGCGGCGCCGACCTCAACGCAGATGAGCGACGTGGTCAACAGTTTTCCGCAGCTCTCCGAGTCGGCATCCAACGTTTCGGACCGGATCAGTCTGCAAATCGATCAGGAAACCGCGAGCCTGGAAGCGGCAACCCAGAAAGCGCAGAAAAACCTGTTGTGGCAGACGCTGTTGCTCGCGCCCATGACCATGCTGGTGGTCGGCGTGTTCACCTATTTGTTCGGCAGACCGCTGCGCGCCATCGACCGGGCCATTAACGAACTCGGCCGCGGCACCTTTTCCCGGCCGATCGCCATTCGCGGTCCGGCCGACTTGGAGCGCCTGGCGGCGCAACTGGAGTGGCTGAGAGGCCGGCTGCTGGATTTGGCGCAGGAAAAAAACCGATTTTTGCGACATATGTCGCATGAATTGAAGACACCGCTGGCAAATATTCGCGAAGGGACCGAACTCTTGATGGACGGCGCAGTCGGTGAGCTGAAAAGCAGCCAGCGCGAAGTCACGGCGATCCTGCGCGAGAACGGTATGAAGCTACAGCGCCTCATTGAAAATCTACTGTCCTTCAGTGCCTGGCAGGCGAAGAGCGTCGGCCTCGAGGTCTCGGAATTCAAATTGCGGCCCTTGATCAAGAGCGTGCTGGAGAATCAGCAGCTCACCCTGGTGGCGCAGCGCGTGCGCCTCGACGTGCAGGTGGAAGATCTCACCGCCCTGGCCGACCGCGCGAAGGTGCGTCTGATCCTCGACAATCTGCTGTCCAACGCCGTCAAGTTCACGCCGCGCGGCGGCACAATTTCACTGCACGCTCACTGCGAGCGCGAACAGTTGATACTCGATGTGATGGACAGCGGGCCGGGCATCCCCGCCGATGAGCGCAATAAGATATTCGAGGCCTTCTACCAGGGAAAAACGCCGCAAGGCGGCCATGTCAAAGGGACGGGAATCGGCTTATCGGTGGTGACCGAATTCGTCAACGCGCATGGCGGCAGCATCGAGATCCTCGAAGCCAAGGCCGGCGGAGCCCACTTCCGGGTGCGATTACCCCTGCGCCAGCCCTTACAGGTGCGTGCAAAAGCTCATGCTGCATAGCAAGCAGCGCGTCGCAGCATGCGCGCTCGCCGCCCTCGGGTTAAGCGGCTGCAGCGCGATGGGAAGTTCCAAGGCACCCCCTCCGGAGGTACCCGAGCGCCCCTCGCAGGACGCCAGTTACATAGCCCCGCTGCTCGAGATGATGCGCAATTTGCCGCAGGGCGATCCCGCCCGCCAGGCGGAACTGTTCCAACAAGCCAAAGATGCGGCCGAGCTCACGCCCACCACCAGCAACAAGCTGAGGTATGCCCTGGCGTTGGCGACCCCTGGCTTCGGCGGGTCCGATCCCGTCGCCGCACAGCGACAGTTGTCGCAATTGCTGGCAAGGCCTGAGACTCTGTTGCCGGCGGAGCGCTTATTGGCAGCCGTGGAGCTCAAGGAAGTCGAGCAGCGACTGATCCTACAGGCCGAAAACAAGCGGCTGCGGGACGAAGCGCCTCGTGATTCCGCTGATGCGCGCGATAAGGTGCAGGCGGCCAACCGGCGCTTAGCCGCCGAGCAGGACGAAAATGCGAAGTTGCGCAAGGCCTTGGATGAGGCCAGGGCTAAACTGGAAGCCGTTACCCACATCGAGCAACGATCGAGCGGCGTCCAAAAGCCATGAACGGGAGAGAGACTGACTTGAACGCTTACTCGATTGCCGCCACCACCCCCCTATCCACTGGCTTGCCGGCCGGTTCGCGCGACACCCAGGCGCCGCAAAAGCGCAAGGCCCGCATTCTGGTAGTGGACGACGATCCAGGTTTGCTGCGGCTTCTAACCATCCGCCTGCGCGCCGAGAACTATGACGTGGAAGCGGTCGAAAGCGCCGCGGCCGCGCTGGCCGCCTGCGTACGCTTCCGGCCGGATCTGGTAATCACGGATCTGCGCATGGACAACATGGACGGCATCGGCCTGCTCAAAGAGCTGCAGAGCCGCTGGCCGGGTTTGAAGGTCATCATCTTGACGGCTCACGGCACGATTCCGGATGCCGTGTACGCAACGCAGAGCGGCGCGTTCGGTTTTCTCACCAAGCCCGTGGACAAGCAGGAGCTTCTCGATCACGTGCAGAAAGCGCTCAAAGTGTCGGGCTTTGCGCATGTGGACGAGGATTGGCGCGCAAACATCATCACGCGCAATCAACTGATGGAAGATAAGCTGGCGCAGGCCAACATGGTCGCGGGAACCGATGCGCGAGTGCTGCTTACCGGCGAGAGCGGCACGGGCAAGGAACTGCTGGCCCGAGCGATTCACGAAGCCAGCCCGCGGCGCAACAAGCCATTCGTCACCATTAATTGTAGTGCGATGGCGGAGAACCTGCTGGAATCGGAGCTGTTCGGCCACGAGAGAGGCGCTGTTGCCGGCGCCACGCGCGCCCAAAAAGGCCTGTTCGAGACCGCGGACGGCGGCACGCTGCTGCTGGATGAAGTCGGCGACATGCCCATGCGGCTGCAGGTGAAGCTGCTGCGCGTGCTGCAGGAAAATGCCATTCGCCCGGTGGGCGGCGCGGAAGTCGTACAGACCAACGTGCGCGTCATTTCCGCGACGCATCGCGACTTGCACGAGTTGATGGTCGCCGGCCAGTTTCGCGAGGACCTCTACTACCGTCTGAATGTGGTGCACATCGAGGTGCCATCCCTGGGCCGGCGCCGCGAGGACATTCCCTTGTTGGTGGCGCATTTTCTCGAACAAATCGCCAAGGAAAGCGGCCAGCGCAAGATCTACGCGCCGGAAGCGGTGGAGCTTTTGGCCACGGCCGAGTGGCCGGGCAACGTGCGGCAGCTCTACAACGTGGTGCGGCAGAATGTCGCGCTATCGAACGGCCCCATCATCACCGCGGAATTGGTGCAGCAATCCCTCGGCGGCAATCCCATTCGGCTGCCCTCCTTCGACGAGGCGCGCGATGAATTCACGCGCAATTATCTGTCGCAGATCCTGCAGATAACGACCGGCAATGTGAGCCAGGCGGCGCGCCTGGCGAAGCGCAATCGCACCGATTTTTACAAATTGCTGTCGCGCCACCAGCTGCTGCCGGACGATTTCAAGAAGGGCTGATCGCTCATCAGCCGTAGAACTCTGCGATCGCCGCGACCACGTGCTCGAGCTGCGCCGGCTCCAGTTCCGGATAAATCGGTAATGCCAGGGTTTCGCGTGCCGCACGCTCGGATTCCGGGAAATCCCCGGCGCGGTGGTGCAGATATTCGAAGCACTTCTGCAGATGCAGAGGAACCGGGTAGTAAATCTCGGTACCAACGCCGCGTTTCCCCAAAAAGTCCTTCAAAGCGTCGCGCTTTTGAACGCGCAGGATGTATTGATTGAAAATGTGCCTGCCCTCATCAGGGGCTCGCGGGATGGAAAGCTTGTTGGCGAAATGCGCATCGGCAAAGGCGGCAGTGTAGAAGGCGGCGTTGCGCTGCCTGCCTTCCGTCCAGCGATCCAAGTATTTCAGTTTCACGCGCAGCACGGCGGCCTGCAGCTCATCGATGCGAAAGTTGCCGCCGATCACCGCGTGAAAATACTTCGGCTTCCCGCCGTGCACCCGCAACACCCGCATGCTTTCGGCAAGATCGGCATCGTTGGTGGTACAAAGGCCGGCATCGCCGAACGCGCCGAGATTCTTGGTGGGAAAGAATGAAAAGCAGCCGATGTCGCCGATCGCGCCCACGCGCACGCCCTTCTTATATTCCGTGCCGATGGCCTGCGCAGCGTCCTCGATGACCTTCAAGCGATATTGTTTGGCCAGCGCCATCAATGGATCCATGTCGGCTGACTGGCCGTAGAGATGCACGGGCATCAACGCCTTGACCGCCGCGCCGCTGCTGCGATTGATCAGCTGGCCGGCCCTTACCACGCACTGCCGGTCGATGAAATCTTGAACGGCCGCGGGCGACAGATTGAAGGTAACTGGGTCGATATCGCAAAATACCGGCCGCGCGCCCAAGCGGGCGATGGTTCCCGCTGTTGCAAAAAAGGTAAAAGGCGTTGTAATAATTTCATCACCCGCGCCCAACCCCAGGGCCATCAGCGCGAGCAGCAGCGCATCGGTGCCGGAGGAGACGCCAATGCCGGCTGCCGACGCACAATAGCGCGCCACTTCGTCTTCGAACCCCAGCACCTCATCGCCGAGAATGAAGCGCTGGCTGGCGCAAACCTGCTCGATGACCGGCATGACTTCAGCGCGAATCTGCGCGTATTGGGCTTTAAGATCGAGTAATGGAACGATAATCATTGCCGCCTACAATATCATCGGAGGGGATCGACACCCGGTTCCCCCAGAGGACCACGATTTAACATTTGTCGGATCAGGATAAGACTAAATCGTTGGACTGGTGAGACAATGTGGGGTGATTATGCTGCGCCCAAGTCGCCCGTGCAGGGTGCAGGGCGTAATGATCGTCTCCCAAGGGATGCTAGATGACCCAGCCGGTCTTGCTGAAGCAGAGCTTTCTTGTCGCAATACTGATCGGCGTGCAGGCGCTAGTACCCGCTGTGGTTGCCATTGCTGCGCTGTACGCCACCGTCATTCTGTTTGGAAAAGGATTCGACCCCTCTTCCGCGGCCATTGTCATCGTGGCTGTGCTGTGTCTGGTCCTGATTCAGGCGCCGCGCGAAGTGAGCACACAGCTCGCCTCGACGCGCGTCTCGGCCATAGTCGATGTCATATTCCGCTGGCTGTTGCTGCTGGCAATCTTGCTGGCAGTGGGCTACGTCACCAAGTCGCTCAATGAGTATCCGCGCAGCATATTCCTGACTTGGGCATGCCTCACCCCCGTGGCGCTGATCGCCTTCACCCTGGCGATGCAGGAAATCATGCGCCGTTTTTTGATGAGCGCTTTCGATAATCGCAGGGCCATCATTGCCGGGTATAACCCCGTCAGCTTGGAACTCGCGCAGCGCTTGAAGAACAATTCGGGGATGCGCTTGACCGTGAGCGGATATTTTGACGACCGCAGCATCGATCGTCTGGGGATGGACGCGGGCAGCAAACTCGCCGGTTCCTTGAGTGACATGTCGCAATACGTGAAGGACAATCGCACCGACGTCATTTTCATCGCATTGCCGATTCGGCACATCAAGCGGGTCATGGATCTGCTTGACGAATTGCGCGATACCACCGCTTCGATTTATTACGTGCCGGATATCTTCGTGTTCGACTTGATTCAGGCGCGTTCGGGCGAAATTCACGGCATTCCCGTGATCGCCATGTGCGAAACCCCTTTCTACGGTTACCGCGGAGTTGCAAAACGAATCACGGATGTCGGTTTTTCCATTCTCATCCTCGCGTTGCTGCTGCCGCTGCTGGTCTTCATCGCCGTCCTGGTCAAAGTTTCATCGCCCGGTCCCGTCATATTCAAGCAGCGCCGCTACGGTTTGGACGGCCGCGAAATCGCGGTATACAAGTTTCGCACCATGCGGGTGACGGAGGATGGCGCGCAGATCAAGCAGGCGTCGAAGGACGACAGCCGCATTACCCGCATTGGCGCCCTGCTGCGCCGATCCTCGATGGATGAACTGCCGCAGCTCATCAACGTACTGCAGGGGCGGATGAGCCTGGTGGGCCCAAGACCCCACGCGGTTGCGCACAACGAGGAGTACCGCAAACTCATCAAGGGCTACATGCTGCGCCACAAGGTACTGCCCGGCATTACCGGTCTCGCGCAGGTCAGCGGTTGCCGCGGCGAGACTTCGGAGTTGGAGCAGATGCAGGCCAGGGTGAATTTCGATCTCGACTATTTGCGGCATTGGTCGCCAATGCTCGACATCAAAATTCTTCTATTGACGGTCGTCAGAGTGTTTCGCGACGATCAGGCCTATTGAGCCGCACCCGGCGTCGCCGACAATGCGATGCCGGCGGTCAGGTACTGTTCGTGAAGCAGGTACCGGCCTTGCAGGGGAAACGCGGCGCAGTCAGCGAGCGCAATACGCCTGGTCGCGTGGATTGCAAATGTCCCTCGTTCAGTTACCCATTCAAGCACTTCGACATGGGCATCCTGAAAGCTCAGGCGTTCGCGAACCAGCGGGTACTGGCACTTGTAGAACGCTTCCTTGGCAGAAAATATCAATGTCGCGGCCATCCGCCGGTGCAATTTCGGCAATGCGTGCAGCCAATCGATCTCGGAAGGCGTACAGATGCCCGGCCAGAGTTCCGGCTTGACGCTTTTCACGATTTCGCTGTCCAGCCCCACCGCACGCAAGCGCGTTCGCTCCGCGACCACGGCAGCGCAGAAGCCCGCGGTGTGGGTGATGCTCCCGACGATGGAATCCGGCCACACGGGCTGGCGATCCGCGGCCGCTTCGATTGCAAAACCGCGCCAACCGAATTCGGCCAGAAGCCGGCGGGCGCACAGCCTGCCAGCGGAGAACTCCTGCACGCGTTTGCGCACCGCCTTGCCAAGGAATTGCGCCTCCGCGGGCAGCAGCAACGATGGATCGCCGGGCTCGCGCATCTCTGCGGCGAGGACGCCGTGCGGAAACAGAGCAGTCAAGCTGGGTGATAATTTCGCAGGATTTGCGCTGTTGATGGCGATGATGGGACTTCCGCGACCGACCTTAAGTGCTGAGATTTTACAGAATGCATTGCCAGCGCGCGGCGAACTTGGCTGCGGGCCGGTATACGATACGGCGATGCGCAGGGGAACGACGTTGCAGTGGATGGGCGCCGCGCTAGGGGTGGCGCTGATGATCGTGCTCGCGGTCGGCCTGTCAGCATCAGGCCACAAACTCAGCCTCGCCCTGCGCTTAACAGCGCGCTGGTCGTTCCTGTTGTTCTGGCTGGCATCCGCCGGCGGCGCACTGGCGACGCTGTTCGGTTCGAGATTCAGCGGCGTGGCGGCACGGGCCCGAGATTTCGGGCTCGCATTCGCGTCCGCACATCTTGCCCATCTCGGCCTGGTTGCATGGCTCTACTACGCCTACCAGGGCCCTGGTAGGTCGACCATTATCATCTTCGGCATTGCTGCATTCTGGACTTATCTTCTGGCGCTTTTCTCCGTGAAGCGCATTTCCGCGATGCTGACACGGCAAGCCTGGAAGGTCCTGCGCACCATCGGGGTCGAGTACATTTCATTGGCGTTCTTGTACGACTTCGCGCGCAATCCATTTCAGGGCGGAATTTTGCATATCGTTGAATACCTGCCTTTCCTGATCCTCGCCGTCGCGGGACCGTTGTTGCGTCTGGCTGCGCTGATGAAAAGGCGCCAGCAACGGGGGCTCGCGAGCGCCGGGGTCTGAGTCCGCTGCGCCAGCTTGCCGCTGCTTTGCTGCATGGGCGATAATGATGCGCGAGCACGACACCGCCTGCGCCAATGAGGATTCCTACTGATGACGGATGCCGCTCGACCTGCGCCGCACGCCGCTGCGGGATCTTTGTGGGAATCCATCACCCGTTCCGGCGCGCCCATCGAGGGCATTCTTCACGGATCCACCGCTTGCCTCGCGCTGCAGGACCTTGGCGCGGCGTCAACGCTGGGGGGGAAACTCGAGTTGCTGCGCGGCCGTTGCGTGGTGCTGGCGACTCGCGAACAGCTGCCGACCGCCGTCGCGCTGCTGGAACTCGACGGCGTCGCGCGACGCCTGGTCCTGTGCACGCCTGACTTGGGATCTGAGCAACTTGCGGCCGTGTGTGCGATCGCAGAAGCCGATGTGGTCCTCATCGACTCCGATCCAGCGCCAGAATTTTCGACGCCCATTCTCACGCTCAGGACGACTCGGCTAAGCCGCGAAAATCTCCAGCGGCGTTGCACCGAGACCACCGAATGGATTCTTTTGACTTCCGGCACGACGGGCGTGCCGAAGCTCGTGATCCACGGTTTCGAGAGTCTCGCCGGCGCGCTGCCGCGCGCGCCCACCTCGGTGCGGCCCATG
>Ga0210394_10006152_pt1 | contig 13101 bp, 9 predicted proteins | sample IncBWC12MmetaG_FD_160121 | JGI IMG/M metagenome (GOLD analysis project Ga0210394, IMG submission 160121) | Forest soil microbial communities from Barre Woods Harvard Forest LTER site, Petersham, Massachusetts, United States - Inc-BW-C-12-M | ecosystem: Environmental > Terrestrial > Soil >...
GGCTTCAGCACTGAACGCTTTTTCATTCGCGTGGATTTTGCCGACGGAAAATCCGACGCGCTGAAAGAAGCGGAGTTTCGCATCACCCTGCGCGGCGACGAGGAATTGCGCATCGTCCTGCACATGCGCGAAGGGAAACTTCACGAGCAGCGCGTCGAGACGAAAGATTCCTGCTTGCTCGATCCGCAGGATATGGTATTTGCCGCCTCCGATCGTATCCTCGAAGTTTCCGTCGCGCGCAAGCTGCTGCGCCTGGGCAAGCGCAATTCCTTTTCTTTGGTAATTGCGCTCTGGGAAGGTGGTCTGCCCATCGATTTGCTCCCTGCCGAAGGCTCGTTCGAAATCCCTCTGGGCGAAGACCACTTCGCCTGGGCACCCTGACGCAGTCTCGCACCTCAAGTTGAGCAACGGTTTTACGGGTTCCCCACCGTTGGTTTATAAGGGTAGGTCTTCAACTTTCTTCCGGGCCTTACCTTCCGTAACTGGCTCCAGCCCTAAATTCGCTTAACCAAAATTTTTCATCCGCGATTTGACTTGACATAGATTTTGCTTGGGTATATAGCGGCGCCAATACCCCGGGTTCTCGGGCCCCACCTAGTTCGTCGGAGGCGAGATATGCTAGCCAGACTCTTTTCAAAGAGAACCAGCGTTGTTGTGTCCGTGTTCGTCATATGGATTGCCAGTCTGTTTGCTGCTCAGGCTTATGCACAGGTGGTCGGAGCGACTCTCTCCGGCACAATCATGGATCCCTCCGGCGCGGTCGTACCCAATGCGCAGGTGACCGTCAGGAATACCGCAACGGGGGTCACGCGAGAGGTGACGGCTGACACGGCCGGCCTCTATCTGGTCCCCAATCTTTTGCCCGGCAACTATGAAGTCACAGTGATGTCGCCGGGATTCAACACGGCGCGCCAGTCTAATGTGGACCTCGCCGTCGGCGCGGCGCAACAGCTCAATATTTCCTTGAAGGTTGGAGAGACGAGCCAAACCGTCGAGGTGACGGAGGCCGCGCCGCAGGTACAACTCACCTCATCGACACTGAGCGGCGAGGTCGAATCCACCACCGTGCGTGAGTTACCCTTGAATGGCCGCGACTGGGCCTCGCTGGCCACGCTTTCCCCGGGCGTCAACGCCATCGAAACCCAAATCCCCTTCGAGGCCGGGGCGGTGCGCGGGAACCGCGGCTTTGGCGCGCAACTGACCATCTCCGGTGGCCGTCCCACGCAAAATAATTACCGGCTCGACGGGCTCAGCATCAACGATTACGGCAACGGCGGACCCGGCAGCGTGCTCGGCGTCAGCCTGGGCGTTGACGCGATTCAGGAATTCTCCGTGTTGACCGGTAACTACTCGGCTGAGTATGGCAGGACCTCTGGCGGCGTAGTTAACGCGGTCAGCAAATCCGGAACGAACGCGTTCCATGGCGACGTCTACGAATTCCTGCGCAACGATGCGTTGGACGCGAATGACTTCTTCTCCAACGCCAGTGGCGTTCCGAGGCCGCCCTACAAGCGCAACCAATTCGGCGCCGCGGCCGGCGGCCCGATTATCAAAGACCGAACTTTCATCTTTGGCGACTACGAAGGCATACGTCAGTCCAAGGGCGTCTCGACGCCGACGAAGGTTCCCTCTGACAATGCGCGTAACGGACTACTTAGCTTCTCCCCAGACAAAAACGGCGTAGTAACCTTCCCATCTGGCTGTGCCGCGGTATCGGCAACGAAATGCCAGGTGACGGTGAACCCAGCCGTGGCTAACTACTTGGCCCTCTATCCTCACGCCAACGGCCCGCAAAGCGGTAACTCAGGGACCTTCACTTTTGCCGGTCTGCAAAAAGTAACGGAAAATTTCTTTACCATCCGCGTGGATCACAAGATCAGCGATAAGGACAGTATCTTCGCGACGTACATGTACGACAAGAACCCCTTCACCCAGCCCGACGCGTTCAATAACGTAATTTATTTGGATCAAACTGCCCGCAATATCGCCGCCCTGGAATGGACCCACACGTTCACCCCGGCCCTGCTCAATACGGCGCGCCTTGGTTACAACCGGAATGCCGTTATTAATTATCAACCGACTCAGGCGGTTAATCGCAATTCCGCGGACCCCTCTTTCGGCGCCTTCCCCGGTGGAGATAACCCCAGCACGCGCATTAGCGGCGGCTTTACAGCTCTTTCGCCGGGCCTGAACGGCGGATTCTCGCATCACAATTGGAACTCCCTACAGTTTTACGATGACGCCTTTCTGACCCGTGGAACCCATTCGCTGAAGTTTGGCTTTGCCTTCGAGAATATGCGTTATAACTTTTTTCAGAGTTATAACCCTGAGGGAATATGGCGTTTCACGTCGATCGCGAATTTCCTCCAGAACAGACCCAACTCGTTAGAGGGAGGCGGGATCCTTGGCAGAGATACCCCTCGGGCCTTGCGGCAAACGATCTTCGGGGGCTACATCCAGGACGACTGGCACTTCCGGCACAACCTCACCGTCAACCTTGGGCTGCGCTATGAAACTCTCACCGTGCTGAAGGAAGCGCAGGGCAAGTACACCAATCTCGCCAGCATGACCTCGCCGTTGCCCTACTGCGGTACGACCGATCCTAACCAGACCCTCGTATTCGGTTCGTCAGGCTGCACCGGGGTGGCTCCCTATTACGCGAACCCAACGAAGCATGATTTTGAGCCACGCATCGGTTTTGCCTGGGATCCGCGCGGCGATGGCAAGATGGCCGTTCGCGGTGGCTTCGCGATCTTTGACGTATTCGCGCTGCCGGGATTTTTCTACACCCAGCAAGGTATACAGACTCCTTTCTTCCTGGTAGGCACCGTTAGCAAGCCTGTCAACGGCATCGGCGTCCTCGGTACCGATCCAACCAGCGCCTACGCCCAGATTCATCCACCGCAGCCCGGATGCACTTCGCCGGTCGGGACTTGCGCGCTCACCGCCGGTTTCATGGAACCGAACCCCAAGCGTAATTATGTCGAGCAGTGGAATCTGAACGTGCAGCGCCAAATCACTCCCAGCCTGACGGCGACGTTGGGTTATGTGGGCTCTCATGGCGTACACATGCTCATACGCGGCGATGATGGCGATATGGTTTTGCCCACCCAGACGTCCGCCGGATGGCTCTGGCCTTCTAATACCACGGGTAAGGATTTGAGGATCAACCCGAATTTCGGAACTATCCGATTCATGACGTTTGGCACCGACTCCTCCTACCAGGCCGGTCAGGTGAATATCCAGAAGAGGATGAGCCACGGCTTCCAATTCGGAGGTTCTTACACTTACAGCAAATCGATGGACAACGATTCCGCGACTATCGCCGGCGATGCCTTTGGGAATTCCATCACCAGCTGGTTCTGGTTCGCCCCGCAAATCAGTCGCGCCGTATCGGACTACAACGTGACCCATAGCGCGGCGATCAATGGCATCTGGGACGTACCTGCTGCTAAGTCCCTCCACGGACCTGCTGGCGCACTCCTGAACGGATGGGAGCTGGGCAGCATTCTCAAACTGAATAGCGGGATTCCCACGACTCCCCTCATCGGGGGAGACCCTCTGGGCGTGCAAAATAACGGCTCCGACACATTCGGCATTCCTGATCGCGTTGCCGGATGCAATCCCGTGAACCCCAACTATAAGAGCAACCCCAACGGAATTTTCCTGGGTTACATTAACCCCAGCTGCTTCACGCTACCGAAGGCCACTCCGGCGATAGCTTCGCAATGCGTGCCCTTCGGCTTTAGCCCGCCGGGTTCAAAAAACCCGAACCCGGGCATCCCCGGCACTTGCTCGAATCTTCTGGGCAATGCCGCCCGCAATAGCATTGTCGGTCCGTCGCTCTTCAACTTGGATTTCTCGGTGTACAAGAACTTCGCGATACGAAAGATTTCGGAGAGCTCCAGCTTGCAGTTCCGCGCGGAGTTCTTCAACATCTTGAACCATGCAAACTTCGCGCCGCCGTTGCCCTTCTTTGGCGCGAGTCAGTCGCAGTTGTTTGATCAGACCGGGGCTTCGACGGGCGCCGGAGGCCTGCAATTCTTGGTTACGCAGCCTCGCGACATTCAGTTTGCGCTGAAGTTAATCTGGTAATTTAGAAAAGGAGCGAGACGATGTCGGTGGGGTGGGAGCCTACCGGCACCATCGTCAGCAAACTCGAAGTGCGCAGCCGGATCACGGCCAGATCATTCGACTGCTGATTGGCCACAAGCAACAGCTCGCCGCTCGGATCCATTCTGCACGTCACCGGCTCGCGCCCAACGGGAATGGGCAGTGCCAAATGCCGCGCGGCGATAGCAATGGGCAGCACGCGTCCCGCCGCGGAGTCGGAAAGATAGAGCGCATCGGCGCTCGCATTGAGCACGCCGCTTTCCGGCGCGAGTCCCACGAGCATGGATTCGGCGATTTCGGTCGTCCAAGTATTGATGATCTCGATGGCGTGTAAATCCGGCACGGTGACGTAAAGTTCGCCTCCATCCGGCTTGAGGATCATGGCATGTGGCGCGCCGCCGAGCTGCAGGTTGGTGAGCAAGACATTGCGTTTCAGATCGACCACGGAAATTTCTTTCGCATCGCCGGCCGAGACAAATGCCGCCGAATTATCCGGCAGCACCACGACTTGCTCCGGATGTTCGGCCACGCCCACGGTGCCCAGGGCCGCGAGCGTCTGCGCGTCGAAGATCTGCAAAGTAGAATCGTCCCGGTTGGGCACGAGCAGCAGGCGGCCGTTGGGCGTGAGGCGCGCGAGCCAGGGACGCCGCCCCGTTCGCGCGCGTCCTACGACCTGCTTGGTCGCCGTATCGATACGCACGACTTGGTTCGATCCCGACGAGGCCACGTAAGCGCGCTGCCCATCGGCGGAAAATTCCACCGCCGACGGAAGCGGTCCCACGGGGACGCGCGAAGTCACGCGACCCGGCTCCACACTGATCACCCAGACGTAACCAGTATCGCCCCCGGAGGAGCTCGGTGAACCGGCCACGCCCCAAATCTCCTTCCGCGGGCCCAACACGCGCAGCCCCGCGGGATTAGGCCCTACAGCAATGGTCGCAATGTCTTTGAGCGCAACCAGATCCACAACAGACACGGTTCCGTCGCCGGCATTGGCGATGTACGCGTAGAGCCGCACGCCTGCCTTGAGCACCGGCGGCCGGTATTCGCGCTTGATCTGCCAGACCGCGATTCCCGCGAGCACAGTAACCAGCACCAGCACGCGTAGATACTTGCGTTGCTTCATGTGAATCCAGATTGTGCCACGAGGATCGCCGCGCCACTACGCCGACTGCGACAAAAGGCCAGATGGCAAACGCTATTGGCTTTTCGGCCACTGCGAACAACGCTTGCTGTTTCGACGAGCCGCGTCTATGCGCTATGGTCAAATTCACGGAGGAGGGCAGACAGGATGAACAGGTTCACTAAAACCGTTTTGATCGTCGCTATGGTACTGGGCGGCGTATCCGCTTTGGCTGCACAGATTTCGATTGGAGTTCGAATTGGCCAGCCGCCACCGCCGCGCGTGGTGCGTATTGTGCCGGACCGACCCGGACCGGAGTTCATTTGGATCGAGGGCTATTGGTATCCCGTGGGAAACCACTACAAGTGGCATCAGGGCTATTGGAGCCGCCCGCCATATGAAGGGGCTCGCTGGGTGGGGCCTCATCATGACGGAGAGCGGTTCTATAACGGCTATTGGGAAGGCGAACACGGCCGGGTGGAACACGATCACCGCTCCGACCACGACCACGACCGCGATTTCCGCGATCACGACCGCTATCGCGACGATCATCATGACGGCGATCGCGAGCACGACCGCGGCGATCACGATCACGACCGCTAGCCGAGATTCGCTGCCAAAAGGGCGCCCCGCGAGTATCTCTTGCGTGAGCGCCCATCACCCTGGCCTTACCACGCCGTAAGAAACTACTTCATCGTCAGCACTACGCGGAACCGCGCCTTGCCGCTCATCATGCGCTCGTAAGCCTCCGCGGCGCGTTCCAGCGGGAAAATCTCGTTCCGAGAACGCACGCCGGTTTGCGCACTGAAGTTAAGCGTGTCTTGCGAATCGATACTCGTTCCCGAAGGCCATCCGGTCACCGAACGCCGTCCGCCGATCAATAAGTATGCGGGCACCTGAATCGGCTCGTCCGCCGCGCCCACCACGATCATTTTTCCGTTCAGGCCGAGGCCGGCCACAGTCGCATTCATAGCCTTGCCGCTTGTTACCGTCGCCAGGATCACGCGCGCTCCGCCTAATTTGGTGAGCTCTTCGGCGGGATCTTGCGTCTCGCTATCGATATAAACTTGTGCGCCCAATTGCTTCGCCAGGGCTGCTTTGTCTTTTCCGCGCGCGATGGCCACGGTGCGGAATCCCATCTTCGACGCGAATTGAACTCCCAGGTGGCCGAGCCCGCCAATCCCCAGGATCGCCACCAGATCGCCATCTCGCGCGCCGCTATTGCGGAGCGAGTTGAAGGTAGTAACTCCCGCGCAGAAAAGAGGGCCCGCATCCGCCGCCGAAAGCTCATCCGGTATCAGCGCGAGCGCCTCCGCCGCCGCGAGCATGTAGTCGGCATAGCCCCCATCCTGGGTGATCGCGGTGACGCGCCGTGAAACTGTGCAAAAGAGGAAATCGCCCCGGCGGCAGTTTTCGCAATATCCGCAACGTCCGCCGTACCAGCCTACTCCCACGCGCTGTCCCGATTTCCATGCGGCCACGCCGCTTCCCACAGCGTCGATTACTCCGGCGACTTCGTGTCCAGGAACTCGCGGGTACTCAATGCCCGGCCAGAGTCCTTCTTTCACGTAGGAATCGGCGTGACAGATGCCGCAGGCTTCCACTCGAATTCGCACCCAACCGGGACCGGGCTCAGGAATGTCTCGCTCGACCATCTGTAATGGCCCCTTCGCACTCGGCACCTGCACAGCACGCATCTTGGCCATCGTTCCTCCTTCTTTTATTGGCCCTTGTGGTGAGCGCACATCCTAGCAGGAAATCAAAATGCAAAGACTCTGTTCGGAGTAGTGCGTGGTGGGTCAGTTTCCGACAATGCCGTTTCTCGGGCGATGGGGGAAATGCCCAAAGTATTTAAGCTGCAGTCGAAGCATCCCGTATCTTTTGTTGCCATTGAGCGGGAGTGAAGTTGAAGTCTCGGAATTTGGTGGAGCGAGCGATCCCTATGTTGTAGCCACTAACGCGTCGGATCACAAGATAATCTCGAGACGCAGCTTTTGGGTCCGTGGCCAGTACACGGGCTGCCACTTGAGCAACGGCTTTCTCATCGTCGCGCGGTGGAGGATTCCACTGAACGGTGACGATCAACGTGGTGAAAGTCGCCGAGCCAACTTGTCGGTTAATTGTCACGCCCACTGAGGCAACGTTGTCCATCTGTCCCACTGCCCGCTGAATCGAGAACAGTTCGGGGAACGGGCCTGCCTGTGAGAACTTCGTCGCCACCAGTGGTCCACCCAGTAACACGATCATCACGCTTGCCACCGCGATATAGAGGTGGCCCTTCCAGACCACGGGGACTTCTACCCTCCCGTTGCTTGCCGATTCCACTACGTAGGTTCCCACGATCAAATCGTGCAGAGACTGGCGAGTAGCTCGGTTGAAGATATACAGATAAATGAAAGCGACCGACATTCCGGAGAGCAAGAATTCGAACACAGTACCGAACCGTGAGGCTTGCAGGAACTGGGGAAGGCTCGAGTCCAAGAACCAGGGCGCCCCGAGAATTGCATAGCGAGCAAGGCTGCGGGGCAGAGAGATGCGGTTTCCTTCGCGGTCTACGACGCGAATCTGCAGCAAGCGCTTGCCTGGGGTCTGGCCGTCTCCCTTCGAGCTGTTGAAGAACCCGAAGTACGCGAGCGAAATCATGAAGCCCAGCAGTGGTCCCCAACGGCCAAGCCGTTCGAAGAAACCAGAGAAGAAGAGACCGAGGATTATGCCGAACAGACCGATCAACAATACATCAATGACAAATGCAAGGATTCTCCTCCAGAAGCCGCAGATTGTACGGAGTTGCTTTGCTCCGGGAAGGAAGTCAGGAATCGCCGCTCCGGCGAACGTATCGGCCACAATAACCCCCGCTCCGCGCGATACTGTACCTCAGTTTGGCCCCGGGATACGCATCGTCCCTAGTCGGAAGGACAACTCCCGATAAGTCGGGTTCCGTAGACTGGCCCACTTGGGCGAGTGTCGCCGGGGAGAAGAAGGGCGCTGCGTGTCGCGGCGTGCTTTGGCGATCTGGAGAGTCGGAATGCAGAGTTCGTAATCGGCGATGGCAGTTGGCTCAGCGGTGCATGACCACTTCTCGGCCATTTGGGAGCGTAATCCGGTCGAGCCAGATTTCGTTGGTTCCTTCTTTGGTGGGATTGCCGGTGATGGTGATCGGATCGCCGGGTTTCAGCGTGTCACCGGTCCACCCGTAACGGCTCATCCGCGAGGGCCCGCCCGTAATCGCGTGCCAGTTCTGGGTGCGTCCGCTCGAATCGTTTACGTCGAAATAGATCAGGGCATGGGGATTCATCCAGTCCACTTTTGTGACTGTAGCTTTAAAAGTTACAGTCTTGGATAGGTCGTATCCCGACCGCGCGTGATGCGCGAGCGCCGGCGCCGTCAGAACGACAAAGGCAGCCGCAAAACCAGCCATACGCAAAAGCCAGGATTTCATCGTGCACCTCGCGCCGATGCGTTGAGATCAGCAAGATCCGCCCCAATTATGGCCAGGGATTGGTAGCGGGTAACAGTTTATATCTAGAAGCTCCGCCCCGAAAACATGTTCGCCTAATCGCGCCAGCGCATCACGCGTAGCAGATCGCAATAGTCGTCGGTCCAAGAGATGGGACGCGTCTTCGCCGGAAACGCTTCGGAGTGCTTCAGGATCTCCGCGCCGGACAACGCCGCGGGATCGCGCGCGAGCAAAATCCAGTCGGATTGCGAGAAAGGGCCCGTGGGGAGCAATGGCTCGACGCGGAGTGCGTGAAAGCCAAAATCGCGGCTAATTCCGGCGAGGACAGGCCGGAGATCGAGAGTCTGGTTGCTGATGTGGACGGCGATCACCGAGGCCGGCCCACCAAGATGCTTGGCATAAACCTGAAAAGCTTCGTGCGTGAGGAGATGCATGGGGATGGCATCGCTCGAAAACGCATCCAGCACAAGAACGTCGAACTTCTGGAAGTCGCCGCGGCTGGCTTCGCCTTCGAGCGTGAGTCGCGCATCGCCAAGTACGACTTCGATTCGGCCGGGCGAATCGCGCAAGTAAGTGAAGGAGGGCTGCTGGCCGGTCGATAATTTATAGACGTCCGGGTTGATTTCGTAGAAGCGGAAGACGTCTCCGGATTGCGCCAGCGCCGCGAGCGTGCCCACTCCCATTCCGACGAGTCCTACACGCATGGGATGCTGCGGCCAATTTCGAATGACGATGTTGGCTCCGCTGGCCGGGCCATAGTAGCCCGTCGCGAGATGCGCGCGCTGCGTATCGCGATACTGGAATCCATGAACGGTGCTGCCATACCGCAACGCGAGATAGTTGTCGTCGCCGTCTATCACCGACAAGACTCCGTAGAAATTTCTGGAAGATGCAATAACGTGGTAGAGCGCGGCTTTCTGCGGAATCAGCAACCCGGCCGTGAGCAATGCCAGAACGACTCTAGCTGCGTTGCGGACGAGCATCGGCGCCGGCGCAGTCTGCGGCGCTCGGCGCTCTAGGGCGTACAGGAAAATGGCCGCGCCAATCAGAACTGCCGCTGCGTAAAGCCCGATCGGTCGCGGCAACCGCACCATATCTTTCCATAGCGGGGTAAGCACAGCCGGCGCAAGCAATACGGCGCCCGCGAAAAGTAGCAATGCCAACGAAGCTCGCCCCTTGTACCACCACGATGAACGTTCCCGCAACGAGACAGACCAGATCACCGCAATGCACCCCCAAACACCAAGCGGATATTCCCAATAGTTTGAAAAAATCCGCGGTGCCAGCAAGCTCACGGCGATGCCCCCCAAGGTTCCGCCGATGGCGATGCTCAAATAGAATGCGGTCAGAGATTCCGAGCGGGGGCGCGTGCGTGCCGCTTCTCCATGACACACCATGCATCCGGCGAAGAGCACCGCGGAATAGGCGGCGAGCTGCACGAGGAATGAATACGTCGCATTGGGGAGCGATATTACGATGACGAACGCAACCGCCACAACGAATGCCGGGTAAAAAATCTCTCGCCGATACCAGCGGTCGCTCACAAAACAAACGATGAACGAAAGCAGGTACAGACTTAATTGCAAAACCAATAGAAACGGGCTAACGGCGATATCCTCGCAGACGAGATTGGTCGTTGCCAGCAACAGTACAGACGCACACGCCGCCAAGCCCACCCATTGCAGCCGCAGCGGCCAGTCAACCGGTGTTCCACGCGAGCGCGAATCGGGGATAGCGTTTTGTTTCAGCGCGGCGGGAGCGGCCGAACGCAACACGCTTCGAGCACTGAAATAGTAGCAAACCAAAAAAAGCCCGTAGCCCGCAACCCAAGCCCAGCGTTGTGCGCCGAGCGTGACGTGCGGTTCGACCAGCGAGGGATAAGACAGTAATCCGAGGAGCGATCCCATGTTTGAGAGTGCGTAAAGGCGATAGGGCAACCGCCTTGGCCCCGCCTGTGCAAACCAATGCTGCATCAATGGACTTGTGGCCGAGAGCAAAAAGAAAGGCAGACCTATCGCGCTCATCAGAAATTCCGTGATCGCCCAGGCAGGGTCAGCCCCGGGCTGCGGCTGCCAGTTCGCAGCGGAACCGATAGGAGCGGAGCGGATATATGCCAGCACGGCAATGAAAACGGCGGAAACGCCTAGGAGGGAACCATGCAGGATGACCTGCTTACGTAGGGGAAGCCACGTGGCAAGTCCATGCGAGTATCCGTACCCGGCGAGAAACAACAATTGGAAGACAAACACGCACACGGTCCATACCGCTGACGCGCCACCAAAAAGGGGAAGAACTTCCTTTCCCAGCAACAACTGAACCTGAAAGAGCAGAAAAGCACTGACGAAGATCGCCAGGGCAAAGGGCACTCGCCCACTTTTGCCGTCTTCTATCCGGGCTGGAAACTCCGCGGAAGCGACGATCGCGCGGCCCTGTTGTGTCCCAATGGCCGTTTCGACAGTGACGCTCATGAGTAGCCAGTGTAAGCGGGCTACTGGAGAGAGTTCCCTCGCCACTCACGCTTCTGTGTTCAAAGCACCATGCGCAGAGAGTGCACTGGGGGACGCAATATGCTCGAGTGAATAAGTCGTGGAGGAGCGTTTGCTGGAGAAAAGCTGCGTATCGCAACAGACAGACGCTAGCGGCCCGGCTTCAAGTGTGTGATCCTGCAGGAGTGATTCTGAGGCGTACCGGGCATCGGCTGCGCCAACCTGCAGCCACCGCCATTTAGTCCCGGCTTTTTAACGGCGAGCGGAATGGCAATCTTTTACTTCGCTACCCGCTTTTTTGCGAATTTAGACGGAGTGAGGTCCCCGAAAAGCCTTCCTTCTATCTCCGCTTTGTGGGTAGTGCACACAAGCCTCACAATCACACCCTGCACCCAGGATGCACGAAACGTCGCTGGGCTCGAGCAATTCAGAACTTCACAAACGCCTGCGCTGACCGGGTCGAGATATGGTTCCGGGTTATTCACTGCCATCTAAAGTTCTCCTTTTCATTTTGCTGCCTTAAGACCGGGTGGTTCTTAACAGTCAGGGCATTTCCTTACGGTTTCGACTGTTGGTAAAACCGCCGACACTCTAGCGTCGTACCCGGTTTGCGGCCTTGCATGTCTTGTGGCACAGGAACCGTTGCCGCGGGCGCGGCGTAAGGCGTGTGACTGAACGTTTTGAGTATACACCCTCCCACCGACCGTACGTTGGCTAGTCTTCATTCAAATAGGCACGTGGTAACTCCGGATTTGCGGCCAAATCCCGAGAAGTTCTCCCATCGGAACCATTGGTCCGACCAAGAGTTACGTGCGTTTGGCTCAGCGGCCATAGGCGTGGTAACTTACTCCCAACCAAGCCGGACAAGATCAGAACTAGAGGCGCTCGCTTGCGGAATCTCTTGATTCTTTCAGCTATGACCGTGGCGGCTACGCTCGCGCTTTCACGCGCGGCTCTCGCTCAAGAAGCCGCGAAGCCTGGAGCGGCACCTGATATTTCCGGCGTCTGGCTGGTAGAAAAGTTTGAGCCCAGGCTCTTCCCAAATGGAGGCGCGCCTTTCACGCATTGGGCGGAAGCGAAATTTAAGGCCACCGACCCTAAGACAAACGATCCCAATCTGGCCTGTTTGCCAATGGGACTGCCGCGGTTCATGATCGCTGTGCCTTACCCGATGGAAATCCTTCAAATGCCCGCGCGCGTCATGATCATTCACGAGGGCCCGCAGGTGATGCGCCAAGTCTATATGAATCGCCAGCACCCCAAAGATTTGGACCCCACCTATTCGGGTGACGCGATTGGCAAATGGGAAGGCGACACGCTCGTCGTGGATACGATCGGCTTCAACGATAAGACCTGGCTGGATGGGGGAGGACTCCCCCATAGCGAGGCCCTGCACGTGGTTGAGCGCATCCGCCGCGTCGATCATGACACGCTCGTGGACGACATAACAGTCGAGGACCCGATGGCGTACACCAAGCCGCTCACGAATCGGCAAGTCTACAAACTGAAGCCGGGCTGGGAGATTCAGGAATACGTGTGCGAAGAGAATAACAAGTACACCTATCAGGGAAAATGACTGCGCAAAAGACAAGAAGAGAGGAGTGATCGCGATGAGGACGTCAACCAGAAAAAGGCTGCTGGTTTTCCCCGCTCTCGCGGTCATTGTACTGCTTTCGCTCGCAGGATCGGCGTATGCCCATCATGGGTTCGTGTCCTGGTTTGACATGAGCCGCTCGGTCACCGTAAAAGGAACGGTAACGAGCTTTGACTGGACCAATCCGCATTCCTACATTTATTTCGATGTGAAGGACGAGAAGGGCGCCACTCAGAAGTGGAGCGCCGAATTGGGCGCCGTAGCCATGCTGGCCAGGGCCGGCTGGAGAAAAGATACGCTAAAGCCGGGCGACGAGATCACTCTTATC
>Ga0210394_10006153_pt1 | contig 13099 bp, 13 predicted proteins | sample IncBWC12MmetaG_FD_160121 | JGI IMG/M metagenome (GOLD analysis project Ga0210394, IMG submission 160121) | Forest soil microbial communities from Barre Woods Harvard Forest LTER site, Petersham, Massachusetts, United States - Inc-BW-C-12-M | ecosystem: Environmental > Terrestrial > Soil >...
AACCTTCGCGTCTTGCCTCCCAAACTAACCAATCGCCCGTGCCAACTACCCATTTCCATGCATCACTTCTCTCGCACCCTCGCATCTCATTCCTTTTGACCCCCTTCCGCCGCGTGTGCTACGTTGCTTGTGACGGAAAATTTTCTCCATTTTTGAAGGGACGGCCACTATTTATCTGCTTACCGCGCTCTTCGTCGGCAACATTCTAGACATACTCAACGAAACAGGCCTGGTCGCTCGCGTCGTTCTCGGTATCCTCCTCCTGTTTTCTCTGATCTCCTGGGCCTTGATCCTCCAGAAGTTCGGCCTCTTCGGCCGCATCCGTCGCGAAAGCGATCAATTCCTCAAAATCTTCCGCGCCACAAAAGGCGTAGCCAATCCTCAGGGACTCGTCTCCGCCGGTTCGCCATTTTCCAAAGTTTACGCGGCCGGCTATCGCGAACTGCAAAGCCAGGTCACCGGCCAAACCGGCAATCCCTCGCCACAAAAAATAAAAAGCCTGGGAGCCGTCACCGTCAGCATGCAACTCGCGGCTACCGATGAAGTCCGCCGCGCCGAAAAAGGCATGTCCTGGCTCGCCACCACCGCTGCCGTCACCCCGTTCATCGGCCTCTTCGGCACCGTCTGGGGCATCATCGACGCCTTCTCCGGTCTCGGCACCGCGGGCGCCGCCAGCCTCCGCGCCGTGGCTCCCGGCATCGCCGAAGCCCTCGTCACCACCGCCGCCGGACTCTTCGCCGCCATTCCCGCCCTCATCGCCTACAACTATTTCCTCCAACACATTCGCGACCTGGCCCAGCGCCTCGACACCTTCGCCCTCGAGTTCGCCGCCCAAGTCGAAAAAACCTTCTCCTGATATGTGCACACCCGCACCAAACTCTCGAATCCTTAGCATCGAGAACAATTCTCCGTTCTCTCTGCGGACCTCAGCGGCCTCTGTGGTGAACTCTTGCTTCTCTTCAGTTCGCAAGGAGTCTCCATGCCGCTCCTAGCCAAATCCACGCAAACCTCCCTCGCCGAAATCAACATGGTTCCCTTCATCGACGTGGTCCTCGTCCTCCTCATCATCTTCATGATCACTGCGCCCATCCTGCAATCCGGCATCGAAGTCGACGTCCCCAAAACTCATACGGTAAACGAACTCACCGAGCAGCACGTTGTCGTCACCATCGATAAAGCCCAGCGCATCTACTTGGGCGACGACCCAGTCAACATCCACCAGCTCGCCGACAAAATCCGCAAACAACTCAAAAAGCCGCAAGACGTCGTCTATCTACGCGCCGACGAAACCGTTCCCTTCGGCGCTTTCGCCACCGTAATCGATTCCCTCCGCCAATCCGGCATTGCCAACATCAGCATAGTCACCCAACCCATAACCGACAGGAACCACTGATGAGCGGCGCTTCCCAAATCAACTTGAGGGTGGCCTACCCTTTGCGCTTTTTCTTTTTGCAAAGGGTGGGCTCTGACGATCGAACGTCGCGCACCCTCCTCTCTTCTCTAGCTTTTGTTCCTCCCTTCGCTTGGCAATGTGCGGGTTTTGCGTTTTCCGCCCCGCAAGCTCCCCCAATCGCACCGTTCTAACTCCATGGAAGACGTCTACTACCATTCCGACGATCCCCGCCTCCCGCGCTTCCTCTTCGTCTCCATCTGTCTGCACCTCCTGTTAACCGCCGCCATCGCCTTCAGCATCTGGATGCAGCGCCCCGGCAACGCCTGGGGCGGCATCGGCGTACCCAATTCCGGCAGCGTAAAGGTAAATCTCGTCAGCAACGCCGCCATTCCCATGCCTTCCAATCCCAATTCCACGGACTCCGACGTAGTCGATCCCACCAAAGGCCTGTACAAGGAAGAAGTAAAACCCAAAATTCCCGAACCTAAAGTTCCCGAAGAAAAAATCCCCGAATTCGACAAAAAGAAACCGCCTCCACCCTCCAAACTCTCAAAAGTTTTTGAAAAGAAAGTCCCTCCGCCGGAAAACGCCGTCCCCTACGGCAAGAACGGCCAGATGAATGTGCCTACCGGTTATTCGCCGCAAGTCGGTCCGCCCTCCAGCGGCACGCCGGTGATCGGCCCGGGCGGTGGCAATTTCGCCACGCGCTACGCCTGGTACGTGGAAGCCGTGAAGCGCGCCATCAATCAAAACTGGATGCAGAACACTATCGATCCTTCCGTTCGCGCCGCGCGCCGCGCTCACACCGTCGTCGATTTCCGTATCAATCGCGACGGCAGCGTAAAAAATATTCGCCTCGAGACCTCCAGCGGCAATCGCTCCATGGACGATTCCGCCCAGCGCGCGCTCCTCAGCATCGATCACTTTCCCCCACTTCCCGCCGACTATTCCGGCACCTACGTAGACGTAACCTTCGACTTCGACCTCTCCCTCAACAAATAACCTCCCCGCCCTTTGTAGGACCGCCTTTATGCCGCCTCTAGGGTCCCTCCACCTTGGGTTCCTCCTTCCTTTGTAGGGGCGGCTTTATGCCGCCCTCTTGGGTTCCTCCTTCCTTTCTAGGGACCGCCTTTATACCGCTCGTGGGTCCCTCCTTCCTTTGTACGGGCGGCTTTATGCCGCCTCCTGGGTTCCTCCTTCCTTTGTAGGTACCGCCTTCCGAGGCGGTCCGCCAACGCTCTAACGCCTCCCCACAAACGTGCTTGCGGGTGCCCTACCCTTTGCGCCTTTGCCTCCTGCAAAGGGTGGGCTCCTACGATCCAACACCGCGTCTCCTCTTCTCTCTTTTGCATTTAAACTCGAATATCCTGGTCCGCCTCCCCGTAATCGTTGTCATCCCGACCGGAGTGGCTACGTTCGCGCCGCGCGAACGTAGCCGCGCAGTGGAGGGATCACGGCAATGCTCCAGCCACACCAAATCTCGATCTTCGCCCGCAGAGCCTTCGAAAACGTACCTCCGACTAACCACCCACTCTCATCTGTCGTATCATTCCGTCGAATCCACCCACGAGGCGACCCATGCTTTTCCCCTCCCTCACCAATTACACCGACATCTCTCTCCTCCTCCTGCGCCTCATGGTCGGCTTGATCTTCTTCACCAGCGGCTACAAACATCTCACCAACGCCGAAGCCCGCAGCAAGGACATCGGTATGAGCAAAGGCTTCACACTCTTCCTCGGCGCCGCCGAATGCGCCGGAGCTCTCGGCGTAATCTTTGGTGTCCTCACGCAACTCGCCGCCATCGGCCTCATTCTTCTCATGCTCGGCGCCATCCAGAAAAAAATCTCCGTGTGGCACACCGGCTTCTGGGGCAAACACGGCACCGATGGCTGGAGCTACGACACCATGCTCGTCCTCATGAACCTCGTAATCCTTACCACCGCCGGCGGCAATCTCGTCCTGGACAGATTCATCCACGCCAGATTCTAGCCGCGAACCTTTGGAGTGCGGCGGCTTGTGTTTACCCAGAGCTTCGAAGCGCCGCCGCTTTACGGTTGCGTCCACACCACCCAATCTCGCTTCGTCTCCTCACGTTCTACGCACCATCGCCGCGCCTGTGCCCACCACGACAATCTTTCTCATAACTCTTCCCGCTCCACCGCCCTCGATGGGTTTATCCTTCTAAGGTGATGCAAAACTCTCCGGAGGCACTCGTGCCCGTTAAATCGTCCCGATTCCCGCGTATAAATCCCTCAAGCATTCTCCGCGCACTCTGCGGCCACTCTGCGGCCTCTGCGGTAATCTTTGCCGTTTTCATTCTTTCTCTTGCCCCCATCCCCGCCTCCGCCCAGGATTGGTTCCGAGTCGCCACCGGCCTCGGCGCCGAAAAACCCCGCGTCGCCGTCTCCGATTTCGCTCCTCGCGCCGACAACGCCCGCCCTCACTCTGCTCTTTTCACCCAAGTCGTTCGCGAAGATCTTTCCTTCTCCGGCGTTCTGGATCTGGTCAGTCCGTCCTTCTATCCAACGCAAGCGCCGTCGCAGCCCGGTGAACTTCAGAAACTTACCTGGACCGATCCTCCGCTCAATGCCAATTTCCTGGCCTTCGGAAATCTCACCGAAACTCCCACCGAAGTTGCCATCGCTGCCTGGATGTTCGACGTGCGCAGCACCTCCAACGAACCCGTCGTCGGCAAGGTTTATCGCGGCGCTCCCACCGACCCGCAAGTCCGCAAATTCGCACACCAGTTCGCCGACGAAATCATCAGCAAACTTTCCGGCGGCTTTCCCGGCATTGCCTCCACGCAAATCGCCTTCATCAGCTCGCGCACCGGTAACAAAGAACTCTGGGTTATGGATTACGACGGCTCCAACCAACACGTCCTCAGCACTCTCAAATCCATTTCGCTCACTCCCCGCTGGGCGCCCGATTCTTCGCGCATCGCCTTCACCTGCTTCGCTCCCGCAAATGGAATCACCAGCGCGCAAATTTGCATGTATTCGTTCGATACCGGCCGCCTGGTCTCCTTCGCTCGCTACAAAGGCACCAACGACTCTCCCACCTGGTCGCCCGATGGCTCGCAGTTGATGTTCTCTTCGTCCATGCCCGGCAATCCCGAACTTTACGTCAGCGATCCCAGCGGCAACCGTGCCAAGCGCCTCACTTTTTCGAATCGCAACGTAGCCAATACTTCTCCCGCATGGAATCCCAAGACCGGCCAAAGCGTCGCGTTCGTCAGTGACCGCACCGGTGTCCCGCAACTCTTCATGATGAATGCCGATGGCACCAACTCCCAGAAACTCGAACTCCCGGACATGGGCTACATCATCGATCCCGCATGGTCGCCCAATGGCGCGCTCCTGGCCTTCTCCTGGCGCCGCCCTTCCGGCAACTACGACATCTACGTTATGGATCCATCCTCGCGCCGCATTCTCGAACTCACTCGCGACATGGGCCGCAACGAACGTCCCAGTTGGGCGCCCGACGGCCGCCACCTCGTCTTCGAATCCACCCGCGGCGGCTCCCGCCAAATCTGGACCATGCTCGCCGACGGCACCCAACCCCACCAACTCACCACCAACGGCCACAACGAATCCCCCAACTGGTCCACCAAATAATTTTGGAGTGCGGTGCCTCGGCACCGCTTTACAGTCCAAACCGTTTCCTCCAACCGTCCGCGAACCGCCGCCCGGGTGCCCCACCCGCCGCAGTGCGGTGTTTTTCGCTCTTTCTTCGGTAGCGCTGGCCTCTGGCCGGCCCTCTCGGTTTTTCCCTCTTTGGAGTGCGGCGGCTTGTTTACCCAGAGCTTCGAAGGGCCACCGCTTTTCGCTCTCAACCCCACCGGCCAACCTACCCGACCGAAGTGGCCAGCGCCACGCGAGCGCCGCCGGGTGCCCCACCCGCCGCAGTTGCGGGTGGGTCTTGCCTTCTCTTTTTCCTTCTTGGGATCCCCTGCCTCCCTACCGGCCAGCCTGTCATCCCGACCGCAGCGGAGGGATCGCGGCAACACCGAACCATCACGCAACCCGCCGTTAAATCTCCCAACACTCCGCGTGCTCTGCTTTACTTCCTCTTCTCTGTACTTTCAACTTTCAGCTTCTTCCCCTACACTTATATCGTGCCACGACATATTTCCAATCCCGCAACACCTGCCCTTGCGCACGCCTACCTAAACACGGGATACTTTCGCACTAGGAGGATTCGCATGCTTCTGTCCCGCCGCCTGCTGTCTCGTTCGTCTTTGATCCTGTCGTCCGCTATGGTTTTCGCTATCGCTGGTTGCAACAAGAAACCCACTCTCCCACCGCCGGTCGCCACCACTCCGCCGCCGGCTGCCGCTAAACCCACCGCTTCAATCTCCGCCGACAAGTCCGCCATCAATCCCGGCGAATCCGCGCGCCTCTCTTGGACCACTACCGACGCGCAAAACGTTTCCATCGCTCCCGAAGTTGGCGCCGTAACCGCTCAAGGCAACACCGCCGTCACTCCAGCCGCTTCCACCACCTACACGCTCACCGCCACTGGCCCCGGTGGCACGACCGACGCCACTGTGCGTATTTCCGTCAACACGCCCACGCCGGTCGAAACTCCAACTTCTTCCCTCGACGAACTCTTCCTCAAGGAAGTGCGCGACGCCTATTTCGATTACGATTCCGCGGAAATTCGCGCCGATGCCCAGGTCGCTCTCCGCAAAACCGCCGACTTCCTCAAAAACTATCCGCAACTTCGCGTAACCATTGAAGGTCATTGCGACGAACGCGGCTCCACCGAATACAACTTGGCCCTCGGCGATCGCCGTGCCAACGCCGTCAAGCAATACCTCATCAGCCTCGGCGTCCCCACCGACCGCTTGAACGTCGTCAGCTTCGGCAAGGAAAAGCCCTTCTGCATGCAAGCCAGCGAAGAGTGCTACGCCCAAAACCGCCGCGGCCACTTCGTCCAAGCCAAATAACCCATCCTTCGTTCGTCTTTGTAGGGGCGGCTTTACGCCGCCCTTCCCGGGTTTCTCCTCTGTGGTGACCAATCTTTAGATCGGCCTCTTGGGTTTTTTGGAGTGCGGCGGCTTGTTTACCCAGAGCTTCGAAGGGCCGCCGCTTTACGGTCTCAACCCCACCGGCCAACCTGTCATCCCGACCGAAGTGGTCAGCGTTCGCGCGGTGCGAACGCTGACCACGCAGCGGAGGGATCGCGTCAAACACCGAACCGTCACGCAAATCGCCGTTTAACTCCCCAGAACTCTCCGCGTCCTCTGCGGCACCTCTGCTACCTCCGCGGTAATCCTTCTCTTTCTCCGTCTCAAGCGAAATTCCCCCATCTTTCCCTCATACAACCACTTGCTCCCTCGCCCATCTCACATTACATTGGAATGTTGAGACTCAATCATCGCTTCGATCCGCATTACCCGAAGCTTCGGAGGTTTTCAGATGCGCACTCGTAACCTATTCTTCTTCGCCGGCGCCATGTTTCTCAGCGCCGTCGCGGGCAGCCTTGTCGGGCCTCGCCCCGCTCTCGCTGTCGCCCGCGAAATCATCGAGCTTCAGCGCGATGTCACCTCGCTGCTCCAGGGTCAAAAAGAAATCCAGACGCAGATGACGCAGGATCACACCGTCCAAAAGACGCTCATCGAGCAATCCTCCGACACCGTCAAGCAGCTTAATTCCACCATGTCCAGTCTCCAGAAATCCGTCCAGGACGTGCAGGCAAACTCCGGCGCGCGCTTGGACACCATGTCCACTCAGGTCCAGGGCCTCTCCGACAATTTGGAAGAAATTAAATCTCGCCTTGGCAAAGTCAATCAGCAACTCGTCGATGTGCAGAACTCCGTGCAGAGCATCGATTCGCGTCTCGCGGGCGGCTCCCCAACCGGCGCTCCCAACTCCATGCCAACAGGCGGCTCGCCCTCGCCAACTTCTTCGCTTCCATCGTCCGCACCTGCCAGCCCGTCCGGCCCGCCGCCTTCCGCGGATACTCTCTACTCCAACGGCCTCCGCGACATCACCAGCGGCAAATACGATCTCGCCCGCTCCGAATTTCAGGATTACCTCAAGTATTACGGCGACACCGATCTCGCCTCCAACGCCCAGTTCTACCTCGGCGAAATCGCTTACTCGCAGCGCCAGTACGACACCGCCGTCTCCGAATACGATAAAGTCCTCACTTCCTATCCCAAAAGCTTCAAGCTCGCTCCCGCCCGCCTCAAAAAAGGCATGGCCCTCATCGAACTAAATCAGAAAAACGCCGGCGTAAAAGAACTCCGCGAAGTCGTCAAACGTTACCCTGGCACCGAAGAAGAGCGCCGCGCCCGCGCCCGCCTGAAAGACATGGGCGTAGCCGTAACCGCCACCGCCGCCCACTAATCCTCCTCGCCTTTGTAGTGGCCGGCCTTCAGGCCGGTTCCCCGTTCCTCTTCTCTGAATTTCTTCTCTGCGATCTCTGCGGTCCTCAGCGCCCTCTGCGTTACTCCTTCTCCATCGGTTCTTGCCGGGTGCCGCACCCTGCGCCTTTCAGGGTGCGGGTTGTCTCTTGGGTTGCAGGTAAGGTGCTTGAGCATGGCCTACCCTTTGCGCATTCCAGCAAAGGGTGGGCTCTTACGATCAAACGCAGCCAACTCTCTTCTCCTCGTCTTACTCCGTGTAGCGGTGCAGCACTGCTGCACCTCATGTCCGCGCGATCTCAATGCGTCTCGCCAACTCTTGTTTTGTTTTTCGGCGATCTTTTCCTGCCTGTGCAGGGATCGCCTTCCGAGGCGGTCCGCCCATCAAACCACTCGCGCCAGCAATCTGGTCGTCGCAAATATCCGCCCTCTCCTCTCTTACTGTATACTCCCACCACAAATTCCCCGGAGGCACCCAACGTGCGCTCATTCCTTCTCGCCCTGATCCTTTCCGCAACAATCCCTGCAAACTCCTTCGCCCAAACGCCCGCCACCAAACCCCTCTTCACCATCCAGCAAGCCATGATCCCCGTCCGCGACGGCGTCCATCTCCAAACCGTAATCATCGCTCCCGCCGATCAAAGAACTCCGCTCCCCATCCTCTTCCGCCGCACTCCCTACGGTGTCCCCGACAAAGCTCCCGAGCAAATGCCCGCCTCCTGGGTCGAACTCGCCAAGGACGGCTACATCTTCGTCATCCAAAACCTTCGCGGCCGCTTCAAATCCGAAGGCACTTTCGAACTTTCTTCCCAAGTCGATCTAACCAATCCCAAATCCACCAACGAAACCACCGACGCCTACGACTCCATCGACTGGCTCCTCAAAAATGTTCCCAACAACAATGGCAAAGTCGGCATGTACGGCGTCTCCTACGACGGCCTCACCACCGCCCTCACCCTTCTCCATCCGCATCCCGCGCTCAAAGCCATCAGCGAACAAGCCTCTCCTGTCGATCAATGGATGAATGATGACGACCACCGCTACGGCGCCCTCCGCGAAAGCTACGATTTCGAGTACGCGGTCATGGAGCAGTCCGACAAAAACGACAACGCCCTCTTCAAGTTCGAAACCTACGACACCTACCAGTGGTACCTCGATCTTGGTCCGCTCTCCAACATCAACGCAAAATATCTTCCGCTACTATCTCCACGGCCAGGGCCAAAAACCCGCGTGGCAAGCCACCACATTCCAAACCGGCTCCAATTCCTAGCACACCTACGCAGTCTGGCCGCCCAAAGAATCCAAGCCCACCAACCTTTATCTACACACCGATGGCACTCTTTCCTTCACCGCTCCTACCGCCACCGAAGATTCCACTCCCTACCGCGAATTCATCTCTGATCCCGCAAATCCCGTTCCCTATCGCCAGCGCCCCATCTCTCCAACTTACCCCGAAGGCGATTGGCGCCGCTGGGAAGTCGCCGATCAACGCTTCGTCCAGGATCGCCCCGACATTCTGACTTTCGAGACCGCTCCCCTCGATCGCGACATCACCATTACCGGCCAGGTCGCCGCAAATCTCTTCGCCTCCACCTCCGGCACCGACAGCGACTTCGTCGTAAAACTCATCGACGTCTTCCCCGAAGACGCCCAGAAAAATTCCTGGTCCGCCGATAATGGCCCCGCACCCGGCCAATACGCGCAATCCCTCAACGGCTATCAACTCCCCATCGCCATGGAAGTCCGCCGCGGCCGATACCTGCAAAGTTTCGAACATCCCACTCCGCTGAAATCCAACGAACCCACAAAATGGGAAATCCCTCTGCGCGATCGCGACCACGTTTTCCTCAAAGGCCATCGCATCATGGTGCAGATCCAATCCACCTGGTTCCCGTTAATCGATCGCAACCCCCAAAAATTCGTCCCCAGCATCTACCAAGCCACCCCCGCCGATTTCGTAAAAGCCACCCAACGCGTCTACGCCACCCCGCAACTCCCCTCCCTCATAATCCTCCCCATCATGTAACCCATTAGTGCTTGAGGGTGGCCTACCCTTTGCGCCGTCCAGCAAAGGGTGGGCTCTGACGATCAAACGCCACGAAATCTCTTCTCTTTGCTTTGCTTTGCTTTCTCTGCGGCCTCTGCGCTCTCAGCGCACTCTGCGTTAAATCTTTTTCCGCTTCTTATCTCCTCCTCACCAACCGCATCTCATTCGTTCCCTCAAATCCCAAACTCTCATACAACGCCTTCCCCTCCGCGCTCGCATGCAACACCACCGTCCCCAACCCATTCTCCTCGCACCAATCCATAACCACCTTCATCAACTCCCGCGCCAATCCCTGCCTCCGAAAATCCCGCTCCGTATACACATTCACAATATTCCCCCGCCATTTCCCGCCACCAACCATGTGCGGCGGCCAATCCATCAACCACAATCCCGCCCCCGCCATCACCGCTCCCTCCGCCCCAGTTGCGAACCATGCCAGATACTCTCCCGCTTCCATCTTCCGCCGCAGCCACCCCCGAAATTTCTCACTCATCTCCGCCAGCGCGCGTTCATCCCGGTGCCCCATATCAAAAAACATCCCCCGCCGGTGCCGCGCAATAATCTCCAAATCCTTTTCATTCAAACTCGCCGCTCGTATCTCCATAATCTTCCAAACTCCTCGCCACTCTCCGCTTTCCGCGTGCCGTGATATAACTTCTCAGCGTCTTCGCAGGACGCCTCCCAGCATGAGCGAACTCTCAAGAATTTCCATTCTCTTTTTTCTCGCTTCCTCCCTGTCTCCATCGCTCTTGGCGCAAGCCCAAACGCAAACTCCTCTTGCCATCACATTCCTCGATGAAGTCAAATGCGAAGCCCGTTGGATTCCCCTCGCCAATCCCGAAGAAATTCCCATCGACCAGATCCACGATCGCGCGCTTCCTCTCGCGCCAGGCGATCAAGTCCGTTGTATCTCTCCCGGCCATCTCACTCTGATCACCGATGACCAATCCAAAACCGTCAAATCCGAAGACGGTCCCTACACCATCCCCGCTGCTCCAGAAAACGAACCCAAGCGTCAGCCCCTCCGGCAACTCATTGCCAGTGCCATTGCCTTCCACGGCATTCCAGCTCCCGCCGATACCAAAAATCAGCGCGTCCTCTTCCCCGTTGAGAACCAAGCCCTCCGTCCCGGAGACTTCCTCATTCGCTGGAAGCCGCTCTCCGGCAGTGAAAAAATCTCCTTCGCTCTTTCTCTTCCATCCTCGCCGTCGCCGCTCTGGTCCTCTCCACAACTCGACGGCGCCACCGGCCTCTTCCAGGCCCTCGATGCTCGCAAAGTTCTCGAAGCTGTTCGCAAGAAATCTCCTTCCGCCGCCGTGCAGCTTCAACTCCAGCCCTCTGTCCAAAATCATCCCGAAGACCCGTTGAACTTCGCCCTGCTCTCCTCCGACGACGAAGCCTCCCTCAATTCCGAAATCAAGCAATGGGATCTCATGGATTCCCAACTCCTCCAATACCTCGGTCGCGGCTACTCCTACTCCACGCGCAATCTCTTCTTCGACGCCGCCCGTGAATACGATCGCGCCGTAGCCCAACTCGGTGACAGTTGCCGTCTTCTCTTCCTCGACCGCGACGCCCACTCCCGCATCGGCCGCTCCGACCGCGTCGATCTCCTCGACCAAAAAATCTCCCGCATCCCCGACTCCTGCCCAGCTCTAGCGCCACAACTCCACTGAACTTGACTCGTTTCTCTTGCCTTTGTAGGGATCGCCTTCTGAGGCGGTCCGCCAAGGAAAATAGACCGCACCAACAAGTCATTCGTGCATACGACCACTTGTCATCCTGAGGCGATCCGACAAAGCCTTCACCATTCTGCCATCCCGACCGGAGTGGCCCGGCGCGCCGCTTTCCGGCGCGTCGGGCCGCGCAGCGGAGGGATCGGCGCAACACCTGTCATCTGGTACAAGACTTGTCATCAACCCCCGGCGTCTTCTCTCCGAAATCCAGTGGGTGCCTCACCCGCCGAATTTGCGCGTGGGCCTTGGGCTAATTTCCATTTCCTCTTCTCCGCGCCTCCGTTTCCTCTGCGGTCACTCCGCTAACTCTGTGGTAAGCTTTTGTCCTCATCACACGCAGGGAGAACGCAAATGTCCGTCAACAAAGTCATCCTCGTCGGCCGTCTCGGCCGCGACCCGGAAACCCGCTTCACCTCCGGCGGTCAAGCCGTCGCCAATTTCTCCGTCGCCACCGACGAATCCTACAAAGACCGCAACGGCGAACGCCAGAAGCGCACCGAGTGGCACAAAATTGTGGTTTGGGGAAAGCAAGCCGAGATCGCTCAGCAATATCTGAAAAAAGGCTCGCTCGTCTTTATTGAAGGTCGGATTCAATCCCGCGAATGGCAGGACAAAGAAGGCCAGAAACGCACCAGCTTCGAAATCGTCGCCACCAACTTCCGAATGCTAGGCGGCCGTGGCGATGGCATGGCCGCAGGCGCTGGTGCCTCCGGTGGAACCGCAGCCCGCAGCGGCGCAGCCGACGACTTCGATCATTCCGCAAGCCCCTCCGAAGAATTCGGCGCACCCACCTCCGGCCCAGAAATCTCCGACGAAGACATCCCCTTCTAACCGTCGTGGCCGATCTTTAGATCGGCCTCTTGGATTCTCTGGCCCTCTTGGGTTCTCTGGGTTCTCTGGGTTCTCTGGCCCTTTGTAGGGGCGGCTTTACGCCGCCCTCTTGGGTTTGCCGTGTCTAGCGGGTGCCTTCTGCAGCGGGTGCCCCACACGCCGTATTTGCGTGTGGGTCTTGGGTTTTTCCCCCAACGCACCCCAAAACCTATCTGTCATCCCGACCGCAGCGGAGGGATCACGGCAACCTTTCAACCTATCTACGACTCCCTGAGACCCGCTCTCACGTAGGGGTCTCGGGTTTCGTAATTCCCCTACCCTACCCGCTCTCCCAATCCCACCAACGTCCGAAACTCCGGCTCATCATGCAAACACTGCAAATCCGAATCTCGCGCCGCCCAATTGTGATTCCCGTACCCATTCTTGAACGCCCGCTTCAGCATCTCCAGCGCTTCCGTCTTTTTGCCCATCACTCCATACATGCACGCGGCGTTATACAACGTGTTCCCGTCGTTAGGCCGCAGCGCCACCGCTGTCTGCAGATGCCGCGCGCCTTCCTCGGTTTCTCCGGAATACGCCAGGTTGCACGCCAGCAAAATACGCGCGCGCACATCCTCCGGCACCATCTCCAGTTGTTGCCGCAACACCGCGGTCATGCGCTCGCGCACATGTTCCGCTTCCTTCTTCCGTTCCAATCGCTCCAGGCAATGCTGGTACGG
>Ga0210394_10006154_pt1 | contig 13096 bp, 12 predicted proteins | sample IncBWC12MmetaG_FD_160121 | JGI IMG/M metagenome (GOLD analysis project Ga0210394, IMG submission 160121) | Forest soil microbial communities from Barre Woods Harvard Forest LTER site, Petersham, Massachusetts, United States - Inc-BW-C-12-M | ecosystem: Environmental > Terrestrial > Soil >...
CATCGGTCCATCCGTCGCCGCCACCACCAGGATCGCGCCATCCATCTGAGCCGCGCCCGTGATCATGTTCTTGATGTAGTCCGCGTGCCCCGGGCAGTCCACGTGCGCGTAGTGCCGGTTCGCCGTCTCGTACTCCACGTGCGCCGTCGCAATGGTGATGCCCCGTGCCTTCTCTTCCGGCGCGTTATCAATGCTGTCAAAAGACCGGAACACAATCTTCGGATTGTGCTTCTGCAACACCTTGGTGATGGCCGCCGTCAACGTGGTCTTGCCATGGTCAATGTGACCAATGGTGCCTACGTTGCAGTGCGGCTTATTGCGCTCAAATTTCTCTTTCGCCATTTTCCGTGCTCCGATAAAAGCAGTTGCTATTGTTTCGCCGACCTCTTACTCACGATATACTCGGCCGTGTCACCGCTGATCTCAAGCCGTGGAAATCGAATCGGATCCCAGTAGCTGGAACCGCCGATCTTCACCCGCTGGCCAACAAAGTCACGAACCACGCGCTTAATCGCTTCCGTGTCAAAGCCGCGTTGCCTCAAAGCCTTACTCGCGAGGGTCGTTACCTCGACCCAAATTTCCTTCGTGTCGCTGCCCGATTCGAGGGTAACCGGGTACAACTCACCAAACCAGGGGCTGCCCGTCTCAAAGTTACGAGCCTGCGCCGCGTCACCAACCTTCTTTACCTCCCAGTGAGCGCGAACCACCGCACTAACGCTCGGATTTTCCGCTTTCACTTCTTCGGCAATCCGGCGAAATTCGGACAGCTTCGCGCCATCGCTCGCGACGATCTCGACGAAGAGATCTCCCTCCAAATCCAGGAAATGAGACTCGCTTGCCGAGAAAAATGGCATCAGTCCAGCCTGCCGGATCTTCTCTTCGAATCTAGATTCCACGTCTAAGACTGCCATTACGCTTTCCCCGATTCAGATCGTTCGTCGATTTCTCGCATGATGCGATTAAACACTTTCAAGCCTTCATTCACCTGGTGGCGCGCATCGTCCTTGAACAGTTCCAAGCTCCCGCTATACTCCGAATCGATGAATCCAGGAGTGTAGTCCGCCAGTGAACGAAGTCGCCTTAGGTCCTTAACACGTGCCCCGAGTTCCGGATCAATCTCTCCTAGCTTCTCAGCAATGTCCTCGTGCGTCACCTTCCCGAACAGGACATTCGCAGCGTGGAAGATCGAATAATATGACCTCGACAGAGCATTCCTCAGCGCCGCCTCGCTCGACCCATCCGCCAGTTCACGCAAAGCCTTGGCTAACATCCAGCGCGAACTGCTCGTTACGTCCATTTACCTGCGTCGTTCAGTAATACTGATAAAGCCTGTGAAACCGCGCCCGCACTTGCGGCGCGACTTCTTCAATCCTGGACAAATAAAACTCTCGCATCTGCGCCTGATCCGAGACCGTCAGCGACTCATACAAGCTCTGCGCCGTCGTCCCGGAGCTCTTCAAACCTTCATCCACCCGCTCCAGAACACCATCCTTCAGCACCGAATCCCAGTTGCGAATGCGTGTGCCATCGCTCTGCAAACGCTTGAGGAACTTTTCCACCCGATCCGCCGCAAAAGCGCGATTGATCGCGTCCTTCAGTTCCTCGAACTCTTTCTTTTTTTCGACCTCGATCGCAGCCTGCTCAAAGCCCACCGCAGCTCCTACCTTCTCGCGTCACCAATCTCTGGAGCGGGAGACGGGAATCGAACCCGCGACCAACAGCTTGGAAGGCTGTGACTCTACCACTGAGTTACTCCCGCTCAGCCTCAAACTCTGAGATCCCTCGCCCAAAACGCCCGCGATTTCGGCTGCGGGCTCCCGCTTCGCTCACGCCCGCAAAACGCCTCAAGTTTACTCCCGCCCTCTTCCGAACTCCCGTACACCCAATCCCTGGAGCCGATGATCAGGATTGAACTGATGACCTCTCCCTTACCAAGGGAGTGCTCTACCAACTGAGCTACATCGGCCCGCCGCTACTCCTCGCCATCGCCCTGCTTGTCCGCGTCGATCGTGTTCTTGCGATGCACCCACGTCCTCAAGGCAAACATCGCCAGAATCGCCAGCGTCACCAGCCGGATGCGCTGGTCACTGAGCGTCGTCCACGCCAAAATCCCGAGTGCGACATACGCCGCCAGAGCCAGCAGTAAACGATTCACTCAAATCACTGGTGCACAGGGGAGGATTCGAACCTCCGTACCTCGCTAGGAGGAACAGATTTACAGTCTGTCGGCTTTAACCACTCACCCACCTGTGCGGAAACGCGAAGCCTCTTTCAGGCTCCCGCAAAACACGGCTCCACTCGCCGGCCTGCGCCATGCGCAGAAATGCTGTCGCGGGTCATATCGAAAACAGGAAAACAGAAGACGCACGAAATCCTTTCGCGCGCAAACACCACACTTGGAAATGCTTCCTTATGGAGTGCTGTTGGGAAAAACCGTTACGCCGCCGCGCCGCGCACCATGTCTCACGAAACCACGCCCTGTAAAACCGCTTAGCCAATGCTGGAGCTGGCGAAGGGATTTGAACCCCCGACCCTCTGATTACAAATCAGATGCTCTACCAACTGAGCTACGCCAGCATCGAGATAACTGCGCCCGCGAGGGCACATCTATCCCTCTGTTCCCATCCAGATTTCCGGGACAAGAATAAAAGGTACCATAACGGCACCCCACGTGCAACCGCTTGAGGTGGGAGCAGCTAGTCGACATCTGTGCTCTTGCCGGCGTCATCCCGACCGCAGCCGTTTTTCAGGCGGAGGGAGAGCCTGCCCTGAGCCCTGCCGAAGGGGATCTTGCGCGCATCACGAAGGCGCAAAAGGGCAAACCGCACTATTGCCGAACGGTACCACCGAGGTTGTCTAAACTCCCCACCCTCCGGTAGAATCTATCTTTCTCGTATCAAGTTCCCAAGCAATCTGGAGTCGTCATGGCACGAGTTTGTGATGTCTGCGGCAAAGGGCCGCAATTCGGAAACACCATCAGCCACGCCCACAATGTCTCCCGCCGCCGCTGGAATGTGAACCTGCGCCCGGTGCACGCCAAAGTGAAGGGCACCACCCGGCGGATACGCGTCTGCGCCTCCTGCCTGCGCAGCGGCAAAGTGGTCAAAGCGTAAATTCGTAAACGAAAGACACTAAGGCTCACGAATCATAAGCTGGCATTGCCAAGACCTACTTCGTGTACCTTCGTGTCCTTAGTGGTTAGAGCCTTTACTGCACGCCCAGCAATTCCACATCAAAAATCAGCGTGGCATTCGCCGGGATCACGCCACCCGCCCCGCGGCTACCGTATCCCAGTTCCGGAGGAATCCTAAGCTGCCGCTTGCCGCCGATCTTCATTCCCGCGACCCCTTCATCCCATCCCTTGATGACCTGGCCCGCGCCCAGATTAAACGAGAACGGCTGGCCCCGGTCCACAGAACTGTCGAACTTGGTGCCGTTGGTCAGCCAGCCCGTGTAATGAACACTTACCTTCTGGCCGGCGGTTGCGGTCGCGCCCGTGCCGGTCTTGATGTCCCAGTACTGCAAGCCGTCAGCGGTCTTGGTACCGTCGCCCGTAACTTTCGTGGGGGCGCTGTTATCCGGTTTCTTGCTGCTCTGCGCGAAAACCACCGTAGCGGCCAGCGCGACGGTTGCAATCAATAGCAAATTTTTCAGCATCTCTGCTCCTGTAAAAGAAATTTTGGATCGTAGTTTCGGATTGCAGGTTTGTGAAACCAAATCTTAAATCAATCGCGCGCAATCGCAAACTTGAAATCGGGAACTAGAGGCTGCTCTTCCGGGTTGCGCGCGCCTCCGCTCACGCCAGCGCAATCACATCAATTTCCACCAGCACATCCTTGGGCAGCCGCGCAACCTCAACCGTCGAACGCGCCGGTGGCGCCGAAGTGAAGTAACGGCCATAAACCTGGTTCATGGCGGCGAAATCGCCCATGTTCTTGAGGAATACGGTCGAACGGACCACTTTCTCCAACCCGCTTCCCGCAGCGCTCAGAATCGCCGAAAGATTTTTCATCACCCGCTCGGTCTGCGCCACCACATCTCCGCTGACGACTTGCTGATTTGCGGGATCAATCGCCACCTGCCCGGAAATGAAGACGAACCCGTTGGCCCGGATGGCCTGCGAATACGGCCCAATGGCCTGCGGGGCATCCTTCGTGGAAATCACTTCGCGCATGAAGCCTCCGCCGCTATTAACGCAGATGGATGCAGCAAGGTCAAATCCACCAAACATAATGCCGGGCAATGACTGGTACATAGCAATTTTGTGCCGGCTGCCGGACTTTTTTCCACCCCGTTGGCTACTGAAGCCCCATGCGGTGTTCCAAGGCCTGGAAGTCGGGTTCGGAGCGCAGGCTATCCCAGGCGGGATCGACCTTGAGGTAGAGCAGACCCGGCTCTCGGTCGGCATAGCATTGTTCGAGGGCCACGAGTGCCCGGTGAGTTGCTTGCAATGCAGCGTACGCTTCCGCTGCCGTACAGAACGAACCCCGACTGCCCCCCGCGCCAGCCTCCAATGTGCCCCGTGAGCCAGCCATCTTCGACATCACTCCCTGGAACCCTCCGTTGGCATAGAGGCGTTTGAAGGCTTTTGCTCGTTCTGGATCTCCAGCAAGAAGCGAGTCCGCAACTGCTTCCTGAAGCCAGGCGTCATACATCTTCTTATGCGCGTAATATCTCAATAAATCGTGGTGGACGGGCACGAAATTCTCGTCCATCGCAAGCACTTTCTGGTATTGAGTGAAGGCGGAGTCATCCTGGCGGGCCAGATAATACGCATACCCGAGGTCCGCATTGATGATCAACGACAACGGATCGAGAGCCTGGGCGCGCTTGAGCTCGGCGATGGCTTCTTCGTGACGCCCTAGAGGCCCCAGCAGAATGGTGCCGTACCAATGGTGGGCAGGGGCGTAATTCGGATTTAAGTCCAGGGCGCGTTTGAGCTCGAATTCCGCGCCGGACCAGTCCCAATCGAGAAAGATTCGAACCGCGGCTAGAGAGGTGTGCGCCTCTGCCAATCCATCGTCCAGTTCAAGGGCCTTCGTGGCCGCAGCCTTGGCTGCGGCCATCAGCCCGGGGTCCAGCGTATCCAACGCAAGCAGCGTATCGCAATCGGCTAACCCGGAGTAAGCCAGCGCGAAGCTGGGGTCCTTCTTGATCGCCTGGTTAAAGTACTCGATCGCCTTCTGGAACCCGCCAACGTCTCTCCGGTTCCAGAAGTAGCGGCCGCGCAGGTAAGCTTCGTAAGCCTCGGGGCTGACCGGGCGTCCGGCGCGGAAGCGGTCGCGCTCCGCCGGAGTCAAACTAAGCTTCACCTCGCCGGTAATGGCCTCCGCCACCAGCGCCTGAAGCGACAGAACATTCTTCAGGTCGCCCTCGTAGGCCTTCGCCCAAATATGCCGGTCGGTGGCAGTCCGGATGAGTTGGGCGGTGATGCGTACGCGGTCTCCCGAACGCAGGACTGAACCCTCGACCACGGCGTCCACACCCAGCTCCCGGCCAATCTGCGGCAGGGGCCGATGCACTCCCTTGTATTGCATGATCGAAGTCTTGGAAACCACCTTGAGCTGCCTAACCTGGGCCAGGTCGGTGATCAGTGCGTCGGTCATTCCGTCCGCAAAATATTCCTGCTCGGGATCATTGGACAAGTTCTGCAGCGGCAACACAGCCACCGACCGGATGGATTCCGAGTCCGATTGATTTTTCTGACGATCCCGCCATCTCTCCGCTTGGACCACGAGCAGTGCGGCCAAAGCGCCCACCAAACCGGCCATGCACCAGACCACCCATCGCGATTTCGGCAAAGCTCGAATGCGGGACGGCGACGAGCCGTTCTTCCCAGAATTCCCTCCAGCCGGTTCCAACTGCACTTGGGAAGAGCGGTCGAGCATGCCGGATTCCGCTTCAGTCCCCGATTGATGAACACGGGCCACGAACCGATACCCTCGCTTGGGGATGGTTTCTATGTAGCGGGTTCCGTTTTCTCCATCCTGCAGGACCTTGCGCAGCAGGTAAACCGCCTGGCTGAGGTTGTTCTCTTCGACCACGGTGTTCGGCCAGACCGTCCGCATGAGCTCATCTTTTTCCACCAGGCGGCCGCTGTTTTGCACCAGAGCCAGCAAAGTGTCGAAGACCCGGGGAGGAAGCTCCAGCCGTTCGTCCCCGCGCAGGAGCGCCCGATCCGAGGGATCCAGGTGAAAGCAGCCGAACTGATACGAGGGCTTGACAGGCCTATCCATGACCGGTGAGAAGAATTCAGAAAAAAATGAAAAGCCTTAAAGACTTACAGGCCGGTTGCGCGGCAGAGTGCTGTCTGCGAAAGACCGCGAAGGGGAGGACCTGTACCTCTGTCTTTCAGTGGGGCATTTTAGCCTATTGCCGGGCGAGGGGACAAGAGACGGCCCAAGGGTCACGCGTTTCCCCCTCGCCAGGAGCAAAAAGTATCCGCAAGACGGCAATATAGGACCGCCAAAATTATAAGGAGCGTTTTCCATGAAACATCAATCAGCCTGGATCTCAATCGTCGTAACGCTGGCATTCGTTTCCGTCTCGACGGCAATCGGTCAAACCTACAACTTCAGGACTGTCCAGGTTCCTAATGCACAAAGCACGACACCCTATGGCATCAATGATTCCGGTGTCATCTCGGGAAATTACACTGATTCCAGCGGCGTCACCCACTGCTTTATGCTCTCAGGCCATACCTTCACCACGCTGACCGACGCCAATGGAATTGGTACGAGTTGCTTCGGGATCAACACGGCGGGGGCGATCGTCGGGAGCTATGCCCTTGCAGCCGGCTTCAGCAACGGGTTTGTGTACCAAAACGGGATATTCACCGACATTATTGTGCCCACGGCGACCGCAGGCACAATCGCCTACGGCATCAACGACGCCGGGTTGGTGGTGGGGCAGTTTGGCGACAATGTCGGTATTCATGGCTTTCTATTCAACGGATCTACTTACCAGACTCTGGATGCGCCCGGCGCCAGCATCACCGCGGCCGTCGGCATCAACAGCAGCAACCTGATTACCTTGCAATCGTTGAACTCCAGTGGCTTCTTGTCGTCCTGGTTGCTCAGCGGCACCCGCTATACGGTCTTGAGCGTTCCAGGCGCGGCGATCACGGCCGTCCACTCTATAAACAATCGTAACGAGATCGCGTTTGAATGGTTCGATTCCTCTAACCAGGTGCACGGCGCGGTTCGCTCCGGGCCCAAGTACTACTTCATTGACGATCCCGGCGGGACGAACACAAGCATAGACACGATCAACGACAGGAACGTGATTGTGGGCCACTTTCTGCCAACTGGAGGCACCCAGAACCAGGGATTCCAAGGTGTGGGCGTGTTAGCGGCGGCTCGTTGAGGCGCTGGCCTGCCCGCTCAAAACTCGACATGCTGGAAGAGCAAGTTCAGGCGCTAGACGCACCTTAACTCCATACCTGAAATACCGAACCTGCGTATTTTCTCGAGGGGCCGAATCGAAGCAGGGGTTCGGCCCCTTGTAGGAGTAAAGGATGGCTAATTCTTCGCTCCCTTTTCCTGCGCCTCAAGATAGGCCGCAATTTCTGTCCTGCCTTCGTGAATCGCCCAGCCGGCAGGTGTCGCCTGCCACAGGATGTCCTTCATATCAACTCTCGCCCCGCGTTCGACGAGCAGCCTGACCAGGTCTTCATTCCCAGCCCCAGCAGCTTGGTGCAAAGGCGTGGTATGAGAATGCCCGCCGATCGGGTTGTACCGGTTTGGATCTTCGCCCGCGTCAAGCAACAATCGAACGATCTCGACATGGCCGAACTGCACTGCCAAGGCCAGCGCCAAATGGCGGTCGCGACCGTCGGCGCTCGGAAGCATTCGGCGAAAATCATCAATTTGCCCCAAAGCTGCCGCAACCGGCAAATTGATCCGAGCGCCGCGCGCGATCAATGCCTGCACCGATTCGAGCTCGCCGTGTAACGCCGCCGCCTCCATCGCGCTGTTGGCGTCGGCTCCGCGGTCGCACAGAAGATCAATCAGCGGAATTTGCAGGCGGCATTCCCGCGCCACGCTGCCAGTAGCGACCAGCATGAGCGTCTCGTTCAGTGCAGATTGCTCGGGCCCGGCGTCGAGAATCGCCTTCGCAACCTCGACGATGTTCTTCGGCAGTTTGCCATGGCGAACCGGATTCTCAGCGATGAATTCCAGCAGCGTTGGATTGTGAAAGTAGTTCCATCCTTCAAACGCCACGTGCTGATGCACCAGGCCGGGATGCCGCTTCAAATACGCGCGCAATCCCGCTGCATCACCCGCATCAATCAGGTCCACGGCCCGGCGGAACGTCGCGTCCTCAATTCGCTCGTGGTGAGGCAAATCAAGCCGGTCGGTGAGGGTTGGTTTTTCGATATGCCGTTTCAGCCGCGGCCAGCTCGGAAAGCCAGCCTCGCGGGCGATGGTGAGCTGCGCGTCGCTAAGTTTTAGCCGCGCGCCAAAGATTTCAGCGTCCGTGGCTCTGCTAAAACGCGGATGAAATTCCCTGAGGCGCTGCGCCGCTCCCGGATCGCGCGCAGCATTGGCCTTCATCAGGTCTTTCGCTTGATACTTCAGATGATCGAGATTCGGATTCGATGGGAGGCGTCTTACCGGCATGACGAACTTCCTTTCATGAGCCCGAGGTCCGCACTTACGGGCAGAAAGTCAGTTCGTGAAACCGTGAATTGTGACCATCAGGTGGACTTCTGTCCTTTCCGCGGACCGGATGCGCCCTTCGCGCCAGACAGATATTAACATGAAAGGCGAAGCATCCTATATCTTCTGCAGCCAAGTGGCCCTCGTTAAGAGCGAGGGCCACCGTCGTGTCGAAACCGGTCATCCGCGCCCAACTCTAGTTCACGGTAAATTTTGTCGGACTGTTGGCCGTTCCGCCCGGCGTGGTGATGGAGATCGTCACCGCTCCCGACGAGAGTCCCGTAGGCACAACCGTCGTAACCTCCGAGTCCGAAACCACCGTGAACGTCGCTGTCACCGTGCCAAATTTTACCGCCGTGGTAAAGGTCAAGCCCGTGCCGTTGAGCGTCACCGGAGTTCCCGCCGAACCGCTCGGTGGAGTGAAGCTGGTGATCTTCGGCTTCACCTTGTACACCTGCGGACTGGTCAGTGTCGTCGTGCCCGTGGTCACTGTGACCGTTCCCGTTTTCGCTCCAGCAGGAACAACAGCCGTCAGATAGGTGGTGCCCGAGAGCGTCACCGATATGGAAGCCACGCCGCCGAACTTCACCACCGAGGTGTGGCTAAAGCCCTGCCCAAACATACCCACATGGGCGCCCACAAAGCCTGACTTCTCCGTCGGTTCGAGATTGACAAAGGGTATATCGCCCGTCGCCACGCTGAAGAAGACTCCTTGGCAAGGCGAGCAGGAGGTGGGGCCGCCTGCGGGGGTTGTTCCATACATTAGCCCGTTCGTATTTTGAAGCAGCGTGGACAAAGGCGCGTTCCCGTCAACCGGTGGGTTCGGGAACAGGAATGCCGTGAACACGTCGGCTGAAGTCAGTTTGAAGATGCTGCCGGTGCCGTTAGGCCCGCCGATTCCGTTAACCCCGTAGAAGGTCCCGTCGGTCACTTGCAGCAGGTTCACCGTTGTCCTGCCGACATTGGCGCTGCAGGACGCATCGGTCGTGCTGTTGAAATCGTGCACATCGGCATAGACGCCGGCCGTGGTCAGCGTGTAGATATTTCCGGAGCCATTCGCCGCTCCCTGGTTGGTGGCTCCATACAGCTTTCCATTCTTGCCCTGAATCACACCGGTACATGGAATGTACCCGGTTGACGCGAAGCCGTAGATTTCTGTGAAAACGCCTGCCGTGCTGATCTTGTACACGCACCCCAGCGACCCGCCGAGTGTGCAGTTGTAAAGCGTGCCATAAAGATTGCCATCGCTGGCCTGGAACAAACTCGAGGCCGGTCCGCAGTCGCTGCCAGAAAAGGTGTGCAGACTCGTGTACACTCCCGCGGCGGTCAGCTGGTAAACGTTGCCGCAGGTATACGGATAATATCCAGTCGTGCCGTAGAAATTGCCGTTTGTGGCCTGGACCGGCGCGTACACGGGTTCGGTGTCGCCGTTCGCCGCAGTGAAGTCATACTTATCTGTAAACCCTCCGGCCGGCGTCAACTGGAAAATGCTGCCATTTCCGGTAGGAGTTGTGAAGCAGGTTCCGTAGAAATTTCCGTCGTTGCCAAGCGTTAGCCCCGAGAAGCAGCTGCTCCAGGTCCCCGGAAAGTTGTAAACGACGCTTTCCACTCCGGTGGACGAAATTTTATACACCGCGCCGGTGCCGTTGAGCCCACAGGTCACCCCGACCCCATACATATTGCCGTCGCGGCCCTGTACGATGTTGTCTTCGGGCTCGCAGCCGTCAGTCGAAGTCTGTTGGAAGCTGTGCAGCGTGGTGGGAGTTTGCGCCTGCGCCGGAACGCCGGCACCGAGGATCATAACCACAGCTGCGAACAGGGACAGTATTGCCCCCATGCCCGAGCGCTTAGCGTGCCGATAATTCGAGTTCATTTTGTGTTGTCTCCTGAGAGTGAGTTGCGGTCAGGCTTCTTTTCGAGGGGGACTGCCTTTTCGCTTCGACGACTCTCGCGCAGAACGGGCCCTTCGGTCAATGGTCTGTAGATGGCGGCACGATGGTGCGCATCTGGCGAGATAAGATGTTCCGTTTCAAATAGCTAACTGAACTTGTTGTCCGGCAGAAGCCGCCGCTCGTCGGGCCCAGGAGCGCCGTTCCCCTAAGCGTCGGGTTAGGTGGTAAACTACAGATCCCCCCACCCGCCATCCCCATGGGATCTGCTCAGGCGTTTCCGGCTCTCGTCCGCTTCGGCGTGTTCGAAGCCGACGTTCGCGCGGGGGAACTCCGGCGAAACGGCGTCAGGGTCCGTCTTCAAGACCTGCCCTTTCGCGCGCTAACGCTCTTTCTGGCCCGTCCCGGAGAGGTGGTCACACGCGAGGAGTTCCGTCGGGCGCTTTGGCCCTCAGACATCTTTGTGGATTTTGAGCAAGGGATTAGCAGCGCCGTCATGCGCCTGCGCGATGCCTTGCGGGACTCGGCCGACAACCCAATCTTTATTGAGACCATCGAGCGCCGTGGCTACCGCTGGATCGGACCCATCCAACAGGTGGACCCGGTTCCGGCAGAATCGAGGGAAGCAGAATCGACGGAAAACGATTCGCCGGAAAAACCAGTAACTGCGCCAGAACCAACGTCAAAACCCTCTCCGTGGCGAAAGGTGGTCTTTGTCCTCCCATTGTTGGCAATGCTTTTCGCGGTGTGGATTTTCCGTCCCGGCCATCCCGGCGGCAAAGCGAGCGCGAAATCCAGTCCCCCGAGCGCGCGAACTCTTCATCAAGCCGCCAATCGCGAGGCCGAAGATTTTTACCTCAAAGGCCGCTTCTACTGGAACAAGCGCACTCCCGAGAGCCTGAATCAGGCATTGGAAGCCTTCACTCAGGCCATCGCGCGCGATCCCAACTATTCCGACGCCTACGTTGGCCTGGCTGACTGCTACAACCTGCTGCGGGAGTTCTCAGCAATGCCGGGAAATGAGGCCTATTTCAAAGCCTTTGCGGCCGCGAAGAAGGCGGTTGAGTTGGACCCCCAGTCTTCTGAGGCGCACGCCTCCCTGGCGTTTGTGACCTATTGGGGAGTGTGGGACGCGGCAGACTCCGAAAAGGAATTCCGCCGCGCCATCAAACTCGATCCCAATAACGTCAAAGCCCACCACTGGTACGCCACGTTTCTGTATGCCCTCGGCCGCCACGATGAAGCTCTGACCGAGATTGACCTGGCGCGCAACCTTGCCCCGGACTCCTCGTCAATCCTCGCCGACAAGGCAGAATTACAATGGGGTGCGGGACATCATGAGCAAGCGCTGCAATTGTTGAAACAGCTTGAGGCGGCTGAACCCGATTTCATTTCGCCTCACGTTTACTTGAGACTCGCATATTTCGAAACTGGCGATTATCCCAACTACATCGCGGAGTTGAAAAAAGACGCTCTGCTAACCCACGACGCGGCGCAATCATCCGTAGCTGAAGCGGCGGCGAGAGGCTTCGCCACGGGTGGCGAACGCGGCTTGTTCGAAGCCCAACTTACGGAACAGAGGAAGCTGTACGAACAGGGGAAGTTGTCTCCCTATTTTGTGGCCCAGACCGAGGCCCGGCTCGGCAACCGGCGCGAAGCCATCCGCTACCTGACCATCTGCATCCAGTCGCATGACCAGGTTGTGCTGAATCTGAGCGATGACCAGGGCTTCGTCAGCCTTCACGGCGATCCGGCCTTCAAGCAACTGCTCGCCAAGATCGGTCTGCCGCCGGTCAACTGAACCGCCAGCGTTTGTCGTACTCAAGCCCAAAATCAAAGGGTGGGTGCCGGCCCCAAGGCGCAAACTCGCTCGGTCCCAGGTTAGCCTGCGACCCCGCTCGCGAACCTGCACACCCACCCGTGACTGCCGCCCTCCCACCTTTACAAGGAACGTAAAGGTGGGCCAGCCCCCGAATACTGTTATCGGCCGAAGTGGACGAGTCCGAATCTCTGCAAATGCTGTTCGTCAACATTCGCGGGCACGTTGGATTTCGGGTGTGTAGGTGCGACCTCTGCAACCGACTTGCCCAGGCTTTGGTTTGCAGGCGTTGCCAGAAAGGCGTGGATATTGCCCGCATACGGCCCGCTGAGTACGATTGCCATGCCCGAGATTTGTCCGCGCTCGTTGATCTCGTTAGCCATGGTTACGAAGAGGTTGGAGCTGGCAGGAATCAGCGTGTTGAGGTCGGTCATCACGCCGTTCTGCCAGATGAAGCCATGGGACCAGTTGAAGTTGGAGTCGAAGTTGCTTCCCACCACTTGGCCCTTGTTGTTGATGCCGCTGGCCAGGCCGCCAAAATCTCCCGTCAGAAGGCCGAGGCTTGTGACTGCGCCGTTCTGCCAAAGCGCGCCATATTGGGTTGTGCCGTCAGCGCTGCCTACTATCCCAACAATTTGGCCCAGGTCGTTAACGTACTGGGCGATAGAGCCAGTTCCGAAGTCAGCAAGCTGGGAGGCAGTGAAGTTTTCCCACGATACGGCGTGAAT
>Ga0210394_10006155_pt1 | contig 13095 bp, 11 predicted proteins | sample IncBWC12MmetaG_FD_160121 | JGI IMG/M metagenome (GOLD analysis project Ga0210394, IMG submission 160121) | Forest soil microbial communities from Barre Woods Harvard Forest LTER site, Petersham, Massachusetts, United States - Inc-BW-C-12-M | ecosystem: Environmental > Terrestrial > Soil >...
AAATACAACGGCGTCGGCGTAACCCCTCGCCTCTTGGTCGCTTGCTCTCGATACAGTGGGCCTATCGTCAGCCCCAATGCGAATCGGCCTCGCGCGCGTTGTATTCATTCAGTGGGTCCGCCGCGGCTTCAGAGCCCGATCTGGTTGTCGCGAAAGCGTGCACCATCATTCAATCCCAGTACGAATCGCTGGCTTGGAGTGTCGTACGCGGACTGGATATCGCTAGCCGGCCTAAGGGCTGCCGCCCATCGCGTCGGTCACTTCGTCGCGGGAAATGCCGTGCCGCTCGCCGAACTCTTGAAGCTGCTTGAGGTCAAACTCTTCCGGCATTTCCCGCGACGCGTCGTCAGCCGCCTGCGTGTAACCGAGGCGACGCAGGATGTTAACAAGCCATTGCTTGGTGTACGCCATTGAACCCGCAAGCCCCGTGACGAACGTTACTCCAGCGCGACCCGCACGGCACGCCCTGGATTAGCTTCGGCATCAAGGACGCTGGCTATGCAGGCTTGTGCGAGCGATTTGGAACCGATGTAGCTATTCTCTTCGTGAAATCCGGTCAAGGAGGTGTTCTCACGTCCCGGATCCACGCTACTGTCACGATCGAAAGGCCTGTCGAGAAGGTCCTCGAGTTCGTTGATGACTCGGATGGCCTTGCGAAATGTGCACCGATGGTGAAACGAGTTGTGGCGGTGGTTCGCAGCGGTCGACGCGTGGGTAGTTCATTCCGAGTCATCTACCGAGTACTCGGGATGCCCTTCGATGAGGAATTCAGAGTTATTCGATTCGAGCCCCCGCGCAGGCACACACCTCACCGTCGATTCCAGATCTGGCAAACGTTTCATGGGCCCGTGAGGGGCACTTTCACCTGGACGTTGGAAGCCGAAGGCAACCAGACCTACGCCAACCTCGACGCTGCGTATCAAGTGATGGGCGGCGCCTTGGGCAGAGCTCTAGATGCACTCTTCGTCGAGCGCGCCCTCCAGAAAAATGTCGATCGCATGCTTGAGAACATGAAGCGGCAGTTGGCGAGTCAAACGATGATTACGCAGTGAGTCGGCGGCGCTCACCTAATCCGCAGGTCGACCGCCCAGTAAGACTGCTTGCGACAACGCAAGTTCCAGCGAGCTGACGGCGTTAGCTTTACCGGCCCAGCTTGCCCCAGTCCACTCTGCGCACCTCGGCCCGGGCGCCATTCCGGCAGGATTCGTCCGTTTGCTCACAAACTCGGCAAGATCGCTGACTCGACGTCTGGCCCTGATCGGCTTGGTCACCGCGATGGGGTTGTCGCCTTCTGGCCCCATTTCACACGGCATCCAGCAGATCGAGCGGAACGGGTCCGCCTCGTGCCTGGACGTGCCTGTAAGCACCTTGATCATCCATCCGACCAACTGCTGGATGAGGGGGCCAACCTCCATCGTCGTGGCCGGAACGGACGCCCGGAGCGGCAAGATCGTGGAGATGGTCGTGGAGGCGAGCCTGCAGCGCCCCGTCGGGGAGCTGGCTTATCACGCGCGGAGCGGTCCGCTGCCCAACTCGCAGCTTGCAAGCGGTGCTGCAGGCGATCCGCCGGCCACTTCGTCTTTCTATGTGTATGGCTCGTACATCGACGTGTGCGGTTTGAGCGCGACCACCGAATGCCCCCTCTACTACGCTGCGGCGAACGAAGCGGTCCCGCCGACGGGTGGCATGACGATCCTCGACTTCGGAGCCCCCTGTTTCGAGCCGGCAACACTGGCGTGGGGCACTCAGCTCTTCAACAGCAAAAGCTGCACGCCGGACACCACGCTCGTGATCCTGGCCCAGGCTTGGCTGCGCGGCTATGAGACCAATCCCAATCGCTCCGCTTCACCCAGCTACGTGCTGGTGGCGGGCACCAGCAATAGCCTGACCGCAGCAGTACCTGGCTACGCCCTGACCCCGGCGGAGATGTCGTTGCACGGCCAGGCGTGGTTCGGGTCGGTCATCAGTCCGATCGCGGCGGTAGCGCGGAGCCTCCCCACACCGGTTGCCACCTGGGCCGGCAACGACATCGAGGAGTCAAGCGACGGCAGCTGGTACGACGGGCCGACCACCGGCGCCTGGGTTGACGCCTACGCGGCCACGTCGGGCGCGTCCAAGCCGTGCGTGGCAAGCCGGGATGCGCTGATGGTCGACTACGGCGATTACGTACCCAATGAACCCGGATGGTCTGCGGGCGCCGTCTACCATGTCGCCTGGCAAGCGCCGCCGGCCTGCCCCGTGCCCGAGATCTACATAACCGTGATGGCCAGCGAGTGGCAGAGCGTGAACCTCTACGCCGAGAGCGCTGGGCTCCCGCCAATGCAGTTCACAGGTGTCCTGTCGGAAGACGGAGCCGCCGGAACCGTGTCTGGCTCGGCCAGCTGGACCACTCTGAGAATCGCGACCGGTCAAGCGGCCGCGTACTTGAGCGTCATCGGAGTAACAGGACCGGTCTCGCCGGAGGTGCCCGACCCGCCGGCGGCGGTCACGGCGGTCCTAGGGCCGGGGCTGCCCACCGTTAGCTGGTCGGCTCCCGCATGGGACGGAGGCTCTGCAGTCACGTCCTACACGGTCACTGTGTACAAGGAATCCACGATCGCCCAGGTGGTGACGGTCAGTGGGTGGCCGACCGCGGAGACGGCTTTCGTAGGAGGGCTGGTCAAGGGCGCCTCCTACACTTTCTATGTGAGCGCGACCAACCAGGTGGGAACCGGACCCCAGTCTCTTCCGTCCCGCAGCGTGACCCCGACTGGTCTCTTTCTGCGACGGTGACAGGCCGGCCGTCGCAAGTCCGCGCGAGTCCTTTTTACGTGGTGATGTGTTCGGCGCCAGCGGTCATATAGGGAGCCAATTGGCCAAGGCAGTTTGCTCCTGATGCTTCCACTAATGGGAGCTAAGCGCCCAGACATTCGATGACGATCTCTTCCGTCGGAGGCTCGGGAATCAGATTGCGAAATCGAACGCGACGCCGAATTCAGCGAGGTAGTCAACCGTCACCGTGAGGCGGCGATGAGGGCCCGCGGCCGCTTTCAGGTCTTCGGTTGTTTCTTCGCACGTCACCATGACGAAGGTCGAGCCACGGACTGTCACCGGGTGTCGGTCGAGCGAGTGCCATGCGCCGACCTTGAGCACATATCCCATGCCTGGCTCGATCAGCAGCGCGCGTAGTTGATCTGGCTGAGGCGGGCGGGCGCTGGGCGGGGCGACTGCGACAAGGGCAGCCGAGCCTCCGGTGTGGATGAATGCCTGGGACACGTTGTGGTGGCTCTCCAGCTGAGTGAACCGAGCTCCCAGGTAATCCGTGTTGAGGAACATCAGCTGTGTACGACCATCAACGCGGAAGTCGACCGCCCAACCGCGCGTCGCGATCCCTGCGAAGTCGGGATCGCGTGGTTTGGGACCCAGCACTTCACCACAATCGGCGATGTTGGCCTCGGACATGAGCACAGGCGACAATTTCACCACTTCGACCATGGTGTTTCGGCAGCAGACCTTACAGCATGTCAACGCGAGTGCGAAACGGTGTCCATTCGTGCAACTTGTTTGGTGCGGATTGAATTCACGACGCAGGCCGCGATCAGCGGCACCGACGCAGCAGCGGTCGCGCTGGGGAGTTCTTTCGACTAACCCCGATCACCGACGGGCGGCCGATCTGCAGTTGGAGGTTGCGGTATCCGCTCCGTACTGCCGTGGGCGGGCGCGTCAACTCAGGACCTTGCTTGCGCGAAAGACCACTGCCGACTGCGAGAGAAATCCTTTGTGGCTGATGCCGTGCGAAAAGTAGACATCGCCCATTCTGGCCAGACTGTTGCTGAGGCGCTCGAGCAGTTGAAGATCGAGGTTAAGAATGCTCGCCGCGCCCGGGAGACCGTCCTGCTAGTCGTTCACGGGTTTGGGGCGTCAGGTGCGGGTGGTGCGATCAAGGCTGCGTTGTCGACGGAGCTGCCCAGATTGGCCAGACAATATGGCTTTAAGGCTTATGGCTACGCCGACAGAGAGCGCATTCCTCGAGAGCAAAACGTACACTCGCGAAGCCTCAACCCAGGGTCCACGTTGCTCATATTTCGCGAAGCCCAATCCGCTAAGGACTCGACGCCAGACTTCCGTCCCAACTTCCGGAACTTACGGTCGAAAGTCAGGGTTCGTGCCCGTCGAGCTCCTTAGCCGCAAGTCGTTGGCTCACTTGCGCTTCCTTGGAATACTCCGCACCGGCGCAGGCGGCAACGGAGCGGAGCTCAGCGGAGCATTCCCCAGGCCTCAACACTAACCGGCGCGCCTGGAGACGATGCCTTGCGGCGGCGGGGTGGGCTGGTAGGGCGAAGTACCGGGCAGGAACCACTGCAGCTTCCCCGCCACATAAAGCTGGGTCAGTCCGGCGGGCTCCGCGAACCACTCACCGCCGGGCCGCTTGAGATCCTGGCTCAGCGCCCACTCCATGAAGTTGTGCCACACCGGCGCGGCAATCACGCTCGCCTCCAGGTACTGAGCCATGGGACTGAAATCGGCATTTCCCATCCAGAAGGCGGTGGCGATCGCCGGCGTGTAACCCACCGTCCATCCGTCGCGATAGTCCTCCGTCGTACCGGTCTTGGAGGCGACCTTGTGATCGGGCAGCGTGAGGTTAGAACCAAGGCCGAAGATCAGCGCCCGGTTGCTGTCGTCGGACATCATTTGCTCCACGATGTAGGCGACCCGCGGGTCGATCACCTGCTTGGCGCCCGCGTTGGGGTCGAGCTTGTAGATGGACTTTCCGGCGGCGGTCGTGATTGACAGAAGCGAGGTCGGCGGGTGAAGGACCCCCTGGGCGGCCAGCACGGAGGCTCCCGTCGCCATCTGCAGCGGCGTCTCGCCCCAGCCGCCGAGCGTCAGCGACGCGCCGTAGCTGGAGAGCGGGTCGTTGTCGGTGAATTGCGTGCAGGCCGGCGGGTCGGCGCAATGCCAGGGCGGAGCTCCCATCGTGCGGGCCATCTGGGCGACGTCCGCGGGACCGTTGGGCAAGCCCAGTTCGACGCGCACGGCGGGGATGTTGAGAGAGTTGAGGAAGCACGCCTGCAGCTGGCAGGTGCCATGAAGTCTGCCGTCATAGTTTTTCGGCGTGTAGAGGGGCTGTCCCGGTCCCTGAGAGATCGAGACCGGCGAGTCGGGGATGCGCGAGACCATGGTGTACTTGCCGCTCGCTATGGCCTCCGTATAGGTGTAGATCTTCATCGACGAGCCGGGATTGCGCGGCGGCCACACGGCGAAGTTGTATTGCCCCCCATACGCACTGGGATTCGCCGAGCCCACCATCGCGAGGATGGCGCCTGAGTGGGGGTCGATCGCGACCATCGCTCCCTGGTGGACGTTGCCCCAGGCGTAGCGGCTGACCTGGGCCTGGATCAGCTGCTGCGCCTCTTGTGTCATGGCCCAGTCAAGGGTGGTGACGACCCGAAGGCCGCCGCCATAGGTCATCGCGGTTCCATAGCGCGCCACGAGCTCACTCGTGACGTAGCTCACGAAGCCGGGGGCAAGGATCGTGTTCTGGGGCATGAAGATGTGGTTGGGCTGGCTCAGGTCCTCGGCCGCCGCTGTGGCCGCCTGCGCGGGGCTGACCAGCTTGGCGTTCACCATCGCATCCAGCACCTGCCCCTGCCGCGCCTTGGCGTATGGCGCGTCGACGAACGGGTTGGCGTATGTGGGGTCTTGCAACATGCCCGCCAGCATCGCGGCCTCGGCGAGGTCCAGGTTGGCTGGGGTGGTATGAAAGTAGATCTTGGCCGCGGCGGCGGCGCCGTAAGCGTCGTTGCCGAAAAAGACCGTGTTGAGGTACATCTCCAGGATCTGCTTCTTGGTGTAGGTGCGCTCCACGTCAACAGCTAAGAGCGCCTCTTCGATTTTGCGGCTGAGCGTCGGCTCGCTTCCGACCAGCGTGATCTTGACCAGCTGTTGCGTGATCGTGGAAGCACCCTCCACAGCCACACCCGCCCGCAGGTCGATCTCAGCCGCTCGCAGGATGGCGGTAGGGTCGATTCCAGGCTCTGAGTAGAAATTGTGGTCCTCGATCGCGACCGCGGCCATCGGGAGGTAAGTGCCCATGGCGGAGAGCGGCTCGTAGTACTGCTGGTGACCCGCGGGATGAAGGTCCGCGAGGATCGTCGTCCCGTCTGATGCGTAGAGCACCGTGTCTTCCACGACCGGCAGGGAAGCGATGAGGTGGACGTCGGGCAAGCCGTTGATGTAAGCGGTGAACCCCGGCGAGGTGCCGAGGTATGTGGCCCCTAAAAGCACCGCGACGGCGGCGATCTTGGCCAGGGCGGGCACCACCCAGAGGTTGGCCAGCGGTGCTGGATTCCAGGGCCCTCGCTTCCTGTAGATGCTGGCTCGCAGCACCCGGCCGTTGTCGCCCCTGGGCCTGGTCAGATCGCGGCGGTTGCCGCGACGGAGGGCCGCCGTCATCGATGGAGGCTCGATCTTATGCATGCCGCCTCTGCCTGGAGTGCGTTTCCCGCAAGACGGCGAGGTCGCCAGAGCTGAAACGAAGCCGCGTGCCGGCGCGATGAGAGCGCAGCCGGCCCGCACGCGCCCACCGGTACACGGTGGCCTGCGAAACCCCAAGGTACATTGCCGCCGCGTGCGCGTCGACCAGCGCAGCCGCCGCCACAAAAGGTGCTGGGTGGACCTTGGTGCGCGGTCTCACTATCGGGCCGGGTTTCACGACCCACCAGCGGTAAAGGTGAGCGGGAGGCTTGAGCGCGCGGCGAAAGACTGAGGCAGCGCGCGCAGCGACTACCACCCAACCAACTCCCGCGAATCCCACAGTCACGAGGGCTACCCCGGGCTCGTGCAAGGTGACCCACCGGATCGCCGGCCCCAGCCATGAATCAAGGGACTGCGCGCCGACCTCGATAGCTGCGCGCACAACCGCTTTGCTCAGCTCAATCGACCGGCTGGTCCGGACGCTGGCGAGCGCGGCCACGCAAAGCGACACAAATGCCACCCAGAGCAGCACATCGATTCCGGCAGGGAGGCGGCGCACGCCCGGCAGCCTTCGCCGTAGGGGCGTGATGCTCAGCAGCACCAGGAGGCCGGCGAGGCACGCGATCGGCAGCCTGAGGATGCCCATGCCTACGCGACCTGAGCCTCCGCGCTCTCTCTGCCCCGAGCCTGCGACAAACCTGTTTCCCTTGGACCGGCGTTTGTTGATGCCCCACCGATCAACGGCTGATCGCGATGACATTTTTGACACCGGTGGGTAACAAACTCAGTAACACTGGCAGAGGGGAAACGGCTCCGTGGCCTACTTCAAATCGGCGGCGGAAATGGTCACCAACCTCGAGTCCGCAAACTTCGTCGGGCGGCGCTCTCTACACCCGCACCCACTTCAAGCCCTCCGTCCTGGTCGCAGGATGCTGGTTGAGTGTGTTTGCTGCCGGGCTTCCTCCTTGGGCCGACCGCCTACGCGCGGACGGCTGCTCTTGCGCTGGCGGATTCTGGGCTGTCGGCGTCGCTGGCCGATCTGCCTGCTCGCATGAACTTGTTCCTGGCGAAGGCCGCAGCGGCGGCGATGCGTTATTGGAGCGCGCCCAGAGCGAGGCTCACCGAAAGCGATATGAACGCGATCACCGCGGCCCATGTACGCAGAGTGTTGAGGTGCTCCCAGCGGTCGACCTGGGTGCGCCAGGTGGCGGGCGGGGCGCTGGCGCTCCACTCCAAGACTGCGGCGTTGATCGGGACTGTGCCACCAAGAGTGGCCGCGACCCAGACGGCGAGGGCGGCGATCGCCGCTCCGCGGAACACCATGCCCGCCTTGGTTCCGTCCAGCACAGTCACCGCCACCGTCGATAGCAACGTGAGCACGTATATCGCGGGGACAAGGATGCGCAGCCTGTAGATCAACGCCTGGCGAAACAGGATGTGCGACTGGTCATCGAGACTCGCGAGCGGACCTCGAACCCCATACCGGATGACGAACTCCTCACCGGCCAACAGGCCTGCGAATACCACGCTGATGACTCCGACGACCTCACCGACAGTCATTTCTGCGAATCGTCTTCCTTCAGGCTGACGGCTTCCCGAAAGCGATTTTCTTCATATGCCCGCAGGGCGGCGCGGATCGCCGCGGTGTGCGCCGAACGGCCCCTGGCCGCGAGCACGCTCAGGCCGAGGCGCGGGGTGGGCGAGCGCCATCGGCAATCGCCGCATCGCGATAGACGCGCTCACACACTGACCACGCTCCGCGCGAGCGCCTCGAGGTCTGACGCAACCTCATCAGGGCGAATCAGCGGGATATCGTGTCGCGACTGATACCAACGGATGTCAGCATCCGGACGGATCTCGTGCACCCGCCTGGCGCCCTCCTCTTTCCAGGCCCGCATGGCGGTGTCATTCGCCGCCAACCCGATGAGAAGCGGCGCGTCGATGGCGGCTATCGCGACCTCGGGCCGAAACCGGTACAGCTGCTCCAGGATCTGCAGGCGCACCGGTGCCACCAGCGTCAGCACCCAGAAGTCACCGTCGCGCCGTAGGCCAGCCTCCACGAATCCCTGCAGGTCGTCGCCCCACGCCTCACCCAACACCTGGCGGCTAGCTTCAAAGGCCTCCTCGAACGAACGGTAGCGCGGCAACGGAGGCTGCATCATCCGCGACGCGTCCTCCCATTTGATGCGCTCCGACATCGAGGCGATCGGCCCGTCCATCACAGCCACGCCGCTTATCAGGTCGGCCGGAATCGCGCCGACCTCGAGGGCAACTGTCCCTCCCCAGCTGTGACCGACGACGATTGGGCGGTTGAGCCCGAGCTCGCGGATGGCGTGTCCGGCGTCGGCGGCCAGGAGGTCCAGGCCGTACCCGGTCGGCGGCGAGTCCGAGAGGCCGTGAGATCGCTGGTCTAGGGCAACCAGCCGGCGGTTCGTCATGCTCCGAGCGACGCGCTCCCAGTACCTGGCGTTCGAGCTGAGGCCGTGGAGGAGGAGGATCGCCGGAGGCTCGGGGGTACCGGATGGCGCCCACTCCAGCCAGTGGAGGCGGACGCCTTCCCGATCGAGATAGCCCTCGCCCGTCGGCTCGCGAACAGGGCCCAGGGCAGGCAGTTGCGGTCCGCTCATCGATTCCGCCGGCGCGCCGCCTCAGGGCCGATGGCGAGCAGGGTGGCGATGTTATCGCCATAGACCGAGGAGCGCTCCGGGTCGGATAAACCGCAACCTTCTATGTCCGCGATCGTCTTTTCGACAGCAGCCTGCGGGCCGAGTGGCATGTCCGTTCCGAACAGGACATGGTCTGGACCGAAGAAGTCCAGGACACACCGCACGGCGTGCTGCGCGCCGAACAGCGCCGTATCCGCGTAGAAGCGCTTGAAATACTCGAGCGGCGGCCTGGGCAGGCTGTCCTTGGTCTGGCGGGCGCCTGGACCCATGGCGAGTCGGGATGAAAAGTGCGGGACCATGCCGGCGCCGTGATGCGCGATCACCTTCAGCTTTGGATGGCGTTCCATGCTGCCGGAGTAGACCAGCCTCGAGAGGGCGGCGGCAGTCTCATACGGCCAGCCAAGCGACCACCACAGCCCGAAATTCGACGCGGTTTCGGTTGGGTAGTCGGGCCACGTCGCGTTTCGGGTGGGATGGAGCCAGATCGCCCGGTCCAGGATTTCCAGTCGCGCGAAGATCGGGTCGAGAGTCGGGTGGTCGAGGGAAACGCCCAGCACATTGCTGAAGACCTGGGCGCCCAACGCACCCAATTCTCCAACCGCCCGGTCGATCTCACGCAGCGCTGCCTCGGTGTCGTTGAGGGGAAGCGCGCAGGCAAACCCGACGAACCGGTCCGGGTGCTTTTGGACCAACTCCGCCATTTCGTCGTTGGCGAGCCGGGCGAATTCCGCGGCGATCGCCGGCGGTCCCACCTCTTCGATCGGTGGGACTGCGAGCACCAACACCTGTGAGTAATCGCCAAAGCGTTCGACTCTCCGCCATCGTTCGTCGAGATCGGTCAGCGCGGTGTCGAAGTGAAAAACACCCTCTCGGTAGTAGCGGAGTTGCTCGCTCGAGATGGCGCGCTCCAGATGTCTCTCGAGGCGGTCCAGGTAACGCCTGGGAAGGATGTGGGCGAACGCGTCAATCTTGCGCACCGGAGCGCCTCCATCCTATCGACGGACGGGAGTCGGTTGACGCTGACTTAGCGGCCAAGCCGATCGGAGCGCCTGGCCGATACTTTCGTCAATGACCGTCCTGGGCTCGCTCCTGGTGCCTCGTTCGATCGCGCTGATCGGTGCGACGGAGGCCTCTTCTTGGGCGCAGGCGGTGATCGCTAATCTCACCGGCCTCGGTTACGAAGGGGCCCTCCACCTCGTGCATCCGCGCCATGCGGAGCAGTTCGGCCGCCCTTGCCATCCCACGCTGAACGACATCCCTGGTGAAGTCGATTGCGCCTACGTGATGACGGGCACGGACGCAGCCCCGCAGGTCATCGAGGATTGCGGCCGCAAAGGCGTGCCGAATGTCGTGATGCTCAGCGCCGGCTTCAAGGAGGTGGGCGAAAAGGGATTGGAGCGCGAACAGAAGATGGTCGCGCGGTGCCAGGAGCTCGGCATCACGTTGCTCGGACCAAACTGCCTCGGCTTCATCAACTACAAGGACCGGATCGCGGCCTACGGGCTGTTGCTGACGGCTTCGGTTCCTGAAGGCGCGATCGCGCTGATCAGTCAGAGCGGCGTCATGCTGCTTCACTTCCACCGTCTGGCGGCGGCTCGCGGAATCGGACTGGCTGCGGCCGTGTCGATCGGCAACGAAGCCATGCTGAAAGCCAGCGACCTCGTGCGGGACTTCGTTCGGAGAGAAGACGTGCGCGTAGTCGGTGCGCTGCTCGAGGGGTTCCGCGACCCTGCGGGTTTCCTGGCGGCCGCCGAGGCGGCCTTCGAAGCCCAGAAGCCGTTGGTGGTCCTCAAAGTTGGCCGGTCGGAGGCATCGCGTCGCGCTGTCATCGCCCACACCGGGTCGCTGGCCGGCGCGGATGCGGTCGTCGACGCGGTCCTCCGTCAGAAGGGCGCCATTCGCGTGACCAGCCCCGAGGAGCTGATCGAGACCTGCGCCCTATTGGCCACGAGCGGGTGGCCCCGCGGTGGACGCACCGCCGTGGTCACGACCTCGGGTGGCGCATGCGGCCTGGTGTCTGACCTCGCCAGTGGTACGAGAGTCGAGATTCCCGACTTCGCCGCAGAGACCAAAACACGGCTGGCCGATCTGCTCCCCACCTTTGGCACACCCCAAAACCCCCTGGACACGACCGGCGTCATCGTCAATCAGCCGGGCCTGCTCGCCGCCTGCGTCGATGTTGTGATGGCAGACGGCCGATTCGACGCCCTGCTGATCAACTCCGACCCGCCGCGCGACGCGGGCGCCAGTCCAGGGCGTGTCGAGGAACGCCTCGCGCCCCTGGCCGAGGTGGTGCGACGGGCGCCCATCTTCACGGCCCTTTCGGCCACCGTTTCTGGAGAGCTAACACCCTTTGGCCGGGAGGCATTGGCCCGACATGGCCTGCATTTCGCCAATGGCCTCCAGCTCGGCATCCGCGCACTGGACAACGCGGTGTTTTACGGCCGGAAACGATCACGGTCGATCCCCCCGGTGTCGACCCGAGTGCGGCGCATCGAGACGCCTGACCACGGTTGGACCGGTGTGATCACAGAGGTCGACGCGAAGCGGCTTCTCGCCTCCCACCAGATCGGAGTCCCCGACGAGCGGTTGGTGCAGTCTGCGGCGGACGCGGTTGCGGCAGCCGCTGCCATCGGATACCCCGTCGTGTTGAAAGTACAGTCACGCGACGTTGCTCACAAAACAGAGGTGGGCGGCGTCAGGCTTGGCCTGCGCACCGCGGCTGAGGTTAGGCGCGCTTACGCGCAGGTGAAAGACGCTGCGCGTGGAGTGCGATTCGAGGGCGTGCTGGTGTCCCAACAGGTCGAGCCCGTCGCCGAGCTGATCGCGGGCATCAGCTCCGATGCTCAGTTCGGAAACCTTGTCCTTGTGGGGATGGGCGGCATCTTCACCGAATCCATGCGCGACGTCAGCCTGCGGATGCCACCCATCGACGAGCAGACCGCGCTGGAGATGCTCGAGGAGTTGCGTGGAGCGGCTGTGCTGGACGGCGTGCGCGGTCGGCCGCCGGCGGACCGCGCCGCTTTGGTCAAGGTGCTCGTGGCGCTCGGCGACATCGCGCTCGATCTCGGTGGGCGCCTTGTGGAGCTCGACATCAATCCCCTGTTCGCCCTCCCTGTCGGAGCCCTTGCCGGTGATGCCCTGCTTGTTATGACGTGAGCCGAGGCCTGTAATGAGCCCTCGCGTCAAGCCCCGAGGACCGCTCCTTGGAAACGTGAAACGTGATCGCTTGCAAGTTTGCTGCTTTTGTTATGGATCGTCGGCGATGGTCATTCGGTCAGGCGGGAGGGGTGCCGTCGAAAGACCGCCCCTTCGGCTTGGCCCAGTTTCACGCACGGAGGAGCAATCATGAAATGCGACATTTGCGGCCACGCCGTCGAGAACTCAGAGGAGCTTCAGAAGCACGTGGAGCGCGAGCACCCGACGGGCGCTGAAAACCTCGAGACGCCGGATCTGCTCGGGGACACCCCCGAAGAGTCGGCTGCCGTCGATATCCCCTTACCGACGCACTAGGGCTTTCGCTCCTTAGTACCGCGCGGAGGCCCGTGCACCCCGAGGTGCCTCGGGGCTGTTGTGTTACGGGCGACGGACTCCGTGCTCACACGTACAACTGAGTCGTGCCGCTCGAGACTGCCTTGCTTCAGTTCGCCCCCGTGGAGGCCAGAAGGCGACGTCACGAGTAGATGAATGGGTGCGCCACCGGTAGGAGATCTCGAACTGGACTAGCCGTGGGTCTCGATCCAGCGGGACCAGGGCCACATTCGAGTCAGAGTTTGAGGCGAAAATCTGGCTCGGGGAAGCGAGCCACGGGTTGTCCGGCTAGAACTTTGCCGTCCAGGCGCTGAGCCCAAACCCGCCGCGGCGCTCGTGGCCTCGTCGTTCCGCCATGCGCCTGTCGCCATAGAGGACCCTGCGTCCGGCGCTCGCCCGCACCGGATCCCGCCTCTCGCCTAGCCGGCGCCTCGCCTCGGAG
>Ga0210394_10006156_pt1 | contig 13094 bp, 15 predicted proteins | sample IncBWC12MmetaG_FD_160121 | JGI IMG/M metagenome (GOLD analysis project Ga0210394, IMG submission 160121) | Forest soil microbial communities from Barre Woods Harvard Forest LTER site, Petersham, Massachusetts, United States - Inc-BW-C-12-M | ecosystem: Environmental > Terrestrial > Soil >...
CGTGCCCAGCGACCGCGATGAGAGCCGGGTCGGCGTAACCGTCAGCCGGCAGGTGAAGAGCTCGGTCGAACGCAACAGGGCCCGCCGGCGCCTGCGCGAGCTGGTGCGCGTGAGCTGGTTCGGCGCTGATTCGCCTCTCACCGGGGTGGGAATACGATATGACGTGGTTCTCATCGCGCGGCCGGCCGCCCTCGAAGTCGCTTTCGCCGATCTCGTCGCCGAGGCAGAGCAAGCCGCGCTCCGGCTGTCGAACCTGAATTCATGACCAGGTTGTTCCTCACCCTGATCCGGGGCTACCAGATGTCGTTTTCAAAGGTGCTTCCACCTTCCTGTCGCTACTACCCGTCCTGCTCCCACTACACATATGAGGCGATTGAGAGGTATGGCTGGCTGCGCGGTGGCTGGATGGGAGCAACGCGGATCGCGCGCTGCCACCCGTTCGCCAAGGGCGGCTACGATCCTGTCCCCTGATCCGGCCTTCCACCTTTCATCGGAGAAAACAAGCTGAGCGACCTGATCAAGAGCATCGGCAATTTTCTGAAGCCGATCCACGACATCTGGCTGGCCCTTGTCGAGCAGCCTCTGACCGGTTTGTTGAACTATCTCTACGTCCACCTGCAGGGGGTTCCGGTCATCGAGACGATCGGGGCTTACGGGGTGGCCATCATCATCCTGACCGTCATGATCCGCCTGGTCCTCTCTCCGTTACAGCAGTTCCAGCTCGTGACGCAGCGCAAGACGATGGTCGAGCAGCGCAAGCTCGCCCCGCAGGTCGCCGACCTTCGCAAGAAGTACAAGAAAGATCCGACCAAGCTGAACGCGGAGATGATGAAGCTCTATCAGGAGCATGGGGTCAACCCGTTGGGGGGCCTGGTCGGGTGCCTTCCCCTGATCGTCCAGCTGCCCATCCTGACGGCGCTCTACTACGTCTTCCAGGGCTTCGCCAAGGCCGGCCATCCACCCCAGCCGTTCCTGTGGATATCGAACTTGAACGACAACCCGAACCACCATCTCCTGATCGCGGGGCTGCCGATTCCGGTGCTTGCGTTCCTGATCTTCCCGTTGCTCGCCGCGCTCACCACGCTCATCCAGTCGCGGATGCTGCAGATGCCGCCCGCGCCCAACCCGACGGAGCAGGAGCTTCAGACGCAGCAGATGCAGCGCACGATGGTCTGGCTGTCGCCGCTGATGATCGGCTACTTCGCCCTGAACGTACCAGCCGGCCTCGGCCTCTACTGGTTTGTCGGCAACTGCGTCAGTATCATTCAGCAGAGCTTCGTGGTCGGCTGGGGAAACGTGCTGCCGGCGCGGTTCAGACGGATCGTGTCGGGGGGGTCTGATGGGAAGGGAGCGTTACCGCCCAAGAAGGGACCTGACGTACCGCCCAGGAAGGGACCTGAGGTGCCGCCCAGGAAGGGACCTTACGGCGGTCCGAAGAGTCCGCCGGGCAATGGCGTCAAACCCAAAAGACCCAAGAGATAGTCAGAAATGAGGGTAGAGGTGAGTTGCGATGAGCTCCGCTGAAGGGCGCGGCCGCACGGTGGACGAGGCGGTCGACGCGGCATTGATCGAGTTGAAAGAGAGCCGCCGGAACGTCGACATAAAAGTCATCACAGAGACCGCGGACGAGGCCGTGGTCGAGGTGACAGTGATCGACCACGAAGCCGCCACGGCGGGCGCTGCCGCCGCCGCGCCGGCCAACGGAAAAGGGGAGATTGCGCGGGGCCTGGTCGAAGGCCTCCTCAAGCACATGGGCGTTCGGGCGCAAGTGACCGTCCGACCCAGCAGCGAGCCGATCACGCTCGACATCAGCGGGCACGATCTCGGTGCTCTGATCGGTTGGCGCGGCGAGACGTTGCGGGCGCTGCAGTCGGTGACCAACGTGATGGTCGGCCGGCACCTTGACGAAGGCGAACGGATCATCGTCGACGTCGAGCGCTACAGGCAGCGCCGGGAGCACACCGTGCGCGAGATCGCGATGCGCGCGGCACGCCAGGTCAAGATGACCGGCGATGCGATCACGCTCGATGCCATGCAGCCCTTCGAACGCCGCGCGATCCACCTCGCGCTCGAGGGCGACCCGGACGTGACGAGCGGCAGCATCGGCGAAGAGCCGGAGCGCCGCGTTGTCGTCGGACCGCGCAAGCCGGCGGCCGAGTAGCGAGAGCAATGGCAGGCCGGGCCGCCGAGCGGATCCGGAAGGCGATCGCCCTGGTGAATTCGGTCGCCGATGGCGCCGGCGATGAGGACATCACGCCAACTGAGATTGCGGAAGCGATTCGCGACTGCCTGGAGCTAAGCGAGGTCGACCAGGTCGGAAACGTCCGGCGCTACCTCGGCGAGGCGCTTGACGCGGTGTCTGACGGGATGCCGGCGGACTTCGTGGCGATGACTCTTTACGCCGCGCTCGGGGCGCTCCGCGAAGGCGGGCCGACCGGCTAGGACTTCGTCAAGGACGGTTTTCCGGGGGTCCTATACTGGCGCTCCCAATGCCCTCCACCCACCACATCCACGCGCTCACCGGAGGAGCCAGGCTGGTCACAACGGCGATGCCCGGACGGCTCTCCTCGAGCGCGGTCGCCATGTTCGGAGGGGGTTCGCGCCTCGAGGACGACCGGCTCGCGGGAGTGTCGCACTTCATCGAGCACCTCTTTTTCAAGGGCACTCGCAAACGACCTTCGCCTAAGGAGATCGCTGACGCGATCGAAGGCGTGGGCGGTTTCATCAACGCCTCGACCGACAAGGAGCTGACCGCCTACTGGACGCGAGTGCCGGCGGAGTACACGGAGCTCGGCCTCGACGTCCTCTTCGACATCGTCTCCAACTCCAGGCTCGATCCAGACGACATCGAACGAGAACGCGCGGTGATCCTGGAGGAGCTGAAGATGTACCAGGATCAACCGCAGGACCATGTTCAAAACCTGTTTGAGGAGCTGATCTGGCCAGGCCATCCGCTGGGCCGTGACATTGCGGGCACGCAAGAGTCAGTCAGCCGGCTCACGCGCGACGACATCCTCGAGTACGCCGACGCCCACTACCGGCTGCCGAATGTCGTGATCGGCGCCGCCGGCGCTCTCGACGAAAACGAGGTAGTGGAGCTGGTGCGACCGCGGCTCACGTTACCTGGAGGCTTGAATGGCCACGCGACGGCGGTGTCTCCGGGCGCCTTGGACGCCGCGCACGTGATGGTGCGCCGGCAGCGCACCGAGCAGGCGCACATCTGCTTAGGAGTGCGGGCTTACAGCTACCTGCATCCCGATCGGTACGCGATTGACCTGTTGAACACGCTGCTCGGGGAGGGCATGAGCTCGCGCCTGTTCCTCAACATCCGCGAGCGCCTGGGGATCGCGTACGACGTGCACAGCTTCATGCAAAAGCATCGCGACACCGGCTACGTCGCTGTCTACCTCGGGGTGGATCCGAAGAAGGCAGTCGAGGCGATCAAGGCCGTGCTGCGCGAGCTGGGTCGGCTGTGCGATGAAGAGGTGGCTTCGGATGAGCTGGAGCGCGCGAAGGAGTTCACCAAGGGGCGCCTGCGGCTGGACCTCGAGACGACCAACGGCGTGGCGTTCTGGCTCACCTACCAGGAGCTGTTGCTCGGTGAGATCAAGACCATCGACGAAGAAGTGGCGCTGGTGGACGCTGTCTCCGTTGCGGACATCCGCCGGGTCGCGTGCGCAATCTTGCGAGGGCCGCTCCAGATGGCGGTCATCGGACCGTTCGCGAGCGACGCCCGGTTCAGGTCGGCGATAGAGTCCTGAGCCGCTCCGTCAGCCGACGGAGACAGTCGTGTTCTCGAGTATCGGCAGCTGCGAATAGATGTTGCCGAAATGGTTCAGCGGCCAGATACGGAACCACGCGCGACCATCGATTCGATCGCGGCTGATCGGCCCGAAGATGCGTGAATCCTGCGAGCGATTGCGGTTATCACCCATGACGAAATACTCGTTGGGCGGAATCACCGCGCCGTCTCCTACGCTCCAGGGAGGTGGGTTGTTGAGTGTTGTCCACGCCTCCGGCAAGTAGGGCTCGTCCAGCTTGTGCCCGTTGATGTAAACGATTCCGTCGCGGATGAGGAGCCTCTCACCGGGAAGTGCGATGACGCGCTTGATGAAGTCCAGCGAGTTGTTTGTGGGGGGGCGCAGGATGATGATGTCGCCGCGCTGCGGTGGGTGCAGCCGGTAGTCGATCTTGTTCGCGATCAGGTAATCGTTGTCGTCCAGCGTCGCGTACATGGACAGGCCCTCGACGTGCACCGCCTGGACGGCGAAGCTGATCCCGAAGTAAAGGATGATCGCCAGCACGATGACTTCGGCAACTTCGCGCAGAAGCGAAGAGGCGCCGGAGCTGGCGGCGGGCGCGGGCTGGGCCGCGCGGGGCAGGGGGGCGGCCATCTGTTTTAGGAGAGGAGCTTAGCGCAGACCCGCTCCAGCTCTTCGCGACTCGAATAGCGCAGCTCGATTTTTCCGCGGTTGAGACTTCCCATCAACTTGATCGGCAACCCGAGCCTGGACTCGATTCCGGCTCCGATCTCGCGCAGCTCGGCGGTGGAGTCGACGCGCTGCTTGCGGCGTGGACGGTAGGTCCTGACCCAGTTCTCGGCCTGGCGCACTGAAAGGTGACGCGCGATCACAACCTTGAGGCCCTGCTCCTGCGCTGCCTGACCGTCGAGCGCGACGAGTGCCCGAGCGTGCCCTGCGCTCACAACGCCTGCGGCCACGGCGGACTGGACCGCCGGACAGGCGGCGAGGAGTCTCAGCGCTTGCGTCACCGAGACGCGATGCTTGCCGATCTTCTGCGCGACCTCGTCGTGCGTGAGGCCGAACTCCTCGGTCAGGCGCCGCAAACCACGCGCTTCTTCGATCGGATCGAGGTCGGCGCGCTGCAGGTTCTCGATGAGCCCGAGCACGAGCTGTTCGTCATTGCCGGCGTCGCTCCGTATGACCGCGGGCACCGCCGTCAGGCCCGCGAGCCGGGCGGCGCGCCACCGGCGTTCGCCGGCGATCAGCTCGTACCCGTCGGCCAGCCTTCGGACGAGCAGCGGCTGGAGGATGCCATGGAGGCGGATCGACTCGGCAAGCTCGGCCAACGGCTCCGCGTCGAAGCGCGTGCGGACTTGCTGGTGCGACGCTCGAATCTGGTCCACCGCGATCATCTGCGGCACCAGGGCTTCACCTTCGCGAGACATCGGGATCAGTGCCTCGAGTCCGCGACCGAGACCGCGCAAGCGTGGTTGGCTCATCTTTCCAGCAGCTCCTTCGCGAGGGCGCGATAGGCGATCGCGCCTCGACAGGTGGGGTCGTATTCGAGCACCGATTTGCCGTGACTCGGCGCCTCGCTGATGCGTACGTTGCGAGGGATCAGCGTTTGCAGGACTTCGTGCGGGTACGAGCGCCGGACCGATTCGAGGACGTCCCAGGAAAGAGTCGTGCGCGCGTCAAATTGCGTCATCACGATCCCCGCGATGACGAGCCTCGGGTTGAGGTGAGAGCGCACCAGCTGGTGCGTGTACATGAGGTGGCGCAGTCCCTCAAGTGCGAAGTACTCGCACTGCGTGGGAATCAACATGCTGGTGGCGGCGGTCAGAGCGTTGAGGGTGAGGAGGCCGAGCGACGGCGGGCAGTCGATGATCACGCATTCGACACCTGCTTGCGGAGCCGACAGGGCTCTGAGCAGAAGCGTCTCGCGTGACTCGAGGGTGGCGAGCTCGATCTCGGCCCCCGCCAGGTCGATGTGCGACGGGACGATTTCCAACCCGGTGACGCCTGTCGGCTGAGCCACCTGCTGCAGCTCGGCCTCACCGGTCAGAAGGTGGTAGACGTTGAGCCGGGCCCGGGTCGGATCAAGGCCGAGTCCCGAGGTTGAGTTGGCCTGGGGGTCGAGGTCGACGAGCAGGGTTCGATGGCCCAGCTCGGCGAGCGCAGCGCCCAGGTTGATGGCCGTGGTCGTTTTGCCGACGCCGCCTTTCTGGTTGACCACGGCAATAATCGGTGGGGTGCTCGTCGCCAACATCTTGGGGTTGGTGAGCTCAAGAGATCCTATATCTGGTGGCACTACAGGGATTCTAGTCGAGATTTCGCCGGGTGCCTAGCCGGGTTGCCAAGGCGCCCGGGCCCCTTGTGATGGGAGAATACCCGGTTGGGGCGGCAGGATTTTGCAGCCCTCTGAGGCCCTGCGCGCACAGCGGACTGAGGCGTGCCTAATTGAGCGCCCCTCCTGCGCACCATTCCCGAAGCTATTCAATTTTTTCCGGTTCCGCAACTGTGACCGCTAACGGCTCGTCTGGCCGCGGCCGGCGCGACCTCGACCAGATGGCGTAGGCCGAGAGCGCGACCAGGACCAGCTCGACCGCAATCGCGGCATCGACCTGTGAAGCCGCCAGTCCGACGCCGACCACGAGGTTGTAGGCGGCATGCGAGATGGCTGAGGTCGTTGTGTTTGTGAACTTTCGAAGCAGGCCGAGGCCGAACGCGGCGACCAGGACCGACAGGATATCCAGCGAAAAACCATATTCCGAGTGAGACGCCGTGAATAAGAGCGCGGTCGCGATCAGGCCCAGTCGCGGTTGCAGCGCGCCCCTGAATAGGATCTCCTCGCCAAGGGCGGGCAAGACGGCGAGCGCCGCGATTCCGAGCGGATTGCTGACCAGCCCTCCGAAGATCTGACCGGTGTTGGCGCTTACCTGCCGGTAGAGGTCGGGCGTCAAGACCTGGCTCAGCGCGACGGTGGCTTCGGAGACGGCGTACATCGCCCCGGCCACGGCGAGGGCCAGCACGACCTGCCACCAGGCGGGCACGACCAGAGCAAGCCTGGCGGCCGCCTGACGCAGGTCGCGGCGGGTGAAGACGCCGATGCCCGCTGCCGCGAGGACGACGAGTCCGACATCCTCAGCGACCAGGTCGCCCACCCCAATCCCCGCTTGAGGACCGCTCGCCACGTTGCTGAGGAGGGTGATCGAGACCTGGAGGCCGAAGAAAATCACCGCCAGCACCAGGGCCAGTGCGTGGACCGGGTTGTCGGGGTCGGTCGGCAGGACTCGCGCCACCCGTTCGCGAACCGGTTTGGACGCTAGCGTGGCTGCGATCAGGCCGGTGGCCATGATTCCGATGTCGAGCGGAAGCCGGTTTTGGCCACCTGGAATTGCGATCAGCAGGCTGGCCCCGGCGACGTCCAGCGCGCCGATGAGAAACGTCATCCCTGCGGTCAGCCCGGCCAGGATCGCGATCGCGTGGTGCGCCCACGGCCGACCGACGCCCGCGTTGGCCACGAGGATCAGGGGCAGCGGCAGCAAAAACAGCGTCGCGGTCGACGCCGCGTCGAGGAGGAGCTGGTCGCTCAGCCTGACTTGGGGGTCTGCGCGGGTAGAGGTTTCGGCGGCGCCCCGTCCTCGGGAGCCGGGGCCATGTCGAGGAAGGGTCGGATCAGCTCGATGGGGAACGGCAAGAGAATGGTCGTGTTCTTCTCCGAACCGATCTCCACCATGGTCTGAAGGAAGCGCAGCTGGAGCGCGCCTTTCTGCGATGAGATTACCTGGGCGGCATTGGCCAGGGTCTGCGACGCCTGGAACTCGCCGTCGGCGTTGATGATCTTGGCGCGCTTCTCGCGCTCCGCCTCGGCCTGCTTTGCCATCGCGCGCTGCATCGTGCTTGGCAACTCGACGTCTTTGATCTCGACCACCGCGACCTTGATGCCCCAGGGTTCGGTCTGCTCGTCGATGATCCTCTGCAGGTTCTGGTTGATCTTCTCGCGGTTGGCGAGAAGCTCATCGAGCGTTGCCTGCCCGAGCGCGGCGCGAAGAGTTGTCTGCGCGATCTGCGAAGTCGCGTTGATGTAGTTCAGAACCTGGGTCACCGCCTTGCGCGCGTCGATCACCTGGAAGTAGATGACGGCGTTGACCTTCGCGGTGACGTTGTCGTTCGTGATGACCTCTTGGGGCGGTACTTCGAGGGTGATGACGCGGAGGTCGATCTTGACGAGGCGGTCGACTCCGAACGGGATGATGAAGAAGAGCCCAGGGCCTCGCAATGCGATGAGCCGACCGAGGCGGAACACGACTCCGCGCTCGTATTCAGCTGCGATGCGCAAGCTCGAGAACGCGACGATGACCGCGAGCACAAGGATCACGGCGATGACACTCAGCACTCCGATGTCCACTAGCTCTTCTCCTTGGTCGCGACGTCCGCGCCGTTTTCGCCCCGGACCACGTTCAACTGAAGCCCGTTGCGGCCGATCACGCGCACCGGTGCGCCCGCGTGGATTGGCTCAGGTGTCGCAACCGCTTTCCACAACGCGCCCGAGACAAAGACTAGACCCTCCGGCGCGAGCTCTTCGCGCGCCTCGCCGACGGCGCCGACCATGGCCTCGACTCCGACGAAAGGCGGGGGCCGTCGCGCTTGCCAGATCTTGCGAATGAAGATAAGGAAGAAGGTGAGCGTCACCACGCCCGTACCGAGGGCGACGAGCGGATTGACGCCTAGGCCGATCGGGCCCGTGTTGATGAGGAACGCCATGCCGAGGACGAGCGCGAAAACCCCACCGACGCTCAGTATCCCGTGCGTGCTCGCCTTGAGGTCGGCGATGAACAGGAGCAGAGCCAAGAGCATCAACAAGGCCGCTGCGATATTTACCGGCAGGTTCGCGAGCGAGACGATCGCCAGGATCCCTGCGAGGCCGCCCACGACTCCCGGAAGGATCCCCCCAGGGCTCAAAAGCTCCGTGATGATTCCGAAGCCCGCGACGATGATCAGCAAGGCCGCGACGGTCGGGTCGATCAGCGCGTTGAGGAGCACCTGCCAGAACGGCATCGGCATGTCGTCGATGCTCGCCCCGGCCGTATGGAGCACAAATGTCCCGCTCGGCCGGGAAACCGTCCGCCCGTCGATCGCTTGCAACAGGGCATTCGGGTCGGCGACTTCGAGGTCGGCGACGTGCAGCCGGACCGCGTCCTCTGCGTTGATGTTGACGCTGTTGCGGACGGCCTGCTCGGCCCAGTCGGCGTTGCGCCCATGCATCGACGCTAGGCTGCGAACTCGCGTCACCGCGTCGTTGAGCACCTTGGTTCCAAGGTCGCCCGTGAGGTTCGCACCGGAAGCATCGATGGGATGGGCCGAGCCGATGTTGGTGCCGGGCGCCATGGCCAGTACATCGGCAGCCTGCGCGACGAAGAGTCCGGCGGAAGCCGCTCGGGCTCCGCTCGGATAGACATAAGCGATCACCGGGACTGTCGAATTGAGGAGGCTGGTGACGATGTCGTCCATCGAGGTAGAGATTCCTCCTGGCGTGTTGATGACTACCAGCAGGGCGTCGGCGTGGTCGGCTTCCGCGCGACTGACCGCGTTTTCCATGTACGCGGCCATGATCGTGTTGATGTCGCCGACCAGGTCCGCGCGCTCGACGTGGGGAGCGGCCGCCGCCGCGTGGACAGGCGACAGGAGGACCAGGCCGAACAGCACAATTCCGAACGTCAGCGCGAAGCGCTTCCGCATGCCACCGAGTATGGCAACCCTCGGCGCCCCGCGCCATGTAAAACGTGGAACATTGGCCCGCTGGGGCAGGCCTGGGAACGGTTTGGGCTCGTCGTAAAATCGGTAGCGTGGGGGTAAGCCGCAATTCCGAGGAGCACGCGCCGCGTCCTCGGCTGGTCGACAGCGACGCCGAGACCATGCGCGACCTCATGCGCCAGGTGGACGCGACCCGACCCCTCGGCCAGGGTGAACAGAAGCAGCTGCTCGAGCGAGGCGCACTCGGTGACAAGGCGAGCCAGGAGCGCCTCGTGGCCGCCCATCTACGCCTCGTGATCCAGCTTGCAGGCGAGCGCGGTCAGCGAGGGCTGTCGACGCCCGACCTGGTCCAGGAGGGTTCCATCGGACTTGTGGAGGCCGTCCGCTCCTTCGCGGGTAGCGGTGAGGACGACTTTGAGTCCTTTGCCGAGCGGCAGATCGGCGCTCAAATGGACCGGGCCATCGCGACCGAGGCGGCCGCTGTGCGCGACGCTCAGCTTCTGGTCACGGCGGCCACCGACTACGAGCACACTGAGCTGGTGCTGCGCAGAGAGCTCCAGCGCGAACCCACCGAGAGCGAGCTGGCTGAAAAGCTTGAATGGACCGCAGAGCGGACCCGCTACGTGGCTCAGGTGGTCGCCGACGCGCGCCGTCGCCACGACGAAGACCTGCTCGAGTTCATCGATCCGGCAGCGATCGACTTCGATGACGACGGGCGCGTTGAATTTGGCAGCTAGCGCGCCACACCGCACGCCTCTTTACAGCCGCCACCTAGCCCTGGGCGGCCGCATGGTCGACTTCGGTGGCTGGGAGCTGCCTCAGCAGTACACCTCGATCCGCGACGAGCACTTCGCTGTCCGCAAAGCCGCGGGTCTGTTCGACATCTCGCACATGGGACGGCTTTTAGTCGAGGGCGCCGGTTCGGAGGCCTTTCTGCAGAGTCTTTTCACCAACGACCTGTCTACTGTCGCTCCGGGTCACGCCGTCTACACGCTGATGTGCCAGGAGGACGGCGGCGCCATCGATGACCTCGTCGTCTATCGCGAGGCCCCGGATCGTTTTCTCGTGGTGGTCAACGCGTCCAATCGCGAGAAGGACATCGCGTGGATGCGAAAGCACATTCCGGCCGGCGTGTCGATGAACGATCACACGGAGGATATGAGCCTGGTCGCCTTTCAGGGTCCACAGGCTCACGCGCTCCTGCCGCACGACTCGTCGCCTACAGACGACATCTCGTATTTCGCGTTTCGTCCGGGCAAGGTCGCGGGCGTGCCCGCGCTGATCTCGCGGACCGGCTACACGGGGGAGGATGGATTCGAGCTGTTCGTCGAATCTGGCCGCGTCGGCGAAGTATGGGACGCGATCCTCGCAGGGGGCAGGAGCGAGGGCGTGCTGCCTGCAGGATTGGGCGCGCGTGACGCGACCCGGCTCGAGGCCGCGCTGCGGCTTTATGGCAACGACATGGACGAGACCGTCAACCCATACGAAGCCGGCCTGGGTTGGACCGTCAAGCTCGCGAAAGGGGACTTCATCGGACGTGATGCGCTGGCGAAGGTCAAAGCAGACGGGCCGCGCCGCAGCCTCGTCGGTCTCAAGACCCAGCCCGGTGACATTCCGCGGCACGGCGCAGCGGTCAGCCACGAGGGCCGCCGCACCGGAGTCATCACCAGCGGCACGCACTCCTTCTTCCTCGGTCACCCGATCGCGCTCGCGCTGGTGGAAGGCCCATCATTGCGAGTCGGAGAGAAGGTGACGATCGAGGTTCGCGGCCGAGAAGCGCCGGCCGAGATCGTGAAGCTTCCCTTCTATCGGGGTTCGGCGCGATCCGCAGTCGCCCCGGCCAAGACCTGACCGGCCGCCGCAATCAGCGAGGATAGAAAAGTGTCGAATCAGCGCCACTACACCAAGACGCACGAGTGGGTCACAGTCGACGGCAAGACCGTGACCATGGGGATCACGGACTTCGCGCAGTCGCAGTTGGGCGACGTCGTATTCCTGGAATTGCCCAGCCCGGGCCGGAAGCTTGCGGCGCGCGAAAGCTTCGGAGTGATTGAATCGGTGAAGGCCGCCAGCGATCTCTACTCGCCTGTCGCGGGACGCGTGACAGAGGTCAACGAGAAGCTCACAGCGAAGCCGGAGCTCATCAACACCGATCCCTACGGCGATGGGTGGATCATGAAGGTGGACCTGGCGGGCGAGCTGCCCGCGGACCTCCTGGATGAGGCCGCCTACAAGGCGGTGACGGAGGCGTCGGCCGGCTAGGTGCCCTACCTGGTCCATTCCGAGGAAGACCGCGAATCGATGCTCGCGGCGATCGGCGTCAGATCGATGGACGACCTGCTGGTCGACATTCCGAGCTCGCTCCGGATCAAGGCGCTGGACCTTCCCGCAGGCCTCTCGGAGCACGAGACGATGTCTCAGATCTCGTCGCTGGCGGCCCGGAATCGAGTTTTCCCCGATCGCCTGACCTTTCGGGGCGGCGGGGTCTATCGCCGCTTTATCCCGGCGGCGGTGGCCGCGGTCACATCGAAGCCGGAGTTCTACACGGCGTACACGCCTTACCAGCCCGAAGCGAGCCAGGGCACTCTCCAGGCGATCTTCGAGTTCCAGACGCTCATCGCGGAGCTGACGGCGCTCGACGTGGCGAACGCCTCGCTCTACGACGGCGCCACGGCCGTCGCGGAGGCGGCCATGATGGCACACGTTCACACGGGCCGCGACGAGATCGTCGTCGCGGGTTACCTGCATCCCGAATACGTGGAGGTGCTTCGCGCTTTCAGCGACGGGCGTGGAATCAAAGTCCGCAAGGGCACCGAACCCGGGCCGAAGACAGCCGCCGTGATCTTTCAGCAGCCGGACTTTCTCGGCCTCCTCGTCGACGCGAAGTCAGTTACGGAGCGCGCTCATGCGGCCGGCGCGCTGGCCATCGCCTGTGTGGACCCGATCAGCCTCGCGATCCTCGCGCCACCGGGCCAATACGGCGCGGACATCGCTGTCGGCGAGGGGCAGCAGCTCGGTCTGAGCCCAAGCTACGGCGGCCCGCACGTCGGATTCATCTCGTGCCGCAAAGAGCTGGTACGGCGCCTGCCCGGCCGCCTGATCGGGACCGCGTACGACAAGCAGGGCCGCCGCGGCTTCAACTTGGCGCTGGCTGCCCGCGAACAGCACATCCGTCGCGAGAAGGCGACCTCCAACATCTGCACCAATCACTCGCTGTGCGCGCTCGCGGCGAGCGTCTACATGACCTACATGGGACCGGACGGGATGCGCGAGGTGGCCGAGGTCGGCTTCAGGCGGGCGCACGCGCTGGCTGAGCGGCTAGGAGCGCTGCCGGGCTGGGAGCCGGCGTTTCCCGATCGCCAGTTTCTCAATGAGTTCCCGATGCGCGTCCCGAAAGGACCTGCTGTGATCCGCAAGCTCGCCCGCAAGGGGATCCTGGGACCGCTCGACGTCCATCGCTGGTTCCGCGAGCTCAACGGAGTCGTGACCTTCACCTGCACCGAAGTGAATGACCCGCGAGCGCTCGACGAGCTGGTCGGGGCGCTGGAGTCGTGACCGAGCCTCTCAGCTTCGAAAAGAGCCGGCGGAGCGCGG
>Ga0210394_10006158_pt1 | contig 13083 bp, 11 predicted proteins | sample IncBWC12MmetaG_FD_160121 | JGI IMG/M metagenome (GOLD analysis project Ga0210394, IMG submission 160121) | Forest soil microbial communities from Barre Woods Harvard Forest LTER site, Petersham, Massachusetts, United States - Inc-BW-C-12-M | ecosystem: Environmental > Terrestrial > Soil >...
CGCCGGCAACCGGCGCGGCTTGTCTGCCCCGCACGTTGCGGGAGTGGAATGGGGATCCGGCGCGATGGGCAATGCGCGCTGGAAGGGCGCGCGATTGAAGGACATTCTCGCGCGGGCTGGCCTGAAAAACGATGCCGTGGAGATCGCCTTCAATGGCAGCGACCGCGCGCCGCTCGCGAGCACCCCGGCATTCGTCAAGAGCCTGCCGGCCTGGAAGGCGATGGATGAGAACACGCTGGTGGCGTACGAAATGAACGGCGCCGCGCTTCCGCATTGGAACGGGTTTCCGGCGCGGATTGTGGTGCCGGGATGGTCGGCAACCTACTGGATGAAACAGGTGGCCAGCATTCGCGCGTTGTCGCAGCCGCTGGCCAGCTTTTGGATGAATACGGCCTATCGAATTCCGATAGGCAAATTCCCTATCATCGATCGATTTACATCGCAGGAATCGGCCACCACGACACCGATCACCGAGATCCTTGTCAATTCCCTAATCACCAATTTGAGCGCCGGGCAGCGCTTTGCGGCCGGCCAAGCGCTCGAGTGCAAAGGCATTGCATGGGACGCCGGCTACGGCATTCGCGGCGTCGAGATCTCCGTCGACGATGGGACCACCTGGCAACGCGCCGCGCTCGGCGAGAGTCTCGGAAAGTATTCGTTCCGCACCTGGCAATTCACGTGTCCGCCTCGGGCCGCCGGCCGCCTGTCCGTGATGGCGCGTGCCAGCAACACGCAGGGCACCGTGCAGCCGGCGGAGCTCATCTTCAACGGGCCGGGTTATCATAACAACGTAGTGCAAAAAATCGCGCTCGATATTGTCTAGAGGATTGCTGTGACCACAACCAGGCGGTTCGGCGCGGCGCTGGTTTTCAGCCTGATCGCGGCATCGGCGTATTGCGGTGAGCCGTCGATCAAACTTGCGGGTGGCGGGCAGGCCGCGCTGGTTCAATTGCGTTGTTCCACCTGCCACAGCCTGGACTACATTGTGATGAATTCGCCGTTCTTGACGCGCACGGTCTGGGATGCGGAGGTTCGCAAGATGATGAAGATCATGGGCGCCCCAATTGCGGAAAACGAGGTAGCGCCAATTGTCGATTACCTCACCCAATACTATGGGGCGAACTAGCCAATATGAATTTCAAAAGGGGTTGAGGCGATGACATTTTCAAAATCAAAGTTCGTGATGCCGGCGACCATATTTTTCGCCGCGAATCTGGCCCTGGCAGCAGCGGCTGCGCCCGAAGCCGGCAAGGTTCACGATGTGGTGCTGCATGGTGGATCGATCTACGACGGCTCGGGCGGCAAGCCCTATCTCGGCGATGTCGCGATCGACGGCGATCGCATCGTGTATGTGGGCCCGCAGCAGGATTTGGCCGGCCGCATGGCCATCGATGTCCATGGCGAAGCCGTAGCACCGGGATTCATCAACATGCTGGCGCATCCGGAGGAATCGCTGCTGGTCGATGGCCGTGCGTTGAGCGACCTCACGCAGGGAGTTACCTTGGAGGTGATGGGCGAATTTTCCATGGGCCCGCTCAATCAAAAGATGAAGGAACTGATGGTGGCGCGTCAGGATGACATCAAATTCCCGGTCACCTGGACCACGCTCGGCGAGTACCTGGAAGGGCTGGAGCGCAAAGGCATCGCGCCGAACGTTGCCTCATTTGTCGGCGCGCCAACGGTGAGAACTTATGTACTCGGGGAAGCCGATGTGCAGCCGACGCCGCAACAACTCGAGCAGATGCGCGGCTTGGTTCACCAGGCCATGGAGGAGGGGGCCTTGGGCCTCACGACCATGCTCATCTATGCGCCTGCAACCTATGCGAGGACGCCCGAACTGATTGCGCTCGCCCAAGAATCGGCGCGCTGCGGAGGCATTTATACGGCTCACATGCGCAGCGAGGGCGACCACATCGAGTCCGCATTGCAAGAAACCATCGAGATAGCAAGGGCGAGCGGTGCACCGGCTGAAATTTATCACCTGAAAATTTCGGGCAAGGACAACTGGGGCAAAATCGACAAGGTCATTGCCACCGTTGAACAGGCGCGCGCGTCCGGTGTGCGCATAACCGCGAACATGTATACCTATACGGCCGGTGCTACCGGACTCGATGCGGCGATGCCGCCGTGGGTGCAGGATGGGGGACTGGAGGCGTGGATCAAGCGCTTGCAGGATCCTGCGGTTCGGGCGAAGGTGATCGCAGAGATGCGCAACCCGCATCCAGGTACCTGGGAAAACCTCTACGGCGCGGCAGGTCCCGACGGCATACTCTTTCTCAGCTTCAAAAACCCAAAGTTAAAGCCGCTGACCGGCAAGACGCTCGCCGAGGTGGCCAAGGCGCGAGGCGTTTCGCCGGAGGATGCGGCCATCGATCTGGTGATCGAAGACGGCACGCGCGTTGGTGTTGCGTACTTCTTGATCAGCGAGGCGAACGTGCGCCGTCAAATGTCCCTGCCTTGGGTGAGCTTTGGTTCGGACGAACAAGGCGACGCTCCCGAAGGAGTATTTCTGCTGTCGGCCGCGCATCCACGCGCGTACGGCAACTTTGCCCGGGTGTTTGCCAAGTACGTCCGCGAGGATCATGCCTTGAGTACCGAAGAAGCCGTGCGCCGGATGACTTCGCTGCCGGCCGACAATCTCGCGCTCAAGGACCGAGGGCGCCTGCGGCCGGGAGCGTTTGCCGACCTCGTGGTATTCGATCCGAACACGATTCAGGATCACGCCACGTTCGAAAAATCGCATCAACTCAGCACCGGAGTCAGTTACGTCATCGTCAACGGCAAGCTGGCATTGAAGGACGGCAAGGCGACCGGCGCTGCTACGGGCAAAGTGGTGAGAGGCCGCGCATGGACCGGTGCCAGCGGCGGCGGCTGCCGGCGTGCGCCAAGCGACTGGGCGTGGGCCAAATGACTTCAACAGTGGCTCAGTGAGAGCGCACTACTTGTAGCGAACACCGTGTTTGACGATGACGCTCACCTGTTGGAGAAGGTCGATGTAGCGGAGCACGTCGCCTTCGACGGCGATGATGTCCGCATACTTGCCTTCGCTGATCGATCCGTAATCGTTGTCGACCTTCATTTGTACCGCCGGCCAGTAGGTGGCGGCGCGAATCGCAGTCATCGAGTCCACGCCCAGTTTGTTGACCCACGTATCCAGTTCGCGCCACGTCGAACCGCTGTGAAAATTCATCGGCACGCCGCTATCGGTACCGATCAACATGACAACACCGGAATGCTGGAGCTGATGAAACTTGGTATCCAAGGTGGGCCGCCGCAGCGGCATGCTCTGAAAGTAGCTTAATTGTCCGGGGTGGCGTATCGATGACTTGATATCCGCCACGATGTCCGCAGGCAGGTCCCGCTGCCAGGCTGGATCGTCGAGCTGCATGGCGTTGTCGCGCAAATATTCGTAATTTAAAAGCACGCTGATCGTCGGCGTCCAAAAAAGCGGGCCAAGATTACCCTTTGCGCTGCGCTCCGCAATCATGGACAAAATATCAGCGGGATAGCCGGGGGCGGTCGCAAGGCCCGTATGCTCGAAACAGTCCACGTTGTATTTGAGCCCACGCCGGATCTCCTCGAGACGGTGAGCATGCGCCACTACCGGCAGGTGGTGCGCATGAGCCTCCTCGATCACCGCTTTGACCTCCTCTTCCTGCATCAAATCCTGATCGATGAGCTTGATGATGTTGACGCCGGCTGCAGCCAGTTTCCTGACTTTATTGCGGGCGTCTTCGACCCCGTTTACTCCCCAGCGAAAATATTCAGTACCGGGATACGGGGCATGCTGGATAAAGGGACCGGATACGTACAAAGTGGGACCGGGGATCTCCCCACGATTGATGCGATCACGCACCGAGATGATGGCCTCCAGCGGCGCGCCCAGGTCGCGTGCGCTGGTGACGCCTGCCATTAGCAACTGGTGCGCCGACGCCGGCATGATTTCCTTGGCCAGACGCGGGCTGCTGCCATAGGTCTTGTCCCAATGTGTGTAGTCGCTGTGGCCTGCCAGGTACGTATGCACGTGGGCATCCCACAATCCCGGCAGCACCGACATGCCGGCGGCGGAGATCACCGTGGCGCCGGCTGGCACCGCCAAGGTGTCCACCGTGCCGACGGCCGTTATACGCTCGCCTTCGATGAGCACGACGCTGTGGTCAAGCGGCGTGCCGCCAAATCCGTCGATCAAGCGGCCTCCCACCAGAGCGATGACGCCTGCCGAATTGGCTGTGGCCGCGAGACATGCGAGCAAGCACGTCGCCAGGACGAGAAGTGTATGTTTCAGCATGCGTCTATGATACACAGCAGCAAAGCACGAAGGGGTATTGCAATGGCCAATCGAATTTGCTTCGTCGAACTTCCAGTCGGATCCACCGGTCCCACCAAATCCTTTTACGCCAGTGCGTTCGGCTTTGGGATGACCGACTTTGGTCCGACGTATTCGTGCACGATGACGGGTGACGTGGATCTCGGGCTTCAGGGCGATGCCAAGGAAGCATCGCGTGCTCCGCTTCCCGTTATTCAAGTCGAATCGCTTGAAGAAACTGAAGAACTCGTCACGCGTGCGGGCGGGGTTGTCACAAGAGCGGCCTTCAGCTTTCCGGGTGGCAAACGCTTTCACTTCCGAGATCCTGCCGGTAATGAACTCGCCGCCATGCAGCCGGATTGAATTGAGCTCGGTCCTCGCGGACTTGAATGCGCGGCCGCTGCCGGGTTGGTACGATGCGGCCAAATTCGGGATCTTTATCCACTGGGGCCTCTGGGCCATCCCCGCTTTCGCCGCCCGCCTCGGGTCGATCACGGATGCTGTCAAGGCGGACTACGATCGCGCGATGGCGATGATTCCCTATACGGAGTGGTACGCGAATGCGATCAAGGTTGCCGGCACGCCCTCCGCGCAGTTTCATCAGCAGACCTATGGAGATGCACCCTATGAGGCGTTCAGAGAACCGTTTCTCGACGGTCTGAAAGCGTGGGACCCGACGGCGTGGGCCGAAGTCTTTCGTGATGCGGGAGCAGGCTACGTGGTCCTCGTGACCAAGCACCACGACGGCTTTTGTCTGTGGCCGAGCAGTATCTCCAATCCCAACCAGCCTGGCTGGAGCAGCGGCCGCGACCTGGTTGCCGAACTGGCCAACGCGGTGCGGGCTGCGGGCTTGAGATTCGGGGTGTACTACTCCGGCGGGATGGATTGGACGTTCAACCGACGGCCGATGAAGACGATCGCAGACGTCATTGGCTCCAGGCCGGGTGGCGCTTATCCTGCCTATGCTGAAGCTCAGATTCGGGAGCTGATTGAGCGTTACCACCCCAGTGTCCTTTGGAATGACATTTCCTGGCCGACGGGACAGAGCCGCCTCAACGCACTCTTTGCAGATTATTATCGAGCGGTGCCCGAGGGCGTGGTCAATGACCGGTGGCTGACAAATGGGCTTGCGGGCCGACTGGTTAAGTTCGCTCCGGTCCGCCGGATTCTTGACTGGGGCATCAAGCGGCGGCTGCGCAGCCGTCCGCGAAGCTTGGAAGGCATCGTTCCCGCACCCGTGCCGCACAGTGATTTTCGCACCCCCGAATATGCGCGCTTCCCGGAAATCCAGGCCAAAAAGTGGGAGGCGACCCGGGGCATGAGCCATTCGTTTGGATTCAATCGCCGCGATGGTGAGGCCGACTATGCAGCCGCAGAAACCTTGCTGTGCGAATTCATCGATGGGGTGTCCAAGAATGGCAATCTACTGCTCAACGTCGGCCCAGAGCCCAGCGGTCTCATTCCCGAGCCGCAGCTTCGACGTCTAAGGTTCTTTGGCGATTGGTTGCACGCGAATGGCGAGGCGATCTTCGCAACCCATCCATGGATCCGCGCAGAAACTTCTACCGCAGATGGCTTACCGGTTCGCTTCACGCATAAGGGCGAGAATCTTTACCTGGTCATCTTGGGCGCTTGTCCCGGTCGGCGCATAACCGTGCGTAATCTCGATGTCAGCGGGGCTGCCACGCGCCTCGGGGACGGTGCGCCGGTTCGTCTTGTCAAGGACGGCCCCGACCTGATATTGGAACTGCCCTCGACCGTCGCCGGATTCGCTCCGGCATTCCGGATTGCCCATGCATGAGTAATACGCGGCATTGCATGGTGCTGGTGGTAACAGCACTTCTGATCTCATCGGCTTGGGCGGCCACGCCAGCGGTCCCTTCGCCGGCGCCAGAGCAAGCAGCCCCTGGAGTCTGGGTCATCCAAGGAAGCATGATCGCAAACCGTGAGCCCGATGGGAATTCGGTGATCTTCGAAGTTCCCGAAGGCTTGGTGGTCATGGATACCGGCCGGCATGAGTGGCACCGTCAGGCAGTTCTGGAACTTGCGCGTAGCCGGCAAAAGCCGATCGTCGCGATCATCAACAGCCACTGGCACCTGGACCATGTCAGCGGAAATCCCACGCTGCGCGCCGCATATCCCGGCCTCAAGGTGTACGCGAGTGATGCGATCGACAGGGCCCTCACTGGATTTCTCGCTTCGAGTGCAAAAGAGGCGGCGAGATACGTTAACGATCCTCAGATACCGAAGGAGATGCGCGCAGACATTCGCGCCGATGTATTGACCATCCAGAATGGGGCAGCGCTGCGTCCCGACGTTGTGATCAGGACTTCCGGCAGCATGGATTTAGGGGGCCACGAGTTTCATATCAACCTGGCAAGTAATGCGGCGACCAATGGCGACGTATGGCTCTATGACGAGACAAGCGGCGTGGCGGCGCTCGGCGATCTGGTGACACTTCCTGCACCTTTTCTCGATACCGCATGCCCGGACGGCTGGATAACTGCATTGGCGCAGGTGGCAACCACGCCTTTCGCGCTCGCGATCCCCGGACACGGTGCCCCGATGGCCCAAGCGCAGTTTTCCCTTTACCGGCGTTCGTTCGAGTCATTCATCGACTGCTCGAGGTCCGCGCGTCCCGCGCAGGAGTGTGCAGCGAATTGGGCAAGCGCCGTCCGATCCTTGCTGCCGCAAGATCCCGATGAGTTGCAGCACGCAAGGAAAACTGCCGGATATTACATTGATATGTTGCGGGCCAACTCAGGCCGCAGCAAGTACTGTGAAGCGCCGAGATAATCCGACATGCCATGCACCGACTTTCTCATGATGGGTCTCGCAGGGCTCGTGGCGTGGGCCGTTTCTATCTCTCCGGCATGGCCGGCTGCGCCGATGACTGACCCCCAGTGCTGCTATATTTGAGGGAACGGCCATAAGAGAGATGTATGCCCCGGGCACTTGATGCGGTACGCGCAATCACCTTGGCCGAGATCCAAGCGGCGCGGACGCAGATCGCCAAGACCATCGTGCGAACCCCATTGGTTCGGCTTGATCTTGGGCCGGATTCCCCAAAAATCCTTCTCAAGTTGGAAAATCTGCAACCCACCAACTCGTACAAGCTGCGTGGCGCGGTGAATGCCGTCGCAATGTTGTCGGAGTCGGATCGAAGCCGCGGCGTGTGGACGATCAGCGCGGGAAATGCCGGGCAGGGCATCGCCTATGCGGCACGGCAAGCGGGTGTGCCGTGCACCGTGGTCGCGATCGAGACGGCACCCAAGGCAAAGATCGAGAGAATGCGCGCGCTCGGCGCCCACCTCATTCCGGTATCGTACGAAACGGCGTGGAAGGCGCTGGGCGATCGCGAATTCCCCGGCGCGAATGGCACATTCGTGCACCCGTTCGATGATCAGAATTTCATTGCCGGCCACGCAACCATGGGACTCGAAATTTTCGAGGACGCACCGGATACCGTGGCGGTCATTGCCGCAATCGGCGGCGGCGGTCTCATCACCGGCGTGGGCAGTGCCTTGAAGGCACTCAGTCCTCACATCAAGGTGTGGGGTGCAGAACCCGAGACGGCCGCGCCGCTGGCCTTGAGCATCAGCAAAAGCTCGCCCCAGGTGTTCAAGGACTGGAAGTCCTCGTTTGTGGATGGCGCCGGCGGCAAAAGTGTGTTCCCCCGCATGTGGGAGCGCATGCAGCCGCTGGTGGATGGCTGCATCGTGGTGACTCTCGATGAGACGCGCAGAGCCATGCGATTGATGGCCGAGAAGGCGCGCATCATCGCCGAAGGCGCAGGCGCACTACCCCTTGCAGCGGCATTGACGGGCAAGGCGGGGCAGGGCCCGATAGTCGCGATTGTTTCTGGAGGCAACGTCGATATGGCTAAATTTTTCGACCTTGTCTCCGCCCTGGCTTAGTCGACCGAAGCCAGTGGCCCCTTAAGACTCCGCATCATGTCGCAAATCGCGGCGGTATTTGGCGAGCACGACGGTTTCGAAAATCTCGTAGTTCGAGGTGGGTACCGTGTCGGCCCCGCGGGCATGGTAATAGCGAATGGTGATCGATGTCTTGCCATGCGCGGCGCCGGGGTCGAGGTCGAAGACGCCGATGCCATACCCTGTGATCGTGTTGCGGCGCGCCGACCAGATGGCGTCTTCCAACGCATCGGCGCTGCCCTTGGTAAACGTGCCCGTAACGGAGCCGGGCACGGGGCGGTTCGCCCGGGTTATCACCCTGGCCTGCGGTTGTCCATTTGCGGAGTTGATGCCGTAGGCGTTAAGCGGCGCACTGGTGCCGCCGCCGCCCAAAATCAGATGGATCGCGCCGCGGCCGGTGTCGAACTTGCCGTCCGGGGGCTCCGCGGTCATTACCGGATTCGGCTGGCAGGTATCGACCGTTGCGCCTGTGGCTGCGTCCCGGCCAACATTGTGGTTGCAGCCTCGAACTGGCCAACTGCGCTCGTAGTCGTGGTCATGACCGCAGAGAACCAGATCGACGCCATACTTATCGAAGAGCGGCAGCCAGGATTCCCGCAGCCCTTTGTCGGAGCCATTGCCGTTCTTCGAAGAGCTGAGCGCATCCTGATGCATCTGCACGATGATCCAGTCGATCTCCAGGTCCTTCGAAGCCGCTGCCAGCGTTTCTTCCAGCCATCGCGTTTGCGCGCCGCCGCTGTAGCCATGCACATATAAGGAGCTGCCGGGCGCAAGCGGCGCATTTCCGGTGCTGGGTGCCGGCTGCAACGGCGCGGGACCGGCGACAAAGGCGCCGCTGTCCTGGTAGATCACATCGTCGGCCGACAGCGAAATGAAAAGCGCCGAGCCCACCTTGAAGCGGTACCACAGTCCCGGGAACTGCGTGTTGTTGTGCGGCAGGGCGAATCGGGTGAGATAAGAATCGAATCCCTGCGCGCCATTGTGAAACTCGATTTCGTGATTTCCGGGGCAGGGCATCCACGGACGATTTGCGGCGGAGAGTTGCACGTTGTTCGCAAAGTCCGCCCACACCGCAGGCTGAGCCGCGGGGTTCAAGTTGGCGTAGCAAAGATCGCCGTTGAGCAAGTGAAAGAGCGGCTGGAATTGTTCCACCGCGCGCACCGCATGGCGGCTCTGAGGCGAGGATAGTACCCAGGAGGTGACCGGCGTCGCCAGATCGCCGTAGCTGGTCCAGCGAAAGGGAGCGCGGCCCCGCGGCGCGGTCTGAAATGCTGCGCTAAACGGCTGCGCGCGGTTGCGGTCATTGCCCGCGGTCACCGCATAGCGGTACGTCGAACCCGCTTTAAGTCCCTCGAGCCTGGCGTGATAAGTGAATACCGTCTGGCCGTTCAACCCGTCGGTGTAGCTCCGCTGTATGGCGTGAATGGTTTTTTCCGCGGTCGGCGAGTGCTCGAGGATGACGCGCGGATTGACCGCCTGGGCGAGCGAGGCCCAGGAAACAAACACGGTGCTGGTGGGGTCCTCCCCCCAGGTGAGATGAATCTGCTCCGGAGTGCCGTCGGCAGGCGGCGCCGATGCGTCGCCAGCGAAAAGCGCCAGGGGAGATGCCGCCACGGCGAGACCCGTCGCGCCGGCGCCCGTAACGAATCCGCGCCGCGAAATCGACACGCCGGCCGATTCGGGTTTTTTCGGGTGCTCCGCGGGTTCCGCGGGCCGTCGATTGCGTTTCAATGATCACTCCGTTTTGGTTTCGCCGAGTATAGGAACTCGGCGGCCCAACGGCCATCCTTGGAGTCAGTCGTCCGTCTTCATTCCCACCTTCGCCCAGTCGAGTCGCCGCGTGGCAAGCATCAATGCCGCCAGTATCAAGAACAGCAACAGCGAGCCGAGCAGCAGTGCGTAGTCTTCGGAAAGTAGAATCACATAGAGCGCGCCGTAGGCGCCGGCCAGCGCCGCTCCCAGCCCCACGGCAAATCTGCGGTTACTGGTTGCGCCTGCGATGTAGGCGGTGATGAGCGCAACCAGCGCCGTGGCGCCGATCGCATAGGACGCTGCGAATCCGATATGTTCGGAAAACGCGAGAAGCAGCAGGTAGAAGGTCGCCAATGCGAGGCCGACCAACAGATACTGCATTGGGTGCAGACGCAGGCCCCGCACCACATGTTCCCAGGCGAAGAAGCAAGCGAAGGTGATCGCGACGAAGAGGATGCCGTAACGCACAGCGCGATAATTCCGGGTGTAGATGCTGGATGGCTGAAACAGACGCACGCCGAATGCGGTGCCAAGCACCGTCGAACCCGTGATGGATGTGCCGCGCCAGATTCGCGGAATGGCGCGGTTGAATTCCAGTACCTGCCATTTCGCTGAATAGCCCTGGCCATCGAGTTCATGCGAGACCGGCAGGAACGCTCCGTCGAAGTCCGGATGCGGCCAGCCGATTCGCGCCGTCACGATCGTGTTCGATCCCAAAGGCAGGAAATGCAAGGATTCACTGCCTGCAACTTCGAACTCGAAGTTAAACTCGAGCGCACCCGTCTGATCCACGGACTTAAGATCAATGGGAAAGGTGAATGCTGCGAATCCCGCGACCTCGCCGCTCGCGGGGCGCAGCGCCTGGCCGCCGACTTCGGTCCGTGTCATTGCCCGCAAATATTTAACCCCTGACAGGGGCAGCTGTAATACGGCATGTGCAGGCAGTGCCCGCGTGTCGGCGCCCGCGGCGAGCAGACCCGCTATGGCATCAGCCTTGAATTCACCCGTCATTACCACCTTCGAGACGTAGACTGGAACGGCATAGATGCCTTTGCTGCGTATCTCGACGGCAGTATCGACAGCGATCCGAACATCATCCGGAGCGAGGTGCAGCGGGGCGCCGGGCGTCCATTCTTCCGTGCTGCTGCTGGTCGCCTTATCCACAATGACGGAGCGCTGTTGAGTATCCACCTTGAGGATGGGTGGGCCCAGAATTTGCGGGCCGCCGAAACCTGCCGCAACCACTTCTTCGGCCTGGCGTTGAAGCGCCTGTCTCTCGTTCACCAGGCTCTCGACCCGGGCCAGCGGCCACAGCATCAGCAGCGTCAATGCCGCGATGATTGCGGATCTTGCCCAAACCGAATCGAATCGACTGCGCACGCTCTGCATTGTTCGCTCCCATCCCTCATGGTCTCGGGAGCATTAGACGCAGCAATTGGGGCGCGCGGCAGGCGCAGTTGTGGCAAATAAAGGCGAATCGCGGCCTAAGCGGCGGGGCGGATCCTCTTGGAAAGTTCCGAGCGCTCGCTCGGGCTCAGGTCCCAGCGCCAGTCGTGACACTCGGCATAAACGCTCAGAGGTTTGTTGTTGTCGAGTGCATCCACGATCTCGGATTTGGTGCGCGAGGAGGTCCATTCCTGCTTGCAAATCGGACAGTGAACGGGGAATCGGAAGAACACTTCGGTCATGGCAGTCTCCCAGTAGAATCACATTTGCATCTGATCGTGCTGCCTTCGGCATACCAGTGTCTGCGCCGGCTTTCGCAATTTCTGCGCATTGAGTGCCAAAAGCGCCGGAAACCGCCGGTTTTTGCCGCTCCCAGCCCAACGGATTGCGCGTTAAGATTTCCTTAACATCGGGTCAAGTAATGCGTTTGTTGTGCGTCGGTGCGTGGCGCAGCCCAGTCACGTTCGAGCGGGGTAGCACAACGCGGCTAAGGCGGCTCTTCAGGCAAACATGTCAAACAAGCTACCGAGCATCTGATTCGATGTGCGCAATATGTCCGCGCCGGCTTCAGTCAACAACTTGGCCTGGCTCAAATCAAGCAGTGGATTGGTCACATTTTGATTGTCAGGATTCGCGATCTGTTGCGCGTCCTGATTCAGCTGCCGGTTGCTGGCCGCGAGTGCGGCGAGTCCGCTGCTTTGGGCACTTGGCAGGCCGGTGGACGCCGCGACTGGGCCGGTAGGGCTCATCGAAAGTTTATCGGCCGCCAGCGGCAGAGCTTTAGCCCCCTTGGGGATATGACAAATTCCGCGCGCCGCGTGGCCTATAATTAGAATAAAAGGGGCGGCAACGCGGCGGGGGACAACGGGGGGATGAACATTTTACGTACGCCGGACGCGCGCTTTGAGGGGCTGCCGGATTTCCCATTCGGACCGCATTACACGACCATTTTCGGTGCGACGGACAGCGCGCTGCGCCTGCATTATCTTGACGAAGGCGCACGCGACGGCGCGACCGTACTGTTGCTGCACGGCGAACCGAGCTGGAGCTTTCTTTACCGCAAGATGATCCCGCCGCTGACTGCGGCTGGTCATCGTGTGCTTGCCCCCGATCTGATCGGCTTTGGCCGTTCCGACAAGCCGGCGGCACAGAGCGATTACACCTTCGAACGCCACGTTGCCTGGATCGCCGAGTGGATCGAACAGAACGACGTCAGGTCGATCACGCTGTTCTGCCAGGACTGGGGCGGCCTCATCGGTCTGCGGTTGGTTGCGCGCTTTCCGGAACGTTTCGTCGGCGTCATCGCGGCGAATACGGGACTACCGGCAGGCGGCGGGCGAATTCCGTTCGCGTTCAAGATCTGGCTGGCCTTCAGCAAGCTGGTGCCGAAATTGCCAATCGGCTGGCTGATCAGCAAGGGCTGCGTAAAGGGCCTGACAGACGCCGAGAAACGTGCCTACGACGCACCATTCCCGGACGAGCGCTACAAGGCCGGCGCCCGGACTTTCCCCATGCTCGTGCCCATCACCGATGCGCATCCGTCAGTAGCTGAAAACAAACAGGCTTGGGCGCAGCTGGAGCGCTTCGACAAACCGTTCCTCACCGCGTTCAGCGATCGCGATCCGATCACCCGCGGCGGCGACA
>Ga0210394_10006159_pt1 | contig 13083 bp, 13 predicted proteins | sample IncBWC12MmetaG_FD_160121 | JGI IMG/M metagenome (GOLD analysis project Ga0210394, IMG submission 160121) | Forest soil microbial communities from Barre Woods Harvard Forest LTER site, Petersham, Massachusetts, United States - Inc-BW-C-12-M | ecosystem: Environmental > Terrestrial > Soil >...
CGGCGGCTTCGCCGCCGGCGCGGCGGTCCCAGGAATTATCGGGCGGCGGCTGCAAGCCGGTGGAGGAACCGACGCCGCTTTCGCCGCGATTGATTGCGGGATTGAGCAGTTCCGCCAACGCCGGCCCGATCGGCTGCACGTCGGGGCGATGTGCCTTCGATTTCGGGGTCTTGCCGGGCTTTTTGGGATTGTCGGGGTTCTTCGCCATCTGCGGAATATAGGCGCTGATCGGCCGTTTGGCAGCGGGCCGGTTTTTTCATTTTGCAAGTCGCGTTCGTCTCACCGCGGAGCCTGTGAATAACGGGAGTAGTGGTGAAAGCGCCCCGCAACCCTATCGTGAAGTCCGGCCCGCTGTGTCGCAATTCGAGTGGGTTGAAGAACTTTTTTTAGTTTATTTCGGGGGGCTTCATGTTCGGGGGTATTTGGGGACGCGTCGTGGCGATCATCGTCGCCACGGCGCTCATAAGCGGTTGCGCGGAATTCAACCAGCGTGGCGGAGTGGTTGCGGAAGTCGGGGACTTCGTTCTTTTCACCGCCCATACCAAGAGCCATCGCTTGTTTCGAGCCTATCTGCTCACGGGAGTCCTGCTCGCAGCCGCGCGACAGGGCGGACACAACGACGCCGACAAGGCCGCCATTCAGGGAAATCTGCAAAGCGCGCTGGACGTAGCCGCTGAGGCCTATGCGTGTCTTTATCCCAATCCAACTGCCAAGATGCCCATTGTGGGTCTCAGCGCCGTGACCACGAAAGAAAACGCCATGGCAGCTATGGGAACTCCGCAAGCCATAACCTACACCCAACCCGACATTTGCCAGTTTTTCGATGAAAAGATGGCGCGGCTCGATTACGCGCTGTTTCGGCTTGCGCTTTCCTCGATCTTCAACGCGCAAAGCAACGTCTATCTGGGTGAGATCCGCGACAAGCTCATCGGGAAAATTCCGGTGCTGTCGTCGACCGCCAAGGCGGCGATCTACGCGAACAAGGCCGTCAACGAGACGACGACGATCGTCGACGACCTTCTCAACCTCAGTTTTTCAAGCGCGGGTCCCGTCGTCACGTTGTTGCCGCTCTATCGCGACTCGCTCGAACTGAACATGTGGTTGATCATCGACAACCTGACGCACCTCTGCGGCACCAACGACGTCGTCGTCGCCGCGGACCCAAGTTACGACATCACGTCGCAAGTGGCGACATGCAAGACGTTGGGTTACGCACTGTACATCATCAACAAGGGCAACGGCGACTTGCGCACCTGGCGCAATTTCGTCCGCAACATGAATTATGCCGATTATAACTTCGAGGCCTATTCGCCCCATTTCTTTCTGGTGACGCGGCTGATGGCGCAGAGCTGCATCGCCCTGTTCAACGATACAACCCCGTTCAACAAGTGCAAGACCATGCTCACCGGCGCTCTCTCCCATGACGTCGCTTTTCAGCAGAATTCTATTCCAGGCGGGGGCGACCGGACCTACACCGCCAGCAGGCGATCGCCGTCGCAATTCGCGCGCCAGCCTGTTCCCGGGTCGCCCGCGGATGCGGCGGCGGCGCCGAAAATATCCGCCGCGCCGCCGGCGCGCGAGCCTGACACAGCAAGCTCCATCGGGCAGGCGAGAACGCCGATCGCTGCCGCTCCGATTAATCAGTAGATCATGATCCGATTACGTTGAATCGGATCATGATCTCATCTCTTTGTTTGAGCATGATCTCCGCGCAAACGCTCCGCGTTTGTCGCGAGGGAAATCCGGTACCCACTGTTCCGGATCATGCTCTAGCCGCGCAGATCCGGAACAAGGGCAGCGGCGCTGATCGCCGCTGCCCGGTCTTGTGGGCCGAAGTGCTTTCAATAAAGATCGGATCGTGATCTCGTGCCGGCCCCGCCGATCCACGGACGGGGAACCCGTGGTGCGCGGCCGACGTTGGCTTCGACAAATTGCGCTGCGACCTCTAAGGAATCCGGATGGCTGCCCAAATCAATCCACTGGCCGGCAAGCCGGCCCCGGCTTCGATGCTGGCGAATATCCCGCGGCTGGTGACGGCTTATTTTGCCGAGCAGCCCGACCCGAAGGTGGCGGCGCAACGGGTTTCGTTCGGCACGTCGGGACATCGCGGCTCCGCGTTCAACAAGGCCTTCAACGAGGCGCATATCCTGGCGATCAGCCAGGCGCTTTGCGATCATCGCAGCAACGCCGGTCTTTCCGGGCCGCTGTATGTCGGCATCGATACCCATGCGCTCGCCGAGCCGGCGCTGGCGAGCGCGCTGGAAGTGTTCGCGGCGAACGGCGTCGAGGTGATGATCGATGCGGATGACGGCTACACGCCGACACCGGCGATCTCGCATGCGATCCTCACCTACAATAAAGGCCGCACCGGGGGCCTCGCCGATGGCGTCGTGATGACGCCGTCGCACAATCCGCCCGAAGACGGCGGCTTCAAATATAACCCGCCGAACGGCGGTCCCGCGGATACCGACATCACGGCTGGAATCGAGCGCGCCGCCAACCGCTATCTCGAAGAGGGCCTGGCGGGCGTCAAGCGCATCCCCCATGAGCGCGCGCGCAGGGCGTCCTGCGTTCATCGCCATGACTACATCACGCCCTATGTCGCCGACCTCGCCAATGTGCTCGACATGGAGGCGATCCGCTCGGCCGGCGTGAAGATCGGCATCGATCCCTTAGGGGGAGCGGCGGTGCGCTACTGGCAGCCGATCATCGAGCGCTATGGGCTCGCCGCGACCATCGTCAGCGACGCCGTCGATCCGACGTTTCGCTTCATGACGGTGGACTGGGACGGAAAAATCCGGATGGACTGTTCGTCGCCCTACGCGATGGCGCGGCTGATCGGGATGCGCGACAGTTTCGACGTCGCCTTTGCCAATGACACCGACGCCGACCGCCACGGCATCGTGACGCGCTCGAACGGCCTGATGAATCCGAACCATTATCTCGCCGCCGCGATCGCGTACCTGTTCGCGCATCGCCCGCACTGGCGCAGGGACAGCGCGGTGGGCAAGACCATCGTCTCAAGCGCGATCATCGACCGCGTGGCGAAAAAGCTTGGGCGCGGACTGGTCGAAACGCCAGTGGGCTTCAAATGGTTCGTCGATGGACTGATCGGCGGCTCGTTCGGTCTCGCCGGCGAGGAAAGCGCCGGCGCCTCGTTCCTGCGGCGGGACGGATCGGTGTGGACCACCGACAAGGATGGCCTCATTCTGGGACTCCTGGCCGCCGAGATGACGGCGCGGACCAGGCGCGATCCGAGCCAGTTGTTCGATTCCCTGACGGACGAGCTCGGCGTGCCCTTCTACGAGCGGATCGACGCTCCGGCGACGCCGCAGCAGAAGAATCTCCTGAAGGCGCTATCGCCCGAGAAGCTGGCCATGACGGAATTGGCCGGCGAGCCGGTGCGCGCGACGCTCACCGCGGCGCCCGGCAACGGCCAGCCGTTCGGCGGCATCAAGGTCGTCGCCGACAATGGATGGTTCGCCGCGCGCCCTTCGGGCACCGAAGACGTCTACAAGATCTATGCCGAGAGCTTTCGCAGCGCGGCTCATTTGAAACAGATCCAGCAGGAGGCGCAGGCCGCGATCACGCGAGCGTTCGGGGGTTGAATCTTCACCTCTCCCGCTTGCGGGGGAGGTCGACGCGCGAAGCGCGGCGGGTGGGGGAAGTCTATCCACTCGACCAGCGCGCTTTGTGGAAGCGCCCCCACCCCAGCCCTCCCCCGCAAGCGGGAGAGGGAGCACACTGCCTTCGTCGCTACAAACTAGTTCGCCGGGTGGGCAAAGTCGCGCTCGCGCCAATCCCACCATTGTGGGTCGGGTCTACGCCGCCGGCGAGGGCGAAGGCGACAAACCCTTGACGATGTCGAGATGAATTCCGCCGCACCGCGTGCAGCGCATGGTCCAATATTCCGAGCCTGCTCGCCCGCCGATGACGCGCAGCACTTTCAGTTGGCCTTCGCACTCCGGGCAGCTGGATCGCACCGAAGCGGGCGACTTGGCATCGGAAGGCTTGGCATCAGAAGGCCTGGCATCAGAAGGCCTGGCATCAGAAGGCTTGGCTTCGGAATCACGCATGGGCGGCCTTTCGCCTCGGCTCGACGTAGCCGCTGCGCTGGTTGAGATAATCGATCCGGGTCTTGGCATCGGCGACCGCCGCATCGGCGTCGGACCAGGCGAAACCGACCTCCAGCTCCGGAAACGAAACACCGTCGATTATCACAGGCATGAGATCCGCCCGTTTGATCCGGGCATGCCAGAGGCCCTTTCCGGCCTCGAAAGTCTCGATTTTGAAGTCGTTGTAATTCATGTCGAGTCCCCGGCGATCTTGGATGCCAAAGCAAAACATGACTCCGGTCGAACGTCTGTGAACTGGTTCACATCTTTGGCACAGTTTTGTTTGCGAAGCCGGCCCTGACCGGGCACAAGGCACCGGCAGGAGAATCAAATGACGCCGCTGATGATCGCCGCCCTGGGCCTGTTGATGGTCGCGACATCGTTTTTGTCCGGCCTGTTCGGCATGGCCGGCGGGCTGATCCTGATCGGCGTGCTGTTGACGCTGATGCCGCTGCCGACCGCGATGGTGCTGCATGCGATCACGCAGATGGCCTCGAATGGCTGGCGCGCCTTCCTGTGGCGGAGCCATATCCGGTGGCGGCCGGTTTCGGTCTACCTGATCGGATGCGCGCTGGCGCTGGGGGCGTGGTCGATCACCCGCTACGTGCCGGACAAGCCGATCGCGCTATTGCTGCTCGGCGTGACGCCGTTCATGGCCCGGGTGTTGCCGTCGGGCCTGAAACCCGACCCCGAAAGCGTCGGGCAGGGCAGTTTCTACGGCTTCATCTGCATGGGGTTGATGCTGATGACCGGCGTCTCCGGGCCCCTGCTCGACACCTTCTTTCTCGGCGGCAATTTCGGTCGCCGCGAGGTCGTCGCCACCAAGGCGACCTGCCAGGTCGCCAGTCATTTCACAAAGCTGATCTATTTCGGCGGCATCATCGATTCCGCCGCAACGCTCGATCCCGTGCTTGCCGCGGTTGCGGTCGCGGCGTCGATGCTGGGTACGACGCTGGCGCGGCGCATCCTCGAGGCCATGACCGACCTGCAATTCCGCACCTGGGCCAACCGGCTGATCACGACCGTTGCCGGGTACTACATCATTTACGGAAGCTGGCTGTTGCTGGCGCGCACCTCCGTCGCTTCTGATTGAGGGCAACACAGCCGCAACGGCTGAGCGCGCGGCACGAAACCGTGAAGATGCTGGCGCGGAGCGATCATCACTTTCTTTGCAGCCGGTCGTAACACCATTGACTCGGCTCCGTACTATCCACACATTCATGCAACAGCATCCAATCGCGATGCGCCCGAAATTCGTCACCACAGGAACTCCCATGATCGACCTTCATTACTGGACCACGCCGAACGGCCACAAGATCACGATGTTTCTCGAAGAGACCGGGCTGAAGTATAAAATTTTCCCGGTGAACATCGGCAAGGGAGATCAGTTCAAGCCGGAGTTCCTGGCGATCGCGCCGAACAACCGAATTCCGGCGCTGGTCGACCATGAGCCCAAAGGCGGCGGCAAGCCGATCTCGATCTTCGAATCCGGCGCCATGCTGCTCTATCTCGCCGAGAAGACCGGCCAGTTCCTGCCCGCCGATCTCTACGGCCGCTACGATGCCATTCAATGGACGTTCTGGCAGATGGGTGGCCTTGGGCCGATGGCGGGGCAGAACCATCACTTCTCGAACTACGCCCAGGAAAAAATCAAATACGCCATCGATCGCTACGTCAACGAGACCAACCGTCTCTATGGCGTGCTTAACAAGCGGCTCTCGGACCGCGAATTCATCGCGGGCCAATATTCGATCGCCGACATGGCGAGCTATCCGTGGATCGTGCCGTACAAGAACCAGAGCCAGAACATCGACGATTTTCCGCATCTCAAGCGCTGGCTCGAGACCATCCGCGAGCGGCCGGCCACGGAGCGGGCCTACGCCAAGGCCAAGGAGGTCAATCCGAATTACGGACAGCCCGCGATCCGCACCGAGGAAGAACGCAAGCTGTTGTTCGGGCAGACCGCGGCGGTGGTGAAATAACTTTTTAATAGCCAAAACGCGATGGCGCGCCGCTGGCGCCATCGTGCGCCCGGCGATGACAAGCCGCAGCGGATGATCCAGAATAGGCACGCAGCGACGGCCGACACGAACCTACCGGCTAACGACGAGGCGTGGCTGTTCAACGCGCGCCCTTGCGATCATTTGCGGCCACCGGCTGCAGCGACAGGAGACAAATTTGGATTACCGAAAATCCGTTCCTGGATTCGTTCTTGGGATCGGCCTGTCGATGGGGCTGCTTCTGACATGCGCCTCGCTCGCGGTTGCCCAGTCCGCTCCCCGGCCGGACCCCATGCTCAGCAACGGGCCGCCGGTCTGGGACGAAAATCACGATGGCATCTACACCTGCGACGAATGGAAAAGCTTTATGGACCGGCTATTCAAGTCGGCCGATCGCAACCGCGACGGAAGCCTCAGTCCGGCCGAATTCGAAACTGTCAGGAAAGCCGACCCGACATTGGCAGAGGCGGAATTCGGTTATTTTGACGAGAACCAGGACGGCAAGATCACGCGCAAGGAGTTCGTCGAAAAGCCGAGCGCGTTCATTCTGCGGTTCGACAGGAATGGCGACTGCCGTGTCACGCCCGATGAAATAAGAGCTGCAAACGCCCCGAAAACCCCGCAAGGGGGTCCGCAAGAACGGCCGCGCGACCGCTTTCATTAAGGTCGCGGCCGCGATCGGTGGGTGAACTGTCGCCATAGAGCAAGGCCGTTCGCGGCAACGGGCAGCGGCGTCGGTATCTCAGCCCGCGCAGCCTTTTCCGGTAACGCGCTCGTCCTTGACCACGGCTGCGACCATCTTGCCTGCGACGCCGTCAAAATCCGCTGGTTTCAAATAACCCTTGACGTAGGCTTCCTGCGTGAGGCGGTCGATCCGCTGGTCATCGGTGGTAGCCCACTGCTTCGCGATATAATCAGCGCCAGCTTTTCCGAAATTCTCGGGGTAGCGCTCGGTCTGATTTTGACGATGATAGTAATATTCGTTGAGTCCACTGATGAACTTTTTGCGCTCATCGCCGGCGCAGCGGCTTCCCCAAGGCCGGTCCAGCGCCCTGAAAGCACCTTGTCGCTGACTGCCCCTTGCTTCTACCAGCGAGTCCTCGTTGGAGCCGAAAGCCTTGCCTCGGTTAACCTCGGGTATTTGTGGAGGCGGGGCCGCCGGCGCGAACGTCCAGGCAGCAATCTGCCAGACGACGAGCGCCCACAGCAGGAACCACGCCCGGTTCATCGCGCGGTTCCGGCGGCGCGCATCCGCGGCAGACATATCGGCGACTCGTCAGACCAGAGGCCGGGCCCGGCGAATTGCAGGACGTCGAATTGCATATTGGCGGGAAAGTCGGCCTTGACGATGCCGCGCTGCTCGAAGGCTTCGTGCAAAGCGGCCTTGACGCGAATGTCGAGCGGCGTCGAAAACGTGGCAGCTACTTCTTTCAGTTTCTCGTCCCCGCAGAACATCAGCATATTTTGCGGCCTCGGGCAGTTCATTTTTTTCTGCCATGCCCGGGTGTAGGCGGTCACCGCCGCGATGAGATTCAATTTCGTCAGCTCGCCGCACGGTGACAGGGTATAGGCATTGGCGGCCTGCAGCGCCTCAAGCCTTATCTTGTCGAGCTCGGGATCCTTGTCGCTCTGCGAGGTGTGCTCGGCCTCCCACATCTTGCGTTCATAGTCCTTGGCGCTCTGGTCGCCGAACGTCGAGGTGACCGTCGGCTGTAACTGGCTGACGATTTCAGGACCGGAGAAGCGCATCGGAAAGCCGCGCGACGCCCATGTCACGCCGACAAAGGCGGTAACAAAGGCCATGCATGTGAAGACAACGAATCGGATCATCAGAAAACTCGCGAACAGTGGCGCGTCGCAAGCTAGATGCTGAGGGTTAACGGAGAGATCGGCCTCGAGCTCTCGACGCAGGCAGGGTAATCGAACCGTAAATCCTTTCTCGCGATTTTTCCGGAGCGTCGGATGGGCCTGCGCGTTCCGCAGAGACCATCATTGACTTCCAGGCATTTGGGTGTCCTGCGCCGCCTTGCGCAGACAATCGCGGCACAGGCAATCCTCGCCATCGAGCGGCATCGGCAAGCGCGCGGTTTCTTCGGCACACCAGCAGGGACCTGCCAGGCTGCAGGTGAATTCCGTTCCGCACCGGGAACAGGCGAGGCGGCGCGAGGGCTGAATTTCTAAACGATTTGTCATGAATCGAACCGAAACCTGGCCGTGTTTTTCATGTCTGGTTCATGCCCTGCGACGCTATATTCGCGCGCAATATACGCGCCGCACCGCCTGAGGAAAGTCTAAAAGGTCCAGGAGGAACGTTCGATGGCCCGCGATCCGCAAGCTGCTCTGGTTGCGCTCAATCGCTTCGGGTTTGGCGCGCGCGGCGGCGCGGCGGGCGATCTGATCAATGCGGCTTCCGATCCGCGCGGCTTCGTCAAGGCCGAGCTGAACCGTCCCGGCGGCGTCATGCTGGAGATGCCGGGATTGCAGCCGACCCCGGCATTGGCCGAGCTGGTGTTTGCCTATCAGGCGGAGGTCAAGCTCGCGCGTGAGGCGGCGGTAAAGCCGTCCGCTGCCGCGTCCGAGGCGATGCCGCCGGCGACGGACGCCAAGGCGCCGCGGCGAAATCCTTCGCTCAACAACGCGGCCGCGGAGATGTCGGGGAAAATGCCGGCGATGGAAAAGAGCGGCGCCAACGCGCCGACGCAATCCACCGATGCGATGCAGCCCAATGCCGCGAAGCCGCCGGCCCAGCCGCTCAACGTCATCCAGAAAACCTACCGCACCGAGGCACTGGCGCGGCTGCAGCGCGCGATGATCGCCGATTGCGGATTTACCGAACGGCTGGTGACGTTCTGGTCCAATCACTTTTGCATCTCCGCCAACAAGGGCGAGCTCGGGCGGATGTGGGCCGGCGCGTTCGAGCGCGAGGCGATCCGGCCACATGTGCTCGGGCGCTTCGGCGACATGTTGAAGGCGGTCGAGCAGCACCCGGCGATGCTGTTCTTTCTCGACAACCAGCAGTCGCTCGGTCCGGACTCCCGCGCCGGGCAAAATCGCAAGCGCGGCCTGAATGAAAATCTCGCGCGCGAGATCATGGAGCTGCATACGCTCGGCGTCGGCAGCGGCTACAGCCAGGACGACGTGACGTCGCTGGCGCGGATCATCACCGGGTGGACCTTCGCCGGACGGCAAGGACAATTGGGACCGCCCGGCAATTTCGTGTTCAACGCCAATGCCCACCAGCCGGGGCCGCAGCGCCTGCTCGGCAAGACTTACGAGGACACCGGCGTTGCGCAAGGCGAGGCGGCGCTTGCGGACATCGCGCGCCACCCCGCCACGGCAAAATTCATCGCCACCAAATTCGCGCGTCACTTCGTGGCCGACGAGCCGCCGCCAGCACTGGTAGCGCGGTTGCAGGAGGTGTTCCAAAAATCCGACGGCGATCTCAGGGCGCTGGCGACGGCGCTGGTGGATTCCGACGAGGCCTGGCAGGCGCCATTGACAAAACTGCGCAGCCCGTACGAATTCCTGGTGGCGACCGGCCGATTGCTCGCGCAAATTCCGGATGATCCTACCCGCTATCTCGGCGGTCTCAACCTGTTGGGCCAGCCATTATGGTCTCCGGCCGGGCCGAACGGATTTCCCGATACCAATGCGGCCTGGGCCGCGCCGGAGGGGATGAAGCTGCGCCTCGACATCTCGGCGCAGGTTGCCTCGCGTCTTGGCGACAATGTCGACCCGCGCGACCTCTTGCAGCTTGTTGCCGCCGACGCTGCGTCGGGCGAGACGCGGCGCACCATCGAGCGCGCGGAATCGCGCCAGCAGGCGCTGGCGCTGCTGTTGATGTCGCCGGAATTCCAGAGGAGATGACGATGGATTGCTGCGAAGGTCGGACGCCAATTGCAACATCGCGGCGCGCGCTTTTGCTCGGCGGCGCGTCGTTCGCCGCCTGGGCCTATTTGCCGAAATTTGCGCGCGCCGCCGACGGACGCGATCCGCGCCTGATCGTCGTCATCCTGCGCGGGGCGCTGGACGGGCTCGCCACGGTCGCTCCAACAGGCGATCCGGACTATGCCGGCCTGCACGGTTCAATCGCGCTGGCATCGGACGGACCGCATGCGGCCACCATGCTGGATTCCTTCTTCGCGCTGCATCCTTCGATGCCTCAATTCGCCCGGATGTACAAGGAGCAGCACGCCGCCGTGATCCACGCGGTGTCGACGCCCTATCGCGACCGTTCGCATTTCGATGGACAGGATGTGCTCGAAAGCGGTTTTGCAGGTCCCGGCCGGGTGCAGTCGGGCTGGCTCAATCGCGCGCTCGAAGCTCTGCCGAAGGGCGAGCGTGTGATGAATGGCCTGGCGGTTGGTGCGACCACGCCGCTGGTGCTGCGGGGCGCGGCGCCGACGGTCGGCTGGGCGCCGGTGGCGTTGCCGCGGGCGGACGACGATACCGCGGCCCGCCTGATCGATCTTTACAACCATCGCGATCCCGCCCTGGCGTCGGCGTTGTCGCAGGGTCTCAAGCTCGAAAAGACCGCGCTGGGCGATGATATGAAGCCCAAGCCGGGCATCAATAATGCGGGCGCGATGCAGCTGGTGGCGCGCGGCGCCGCCAAGGTGATGGCGGCCGACGACGGCCCGCGGATCGCCGCGCTGGCCTTCGATGGCTGGGATACCCACGCCAATGAAGGCGGCCCCGTGGGTCGCCTGGCGCTGTTGCTGTCGGGCCTCGACGGCGCGCTCGGGGAATTCGAAAGCGGGCTCGGCGAGCGCTGGCGCGACACCGTTGTCGTGGTCGCGACCGAGTTCGGCCGCACCGCACGGATCAACGGCACCGAGGGCACCGATCACGGCACCGGCACCATCGCCTTGCTCGCCGGGGGCGCGGTGAAAGGCGGGCGGGTGATTTCCGACTGGCCAGGGCTGAAGCCCGCCAATCTCTATGAGGGACGCGACCTCGCGCCGACCACCGATCTGCGCGCCGTCATCAAGGGCGTGCTGCGCGATCATCTCGGCATCGCCGAGCGCGTGCTGGCGCAGAACGTTTTTCCCGACAGCGCGCAGGTCAAGCCAATGCAGGGATTGCTGGGGTAGTGGTTTTCAACCGCCCGCGGTCGGCCTGGCCAGATCGAAATATGGCACCAGCACGATCCCGTACAGATCAGTCGCAATATGTGCGATGATGAGCGCAACGACGTCGGGCCGCCAGATATAGAATAGTGTCGCAATGCCGCCGGAAACGGCGGTGGTCAGCGCCGGTCCCCAGCCCCACATCGGCACATGAGCCAACGCAAGGGCGACAATGGAGATGGTGGCGGCCAGGACGTATGAGCCGGTCAGGTCTGAGATGCGCTCGATGGCATAGGCACGATAGAGAAGTTCTTCGGCGGGCGCGACGAGCAGGATGGTCAGGACCAGATATGCGGTCGGCAGTTGACGGGTGACCTCAAGCCCCTTGCCAAAATCCCCCGCGTTGAATTTCGCAAGTGCCTGGAACGCGAGCGGACCAAATACCAATATGTAGAAGGCAGCGAGGACAATTCCGAGTAGAGGCGTTATCCGCCATGACAGACGCGCAAAGCCCAGGCGACGCAGGGAGTAGCCTTCGCCGTAAACGGCGAATGCGTAGACGCCGATCACGATCAGAACGATCGCCGCCAGCCCGATCGCATGTGAAGCCGGACCGAGCGTCCTGGCGCATTGCGTTCCGAGCACCGCAACAACGACCGGGCCCGCCAACGCAACTGCCAAATTTGTCCACTGCAGCGCCGGCGATGTCATAGGCGACATGTGTCATTTCACGACGAGGACTGGACAGTGCGCGAGTTGTACGATTCGATCGGCTCGGCTGCCAATCAATCCTCCACAGAGCGCTGAATGGCCGGTTGCGCCGATAACGAGCAGCTCAACCTTAAGCTCTTTGGCAAGTTCGACGATGTCTCGCACCGGATGCCCGGCGAGTCTCCACCCACGCTGACCAAGACCAGCGACAAATGACATGCCATCAACGTCAGCGTAGGCTGCTCGCCGTCAAGCCCTGGATATTGTTTTGGCCTGCTTTTTGGATACGAGCTTTCGCAGATCGCGCAGCAAGTCGTCGCCAAGTTCCCACAGGCCGTTGATTTCCTTTTGGGCGTCCATTGCGTGCTGTTTGCACAACTCCTTCGATGCGTCTCTGGTTGACGCTAGCGCGTGCAGGTGCCCCGCAAGGCTCCCGGCAGACGTGAAGAAATAGGCGATCTGTCGCTGAACCGCAGGATCGAACAAATCCAGCCGATCCGCGTTTGATTCGTAAACCGAGAACCTCGGCAAGGTAAAAGCGCCGAGCTCGTCGAGATGTTCGTCGGCCCCGATCTCCATATCCTCAAGCTTCCGAACTTCTTCAAAGCGCTCCATACCCTCTATTACGGCCGTGATCTCTCCGATCAGAGCCGACGCAAGGCCTCGTCTTGAACGACGTTCAAAAAGAAGCATGGTTTCCTCCCGCCTCGATTACTGGATGACATGAGCGCGCGCGGGAGCGAGCTCAAGGTATCCTAACTGCAAACCGCGGTAGTGGCCATGAATATGGGGCAGTCGGCGGCGTCACGTTCGCTGCAAGACGCCGTCCAACATGCCCCTGGACTGGTAAACCATCCTTACATATGAACCGCAAAAATGACGCGGCTATTTTGTGATGCGATCGATCTCGACCAGTTCCTCGGCGCTGAGCGCCCAACCGATCGCCTTGACGTTCTGCTCGACCTGCTCGACGCGCGTGGCGCCGGCGATGACGCTTGCCACTTGCGTCCGCGAGGACAGCCATGAGAACGCCAGTTCGAGCAGGCTGTGGCCGCGCGCTTGCGCAAAAGCCTGCAGCTTCTCGACGATGTCTTCGTTACGCGGCGTGACGTAACGCTCGCGCAGCACGGCGGATTTGCCGAAGCGGGTATCTTCCGGTGCCGCCGCGCTTGTATTTGCCGGTGAGCA
>Ga0210394_10006160_pt1 | contig 13080 bp, 12 predicted proteins | sample IncBWC12MmetaG_FD_160121 | JGI IMG/M metagenome (GOLD analysis project Ga0210394, IMG submission 160121) | Forest soil microbial communities from Barre Woods Harvard Forest LTER site, Petersham, Massachusetts, United States - Inc-BW-C-12-M | ecosystem: Environmental > Terrestrial > Soil >...
GGCGGCAAAACTCGACAATAGCTCGATCTGCTTGTCGGAGAAGGTGCGCACCTCCTGGCGGTACAGGCTGAACGCGCCGATCACCTCGCCTTCCTTCAATAGCGGCACCACCAGCACCGTGCGCGCGCCGCCGATTTCGACCGGCGCGACGAGGCGCGGATCGCGCTGCACCGTATAGGCTTCTTCCGCCATGATATCGGCAACCTGGACCGCCGCCTTGGTCGCCACCATGCGGCCGAAGGGAAGCTTTGGATTGAGACGGACCTGCCGGCGGGCCTCGATCAAAGCGGCCGGCGTATTGTGCGACGCCACCAAGTGCAGCGTGTCGCCGTCGAGCCGGAATACGTTGCCGTATTTTGCGTCGCAGATGCGGGCGGCATGCGCCAGCATCTTGCCGAAGGCCGGCTGCAAGTCGCCCGACGAGCCGCTGATGATTTGGAGCACTTCCGCGGTGGCTGCCTGCTGCTGCGATGCCTCGTCAAGCTCGCGGGTGAGGCGTACGATCTCGGCGTTCTGGCGGGCGCTCGCGGTGCCGCGACGGCGCGCTGTCGGTCCGTTGCGGCGCTTTGGCGCTGCCGCCTTGCGCTGTTGCGCCTTGGTTCTGTCGCCGCCTTTATGCCGCCGCCTCATGCCGCCCCCGCGGGCTCAAAGACGAAAATGCACCGTCGCGCGTTAAGCTAGCACACCCGAAGCGGTCGAGTGTAAGGGTGTTACGTGTCTGGGGGAAAACCGGCGCCGGTAAAACGGGAGCGTGCCATGGCGGACGAAACCACGCAGCTCTTTCTCGAAGATTTCAGCACGGGCCAAATATTCTCAAGCCCGCCGAGAACGATCACCGAGGCGGACGTTCTTGGCTTCGCCGCGCTCACCGGCGACGCCCATCCGCTGCACTATGACGACGAATACGCCAAGACCACGCGCTTCGGCCGGCCGATCGTCCACGGCCTGCACCTCATGGCGCTCACCGCGCTCGGCGCCGCGCCGCTGGCCGAACGGCTTAAGGCATCGATGATTGCGTTCCTGGAACAAGAGGCGTCGTTCCGCAAACCGGTATTCAAGGACGACACGCTCCAGCCGCAGTTCGAGGTCGAAGGCACCGAGCATCGGCCGGGCATGGAATGGGGCAAGCTTGCGATAAAAGTCCGCTTGATCAATCAACGCGACGAAATCGTTGCCGAAGGCCGGCACGTGTATCGGATTCTTTGCCGCACGCCCGCGCGCTGAAGCGAGGAGGGCGCCGCGGCGCCCTCCAGATTATCCGCCTACGCTTGTGATCATTTCGCCGCGGCCGGGAACGCCGGCAATTTGCCGACGTCGCGCGCATCGTGCTGGATGATCAAGGTCGCCTTGAAATTTTCCACGATCTTCTTCAGGCGGCCGATCGAGGCCAGCGTCTCGGCGCGATCGAAGTTGAACGCCGGCACGCCGTCGTTGTCGTAGTTTTCGCGGAAGTGCACGGCGTCGCCCGAGATCAGGACATTGCCGGTCTGCGGCAGCTTGACCAGGAGGCTGTGATGGCCCGGCGTGTGCCCCGGCGTATACAGCATGATGACGCTGCCGTCGCCGAACACGTCCTTGTCGACCGGCTGGGGCTCGACCTTGTTGTCGCCTTTGATCCAGCCTTCGAACGGCGCGAAATTCACGCCGGCGGCCGGCTTCGGCGCCGTGATCGCATCCCAGTCGCCTTTGCCGATCAGCAAGGTGGCTTTTGGAAACGACGCGACCTGGCCGGTGTGGTCGGCGTGATAATGGCTGATGCCGACGAAAGTGATCTGCTCGGGCTTGACGTTGAGCTGCCCCAGCTGGTCGACGATGCTCACCTTGGGCGCCACCTTGGGGGTGGTCATGGCATGACCGGTATCCCATAGCAGGTAGTCGTCACCGTGCTTGATCAGATAGCAGCTGTAGACGAACTGAATTTTCAGGTCGCCGTAGGAATAGGTGTCCGAGAAGCGCTCGTTGACCGCCGTCGGCGCCTGCGGCGTGCCGCAGTCGAGCCGCGTCAACGACATGTCGACCGCCGCCTGCGCGGGAGCATGCAGACCGAGTGCGCCGGCGCACAGACCGGCCGCCAACAAAGTCGAAATTCGACGCATTTTTGTTTTCCTCCCTGGATATGAGCAATGAATGCTTCTTGGAGCCCAGATGTTGCCGGTTGCGGCGGGCTTGGTCAACGCGATTCGAAACGGGGTGAAGGCATCACTGCGGCGCGTGACTTTGATATGACGACCCGATCAATCCAGCTTGATGCCGGCGTCGCGGATCACGTTGCCCCATTTCTTGTCTTCGTCGGTGATGAATTGCGCGAATTGCGCCGGCGTCATCCGCATCGGCTCGACGCCGAGATCGGCGAGCCGCGCCTTGGCCGCGGGCTCGGCGAGCGCCGCGTTGAGCGCGCCATTGAGCTTGGCGACGATGTCGGCGGGCGTGGCCTTCGGCGCGCCGAGGCCATACCAGCCGAGCGCCTCGTAGCCGGGCACGAATTCGGCCGCGGTGGGCAGGTCCGGCAGTGCGTCGAGCCGCGTCTCGGTGGTGACCGCGAGCGCGCGCACTTTGCCGGATTTGACGAACTCCATGGATTGCGGAATCGGATTGATCACCGCCTGCACCTGGCCGCCGATCAGGTCGGACATGTAATTGGTGCGATAGGGCACGTGCACCATGTCGATGCCGGTCATGGTCATGAACAGCACGCCGAAAATATGCGACGAGGTGCCGATGCCGCCTGACGCCATGTTGATCTTGCCCGGATTGGCCTTGGCATAGGCGATGAATTCCGGAACGGTGGTGGCCGGCAGCGAATTTGTCACCAGAATGACGTAGGGCGCGTTGGCTACCGGCGCGACCGGTGCGATGTCGCGCATGAAATCGAAACTGAGATGCTGATAAAGCGCGGTGTTGAGCACGTTGGTCAGCACGTCGCAGATGATCGTGTAGCCGTCCGGCACGGCCTTCACCACGAGCTCAGTGCCGATATTGCTGCCGGCGCCCGGCCGGTTTTCGACGAGGAAATTCTGCCCGAGCTTGTCCGAAAGCCATTGTGCCGCGAGCCGCGCGATAATGTCGGGCGCGCTGCCGGCCGGGAAGCCGACGATCATCTGGACGGGGCGGGAGGGGTAGGTGTCCGCCCGGGCGATGCGGGAGAGCGCAGGCAGTGCGGTGGCGCTTGCCGCGAGATGCAGGAAGCGCCTACGGGGAAGTTTCATGGGACACACTCAGTTCAATCGCAGTTCGGTGATGTGCTTCGGATCGGCCTTCAGCTCGCCTTTCTCGACTTTCTTGACGATGTCGACCAGCACCGCATTGGCGCGGCAGGGCAGGCCGACCTTTTCGCCCTCGCGCACGACGAGGCCGTTCAAGAATTCGATTTCGGTGCGGCGGCCTTTCTCCATATCCTGACCCATCGACGGTTTTTGGCCGGCGGCCGTGCGGCCGGAGTCTTTGAAGCGTTGCGCGTCGCACACGCGTGTGGCCTCCGCGTCGCCTTCGCCGGCGCGGGCGATGGTTTCGGGCTCCAGGTGCAGGATTTCCTCGAGCCGATAGCCGTGGGCTTGGCCGACGCGGATTGCTTCGCTGCCGAGGCGCCTGGAGAAGCGGCGCAGTGCATCGTCTTTCAGCATGGCGCCGCCGCCCAGCCCGGTGCAGGCGCTCAAGCCGTTGGCCATGGCGTTGGCGACCAATTTCGACCAGCGCTCGCCCCACAAATTGTTGGTGACTTTGGCGCTGTCGGAATAGGCGACCAGGCGGCAAATCTCCTCGGCGCGCTGCGTGATGCGGCCGTGCACTTCGCCGGCGCGGAACACGGTGTGCGCCGCGCCGTGCTTGGCGGCGCCGCGATGGATGTGGCCGGGCTCCGGCAGGTTGACGGTGATGCTGGATGCGATGCAACCGAGCGTCTTGCCCCAGCCGACAACGCCGGCGATGGTTTCCTCGTTCATGCAATTCTGCAGCGACACCACGTAGCCGTCCGGCGCCAGATATTGCCGGATCAACATGGCCGCCCAGGCGGTGTCGTAGGACTTCATGCAGACGAAGGCGATGTCGACCGGCTTCTCCTTGGCGAGCTGCTGCGCGTCGGTGACGTGCAGCGCGCGCACCGGCACGGTGAATTCCGGCTCCGTCATGGCATGGGTGACGCGCAACCCGTGCTTTCGCATATGCTCGACATGCTCCGGCCACGGGTCGATGAAAGTGACGTCCTCGCCGGCCTGTACCATATGCGCGCCGGTATAGCCGCCGACCGCGCCGGCGCCGACAAATGCTATTTTCTTGCCCATGCTTTCCTCCGCACTCCGGAAAAACCTTACCGGTTCCCGCGGCCGCTCGTAAGTGGGACCATCTCGGAAATCGGGCGGCGCCCCGCCGCGCGCCGGCTAGATCGGATAAGGTCGAAAAGTCGTTCGAGCTTGGCCATGCCGCTGCAAAATCGCGTCACCCCATTCGGCGAACTGGTTGCCGTGCCGGCGCGCGGCACGTTGTTCGGTAACCGGGGCGGGCGCTTCCACACCGACACCAAGACGCTCCCGGCGCGGCGCTGGGCGTCGCGGCAATGGATCTGCTGCGTGCTCGACTTCAAGGGCCGCCAGCGCGACGTCTGGGGCCGCTTCTACACGGAGCTGTTCTTTCTCGACGAGCCGACCGCGCTCGCCGCCGGGCATCGGCCGTGCTTCGAGTGCCGCCGCAAGGATGCCCAAGAATTTGCCGAGCATTGGCGAGTGGCGCATCGGCTGCGCCGGCGGCCTTATGCTGGCGAGATGGACGAAGTGCTGCACCGCGAACGCTTACGGGGACGCGCCAAACGCCTGCACCGGCGCAACATCGATCAGTTATCCGACGGCGTCTTTGTCGTCCTCGGCGGCGGAGCTTATGCAGTTCGTGGCGATCGCATCCTGCATTGGACGCCGCAGGGCTACGATGCCGAAAAACCGCGGCCGAGCGGCGGCACGGTCGACGTGCTCTCGCCCCCCGCCATCATTGCGGTGCTGGCGGCCGGCTATGAACCGCGCTGGCACCCGAGCGCGACTGTGTAGCGGTCCGGCGAAGTTGCGGTGCAAGCAGCTTAGGATTATCGGCCGGCGGCTAGCCCGCTTTGCCGACGTCGTGTTCGACAACCCGCAGCTTGCGCACCGTCAATTCATCGACGTCCAGCGCACGAAAATGCGCCCGCTTGATCACCAGGCGGCCGACCGCGAGGCGGCCGATCGCCAATGCACCGACAGCGACGGCGCCGAACGCCGCAGCGCCGAGCGCAATCGCCATCAGGCTGGTTGCGGGAGCGGCCTTGATTGGCCTGGTAAGTTCGCGCGCCATCGGCGGCCTCATCAGCTTGGACAGCTTGCTGTAGCCGGAGCGCGCCGTCGACGATGGAGACGGGATTATGGCTCCTCGGGGCGCTCCGGATGACGCGCTATGGCGCGAGCGGCGTCGGATTATCGGCCGGCGGCTCGATGCCGAACGTGTTCGCCGTCATGCAAGTCATCGAGAAACTGCCGGTGGTGGCCACCGCCGCGACCAGGCTCTCTATTCCTAAATCTTTTTCCGCCGCTGAATAAGTAGCGTCGGTCAGGTTCTTGTTGACAAGGAGCTCTCTCGCCACGATGTGGCAGGCGCGCTCGCGCATGTCCGGCAGGTCCGGCGGCTTGCGGGTATTGATCGCATCGATCACCGCTTGCGGGATGCCGACGGCGAGCGAGCGGCGCGCTTGCGCGAACCACGGATAGCGCGCGCCCCAGTGCCGGGCGACGGTGAGATTGATGACCTGCTGCTCGCGCGGCGACAGCGGCCCGGACGACAGGGACTCGCGCATGGTCTGCGCCGCCTCGAACAATTTCGGCAAGCGGATATAGGCGTAATACGGCCCGCCGACGATGCCGCTTCCGGCTTTGGCGGCGTCGTAGACGCGCGCCTGCTCAGCGTTCATGTTGGCGCGGTCGATGATGGCGATGCGTGACATGTTGGCTCCCTTGATCTTGGATCGGTTGTTGACTAGCCGCGAAACGCGGCCTTGATGGTTTCGACCGTCGCGCCCGGCGCGCGGGCGGCGGCGATGATGCGGGCTTCCTGCTTCATGAGGCCGTCGAGCGCCGTCTTCATGGCGTCGATCTTGTCCGCCGGCACGACGACGGCGCCGTGGCGGTCGGCGTGAATGAGGTCGCCGCTCATCACTTCCATGCCGGCGATGGTGACCGGAACGCCGAATTCGACCACGTGCACATAGGCATGCGACGGCGTGATCGAGCCAGCGAGCATCTGAAAGCCTTCGGCCACTTGCGCGATGTCGCGGATCGAGCCGTTGGTCACCGTGCCGAGACAGCCGAGCGCCTTGTGCACGTTGGTCTGCACTTCGCCCCAGAAGGCGCCATAGCCGGCCGGCTGGTCCTTGTCCTCGATCATCACCACGCTCGGCCGCGGCTCTGCAGCCACGTAATCGATATAGTCCATGCGTTTGGCCATATAGCTCGGCCCGCTCACCGCGTTGCGCGAGCGGATGGTCACGGTCTTGGCGAAGCCGACCATGGGTGGCAGATCGGGAAACGGGCAGTGCAGGTGGCTGACCGTATAGCCCGAGCCGCGAGTCTCGGGTTTTACGATCTCGATCAGATTGCACACGGTCGGCGTATCGATCGACCGCAAGAACGAAAACTGACTCTCCGACACCATGGCGTTTCCTTTTTTATGGACCGTATCACTCCCACGCCGCCGCGACGATCGCGGCGATGATCACCAGCATGGCGGCGATGGCCGCCACGCAGCCGGGCCAGCCGGCAAAACTCCAGGCGATGCCGCCGAAAAAGGCGCCGGCGCTGCCGCCGACATAATAGAGCGACGCATAGAGGCCGACCGCCGACGAGCGGCCCTCCTTCGCGGTCATCGTAACGTAGCCGGTTGCCACGGTCTGGCACAGCATGCCGCAGACGGCGCACAGCGTCAGCCCGGTCAGGATCAGTGTGACAGGCGGCAACAGCATCAGCAACGCGCCGACGATCCAGGCGGCGATGATGCCGAGCACCAGGCGGCGGCGGCCGAACTGCGCGATGCCGCGGCCGACCCACGGCACCACGACGCTCGAGGCCAGATAGGTGACGAACAGGCCGCCGATCAGCGTTGCCGAGAACGAGTAGGGCGGCGCCGCCAGATGAAAGCCGATATAGGTGAAGGTGGCGACGAAGTTGAACAGCACGCCGAAGCCGATGGCGAAAGTCGCGATCAGCCGCGGATCGCGGATATGCCGCACCATGTAGCGCGCCGAGGCGAGGGGGCCGCCCGAGGGCACGAAATGCCGCTCGCGGGTCAGCGTCAGCGCCACGATGATTGCGGCGACGAACGTGAGCAGTGCCACCACGTCGAAGGCTGCGCGCCAGCCGATCAAATCGGTCAAAATGCCCGGGATGAAGCGACCGGAAAAACCGCCGACGCTCGATCCCACCATGTAAAGCCCGGCGACTCTGGCGACGTCGGTCGCCGGCCACTCGTCGCCGATATAGGCGACCGCCACGGTGAAGATCGGCGGCACCAGCAAGCCTTGCACGAAACGCCAGAACACCATCTCGGGCACGGTGGTGGCGAAAGTCATGATTACGGTCGGCACCACGATCAAAAACATCGCCGCGGTGATCAGGCGCTTGCGCCCGACGATATCGGCGAGCACGCCGGTGAACGGCGCGGTGAGCGCGATGGCGCCGGTGCCGGCCGTCATCAGCTCCGAGATTTCGCCGGCGCTGACATGGAATTCGCCGGCGAGCTGCGGCAGCAGCGCTTGCGGCGAATACAGATTGACGAAGCTCGCGAAGCCGGCCGTGGCGACGGCGAAGGCGCGCAGGTCGATGGCCATGCGATGATCAGGTACTTGCCGCAACGCGATTTGATGGTGCGGCGCGCGTTCTTGCTTGCGCGATCGCCTGCCACACCCGATACGGCGTGCACGGCGTGTCGATGTGGCGGATGCCGAGCACCGACAAGGCATCGACGATGGCGTTGACGCCGGCAGATAGCGAGCCCACGGTGCCGGCTTCGCCGGCGCCCTTGACGCCGAGCGGGTTTGTCGGCGTCGGCACCGGATTGTCCTCGATCACCACCGGGCAAAAATCGTCCGCCCGCGGCATGGCGTAGTCCATGAACGAGCCTGAGAGCACCTGGCCGGCCTCGTCATAGGCTTTGTCTTCCATCAAGACCTGACCCATGCCCTGCGCGATGCCGCCCATGATCTGGCCCTTGACCAGCATCGGATTGATGACAGTGCCGACGTCGTCGGTAACCCAATAGCCGACGATGTGCGTGGCGCCGGTCTCGGGATCGATCTCGACCTCGCAGACGTGGCAGCCGTTGGGAAAATTTCCGGTGCGCGCGCGATAGGTCGCGGTCTCGTACAGGCCGGGCTCCATGCCGGAGGGCAGTTTTTCCAACTGGAACGCGGCCCTCGCCACGTCGTGAATGCCGGTCGAGCGATCGGTGCCGGCGATGGTGAAGCGGCCGTCCTTGAATTCCACGTCGCCTTCGGCAGCTTCCATCAAGTGCGCGGCAAGTTTTGTGCCCTTGGCGACGATCTTCTCGCTCACCATGGCGATGGCGCCGCCGCTCATGGTCGTCGAGCGCGAGCCGCCGGTGCCCATGCCGAAGGCGACCGCGTCGGTGTCGCCCTGGATGAATTTGACGCGCTGCGGATCGACGCCGAGGCGGTCGACCAGGATTTGGGTCTGGATCGTGGCGTGGCCCTGGCCGTGGGAGATCGAGCCGGTCACCAGCGTCAGTCCGCCGAGCGGATCGAAACGGATTTCCGCGGTCTCGATGGTCGGATCGGCGGCCTGCTCGATGGTGTTGGAAATGCCGATGCCGCGCAGCATGCCGCGCCGCGCCGCTTCTTTGCGCCGCGCCTCGAAGCCCGACCAATTCGCAAGCTTCACGGTGCGGTCGAGGTTCTCCTCGAAATGCCCGCTGTCGTAGGTGAAGACCAGCGGCGTCTTGTAGGGCATGGCTTGCGGCGGGATGGTGTTGCGCCGCCGCAGCTCCGCCGGATCGATGCTCATTTGGTCGGCGGCGATGTCGATCAGCCGCTCGATCATGTATGACGCTTCGGGGCGGCCGGCGCCGCGATAGGGCGAGGTGCAGTGGGTGTTGGTCAACATGCCTGACACCGCCACATGCAGCGCCGGCGTTAAGTAGGTGCCGACCACGGTGCCGATATTGACCACCGGCGGCATGGCGCCGCGGAACGACACGAAGGCGCCGAGATTGCCGAAACTGCGGATGCGCACGCCGAGGAATTTGCCGTCCTTGTCGAGCGCGAGCGCGGCGTCGACGATGTTATCGCGCGCGTCGTCGTCGCTGACATGGGCCTCGTTGCGGGTCTGGGTCCATTTCACCGGGCGGCCGACCTTGCGCGCCGCCCATAGCATCAAAATGATTTCCGGATAGACCGAACCGCGCAGCCCGTAGGAGCCGCCGATGTCGCCGGTGACGAGCCGCAGCTCGGCTTCGGGAATTTTCAGCGTGATGCGGGCGATGTCGTTGCGGAACAGCCAGGGCCGCTGAAAACCGCAATGCAGCGTGTAGCGCCCGGTGCCGGCGTCATAGATGCCGGTAACGCCGCGCGGCTCGATCGGATTGGCTGTGACCCGGTTGATGACGAGGCGCTGCTCGACCACATGGGCGGCACTCGCAAACGCCGCATCAGTCTTGGGCTTGTCGCCGGCCTGGTAGAAATAGGCCTCGTTGTTCGGGCAGTCGCCATAGAGCTGCGGCGCGCCTTGCTCGATAGCCGCGCGCGCCGACACCACGGCCGGCTGCGGCGCGTAGTCGACGGTGACGGCCTCGGCGGCATCGCGCGCGCCATCGAGCGTATCGGCGACCATCACCGCAACCGGATAGCCGACATGCATGACGCGGTCGATGGCGATCGCCGGCCGCGGCGGCAGGTACATCGGGCTGCCGTCACGTTTTTTGTACGGCGCCATCGAGGGCAGCGGGCCGAGCGCGTCCGCGGCATAATCCGCGCCGGTGAGCACGGCGTGGACGCCGGGCATTTGTCGCGCCGCGCCGGTGTCGATGCCGCGGATGTCGGCATGCGCATGCGGCGAACGCACGATGGCGGCATGGAGCTGATCGGCGAGATTCAAATCGTCGAAATAGCGGCCGAGCCCGCGCAGCAGGCGAGGGTCCTCGCGCCGCAGCACCGATTGTCCGATGGCAAATTCGCCCATGATCTTACCGTACCGTACCCGCCAATGACCGCACCGAACTTGGAACCTGGGCTATTATGGGCGAGGCGGGGCGCGAAAGCACGCCCGCGCCGTGGAAGCCAAAGAGGCGATATGCGACGGCTTATTTTCCTTGCGGCGCTCTGCATCCTCGGTGCCGGCAGCGCTTTTGCCGACGACTATCCGACACACCCGATCCGGCTGATCGTGCCGTTCGCGCCGGGCGGTGCGGTCGATCCCATTGCCAGGTTGATTGCCAATCCGCTCGGCGAGCGGCTGGGCAAGCCGATCGTGATCTATAACCGCGGCGGCGCCGGCGGCAGCATCGGCATGGATGAGGTCGCGAAATCGCCGCCGGACGGCTACACGCTCTTGCTCGATCACAGCGGCATGACCTACATGCCCGGGCTTTACCGCACGCTGCCGTTCGATCCGGTCAAGGATTTCGACGGCATCATCACCGCGGTCGCGGGTTTCTATGTACTGGCGGTGAGCAACGATCTGCCGGTGAAATCCGTCGCCGAATTGATCGCCTACGCCAAGGCCAATCCCGGCAAGCTGTCCTATGGCTCGGCCGGGGTCGGCTCGACGCTGCACCTGGCCGGCGAGCTGTTCAAGCACGCGACCGGCATCGACATCGTCCACGTGCCTTACAAGGGCGCCGCGCCCGCGGCGACCGACCTCGCCGGCGGGCAAATTCCGATGATGTTCGGCCCTGCGACCGCGCTATTGCCGCTGGCGCAAGCCGGCAAAATCCGCGCGCTGGCGGTGACGTCAGCGAAACGTTCGGCGCTGGCGCCCGAGCTGCCGACCATGGCGGAAACGCTGCCGGGTTTCGAAGTGGTCGGCTGGTACGGTCTCGCCGCGCCGGCAGGCACGCCGAGGGACGTCATCGCCAAGCTCAACGGCGAAACCAATGGCGTGCTGCAATCGCCAGACCTCGTCGCGCAAATGCGCGAGCTGAGCTATGAGCCGATCGGCGGCACGCCGGACGAAGCGAGTGCGCGGATCAAAGCGGATGTCGCGCGTTGGACCAAAGCCATTCACGACGCCGGCATCGAGCCGCAATAGGCCATGGACCAGAACCTCGACACGCAAGCGGAAACGCTAACCAAGACGTTGTGCGGCTATTTGGCGGCGGCGCAGTTCGACGATCTATCTGCCGCTGCGAAGCGCGAGGCGCGCCGCGGCGTGCTCGATTGGATCGGCTGCGCGCTGGCCGGCAGCGGGCACAAGACCATCACCACGCTGCTCGCGGTGTTGCAGGAGATTTCCGGCCGTCCGCAGGCCACGGTCTTCGGCCGCAAATTGCGGCTCGGCCTTACCGATGCGCCGCTGGCCAATGGCCAGATGGGGCACGTGCTCGATTACGACGATACGCACATGGGCGGCGTCGTGCTGCACACCAGCTCGCCGGTGCTCGCCGCTTTGTTTGCGCTCGCCGAACGCAGCTCCGTGAGCGGCGCCGACTTCATGCTGGCCTATGCGACGGGATTTGAGGCCGGTGTGCGCTCAGGCCGCACCGCGCCGGGCCATCACAAGGGCGGTTGGCATCTCACCGGCACGCTCGGCACCATCGCGGCCGGCGCGGCTAGCGGCAAGCTCATCAAGCTCGACCGCCAGCGGTTGACTTACACGCTGGGCATCGCCGCGACGCAAGCCGCCGGCATGCAGCAAAACCGCGGCACCATGGGGAAGTCGTTTCACGCCGGCAAGGCCGCTTCAAACGGCGTGCTGGCGGCGCTGCTTGCGGAGCGCGGCTTCGATTCCACGCAGGAGATCATCGAGGGCAAGAAGGGCTTTGCTCGCATCTACAGCGACGTCGCCGCGCCGGAGCAACTGACTGCCGGGCTTGGCCAAGGATTTGATAATGGCTGGGTGATCGAAACCAACGGCCACAAGCCCTATGCCTGCGGCGTGGTGTTGCATCCGCTGATCGATGCGGTGATCGCGCTACGCAATCGCGAGGCCATCGATCCTGCCGCGGTGAGCGAAATCGCTTTGCGCGTTCACCCACTAGTGCTGTCGATCACCGGCGTGGTCGAGCCGTCGACCGGCTTGCAGTCGAAATTCTCAACCGTGCATTCGGCGGCGGTGGCGTTGATCGACGGCTCAGCCGGCGTCGCGCAATATTCCGATGCCAAGGCCGCGGACCCCGCCGTGGCGGCGCTGCGCCGCAAAGTGAAAGCGGTGGCCGACGACGCCTTGCGCAAGGACGAAGCCTATGCGGCAATCACCGCCGGCGGCAGGCGGCACGAGGTCCATATCGCCCACGCTAGCGGCACCGCCGACAACCCGATGAGCGATGCCGCCATCGAAGCCAAATTCATGGCCAATGCGGCGCCGGTCATCGGCCGCGAGCGCGCCGAACGCGCGCGCGACTTCGTTCAGTCGCTGGAAACGCAGCCGGACATGCGCGAACTGATCGCGCTGTTGGCTTGACGACTGCCGGCATGGCCATTGCGTACCAACGCGCGACATCGCGCTACACACTGCCAGCGAATTAGCGTAGCGTCACCGTAGAGCTGCCAGCGGAACCTGCCGACGTTCCGCGACATCAACGGCAGCGTATGTGCCTCCGGCGGGCGAGCAATCCGAAATTAATTCGATCTTGGTTCGGAAGCCTTTTGCATTTGCGGGAAGGCAGCAGAGCTCGTGGGGGAATGCCATGAAACTTCCACGCCGTCGATTTTTGCAACTGGCCGCAGGCGCCGCAGCGTTGCCGGCCGCATCGGGTCTGGCCGCAGCGGAGACCTATCCGTCGCGGCCGATCAGTATCGTCGTGCCGTTCCCGGCCGGCGGGCCGACCGATACGCTTGGGCGCATTCTCGCCGATCGGATGAAACGGGCGCTCGGCCAATCGGTCATCGTCGAAAACCTGACCGGG
>Ga0210394_10006161_pt1 | contig 13079 bp, 14 predicted proteins | sample IncBWC12MmetaG_FD_160121 | JGI IMG/M metagenome (GOLD analysis project Ga0210394, IMG submission 160121) | Forest soil microbial communities from Barre Woods Harvard Forest LTER site, Petersham, Massachusetts, United States - Inc-BW-C-12-M | ecosystem: Environmental > Terrestrial > Soil >...
AGCAAAACGCCCCACCTCTCCCAAACCAGAGCCCCGGCAACGGTTATCGGCTCGGGATCGCTTGCTTGCCGCCGCGGACGATCTGTTCTACGCGGAGGGCGTGCACGTCGTTGGGGTTGACCGCATCGTTGAGCGGGCGGGCGTCACCAAGGCCACGCTTTACACCGCTTTCGGCAGCAAGGACGAGCTCGTCCGCGCGTATCTCGAGAATCACTTCCGAAGGCGCCAGGACCGAATCGCCCAGATCCTCAGCGCGCACAAGACCCCGCGCGAGCGCCTCCTGGCAGTTTTCGGCGAGGTCGAAGGGCTGCTGGCAGGGGCGGCGTTCCGTGGCTGCCGATTCATCAGCGCTGCGGCAGAATCGGGCCCTGGGGATCCCGGTGAGGTAGTCGCCGAGAAGTACCGCGCCTGGCTCTGGTCGGTGTTTACCGACCTTGCTAGGGCCGCGGGGGTGCGCGACGCAAAACAGACCGGCCGGCAGCTGTTCCTGCTCTACGACGGCGCCGCGGTGGCCGCCCGAATGGACCCCGATCGTGGGGCGGCAGCCAGGGCGGTTCGGGCCGCGGCGATTGCCGTGCTCGACGCCGCCGCCCCGGCTAAACGCGGGAGTCGTCGGCCGCCGTAAATTCTTGGGCCCGGTTGGCTCAGCGTCCCCTTTTCAGGGGATATGATCCGCGAGTCGCTAATCCAGAGGCGAGCGCTGGGAGAGGCATCTCGCCTGACCGCCGTCCCCTTGCCAAGTGGCTTCTCTTCGGAGGGGCCGCAGCCGGCGTCATCGCCATTCATCTCACCACCAACAGCACTCTGGGCTTCCACACCGATGAGCTCTACTACCCCGCAGCTGGCCGCCATCCAGCGCTGCGCTATGTCGACTTTCCACCGATCGTCCCGCTCCTGGCTCGACTCGAGACCGGCCTCCTCGGAGTCAGCCCCTGGACGCTTCGCCTGCTGCCATCGCTCTTGGGTGGCTTTCTCGTGGCTCTCAGCGGCGCCTACGTACGCCGGCTTGGCGGTTCGCTGTGGCTCCAGGCCTTAGCGCTGCTCGCTGCTGTCGGGGCGCCATATCTGCTCGGTTCGAACTGGGTCTTCCAGACCGTGACTTTCGACCAGGTGACCTGGATGGTCGCCATTTACTGGTTCCTTTGCCTGGTTCTCGATAGGCGGCCCCGGCACTGGATCTACCTGGGCATCACGCTTGGGGTCGGTCTCGAGGTCAAGTACACGATCCTTGGTCTGATCGCCGGGATCGTCATCGCCATCCTCCTCATCCCTTCCCTCAGGACGGAGCTGAGGACCAAATATCCATGGCTCGCAGCAGCGATCGCGCTCGTCATCTGGGCGCCGAATGTCTACTGGCAGATCGCCAATGGCTTTCCAACACTCGTTTACGTCACCAACCATCAGGGGGGCAGTAGCGGTCCGATCACCTACCTGATCCAGTTCGCCGTGTACTTCTTCTTTCTTCTTCCCCTTTGGGGTGCGGGCCTGATCTCTTTTTTCCGCAGTGGATCGTTGCGGCCGATCGGCATTGCCTGCGCCGTTCCACTGGTCGTGTTCCTCTTCGTCGGCAAGTCCTACTACGCAGCCGGGACGATTCCGGTGGCCCTGGCTCAAGGGCTGATGGCGCTGTCCAGAATCAAGCGTCCAAAACTGCTCTCTCGCCTCGAGATTGCCGCCGTCGCGTCGGCCTTGCTCCAGTTCGTCATTTTCTTTTTTCTCGTGGTTCCCGTCACCCCTCCGGATCGAATTCACGCCACCCGCCTCGATACGATCAACGAAGTGTTCGCAGACAGCGTCGGATGGGACGACATCGCGAAGCAAGTGACGACGATCTATGACAACCTTCCGGCCTCCGAGCGGGCGAACGCAGTCATCATCTCGGCCTACTACGGGGTGCCTGGTGCCCTGGACGTGTACGACAGCCCGGCCACGCGTCCGGTTGCAATGAGTCCGCAGCTGAGCGATTGGTACTGGCTGCCGAGCAACCTCACTGCGACTTACGCGCTGATGGTCGACTACATGCCCTCCGATGTGGCGTGGATGTGCACGTCACCGGCCCTCATCGCCCACCTCACGGTGCCGTACGGCGTCCTTGGGCTGGAGCAAGGCGCTCCAGTCACACTGTGTCAGCTCAAGAATCCCATCCCAAAAATCTGGGGACAGCTGCGTAACTTCTCCTGAGAGATGAGGCCTGCCTTCACGGGTCATCCAGGCGCTTCGGCAATCCTGTTCCTGACGCTAGCCATCTGGACAGTCATCGAGGTCCGGCAAGCGATGAACCGCCGGGCCGAGGCGACCAACAAGGATCGCGGCAGCCTTATGGTCGTCCGTCTGTTCGCATTCGCCGGCGTGCTGCTTGCCGCCCTGGCGGTCAAGATGACCGCTACCTCAGTTCAATACAGCCCCGTCATGTTCGGTGTGAGCCTGGCTGTGGTCTGGGCGGGAGTCGGTCTCCGTTGGTGGAGCTTCCAGACGCTGGGACCCTATTTCACTTTCACCGTGATGACGAGCGCCAACCAACCCGTGATCACCACTGGCCCATACCGCTTTCTGCGCCATCCGAGCTATGCCGGGATCATGTTGATCCTCGCCGGCATCGGCTTGACATATGGGAACTGGCTCAGCCTGGGCGCTTTGATTTTCCTTCCCCTGATTGGCTTCATCTATCGGATCCGCGTCGAAGAATCAGCACTGTCGGCAGCTCTAGGTGACGCGTATACGACATTTGCGGGCGGACGCAAGCGCATCAGCCCATTCGTTTGGTGACAGGTTGTTGGAGAGTAGAGACATGAACATCACGCGTAACAGCCTTCAGACAGCAAAGGGGCCGAGCGAATGGTTCAAAGGTGACGTCTACATCGACCCAGTTGCAGCTCCGGCGGGAGCCTCGCGCTTGACCGCAAGCACCGTCCATTTCACACCAGGCGCCCGCACTGCGTGGCACACGCATCCGAACGGCCAGACCATCTTCGTCGTCGAAGGCGTCGGCCTCGCCCAGCATAGTGGTGGGCCCATGGAGGTCATCCGTCCCGGCGATCGAGTGTTTTTCGAGCCTGGCGAGAACCACCGGCACGGTGCTGCGCAAACACGTTTCATGATTCACATCGCGATGCTCGACGTCGACGACAAGGGCAACAACGCGACATGGGGACCCCACGTCAGCGACGCTGAGTACGCGGCGGCGCCGTCGATCGAATTGCCTTAGCCAATGCGCGCAGCTGTCTTTAACGGACCGCATTCGATACAAATCGCCGAGCGGCCAGACCCTGTGGTTGCCGCTCCGACCGACGCGGTAGTCCGCGTCGTCTTTGGCTGCGTGTGCGGCTCGGACCTCTGGTACTACCGCGGAGAATCCCCGCACGCGCTCGGTCCAATCGGGCACGAATTCGTAAGTGTCGTCGAAGACGTCGGGTCCGATGTGGTCGGCATTGCTCCGGGCGACCTCGTCGTCGCGCCGTTTACGTTCAGCGACGGCGCGTGCGCACACTGCCGCGCGGGATGGACGTCGAATTGCGTCAACGGAGGCTCGTTTGGCAACCATGGAATCGACGGGGGTCAGGGCGAGGCTGTGCGAGTGCCATTCGCCGCCAGCACACTGGTCCGGATCCCGGGCTCCGGCCATTCGGACGAAACCATGCGGTCACTTCTGGCGCTCTCCGACGTCATGTGCACCGGCCATCACGCCGCGGTCAGCGCCCAGGTTGGCCCTCGCTTCGTGGTTGCGATCGTGGGTGATGGCGCGGTGGGTCTGTGCGCTGTCATTGCAGCCAAGCGACTCGGCGCGGTCCGAATCATCGCCCTCAGCCGGAATCCCTCCCGTCAAGCTCTGGCCCGCTCGTTCGGCGCGACAGACATCGTCGCCGAACGCGGCGACGCGGCGGTCGCGGCGATCATGGAGATGACTGGCGGGATAGGCGTCGACGCCGCCCTCGAGTGCGTTGGTACTGGCCAGTCGATGGCGACTGCGTTTGGCATTGCCCGACCGGGCTCGATCGTTGGCGCCATCGGTGCGCCCCACGGCGTCGAGGTACCGATCGAGACCGTGATCTTTCGGAACATCGGCTTGCGTGGCGGCGTGTCGCCCGTGCGAAGATACATCCCCGATCTGCTCGACGACGTCCTCGAGGGGCGCATCAATCCTGGTCGCGTCTTCGATTTCGAGACGGACCTCGACCACGTTGTAGACGCCTACCTGGCAATGGACGAACGCCGGGCGACCAAGTCGCTCCTTCGGATAGGGTCGGTCTGAGCAAGGGCAAGCCGCCATAGAGTTAGAAGGAGACATGCCAATGACCGCCTGGACAGGCGACACGCTCGCCAAGATCGGAGCAGCAGAAGAGGTACAGATCGCATCGGTTCGGAGCGACGGCACGCTGGGCAATCCGATCACGGTGTGGGTCGTGCGTCAGGGCGACGATCTATACGTTCGATCCGTCAAGGGGCGGAAGGGGCAGTGGTACCGGGGCACGCAGGAGAGGCACGAGGGCCGGATACGAGGCCGTGGCGCTCAGCAAGACGTCACATTCGTCGATGCGAGCAGGGACGTCCATGACGAAGTCGACGCAGCTTATAAAGCCAAGTACGGCCGCTACGCCGGAAGCATCCTCAACAGCGTGCTGACGCCTGAGGCTCGCGCCTCGACCATCAAGCTGGTGCCACGCCCCACGCACAACTGATTCGACAGTCGGCTGGGGCGCGTTCAGCCTGAGCGGATCGGGTCGCGGTTATATGCCGCTCGAGCCCAGAGGTAGCCTCCGAGCGCGATCGCCACGCACCAGGCGATGGCGATGATCTCGCTGTTGCCGATCGGCGTGCCCAACAGCAATCCACGCAACGTCTCGATCATGGAGGTGAATGGTTGGTTTTCGGCGAACCAGCGCACGCCTACCGGCATTGTGTCCGGTGGGACGAAGCCACTGCTGATGAACGGCCCAAACTGAAGTAGGAGTGTGGAGCTGTTGGCTCCCGCAACTGACCTGGCCGCCATTCCCATCGCGAGCGCAAGCCAGGTCAGAGCCAGGCTCAGCAGCGCCATGAAACCGAAAGCAGCGAGCCATTGAGCAGGGCCGGCGCTAGGTCGAAAGCCGACGATCAAAGCGACCCCGATGACCAGGACGACGCTGATGAGGGACCTGATGATGCTGCCCACGGCACGGCCGGTCAGGACGGATGCACGGGATATCGCCATGATGCGGAAGCGGGCGACGACGCCCTCGGTCATGTCCATGTTGACTCCTATCGCCGTCGCGGCGCAGCCGCTGCCGAGAGTCATCATCAGAATGCCGGGCACCAGGTAGTTGACGTAGGAAGCGCCGGCGCCTAGGCTGGATTTCATCGCACCGCCGAAGACGAATACGAATAGCAGCAGCATGATCGTCGGCGTCCCGATCCCGCTGATCGTCATCAGCGGATACCGCTGCAGGTGTCGAAAATCGCGGCGCAACATTGTGGTGGCATCGCTCAAGGCGTAGGCGCTCATACCGCGGGCGCCTTCTCAGCGCTGGGATGGCCGGTGAGGGCGAAGTAGACGTCGTCGAGGTCTGGCGTGTGGACCGTAAAGCCGTCGACCTCGATGTTTTCGCGGTCGAGCTGGTCGAGCACCCGACGTAGCGACCGGACGCCGCCGTCGGTGGGCACCTTCAGCGTCAGAGCATCTTCGTCGCGCGACCCCGCGTCCAGGACTCGGGAAGCGATCGCCAGAGTGGCGGAGTCCGCCAACTGGAGGCGGATGTGGCCGCCGGGAATTCGGCGCTTGAGGTCGTCCGGTGTGCCCTCAGCCACGATCTTGCCTCGGTCGAGAACCGCGATTCGATTCGCGAGCTGGTCGGCTTCCTCGAGGTACTGCGTCGTCAAAAAGATCGTGACGCCACCGGCTGCGAGGTCGCGGATGATCTGCCACATCGTGAGCCGGCTGCGCGGGTCGAGGCCGGTGGTAGGCTCGTCGAGGAAGATGATCTTGGGGTCGCCGATCAGCGTCATCGCAAGGTCGAGCCGGCGCCGCATCCCACCGGAGTAGGCCGCCAGCATCTTCCCGCCCGCCTCTTCCAGGTCGAACCGCTTCAGCAGCTCCGCGGCCCGCCTCCGACCTTCGCGCCGGCCCAGATGGTGGAGATCGGCCATCAGGATCAGGTTCTCCTCGCCCGTGAGGAGCTTGTCCACGGCCGAAAACTGTCCTGTGACGCCGATCGCGGCCCGCACCGCATCCGGTTCGCGAGCCAGGTCGTGGCCGGCGATTCGCACCTCGCCGCCGTCAGCGCGGATGTACGTCGACAGGATCTGAACCGCGGTCGTCTTGCCGGCCCCGTTGGGACCAAGCAGCGCGAAGATCGAAGCCTCCGGAATGTCCAGATCGATGCCGTCCAGCACGACCTTCTCGCCGTAAGACTTGCGCAGCCCGGTCGCGACGATCGCAGACCTGGTGGAAATGGCGTTCATGATTGCGCGCCTGAGGCAGCCGGACTGCGGCGGATGACGATATCGCCGAACGATGTGCGCGCATGAACCTCAACCTTTTGGTCGGACGGCTCAGGTCCCTCCGATGCGGCCAGCGAGTTGCGCACGTTGCCAAAATGCGAGCGCACGTCCAGCAGCGCCGCGGTGCCCTCGCGAATGCCGACTTCGAGCTCGCCGTAAGCGGTTTTAAGCTCGACCGAGCCGCGAACAACCTCTCCGATGCGAACCGCGCCATTGGCCGTCTTGGCGGCCACGGCGCCGAGCGCGCGGTCGACTGTGATATCTCCGTTGGCGGAGTTACACCGAAGGTCGCCCTTGACCTCGCCGATCCAGGTAACGCCGTTCAGATTCTTGATCACTGCTTGACCGTCCACCTCGCCGATGCGGATCTGGCCAGACCCGGTGATCTCGGCCCGGCCGCCGACGCGTCTGACGGTCACGGTTCCGGTGCTGGTGCTCAGCCGGGCCGGGCCGGTCTCGTCGAGTCCGATGTTGCCGACCGCAGTGCTGAAGGTGGTTTCTCCGAGCCGGCCATCGCTGCGGAAGTCCCCGACCGCAGCCTCGCCTTCGACGCGCGATCCTTCAGGGAGCTCGATCGCCACCTCGATGGACTCGCGGCCGCTGAACAGCGCGTAGTGCTTCCACGACTTTGGCGAACTGATGATGAGCCTGCCCTGGTTGTACTCGACACGGGTCTGCTCCGCGGCTCTCACATCGGCCTCCTTCGAGGCGTCGCTGGGGGTGACCGAGACGACGGTGTCGCTGCGCTTACTGGCGATGATCCGGATCTGACCGACGGCGATCTCGACGGTCACCGAAATCGGCTCAACTGTTTCGAAAGTTGGCATGGCGCCTACCTCACCCATCCCGTGTAGCTCTGCCGGCCGCGTGGGGCGCTGCGTCGTGAGTCGTGAGCTTCGGGCTCGAGGGCGGCGGCCACGGCCCGGACCAACCAGGCATTGACCGATAGGCCCTCTTTCTCCGCGGCCTCCTCGGCTCGGAGCTTCTGCGAATCTAGAAGGCGCAGGTTGATGCGCGAGGTCCCGCCCTCATCGCCGTCGTTTCGGATCGCGGGGCCGACCGACCTGGATCGCGTCGAGTCTTCGAATGCCTCTTCGGTGGGTGGTGCTGTGACGACGAAGCTCGGGTTCTGGCCGCGCAAGCGCACCTCGACTGACCCTGGCGCCAGGTCTCGGGTTATCTCGTCCGCGGCGGCCGCCATCGCCTCCAACAAGACGAGCCGCGTCGCCGAGTCCAGTGGCGCGATGAGCCGCTCCGCAAGAGTTCGGGCGTCCTCCCCGCCGGCCTGCGCCGCGACGAGGAGTTCGTTCCGGAGCCGCTCAACATAGGTTGAAAGTTCCATCTGAGCCACTATGGCACCACATTGGCTCACTGTCAAGTGCCATGTTGGCTCCGACTAGGGACTCTCTTCGAGGAAGGCGAGCGTGGCGGCGGCGAGCAGCGGCGAGGTGCAGATGTTGTAGTGGGTTAGGCCGGGAAGGATCGCCAGCGCGTGACCACCCTGTGGCCGCCCCTCGCCCATCCAGCCGCCATCGCGCTGACCGCCGCCGAGCAGCTTGAAGACTTCGACATAGTGGCTCGGCGGGGCCATGTCTGAGTCGCCGGCGACCACGAGCGTGGGCATCTTGAGGCTGCGCACCTCTTCTGTGAAGTCGAAGTCGTGAGACATCGATTCGCCGATCTTGTCCAGCAGCCGCGGGAAGTCCTCGGGCCGGGGAGCGACCTGCTCGTACAGCTGATACATGGGCGTGTCTTTCATGAACGCCATAGCCGCCGCCCTGACCTGCCCCTGTTGTGCGCGCATCTCTGGGTAGATGGCGTCGGGCCGCAGGTTCGCCGAGACCAGCACAAGGCGCCGGACCTTGGCTGGGTGCTGGGCCGCCGTCTGGAGCGCCACCCCGCCGCCGAGCGAGTAGCCCACCACATCCGGTCTGGTGAGCTTGAGATGGTCGATGAGCGCCGCGACGTCGCCCGCCATCAGCCGAACGTCTATCGGTCGATCGATGTCAGCGGTGCGGCCATGTCCCTGCAGGTCGGGCACGATGACCTGGTGGCGCTCCGCGAGCATCGGCAGGACAGGCTCGAACATCTCGCCCGACCCGAGGCCGCCGTGCAGCAGGACGAGGGGCCGCCCGGTCCCATGAATCTCGTAGTAGAGGTTGATGCCGTTGACCTCGGCGTACTGGCCGACGCCTTTCACTCTCGTAGTCCGATCGGTGGCTATATTGATCCCCCTCGCGTGAACTAGAAGTTAGTCACCGTCGTTCGCTACGGCTGATACCCCAATCTACGCGCGTCCGCTCGGCGCACGGCGCACTTCCAAATGCGGGCGTACGATCCGACCGATGGCGAGCGATCCCCCGCCGACCCCTGCAACAGGGCCGCCTCCGCAGCCCGCGCCTGGCGCGTCTCGTGATGAGTGGCGGGCCTGGCGCCATCAGACACATGCCTACTGGCACGCGCAGCGCCATGCCGGTGGCATGTACGGGCCAGGCACATGGTATGGACCGTGGAACTCCTGGGGAGGTGGCTGGTTCTTGGGGCCGGCGCTGCTGCTGATCGGGGCCTACTACCTGCTTCAGAACCTTGGCCTCCTGAAATGGCTTCCGGGCGACGTGCTTTGGCCTTCCCTGATCATCCTGTTCGGCATTTACCTATTGATTCGTCGTGGTCGAGGCTGGCGGCCCTAAGCTCGACGGGGAGGTCGATGCCGCCGACCGCCAGACGAACCGTGACGACTGGGCTCGGTTGATCTAGCCATTCGAACGTCACGCTGATCGATAGGCGGGAACCCGCCTGATGGCCTGAGCGGATGTCCAACCCAACCCCACGACGCGATTGGTCTCAGTCGGGGTATTCGTCCTTCCGCCAGGCGCGGGGCTCGGCGGGTGGCGTTTTCGGCGTTCGCTCGAGCAGGAGGTTGAAGTAGGGCGCGACGAACGGGTCAGGCGCCGACACAGAGTAAGTGTGGTAAACGGTGCCGTTCTCACGGGCAAAGGCGATCCAGCTCGGGTTCTCGCGGAGGCCGTCCTTGAGCTCGGCCCCAATCTGGCTCGACCACTCCTTGAGCCAGCCGGGCGGGTTGTCGATCATCTCCTGGATCTCGGGGATCTGTTTCGCCTGATCCCCGGTCAGCGCAAGGCCGTAGTCGAAGGCGAAGTCCGTGTTGTAAGTCGACACATATGGAAACTGCCAACCCATCCGCCGTTTGTAAGCCGTCAGTCGCTCGATCGGCGCTCGCGAAAAACATAGGAGCGTCACATCGCGGTGGCGCAGGTGGACAAGTGTTCCGTCGAGCCCATCGGCCAGGCCGGTGCAACCAGGGCAGGCGCCAATCGTGAAGTCGGGGCCGAACATGATGTTGTAGGCGAGCAGCTGCGAGCGCCCGTCGAATAGCTCGGCGAGTGTCTGCTTGCCTACCTCGGTGTCGAACTCGTACTCCTTGTCGAGCCTGACCCACGGAAGTTCGAGACGCTTTCTCTTGATCTCATCGTTTCGCTTCGCATGCTCGGCCTCGAGCTTGGCGAGCTCGTCCCGGGCTGCCTGCCATTCCTCGCGGGTTCCGATCTTCTGCTCGGGCATGTCGTGGACCTCCTGTTGGACTCGCGTGTTTCAGTGCGTGCCGAAATCGGCCGTCAGATTCGACCTTACCGCACGGGCTGTCAGCCCGCCGGAATCTCCCGGTTGGAGTAGTAGGGTGCCTTGAACGGAAGGTCACCGGCAAGCCAGTGACCCAGGGCGCGGTAGACCTTTTTGTAGTAGCCCTCCTCATAGGCCGGCGCCGTGACCCACCAGCTCACGTCCACGTCGTACTTCAGCAGCTCCTCGGTCAGCTGGGTGCGCCGGCCCATCGGATACAGGTAGCAGCACCCCAGATACCGGTCATTGGTGTCGTAGACGGCATAGGCGAACGAGCCACCGTCTCGGAACTCAGCCTCATGCCAGACCAGGTCCACGAAGTCGAACTCCTCGGTGACCTGGTCGGTCGGCCAGGGGCCGCCACGCGTCCGCCGGATGACCTCGACGCTCCCGTTGATCCCCCTCACGTCCTCTCGCAGGTCCGTTCGCGAGATCGCTCTGGCCACGACGTCCTCCCAAGTAAGTCGTGCCGGGACCAAGTGTCCCGGCGGCACGTTGAGTTTCTTGATGAACTCGCGGTACTCCATCTCTCCTCCTCTGGTTACGGACCTCATTCGCGAACCCCTGCACGAGTGGGGCTAGGGCGAGGGACCGATCACGATGTCCGTGCGCTTGCGGGGCTCGTGCCCGGACTCGATTATCAAGTTGACTGCGAGCGCGCTGATCCACACAGAGCAGGTTGTCGCCAGCGCCCGTTCAATGAGCCCCAAAGCGGGCATCGACGCTTCGTTCGACGAAATGGCAAGAAGCACGAACAAGATCGGCCCGATGACAGTCGCCGCCAGCAGAACCGGGCGAAGACGGCGCCATCGGGGTAAGGTCGCAAGCCGGCGCCACAACGGAAACGGCGTGATCACAAGCACCAAAAACGCGAGGCCACTGACGACGGCGTCGGTCAATCCACCCGGGCTATCCAGCTGAATCAAGGGGGTGCATCCCGGATCAGAAAGCCGGCATGGAATCAGGGGGAAAGAGTTTCCCAAGGCCAGTGCGGAGCACGCCAACATCCACGGGGCAAACCGCGCCCTCTTCCCCGCTCCGACCAGTGCAGGTCGCAGCCCAAACACCACAAACGCGAATGTGGCGACGGCTGCGAGCGCGAACGAAGCGATCGGGAACCAGGCGTGCGGAGCGGTGCGCGCCTGCATATCGCTGATGGTGTCAGTGACCGGGCTGTACCTCGGGCCTTGCCATAACTCTGTCACCACCCATCCCGCGGTGAAGACGACCTGAGCCATCACCCCGACCACGCCCCAGGCTAGACCGCGGCCTCCGCCCGGCTGAGCGCGGTCGCTGGCGGCGGTCTCCAGTACGCGCAGCGAGCTACTCCCAGCGGAAATAGCGAGTCGCTATGAGTCCGAAGATGACCGTGTAAACGGCCATGGTCAACCACGCCGCATATGAAGGCCCCCCATTGAACGTCGAATCGAGCACAGCCCTCACGGCGGCGCCGCTCGGCGAGTAATACATGATCGTCTGCAAGGGGTCACCCACCTGTGCCGGATTAACCCACAGACCCGACAGGAACATCAAACCGAAAGTAACCACCCCGGCGACAGGTTGTGCGACCGCCTGTGTCGGCACCAACGCCACGATCACAAGGCCAAGCGTGAATAGCTCGACAATCGAGAGCACGAGCGAAACAGCAAAAGGCAGAATCTGCACGTGGATTGACGCGCCGAACACGAGCTTGGCCTCCAGGAGAACTATCAGGACTGCCGCCGCCGCAACAATCAGATCGATGACCAGTTGCGCGGCAAGCAGCCTGGACGGATGTAGCGGTGTCGTGGAAACCCTTCTCAGCCAGCCGATCTCACGATCCCTGACCAGAGTGTTGGGCAGGGAAACCGAGATGAATATGAACGAGAGGACCAAGATGGTTGGGGTCCAGACGTCGATGATCGACAACCCGGTGCTGCCGACGGTTCCTGGATTCGCCTGTCCGATGAACCCGAACACCGCCAGCAGGATGGCGGGGAGTGCCAGCCCGCCGAAAAGGGTGATCGGTTCTCGGAAGGCGAGCTTGCTCTGGACCTTGAGCAATTCGGCGAACTGAACGCGCGACCTGCGACTGATCCACTCCGGACGATAACCAGTCATGTCTGAACCACTTTCCCAACGCTCGAGGCGTCGTCCTTAGTCAGCTTGATGAAAGCATCCTCGAGGTTCCCGGTTCTTGCCTCTACCTCCGATACTCGAACTCCGATCGCTGCCAGCGCATCGATGAGTGATCCCGCGAGGTCGCCCGTACCGCTGACGGTGACGTACCTGTCCTTCCGCTCGATTTCGTTCACGCCTTGTATCGCTCGCAGGGTCGGCTCGTCAACCGGTCGTGATGGGACAAAGCGGACTCTGCTCCCGCCTGCTCTCGCCGCGATCGCTTCTGGCGTGTCGAGCGCCACGACAGCCCCATGGTTGATGAGCGCCAGGCGATCGCACAGCCTCTCTGCCTCGTCCATGAAATGAGTCACCAGGATCACCGTGACGCCGCGGTCTTTCATGCGTTCGATGAGGCTCCAGATCTCACGCCTTGCCTCAGGATCAAGCCCCGTGGTCAGCTCGTCGAGGATGGCGAGTTTGGGGTTACCGACCAGTGCCAGGGCGACAGACACCCGCTGTTTCTGGCCGCCGGACAGGTTCTTGAAGTGGGAGTTACCGAACTGCTTGATGCCCAGTGACTCGAGCAACTGGTCCGGATCGAGTGGATTGGTGTAGAACGAGGCGAAGAGCTTCACCACTTCTCTGACCTTGATCCGCGGCGGCAGCGCGCTCTCCTGCAACTGGACGCCCACGAACTCTCTGAGCTTGTTTCGGTCCTTCCGCGGAGAAAGCCCGTACACCGTGATTGATCCCGAATCGGCAGAGCGCAGGCCCGAGATGCACTCCACAGTCGTCGTTTTGCCGGCGCCGTTGGGTCCGATGATTCCGAAAATCTCTCCTTCGTGTATCGAAAGTGAGACGTCGTT